>Ga0156326_124_pt1 | contig 134069 bp, 105 predicted proteins | sample RifCSPlowO2_12_FD_107974 | JGI IMG/M metagenome (GOLD analysis project Ga0156326, IMG submission 107974) | Sphingomonadales bacterium RIFCSPLOWO2_12_FULL_63_15 | reverse complement strand
TTACGGTCCAGGTGAACCAGCGTCCCGCCATAGTGGCAACCTTCCAGAGCGCTTCCATAAGGCAGCGCCCCGTCCGGTGAACACGCCTCTAAGGGGGGACACTGAGTCGGTCAACAGGAAAATGACAAAGAAACGACACTGCCCTGAATTTGCCGCGCAGGCCCGTCCAAGCGACCAAGTGGCCCCACTCTATATATGCGAGCCTTGAAACGGCATGCCGCGGCCCCACTGTCACACCTTGGCCACGGCGCGAAATCATCGGCATGGACTGCGCAGGCAGTTGACCAAGTGAACGTTATCAATTAGGTGAACGTTCACAACAAGGACGTCAGACGCCGATTCGCGGCGCGGGGAGGATAAAATGACGATTTCCAAGACTCGGATTCTATCTGCTTATGTGTCGGGCGCGTCTGCTCTGGCGCTGAGCATGGGCCTGCAGCCAGCCTTTGCGCAGGATAGCATAGCCGAAGATCAGCCTGCTGAAATCGTGGTGACAGGCATTCGCGCGAGCTTGAATGCCGCCAGCGACATCAAGCGCAACGCCCAGGGTGTGGTGGATGCCATCTCCGCCGAGGATATAGGCAAGTTCCCCGACACCAACTTGGCAGAATCGCTGCAGCGTATCACCGGCGTGTCGATCGACCGTTCGAACGGCGAAGGTTCGACCGTTACCGTTCGCGGCTTCGGTCCTGAATTCAACCTGGTGCTGCTCAATGGCCGCCAGATGCCGACATCGACCTTGGGTGATGGGGCCAGCGCGCCCGCCAGCCGTTCCTTCGACTTTGCCAATCTGGCATCGGAAGGCGTCGCCGGCGTCGAGGTCTATAAGTCGGGTCGCGCTACCCTGCCCACCGGCGGCATCGGATCGACCATCAATATCAAGACGCCCCGCCCTCTCGATCGGCCGGGCCTCAAAGGCAGCGTCGCGGTGAAGGGTGTCTATGACAGCTCGCGCAATGAGGGTGACCCGATCACGCCTGAAATATCCGGCATCATTTCCGACACTTTCGCCGATGGTCTGTTCGGCATCGCGGTCAGCGGATCGTGGCAGAAGCGCAAGGCCAGCGTCAACCAGGCCAATGTCGGCTGGCGCGACGGATATCTGGGCTCCGAAAATAATTGGGGATCATTGCCCCAGGCAGGCGATCCACGTTTTGCTAATATCGAAAACCGTCCCGGCCCCAATGACGTCTATCAGGTCCAGCAAAATGCCAGCTACGACCTTAATGATATCGAGCGCGAGCGGCTGAACGGCCAGATCGTATTGCAGGTTCGTCCCGCTGACAATTTGACCGCGACGTTCGACTATACCTATTCGCGCAACACCGTGCAGGTGCGCAATTCCAACGTCGGCATCTGGTTCAACTTCAATGACGTATCAAGCGCCTGGACCGACGGTCCAGTCGCCGGTCCGAAATTCTATTCCGAACAGTTCGGTGCCAATGAAGGCAAGGATCTGTCCTATTCCGGTTCGCTGGTGGAAAACCAATCGACCAACAAGTCGCTGGGCGGAAACCTGGCATGGGATGGGCCGGGCGGATTGCGCCTGGAACTCGACGCGCATCATTCTACGGCAGAGTCGGGCGCCAACAATCCCTATGGCACCAGCACCTCGGTCGGCACGGCCGTGTTCGGCGTGCGTAGCCAGACGGTCGATTACACTAACGACCTGCCCATCATTTCGGTCGAAATGCATCCGGGCATCAATGCGTTGGACGCCGGGAACATCCAGGCGACCGGCAATGCGTTCCGCAATGCCTATTTCAAGGATCGCATCAACGAAGGCCAGCTGCGTGGCAGCTATGATTTCGAAGGCTCGATCCTCGACAGCCTCGACTTCGGTGTAACCTATACCGAAAACAAGGTGCGGTCGGCCTATGGCTTCATCCAGAACGACACATGGGGCGGATCGACCACCAAGGACCAGCTGTCCGACGACCTCTTCACGCTCGAAACCCTGCCGGACAAGTTCAAGGGCTTGTCGGGCGCGGGCGACGCGGCGATGATCCAGCAATTCTACACGTTCAACTTCGAGAAGATGGTCGGTTTCCTCGACGATCTGAACGGCATCTGCGGTGGTGACGGCAATTGCCTGGCAAGCTTCACGGTCGATCGCCGAATCCGCGAACGCACCATCGCGCCTTACCTGCAGGCCAACCTGGCCTTCGACGTTGCCAACCGTCCGGCTCATTTCCGTGCGGGCGTGCGCTATGAAAAGACCAAGGTCCGTTCGTCCGCGCTGGTGCCGATCCCGACCGGCACGCAATGGGTGTCCGCCAACGAGTTCAACCTCACCTATGGCACTGGCAGCGACTTCACCACATTCCGGGGTGATTATGACAATTGGCTACCCGCCATCGACGTCGATTTCGAACCGATCGAGAATGTGAAGCTGCGCGCAAGCTATAGCCATACCATTACCCGCCCGGACTATGCATCGATGCAGGGTGGTCGTACCGTCGATCAGCTGTTCCGCATCGGCGGCGGCACCGGCAGCCAGGGCAATCCGGGCCTGCTTCCTTATAAATCGAAGAATATCGATCTGTCGGCCGAATGGTATTATGCGCCATCCAGCTATCTGTCGGTCGGATTTTTCGACAAGCGGGTGCGCAACTTCATTTCGAGCACCCGGATCGACACCGACGCGTTCGGCCTGACCAACCCGGCGGATGGCCCACGCTATCAGGCGGCCGTCGCGGCATTGGGCGCCAATGCCAGCACGACCGATCTGCGCAACTATATCTTCGCCAATTATCCGGCATCGGTCATCGTCGACAGCTTCGATCCGGCGACCGGCAATTATACCGGCAAGATATTGGGGCTGCCCGAAGATGGTGCGGTGAATTTCCAGGTGTCGACCCCGATCAACTCGGATCAGAGCGCGCATCTCTATGGCTTTGAATTCGCCATCCAGCATAATTTCTGGGACACGGGATTTGGCACGATCCTGAACTACACGATCGTTCGTGGCGACGCGACATACGACAACAGTCAGCCGTCCAGCGTTCCGCAATTTGCGCTGACGGGCCTCTCGGACAGCGCCAACGCCGTCCTCTTCTATGACAAAAAGGGTATTCAGGCGCGTATCGCCTATAACTGGCGCGACAAGTTCCTGGGCGGAACAGGTCCCAACCCCTTCTATATCGAAGCCTATGGCCAGGTGGATGCCAGCGCGAGCTGGGAGTTCAAGAAGGGCTATACCGCCTTTGTCGAAGCCATCAATCTAAACGGCGCCAGCCGCCGTGGCCATCTGCGTAGCGAAAACAACGCCTTCTTCGCTTCGCCCGGCTATGCCCGATATGGCGCGGGCCTTCGCGTCAACTTTTGACGGGATGACTTGATTGAAGTCCGGCACGATGGGACAAGGCCGCACCTGAACCGGTGCGGCCTTGTCCCGCATCAGCCGGGTGGAGAGACAGCGGTGATGTGACGGGACACCGGCACCTCCGCCAAGGAGCCATTAGAGCGTCATGACCCAGCACCAGATCCTTGATTCCCTGACCCATCGCGCTCTGCGTGTTCGGACCGACAGCGGCGCGGCATTGGGTGATGCCGTCATGGCCTGCCTGTTGATGCCGGCCGAATTCCGCCAGGCGCAGGCGCATTTCCCCATATTGTTCCGGCGCGACCTGGAAAGCGGCACCCTCTCGGCGGTGGCGTTGTTCGGCTTTGCCAATGGCGAAAATCTCTTTCTGGAAGCAGGTCATTGGGATGCGGCCTACAAACCGCTGGCGCAGGCGGTGCAACCCTTCCTGATCGGCCGTTCGTCCGATGGTAGCAGGCCGCCGCAGGTCCATGTCGATATGGGCAGCCCCCGGCTCGTCCATGAGGGGGACGAAGGCGTTGCCCTGTTCGACGAGGCAGGGCAGCCCTCCCCCTGGCTGGACAGCATTGCGCAACGGCTCGGCGACCTGGATGCCGCCTTTCAGGCCAGCGCCGATTTCTTTGCTGCGCTGGAACGTCATGCGCTGCTCGAACCCTTTACGCTGGACGTGCCATTGGTCGATGGGACGCGGAACAGCCTGGTCGGCTTTCACATCATCGACGAGGAGCGGTTGCGCGCGCTCGATGCCGTCGCGTTGGATGAGCTGCACCGGGCCGGACATTTGATGCCATTGTTCATGGCGGTGGCGTCAATCGCGCAGTTCAACGAGCTGGTCGCGCGCAAGAATCGTAGAGTGGCCGGTGGCTGAGGCGGCTCCGGTCGGCCTGCCTTCGGTCAGGGTGCTACAAGCCACCGACGATGCAACGCTGGATACTTTGCTGCGGGAAGAAGATACGCCTTTTGTCGTGCGGGGACTGGTGCGCGACTGGCCGCTGGTGCAGGCCGGTCTGGAATCCGATAGCGCCGCCCGCGCCTTTTTGCTGGCCCATGCGCGTGACCGCGATTTTGTGGTGTCGATGGCCGAGCCGGATGCCAAAGGACGCCTGTTTTACGATGACGCCATGGCGGTCAATTTCCGCATGGGCAAAGGCAGGTTGTCCGACATTTTTGCACAATTAGATGCGGCCGAAGGACGAGATGTGGCGCAAGTCCCCACCGTCTATCTCGGTTCCGTTGATATCCATGAGTTTTTTGACGGACTGGCCGACGCACACCCCATGCCACTGGGTTCGCGCACCCCATTAACATCCCTGTGGATCGGCAATGCCAGCCGCATCGCGGCACATAACGACTTTCCCGATAATCTGGCCTGCTGTGCCGTGGGGCGTCGCCGCTTCACTCTGTTCCCGCCCGACCAGTTCGCCAACCTCTATCTTGGCCCGATCGACATCACCCCAGCCGGGCGCCCAATCTCCATGGTCGATTTCGCGGCCCCCGATTTTGCGGCCTATCCCCGTTTCCGCGATGCGCTCGCGGCCGCCCAGATTGCCGAGCTGGAGCCGGGGGATGCACTCTTCATACCGTCCCTTTGGTATCATCATGTCGAAGGGCTGGCCGACTTTAATATATTAGTGAACTATTGGTGGCGCGACACGCCGCGTTATTTGGGCCAGCCCTATAATGCGCTGCACCATGCGATCATGACCATCCGCGACCTGCCCGAAGAGGAGCGCGCGATCTGGCAAGCCATGTTCGACCATTATGTATTTTCGGGCGGTGAGGCAGCCCGCGCCCATCTGCCGGAAAAGGGCCGTGGCGTGCTGGCCCCGCTCGACGCAGAATCTGCGCAACGCATGCATCATTTCCTGCTGAGGAGCCTGTCGCTATGAGCACGCTACCCCCGCCTCGTCGCATCGTCGTCGCCGGTGGCGGCACGGCCGGTTGGATGACAGCCGCCGCACTCGCCCGCACGCTGGGACCAGTGGCGCAAGTCACCTTGGTCGAAAGCGAGCAGATCGGGACGATCGGCGTGGGCGAAAGCACCATCCCGCCGTTGGTCGCCTATAATCGCATATTGGGCATCAACGAAGCCGACTTCATGCGCGCGACCCAGGCGACGTTCAAGCTGGGGATCAATTTCGAGAATTGGCGCGTGCCGGGCGAAAGCTATTTCCACAGTTTCGGCGGGACCGGCAAGGATCATTGGTCGGCGGGATTCCAGCATTTCTGGATGCACGGGCAAGCCCAAGGGCATGACGCGCCCTATGGCGACTATTGCCTGGAGTTGAAGGCGGCGGAGGCTGGCCGCTTTGCGCATCTGCCCGACGACCGGATGAACTATGCCTATCAGCTCGATTCGGGGCTTTATGCCCGCTTCCTGCGGAGGATGGCGGAAGCGGATGGCGCCCAGCGGATCGAAGGGCGCATCGCTAAGGTCGAACTCGACAGCGAAAGCGGCGACATTGCCGCGCTGCTACTGGACGGCGATCGGCGGATCGAAGGCGATCTGTTCATCGACTGCACCGGCTTTCGCGCGTTGCTGATCGAAGGCGCGCTGCATGTTGGCTATGACGACTGGACCCACTGGCTGCCTTGTGATGGCGCGGTGGCGATCCAGACCAGCAGCGTGCGGCCGCCCGTCCCCTATACCCGCGCCATCGCGCATGAGGCGGGCTGGCAATGGCGCATTCCGCTGCAGCATCGGCAGGGCAATGGCATCGTCTATTGTAGCGGCTTCCTGGACCCGGACGCTGCGCTCGAAAAACTTCTGGCCTCGGTCGAAGGCGACAAGCTGGTGCAGCCCAACCCGATCCGGTTCCGCACCGGGGCGCGACGGCGGCAATGGCATCGCAACTGCGTGGCGGTGGGCCTGTCGGGCGGATTCATGGAACCACTGGAGTCCACGTCCATCCATCTGATCCAGCGCGCCGTGCTGCGGATCTTGCGGATGCTGCCCGCGGGCACCGTCAGCCCGCTCGACATCGCAGAATTCAACGATCAACAGATGACGGACATGGAGCAGATCCGCGATTTCCTGATCCTGCATTATAAGGCGACCGATCGGCGCGATACGCCCTTCTGGCGCCATTGCGCCGCCATGGCGGTGCCCGACAGCCTTGCCCACCGCATGGAATTATTCCGGCAGACCGGCCGCGTCTTCCGCAAGAATGAGGAATTATTCGCAGAAAATAGCTGGGTGCAGGTCATGATGGGACAGGGCATCACCCCGCAAAGCCATCACCCCGTAGCCAGCAAGCTGCGGCCCGACGAACTGACCCATCTTCTGGCGTCGCTCAAGGACCAGGTTTCCCGTACCGTGGCGAACCTGCCGGATCATGCGGCCTATATTGCGCGCTATTGCAGCGCGCAGGAGCCGGTGGCGGCATGATCGCGCGTTTCCTCATCGCGACGCTGCTGTGCGCCAGTGCCGATGTGGCTGCTGCCGCGCCGGAACAGCCGGGCTGGCACAAGGTCTGGGCGGATGAATTTGATGGTCCGGCACTCGACCCGCGCAAATGGAACCTTGCCGACAATTGCTGGGGCGGCGGCAATGAAGAGCGGCAATGCTACACAATCTCTGCGGCCAACCACCGCATCGCCAATGGCCTATTGGACATCATCGCGCGGCAGGAATCCCATGAAGGCCCGGCTTTCCCGCCGGATCAGCGCACGACGCCGGACAAGGCGCGCGCCACCCGCACCAAGCCCTTTACATCGGCGCGCCTCTCGACCGATAGCAAGGCATCGTGGCTTTATGGCAAGGTGCAGGTTCGCGCGAAACTGCCGCAGGGCCAGGGAACCTGGCCCGCCATATGGATGCTGCCCGAAGGATGGGATTATGGCGGCTGGGCGCAGTCCGGTGAGATCGACATCATGGAGGCCGTCAATCTAGGCACCTCCTGCGACACCTGCGCAGGACAGATAGAAGATCGTGTCCTGGGAACGATCCATTTCGGCGGCCTCCCGCCGCGTAACCGCTATATCGGCGACGAAACGCCCATGCCGACCCCGCTTGATGGCTTCCACGTCTATGAAATCGAGTGGGACGCCACCGGCATCGTCTGGCGGGTCGACGGCGTGGATTTTGCACGGCGCGCGCCGCATGAATGGCACAGCCTGGGGTCCGACAAGCCAGGCGCGCCGTTCGACCGCCCCTTCCATCTCATCCTCAACCTTGCCATCGGCGGCCACTTGCCCGAAGGACGCAACAGCAAGGGCGTCGATCCCACCGGCTTTCCCAAGACGATGCAGATCGATTGGGTGCGGGTCTGGCAGAAAGACGCCACTCCCCCGACGGAGAATGGGCAGTAAATGGCGCGACGGCGGCTTGCAGTCACGATCAAACATGTTGCGGCAGATGCGGGCGTATCCCTGCAGACGGTGAGTCGCGTCATCAACAGCGAACCCAATGTCCGCCCGGAAATGCGCGACCGGGTACAGGCGTCGATCGATCGGCTGGGCTATGTGCCGTCGATAGCGGCGCAACGGATGAGCGGATCGCGCTCCTACCTCATTCTGGCGCTCAATGACCGCGAACGCACGATCGCGGACTGGCGCGCGCGGCAGGGTACGGACTGGGTCGACCAGATGTTGCTGGGCGGCATGCTGGAATGTGCCGAACATGGCTATCGGTTGATCTTCGAGCTGGTCGATACCCATGCCGATCATCTGGAGCGCGAACTGGGTGCCGCCCTGTCGGCGCTGCAACCCGATGGGGCGATTCTGACCCCGCCCCATTCGGACAATCCGCGCATATTGGCGACGCTCAAACGCCATCATGTCCCTTATGCGCGTATCGGGGCGCAAGGGCGGGACGATGGCGCGCTGCCTGCGGGTATCCGCGTGTCGATGGATGACGAGGGCGCGGCGCGGCGCGCGACACGGCACTTGCTGGATCTTGGCCATCGGCGCATCGGCTTCATTTCAGGGCCCGCCGAATATCGGCTGTCGGGCTGGCGCGTCGATGGCTGGCAGGCGGAAATGGCGGCGGCGGGCCTGCCTACCGAAGCCCTGCTGGAAACCGGCGATTTCGGCTATGCGTCGGGCTTGCGCGCGGCGCAGGCGTTGCTGGCACGGGAAGACCGACCAACCGCCATCATCGCCAGCAATGATCAGATGGCGCTCGCCACGATCGAGGCGGCGCGTGACGCGGGCCTCGCCATCCCCGCCGACCTATCGCTGGTCAGTTTCGATAACACGCCGCTGGTCCGCTTCACGACACCACCATTGACCGCAGTGGACCAGCCTATCGCCGAGACGACGGCCATGGCGGTGCGTCTTCTCATCACCGCGCCCAGTGTGACGCTTGATCCACCCGCCCCCGTCATCATTCCCATGGGCCTGGTCGAACGTGGCTCGACCGCGCCGCCGCCCAATGTCGCCTGAACAAGTGGCGGCGGGTAGCGATCCTCGCTTCCTGTTTCTCTATGCGCTCGCATGGGCCGGTGCCGCGATCGCCTACACGCCGTTTTTGACCATCCTGCTGCCGGTGCGCGTCGATCTGCTCGCAGGGACGGACAATGTGCGCTGGCTGGCTGCGACCACCTTCCTTGGTGCCATCGCCGCCAGTCTCGCCAATATCCTGTTCGGCTGGCTCAGCGACGTGACAGGGCATCGCCGCCTCTGGGTCGCAACCGGCTTGCTCTTGTCCAGCGGGATACTTTGCCTGTTCCCGCATATTGAGCGGTTGGGGCCACTGATTCTGCTCATCCTGCTGTGGCAAATGGCGCTCAACATGATGTTGGGTCCATTGGCCGCCTGGGCGGGCGATTGCGTGCCCGACAGGCAAAAAGGACGGCTGGGCGGACTACTCGCCTTTGCGCCAGCGTCCGGGGCGCTGGCCGGCGCGTTGGTTACAGTGCCTGGCCTCGCCGATCCGCCTTGGCGCTTTGCGATGGTGGGCATGATGGCGATGGCCTGCGTCCTGCCGCTGCTGCTGTTGGGCCCATCGGGCGCTGTCGCCACACGGCGTTTGCAAGGCGCGGCCATAGCGCCGCTGCCCTGGTTGCGCGCGATGATCACGCGCATGTGGTGCGCCCGCCTGCTGGTCCAGATCGCGGAGGCCGCCCTCTTTGCCTATCTTTATTTCTGGTTTCAGACGATCGACACACGCTTCGACGATGCCATTACGGCCCGCATCCTGACCTTGGTTCTGTTCCTGGCGGCACCCTGCGCCTTGATAGCCGGACGCTGGGCCGACCGCCGCGATCGGCCGATAGCCCCGCTCTGCATCGCCGCCCTGCTTGCCGCAATCGGCCTTACCGCCATGGCCCTGGCGCGTGGGCCGGTAGCGGCAATCGCGGGATTCATGCTGTTTGGCCTTTCCACCAACATCTTCCTGGCGCTGCATAGCGCGCAGACATTGCGCGTGCTGCCCGACGATGGACGACGGGGCCGCAATCTTGGCCTGTTCAACCTCACCAACACCGTCCCCTCGCTCATCATGCCATCGCTGACGCTTGTGCTGGTGCCGACGCTCGGCTTTTCAGGATTATTTGCGGTTCTGGCTTTGCTGTCCGCCATCGCAGCCATCCTGCTGCGCGATACAAAACGGCACTGATCACCAATCGGCGCAAAAGGCTTGATCCTGCTCGCAAGCCATGACAAACAGGCGTTGAGAACGTTCACACAAAATTGCGAGGAAGGATGCCGATGCGCTCAGCAGCGGGAATCATGATCATGGCGCTGGCCATTGGCGGCACTGTGCAGGCGTCGGGGCAGCCGCGGACATCCGCCGATCCCGTCGTTGTGCCACCGGAAGCGAAGGCAGACCCGTCAGTCTGGCCCGCGGCCCACAGCCCGGCCGCCATTACCGATCGCCAGACCGAAGCGGCCATCGATCGCCTGATCGCGCGCATGACGGTGGAGCAGAAGGTCGGACAGACGATACAGGCCGACATCAGCGCGATTACGCCGGCGGAACTGGCACGCTATCCCTTAGGATCGATCCTGGCGGGCGGCAACTCCGGCCCATTCGGCAATGAGCGCGCCGATGCCGCGACCTGGATCAAGCTGGTCAGCGACTATCGCGCCGCGTCCGAAAGGGCGGGGGCTGGCGTCCCCATCCTGTTCGGCGTCGATGCTGTTCACGGTCATTCCAACCTGCCGGGCGCAACCATCTTCCCGCACAATATCGGCCTTGGCGCCGCGCATGATCCCGAACTGATCCAGCGCATCGGTATCGCCACCGCAGCGGAAATCGCTGGGTCCGGGATAGAATGGACCTTTGCCCCGACATTGGCGGTGCCGCAGGATCTGCGCTGGGGCCGCAGCTATGAAGGCTATGCCGCCGACCCGGCGCTGGTGAAAGCCTATTCCAAGGCGATGGTGGAGGGTTTGCAGGGCGACCTGCTCCCCGGCAAACCGCTCGGCTCGGTACAGGTCGCGGCAACCGCCAAGCATTTTCTGGCCGATGGCGGGACCAAAGACGGCAAGGATCAGGGCGACGCCCGATTGCCCGAAGCAGAATTGATCCGCATCCATGCGCAAGGCTACCCCGCCGCCATCGACGCCGGGGCACTCACCGTCATGGCCAGCTTTTCCAGTTGGAATGGGGCAAAGAACCACGGCAATCCGACGTTGCTGACCGATGTTCTGAAAAAGCGGATGGGCTTTGAAGGGCTGATCGTCGGCGACTGGAACGGTCATGGACAGATCCCCGGCTGCACTGTCACGGATTGCGCAGCTTCGATCAATGCGGGGCTGGACCTGTTCATGGCTCCCGATAGCTGGAAGGGGTTGTTCGATGCCACGCTGCGCGATGTGCGCAACGGCACCATTCCGATGGCGCGACTGGACGACGCCGTGCGGCGCAATTTGCGGGTCAAATATAAGCTAGGCCTGATGGGGCCGAACCGGATCGCGCGCGGCGATCCGGCACTGGTCGGAGCCGATGCGCATCTGGCGATCGCCCGCGAAGCGGTCGCCAAGTCGCTCGTTCTCCTCAAAAATGAAGGCTCATTGCTCCCCATCCGTCCGGGCGCGAAAGTCCTGGTCACCGGCCCCGGCGCCGACAATATGGCGATGCAGGCCGGCGGCTGGACCATCACCTGGCAGGGCACGGACACGAGCGCTGCGGATTTCCACAAAGGCAGCACGATCGGCCGTGCCATCGTCGATGCCGTCGAGCAGGCTGGCGGTAGCGGGCAGCTGGCACCCACCGGCGATTTTACCGACAAGCCAGACGTCGCGATCGTCGTCTTCGGCGAGCAGCCCTATGCCGAATTTCAGGGCGACGTATCGAACCTCATCTTCCAGGGTCAGGATGGCGAACGCGAACTGCTCGCCAAATTGAAGGCGCAGGGCATTCCGACGGTCGCGCTTTTCCTGTCGGGCCGCCCCTTGTTCGTCGGCCCGGCGTTCAACCTTGCCGATGCCTTCGTGGCCGGCTGGCTTCCCGGATCGCAAGGGCAGGGCGTTGCTGATGTGCTGGTGGCGGGCAAGGACGGCAAACCGGCACGCGACTTCACCGGCCGCTTGCCTTTTGCGTGGCCCGCGGACGCCCGCTCTCCAGTCACCGCACCCCTTTTCCCAGTCGGCTATGGCCTGGATTACGCCCATCCCCATGCCCAAGGCCCAGTGAATGAAGACCCCCGCGTCGAGCAGGGGCCAGCGGTCAGCGACAGCCTGTTCCTGCGCACCGGTCGGGTGCTCGATCCATGGCGGCTGGGCCTCGACAGCAGCGTGTCCATGCGCGCCGTCGATATCGCCGCGCAGGAAGATGCGCGCCAGTTCAAGTGGAGCGGCAAGGGCGATATCGCCATTGACGGCCCGGCCGTTGACATGTTGCGGCAACTCAATGGCGGCTTTGCCCTGCGCATCGACTGGCGGATGGATGCCCGTGGCACTGGCCCCGTCTCGATCGCGATGGGCAATGCGCGGCTGGATGTCAGCGCACTGGCGGCGGCAGCGCCGCTGGGCCAGGAAAGCAGCATCCAAATCCCGCTCCAATGTTTCAAGGATAAGGGTGCCGATTTCAAGGCGATCGGAACGCCGTTCCGCATGGGAGCGGATGCGCCGATGACGGTCAGCCTGCGCAATGTGCGGATCGAGGGCATCGGCACGCCTGTTCCCTGTCCGCCAGCCCTCCCCTGAGGCTGCGAATCGCCGCGAGACGCTGAAGCCGTAAACGGCATCGCGACATGGCCCGCTTCTTCACCAGGAGGCGGGCCATTTTTTGATAATTGATGTTGGGCACGCGAAAACCCGGCGTCTGCGGTCGGCTCACCGGGTCAAACCGGCTTTCGCAAGCGGGTCGACAACGACATATGTTAGCGCTATCACATATCGAAGCGATGGCGTGAGATGTTTCAAGGCGTCCACTCCGTCATGCCGCGTCGGATAGAATGAGGAGAGGGATTGATGCATATTGGCCTGGGAATAATGGGTCGGCTGCTGCCATTTGCCGCATTGGCACTATCCAGCACGGCGGCGCAGGCCGAGCCAGCACGCTTCGAGCGCTTCACTTATGACGGCCAGTCGATCGAGCAGGTGAAGGCCGGACCAGGCGAATATATCAATCCCATATTGTCGGGCTATTATCCCGATCCGACCATTACCCGCGTGGGCGACGACTATTATCTCGTCAATTCCTCCTTCGCCCATTTCCCCGGCCTGCCGATCTTCAAGTCGAAGGATCTGGTGAACTGGGTCCAGATCGGCAATGCGATCGACCGGCCTAGCCAGCTCGATTTTACCGGTCGCCGCACATCGGAAGCCGTCTTCGCACCTGACATCAGTTGGCATGATGGCGTCTTCTACATCGTCAATACCTGCGTCGCTTGCCGCAACAACTTCGTAATCACGGCCACTGATCCGGCCGGTCCTTGGTCCGACCCCATCTGGCTACCCTTCGAAGGGATCGACCCATCCATCTATTGGGAAGGGGATAAAGCCTATATCGTGAACAATCGCGCGCCCGATGAACCGCCGCGCTATGACGGGCATCGCGCCATCTGGATTCAGGAATATGACTGGCGCGCCGGCAAAATGGTCGGCCCCAGCACCCAGTTGATCAATGGCGGCGTCGACATCAGCAAAAAGCCGGTATGGATCGAAGGGCCGCATATTTTCCGCAAGGATGGCTATTATTATCTGACTGCAGCCGAGGGCGGCACCAGCGTCAATCACTCCCAGGTCGTGCTGCGATCGAAGAAACTGCGCGGCCCCTATCTCCCTTATGCGGACAATCCCATTCTCACCCAGCGGGATATGGACCCCAACCGGCCCGATCCGATTGGGTCCGCCGGGCACGCCAAGTTGATCCAGACGCAAAAGGGGGACTGGTGGGCGACCTTCTTGGCGGTACGCCCCTATAAGGGCGACTTCTACAATATCGGGCGTGAAACCTTCCTGCTGCCCGTAACATGGAAAGATGGCTGGCCGATCATTCTGCCCCGTGGCGAAAAGATACCCCATGTCGGCAAGGTGCCTGACCTGCCCGCCCAGCCTAGCCCTGCGCTGCCGGTGAGCGGCAACTTCACCTACACCGATGATTTCGACGGCGATCGTCTGGCGATGCAGTGGATCGGTATCCGCACGCCCCACCAACCCTTCTATCGCGTGACCAACGGCGCACTGGAATTGGAAAGTAGCACGCCGCTCGGCGATCTGAACGGAGTTCCGGCCTTCGTCGGACGGCGGCAGCAACATGCCGTCGCCACTATGTCCACGACCATGCGCTTCACCCCGGAGAAGGATGGCGACACCGCCGGGCTGGCCGCAATCCAAAGCGACCGCAGCCATATAGTGTTCGGCGTTACCCAGGTTGGCGGTAAAAAGATGATCGCGCTGACGTCGCGCGACAATGCCGATACCGATATGCTGGTCACCTCCGCACCGCTGACCGCCACCGGCCCGGTAACGCTCACCATCCGCGCCGAAGGTGGCAAGATGGCGTTCGACTATGAAGTGGACGGAAAGCGGGCGACGCTGAAATCCGATCTGGACGCGACACTGCTGAGCACGCGTAAAGCGGGAGGTTTCGTCGGAACGGTCGTCGGCCCCTATCGCTACACCCCTGCATCCTGAAAAGGGCGTCTCATGACCATCAAGTCATCCATCGCCCTGCTGGGGCTGTCGCTGGCCGCCACCACCCTGCCCGCGCAAGTCTGGCGGGCGGACCAGGGCGATGGCACCTATCGCAATCCCGTCCTCTTCGCCGACTATCCCGATCCCGACATCATTCGCGTCGGCGAGGATTTCTATTTCATCACCACGACCTTCGCCAATGCGCCAGGCATGACCATTCTTCATTCGAAGGATCTGGTGAACTGGCAGATTGCCGGCCACCTCATGGACCGACTGGAGGGCAACCCGCGCTATGATCTGAGCGATGGCGGCGATTATCGCCGGGGCTTCTTCGCGGCCAGCATGCGCCATCACAAAGGCACTTTCTATGTGGCCGTCAGCCCGATAGGGCTCAACACGCGCATTTATCGCGCGAGCAGCCCGACCGGCCCCTGGACCTATACCGAACTGGATCGCCACGCTTTCGACCCGGCGCTGTTCTTCGAGGATGATGGCCAAGCCTATCTGATGACGTCGATCGGGACGGACGGCACCGTGACATTGCTGACGCTGAACGAGGACGTCACCAAGATTACCGCGTCCAAGGTCGTCCATTATAACAAAGGCGCGGAAGGATCGAAGATCATCAAGCGCGCGGGCTGGTATTATCTTTTCAACGCGCTCCCTTCCAAACTGGCGCTGAGCGTCTCGCGGGCGCGCAGCTTGCAGGGACCGTGGGAGACCCGTCCGCAGATCGACGACACCAGCGGCGGCCATCAGGGCGCATTGGTTGATCTGGCCAATGGCGAATGGGCCGGCTTTGTCATGGTCGATGCCGGATCGATCGGCCGGATGACCAATATCAGCCCGGTATATTGGCAGGACGACTGGCCGATATGGGGCACGCCCGACGCACCGGGCCGCGTACCCGACCGCGCGCCCAAGCCGATCATGGGCCACCCCTTTGCCGAACCGCCCGCATCGGATGATTTTTCCGCATCGACATTGGGCCTGCAATGGCAATGGAACCATAATCCCGATGACCGCCGCTGGTCTTTGCGCGAACGGCCAGGCTTCCTGCGGCTTCACGCAACCCAGGCCGACCGGCTATGGACGGCACGCAATACGCTGACGCAAAAGGGGCAGGGGCCTCGCAGCCGCGCTATCGTCAAAGTGGACATGCGCGGGTTACGTTCAGGCGATGTGTGCGGCTTTGGCACATTCGGCAAGATCAGCGCCCCATTGTCGATCGTCGGAGGCGACAAGGGTCGCCGCACCCTGACCATGATGGTGACCGATTCCACGGAGGATGGCCCCCGCACCGAAACCCGTGTCGCATCCGTGCCCGTGTCGGGCCAGACGCTCTGGCTACGCACCGACATGGACTTCGTCCGTGACGAAGGCCGCGTCGCCTACAGCCGGGACGGAAGAAAATGGACTGGCGTAGGCGATCATTTCCCGCTCAAATTCGATTGGCGCACCGGCACGTTCCAGGGGCAGCAATTCGCCCTTTCCTGCTATAATGCGCGGCCGGACGGCGGCTATATCGATATCGACAGCTTCACCCTGTCGCCCTTGCCCGAAGCGGTGGAGGAAGCAAGGCCATGAAATTCAGCCGTCGCGAGAGCGTTGCGGCGATAGCAGCGGGCACCGCTGCCCTCTCAACCGCGCGCGCGCGTGGGGCAGTCGCTCGCCCGCCCTCACCTCTTATGCTCTGGTATGAACAGCCCGCATCGGTGTGGACGGAGGCGCTGCCTGTCGGCAACGGACGAATGGGCGCGATGGTCTTTGGTGGCATCCGCCAGGAACGATTGCAACTCAACGAGTCCACCCTATGGGCGGGCCAGCCCTATGACCCGGTCAACCCTGCGGCGCGTGCCGCGCTATCCAAAGTCCGCGCGTTGATCTTCGAAGGCAAGATTGCCGAGGCCGAAGCTCTGGCGAACGACGCCGTCCTCGCCACGCCATCCACGCAAATGCCCTATCAGGCCTTTTGCGATCTCATGCTCGATTTCCCAGGCCTGGGGCAGACGTCTAACTATCGGCGCAGCCTGGATCTGGACAGCGCCATGGCAACCACCAGATTTACCGCCGATGGCATTAATCATCAGCGCCAGGTGATCGCGTCGGCAGGCGATCAGGTCATCGCAATGCGTCTGACGGCATCGGGCGAAGGACAGCTCAACGTCGATATCGGCCTGGCGTCCCCGCACAAGATCGTCGCGGTTGAGGCCGATGGATCGGCAAGCCTGTTGATGACCGGCCGCAATGGCGATGCCGCAGGCATTAACGGCGGCTTGCAGTTCGCCGCCCGCTTGTCCGCTTCGATAGAGGGCGGGCGGATCGAGCTAGGTGCAGGCGGCAGATTGCAAGTGCGCGGCGCCGATGCGGTCACGCTGATGATCGCCATGGCGACCAGCTATCGCCGCTTCGACGATGTCAGCGGCGATCCCGTAGCCGCGACCCAGGCCACGCTAGATCGCGTGCGTGGCCGTTCCTTTGCGCGGGTCGCGGCGGACGCGACCGACGCGCATCGGCGGCTCTTTCGCCGCGTGTCGATCGACCTTGGCCGATCGGCCGCCGCAGACCTGCCGACCGACAAGCGCATTGCCGCGTCGCCGACCCAGGACGACCCGGCGCTTGCAGCGCTCTATTTCCAATATGGTCGCTACCTGCTGATCTCTTCGTCACGGCCGGGTGGCCAGCCTGCCAATCTGCAAGGTCTGTGGAACGACAGCCTCAGCCCCCCCTGGGGGTCGAAATATACGATCAACGTCAATACCGAGATGAATTATTGGCCTGCCGAGACCACGCATCTGGGTGAGTGCGTCACACCGCTGGTCGATATGGTCCGCGACCTCGCTGTCACCGGCGCGCGCACCGCGGCGACCATGTATGGCGCCCGCGGCTGGGTCGCGCATCATAATACCGACCTGTGGCGCGCCAGCGCGCCCATCGACGGTGCGCAGTTCGGGCTATGGCCGACCGGGGGCGCATGGCTCTGCACCCATTTGTGGGATCATTATGATTATGGCCGGGATCGCGCATTCCTGACCTCCATCTATCCGCTGATGGCCGGCGCCGCGCGCTTCTTCCTCGATACGTTGCAGCCAGAGCCAAAGACCGGCTACCTCGTCACCAACCCGTCGATGAGCCCGGAAAATCCGCATGGTCATGGCGGCACCCTCTGCGCCGGGCCGACCATGGACATGGCGATCCTGCGCGACCTGTTCGGTCAGACGATCGCGGCCGCGCAAATCCTGAATGTGGATGCTGGCTTCGTGGACGAACTGGAGGCTGCCCGGTCACGCCTTGCGCCTTATCAGGTTGGCCGACAGGGACAGTTGCAGGAGTGGCGGGAGGATTGGGATGCCGATGCACCCGAACAGGATCATCGCCATGTCTCGCATCTCTATGGGCTTTATCCCTCGCACCAGATCAGCGTTGAAGACACGCCGGACCTGGCCGCCGCGGCGCGCCGGACGCTGAAAATTCGGGGCGATCGGGCGACCGGCTGGGCAACGGCATGGCGTATCACCCTATGGGCGCGGTTACGCGATGGCGATCACGCCCATCGCATATTGGGCTACCTGCTCGGCCCCGATCACAGCTATCCCAATATGTTCGATGCCCACCCACCCTTTCAGATCGACGGCAATTTCGGCGGAACGGCCGGGATCGTCGAAATGCTGCTTTACAGCCGTGGCGACGTCATCGACCTGCTGCCCGCTTTGCCAAGCGCATGGCCGGAAGGACGTGTCACCGGCCTGCGCGCGCGCGGACGGTGCTGCGTCGATCTCGCCTGGCGCGATGGGCGGCTCACGCGCGTCACGCTGCACCCTGACATGGACGGCCAAAGGACCATAAGGCTCGGTAGTCGTCGCGCAACGGTATCGCTGAAGGCCGGACGCGCCCTCATCCTTGAAGATGGAGATTTTGCCTGATGACGAAGGTTTACGTCCGAGGCTTGCTGCTCGGCCTCACTGCCCTGGCGGCCAGCACCAGCCTGTCTGCCCAGACAGCCGATCCGCTCGCGCCGCAAGGCCGTTGGAGCGCCTATCAGGGAGGCAGCGCCGCCCTGCCGCCCATGGGGTGGAACAGCTGGAACGCCTTTTTCACCGAGATCGATGAGGAAAAGCTGCTCGGATCGGCGCAGCGGATCATCGACAGCGGCCTCGCCAAGAAGGGCTATCAATATATCAATATCGACGACGGTTGGTGGCTTAAGCGCCGGACGAATGATGGAAAATTGCTGATCCGTTCGGAGAAATTCCCATCGTCCCTGCGCGCGGGCAAGGGCGACCCGTCTTTCCGTCCCCTGACCGACAAGCTCCATGCCATGGGGTTCAAGGCAGGCATTTATTCGGACCTTGGCCGCAATAGCTGTTCGCAGGCCTATTCGACTGGCGACGCGCAATTGCCCGAAGGGTCGATCGCTGAACGCGAGGTCGGACTCTATGGCCATATCGATCAGGATATTCGACTCTTCTTTGCCGATTGGGGTTTCGATCTCATCAAAGTGGACGGATGCGGCATCCGCGCCTTTGGCGAGGGCAGCGCGCCGGTGAAGTCCGGCAAGTATCGCATGCTCGCGCCCCTGATCGACCAGGCGTCGGTCACCCGCTCGAATGTTCCTGCGGTGCAGGGACTGTTCAGCCAGATCAACCAGTCGCTGACCCGTCATAACCCGGACAATGACTATCTGCTCTCGCTCTGCGTGTGGGGTAGCGCCAATGTGCGCGCCTGGGGCAAGGATTATGGCAATAGCTCGCGCACCAGCGACGATATCACGCCCCATTGGGCGCGGATGCTGACGAACTATGACAGCGCGGTACGCCGAGCGCTCTATGCCCATCCGGGGTCTTGGAACGATCCCGACATGCTGTTCATCGGTCAGGGCGATTTCGACGCCGAGCATCTGACCGAAGCGCGATCGCATTTTGCGCTCTGGGCGATGATGAACGCCCCGCTGCTGATCGGCGCGGACCTACGCAAGACCCCGCAATCCTTGATGGATATTTTCGGCAATGCCGACCTGATCGCCGTCAATCAGGATCCGGCTGGCCATCAGGCCATCGTCGCCTTCGACAGCGATTCATTGCAGATTTTGGTCAAGACATTGGCCAATGGCGACAAGGCGGTCGCGCTGTTCAACCGGGGCCTTGCGCCGGTCGATGCAGTACTGACGGCCGGCCATCTCAAATTCCGCGATGACCAAGCCGTGGCTTTGACCGACCTTTGGACGGGCGAACAGAGCCGCTTTACCGGGGAGCAGGCCTTGAAGGTTGCGCCACGACAGACGCTTGTCTTCATGGCCAAGGGCGATCGGACCCTAGCGGACGGTCTTTATCTTTCGGAGCAACCTGGCAATATCAACCCGGCCGTCGATGGGGTTACCGCCCCTGCGCCTGATCCCACGATCTTCCGCTCCATTCCCGGCTGGCGCAGCACGCGCGGGCTGGGCGAACGTCCCATCTATGCGGGTTGGGGCGGCGCGCAGCCCGATGCGACCCCCTATAACCAGCCGCTCGCGATCGCTGGCAAGACCTATGCGTCCGGCATTGGCGTCCTTGCCAATTCACGGCTGGAAATTCGGAACAAGGGCTATAGCCGCCTGACGGCCATGGCTGGGGTAGATGACAGTGCAGCGGACTCGCGCCATGGTGTCCGTTTCGCTGTCTATGGCGACGGCAAGCTGCTGGCGCGAACGCCGCTTGTTCGCCGCGGCGAAACGCCAACGCCGATTGCCGTCGATGTAAAAGGCGTCGCCCTCATCGAGATGGTCGCGCAAGCCGATGACGGGGTTCCGGGCGAAATGCTGCCCGTCAGTTGGGGTGACGCGGCCCTGCTACGCTGATCGCCATGATGGGTGGGCGGTGTAGTAATCCGCCCGCCCATCATAGCCATTCCCTAACGACCTGTCCCGATCGGCAGCTCGAACGAACCGACCGGTAGAGGGGCCTCGTCATAGAGGTTGATGACCGGCGAATCCGCCCAGCCATATCGCACCCGCACGGCTGGCTGACCATCACCTGCAAGATGGATGCGCAATCCTTCCACCTCGCCGCCGACATAGCGACAGCTATCCGCCGCTTGCCCGCAAAGCTCAAAGCCGATCGCCTGCGCGGCGCTACGCGTCTGAAGGGCGCCCGTTAGCCCTAAAAATTCGATCATGGCCCCGCCATCCGGCGTAGCGATGGCTCTGGCCGCCTGCGGACCGCTGGCGGCATGCCGTTCGCCATAGGCAACAGCCCGCATCGAGCGCGCGAGACGACGACCCAATTCCTGCTTCTCTCCGGGATGAATATCGAACGGATCGCCCAGATCGATCGCCGTGGCCAACGCCGCATGGGGGTCCGCTGCCACGGCCCGATATTGCGTATCGCGCATCCGCGCCCAGCCACTCTCCGACGGTGTCGTCGTCGGCTTGCCATAGGCGGCGAGCTGCACGATGACGAAGGGCAGGTCGGGCGCGCGGAATTGGTCGCGCCATTCGGCCATCATTGCCGCCAGCCGATCGGCATAGCCAGGCAGGTCAACATCGGACTCGCCCTGATACCAGGCAACACCCTTCAAGCCGATCGCACCCAGCGGCGCGATCATGCCATTAAAGAGCGTGCCCGCGCCGGTCACATCAGCCCATGGCACACGCGGCGCGCCGGGGGGCGATTTGGCTGCCACGGCATAGCGCCACTTGTCGCCCAACGGCACATCGCCCCCATCTGCAAACCGCAAGGCCATGTCGCTCGCCGGTCCCAGCAACCCGCCATTGGCATAATTATCCATCACATTGATGATCAGGACATTACGACCCGCCTTCAACAGACCTGGTGGCACGGTCAGGCTGGTGGGCTGCCATGCCTTGGCGCTCATCCCCACTGGACTGCCATTGATCCAGACCCGGCCGACATCATCCATAGTACCCAAGGACAGGGTCGCCGCCTGGCCCGCCTGCGCAGCGGTCAAAATGACCTCGCGCCGGAACCAGACCATGCCGTTGAATTCGGCGAGAGCACTGACGCCCCATTCTTCCCACGGCCCCAATTTCGGCACATCTGCCCATGCAAGAGCGCTACCAGGCTGCCAAGGTTCTTTACCGACTGCATCGCCGGTGGCTGCGCGCCACCAGTCTTCCCATTCGGCGCTCGCCGCTCGTTCGGCAGCGATGGGATCGCTGGCGTGCAACCTCACCATGGCGGAGCGATCGGCGCGACCGATCGCGGCCTGGGCCACTTCCCCCATCCAGGGGCTGATCTGCGATCCGCCCCAACTGCTGGAGATGGCGCCGATCGGAACGCCCGCCGTCTTGCGCAGGTCTCGCGCCATATAATAGCAGGCAGCGGAAAAATCGGGCACGCTTTCCGAGCTGGCCGTCTTCCACGACACCGCACTGGCAAAGTCCTGCCGTGCCTGGTCCGCCGCTTCGCGCGGAACCGTCATCAGGCGCAGTTGCTCGTCCGACGAATTGCGTATCTGCCCCATGGCATCCTGCGCATTGCGCACTTCCAATTCCATGTTCGACTGGCCCGAACATAGGAAGACGTCGCCCACGACCACGTCTCGCGCAGTTGCCTGCCCCTTGTCGCTGCGCGCCGACAGTGCGATCGGTCCAGCCTTGGTAAGCGCGGCAAACCCCGCTTGGAACCGCCCCTGCGCATCCGCCGTCACGACCTGAGTCACCGCGCCCAATGTTATCGTGATCATCTCGCCCGGATCAGCCCTCCCACGGATCAGGGCCGGACGATCGCGCTGGATAACCGAATGGTCACCAGATAGCGCGTCGAAGCCAGGTGCTGCAGCAGCAGGCATAGCTATCACCGGGAGGAATCCCATAGCTACGGCCGTGATATACCGATTTGAGCGCTTCATATGTGATCCTCCCGCTATGCAAATTATGCCGTTCCGCGCTTGCAGAACGTCCGAACAGCGCCGCTTACAAGCGCCGATCAGGCCATTAATGTTAACGCTATCTTTTAGTGCCGCCATTTTCATTCGTTTGACAACCTGGAGGTCTGACCCGCCCGCTTATCGCGCGCCCTGAAAGGCGAGATGCGCGCTGAAGAAGGGCAGCAGCTTATCCTGAAATCGCCAAGCCACCCGGTTGGTATGATCGCCCTCATAGATTTCGAAACTGTTGGGAATGCCATAGCGATCAAGCACGCCATGCAGCGTCTGCGCATCAGCTTTCAATCCATCCTTCTCGCCGACATCGATGGCGATCGCACGATAGCGGCGGAGATTGCCGATATATTGATCGACGAACGCCAACGGCGCATTCGCTGCCCATTTGGCCACGACATCGGGTTGCACCACCCCGTCCTTGACCGGCATGTCCAGATAAAGCGGCGGCTTTTGCGGGTTGGGCGACCAGGCGGCAGCCGTCGCCAATTGCGCGCGCAGCATGAAGGATAGCCCAGCCGAATCGGCGGGCGACTTTACCGCTTCGAGCTGTTTGAACACGGCCGGATCGATCTGCGCCGGATCGCGGGGCGACAGGCAGCAGGGGCTCATCATATAAAGCGCACCGAACATATCGGCATGTTTCAGGCCGATGCGGCTGGTCCCGTAACCGCCCATGCTATGCCCTGCCAGCCCCCGGCTTTCGCGCTGTGCGATCGTCCGATAATGGCCGTCGATATAACGGACCAGATCGCGCGCAACGAAACTCTCGAAATCGCCGGTCGTCACCGAACTGGAATACATCGACCCATTATGGACCGTCTTGGAATCGGGCAGCACCAGGATCATCTCCTGCGCGCCCTTGGCGAAGGCGCCTTCCACGGTCCGGGGAATGTGGATTTCCTTCGCCCATTCCTCCGCGCCGATCGAATAGCCGTGCAGGGCATACACGACCGGATAACGCCGTGATGGTTCGCGGCCGTAGCTGGGCGGCAGGATCACCAACACATCGCGGTCGGCCGCTTCGCCTTCCAGATTGCCCTCGATCGTCGGAGCATGCACCTTGATGCGCTCGATCGTTACCGGCTTTGCCCCGGCGACAGCTGGCGGCGCACCCGTCGCAACCTGCGCCAACGCAGGCATCGATGCCCCGGCCATCGCCAACGCCGCAACGACCATCATCCGTGTCTTGAACGTCATGCCAACCCCTCCATTTTCGTCGTTATTGTCCGCGCAACAGGCGCATCACCAAGGCGCGTATCCGCCCATAATTTCCTTGGCCTAGCGGCCCCAACACCCCATGCTGCCCTTCCGGCATATGGGCCAAAGGATGGCCGTCGGGGCGAAAGACATAATGGTCGAAATAGGCGCGCCAGGCGTCCCGTTCTGCCGCTGGCCGTTCTGCGATGGCGATCATGGCGAGCAGCATGGCGGTGTGCGGCGCATCCGGCCCGGCGCTGAAACCATCCCACCAATAATTGACGAGGATGTTGACGGGATCGAGCGCCTCGACCTGGTGCCACCATAATTTGGGGAGGTAGAGCGCGTCTCCGGGGGCCATATCCACTACCACGGCCCTCGCCCGCGCGGCCGCAAAGCGGGGATATTGCGGATCGTCGCCTGCAGTTCCAGCCGCCAGCGATATCGGCTGGCCCGACAATGTATGGTCGATCGGCCCGACATAGAGATCGCCGATCGCATCGGGCGGATAGAGGGTGAAGCGTCGCCGCCCGGCTACTGCGCAGGCCAGATTATCATAGGTGTCATAATGGCAGGCAACGGTCGAGGCATTGCCCAGCCATATCCGGGGGCGGACGTTCGGCGGCAACAACGCGCATGGATTCGCCTCGGCAAAGCCGGGGAAATGATGATCGGTCGGCAGCGAACCCAGATAGCCGGTCTCGCCCGCATCCTGCGCATTGACGGCGATCCGCGCGATCGCTTGCCGAACGGCGATGGTTTCCCTGGCAAAGTTGAAGCCGCCAGGCCCATCGCCATAATGATAGCGCCCACATAAATTTGGCGGACCAGCGAAATATTCCGCTGTCGATCCGCTGTCGAATCGCGCCAGATAGGCAAGCACGGCGTCATTGCTTTGTACGCTCATCTGCATCGCAGGCCAGTCGCTACAGACACCCCGAATCACAACGGGGCGGCACGCCTGCGCCAAATGTCGCAAACCTTCGACACCTCCGACTTCGGCAACGGTTCGTTCCAGGATAGGGACAGCGGCACTGGCCATCGGTCAGCCGAACCGTCCAAGCCTGTCGTTCCGCCGACGCGCCATCAGGCTGATATGCTGCAACGATCCGGCGATGGCATAGGCAAGGCGCAGATGCCCGGATCGAAACAGCATCATAACGGCCGCATCGTCCAGATCATCGAGACTATCGAGGCTCACCGTATAGAGCCCATCCAGCCGCACCGTCTCCCCATCATCAAAGCTGAGCGCGATGTCGATCGGCTCGATCAGCCGGTGCGCAAGCAAGGCGGCGATGAAGGCTTCGGTCGCCTCCATCCCCGCAACCAGGCGGCTTAGCGCCTGTTGGACGACGCGCAATTGTAGGGTGGGCTTCCCTTCCGCATCGAACAACGGGTCACCATCGCCGGATGCAAAGCGGGGATGGTCCGGGTCGAAGGCGATATTCTCCTCGGCCGTAAAGAAGCCTTCGCGATCCGCCTCCAGCGCCCGAAAGGCGGGACGATCATCGGGCGAATCCACCAGATGCTCGCCAGGCTTCAACCCGGTTAGCGCCCCCAGATAGAATCGGCCCGTCTCGGCATGTTTGGAAAAAAGAATCGGGCAGGCAGCGGCAGCGGCCAGGATTTCACCAACGACGATTCGCACGAACGGACCAGATCCATGGTCCGGTGCCCGCATCCGCAAACCGGCATGCGCCACATTATTGAGCAACTGAAGCGATTCCATACCCTCTCCTCCTGCGGCACATTCTCACGCTGCCGCCGCCCTGTCTGGACGCATTTTTCGTCTCCGACAGCCTAATCACACGGGGCGATATTTACACATACAATTTCGCTTGATTGCCCGTTTCGATAGCGCTACCATTTACGCCTAGAAAAGAAAAGGCTTGGGTGAGGATCAAATCCGTTCGTGCGACGGCCCCTCCCCCCAAAGCCTGAAACTGTGATCGTGCGTGACAATAGTGTCGCGACGTTCGGGCGAGAAGAAGTGGGAGTAAGGGGAGGATCATGAAGACAGATTTCGATCGCGCTCGTTTGGCGAAGCGCAGCCGCAAGAGCCTGGCGGCGACAGCCAGCGGCTTGGCCTTGGCAATCGCCTTTCCGGCCGTTGCGCAAGTGGCCGAACAGGCCACCATCACGAACCCTGCCAGCGAAGCGGACATCGTCGTCACCGGCATCCGTGGGTCGCTGCAACGCAATCTCGACATCAAGCGTAACTCGGCTGGTGTCGTCGACGTCATTTCGGCGGAAGATATCGGCAAGTTCCCGGATTCCAACGTTGCGGCATCGCTGCAGCGCCTTCCGGGCGTGTCGATCAACCGGTCCGGTTCGCGCGGCGAGCCCGATGGCATCACCGTGCGCGGCTTTGGCGGCGACTTCAACGAAACGCTGATCGATGGTCGCCGCATCTCCACCGCGACCGGTGGCCGTTCGGTCGACTTCTCCTCGGTCGGTGCCGATTTCGTCGGCCAGCTCGCCGTGCTCAAGACGCCTGACGTATCGCTGTCGAGCAGCTCGATCGGTGCGACCGTCAACATCTCCTACCCCAAGCCGTTCGACAGCCCCGGCACGCGCGTCGCGTTCAGCGCCGCTGGTTCGATCCAGGACGATGCGGGCAAGGTGGTGCCGACCGTCGGTGCCCTGTTCAGCAAGACCTTTGCCGATGACACGCTCGGTATCCTGATCGACGGCATCTACACCCGTCGCGATACGCAGGTGAACCGCGTCTATGTATCCGGTTGGCAGGGCGGCCTTTTCGCCCCATGTCAGTTGGCAGGCAGCAATGCGGCAAGCTGTGCGCCATCCGATGATGTCGACGCAGCGCCGAGTGACCGCAAGAGCGTCGTCGGCTGGTATGGCCAGCAATATGGCGCCGATCAGCGCTATACCAAGGATGAGCGTATCGACGGCCGCATCGCCCTGCAATGGGCACCGTCCGACGACATCGTCCTGACGCTCGACGACAATTATTCGCGACAGAAGATTGTCACCGACATTGCCGGTTTCGGCGTCTGGTTCAACCAGGGCTCGATGCGCGATGTCCAACAGGATGAAAACGGCACGACGATCGACTTCGTGCAGCAGGGATCGCCGACCGACTTCACCGCGGGCACGGATACTCGCGTGCTGGAAACAAACCAAATCGGTTTGAACATGGTGTGGGACGCGACGTCCAACCTCAAGATCGAGGCGGATGCCAGTTATTCGAAGAGCCGTCAGAACCCCGATGGTGAAATCAGCAGCGAAAATGGCGATATCGGCTATGGTGGTCTGCTGGGCACCGCCAATGGCATTCGTGTATCCGGTAACAGCAGCAAGGCTTTCCCGGAACTGACGGCCTATGGTCCCAATGGCGATGCCTCGCGTTGGCTGGACCAGACCATCATCGGCTCGCACGTCACCGTGCGGCAGCAGCAGGTCAACAGCGACGAAATCAAGCAGTTCCGCCTCGGCGCAACCTGGGAACAGGATAATCTGACCATCAAGTTCGGTGGCCGCTATATGGAGGATGAATTCAAACTCCAGAACAGCAGCACCTTCACCAACAACTTCTGGCAGGCTTATGCGGGTTACGGTCCGCCATCCGGCCAGGGCAGCGGTGTCCTCATGCCCGCCAGCCTGATCCAGGGCGTGATCGGCACCAATAACTTCATCCCCGGCTTCTCCGGCGTCCTGCCACCCGGTCTGCTGAAATATGACGCCAAGGAATATCAGCGCTATCTGGAAGGCCTCGGCAATCCCCAGGCGCAGACCATTCCGGGCTATAACGCTGGCTGCTGCGGCACCGCCTTTACCGGCGCGTTTGATCTGTTGCTCGATCCGGGCAGCGTGCAGAATGTGCGGGAAAAGACCTGGTCGGCCTATGTCCGGGTGAATTTCGAAGCCGACGTTGCCGGGATGCCTTTCTACTTCAACGCCGGCGCGCGCGAAGAAATCACGAAATTGGTATCAGCCGGTATCGGACGACTGCCTGTTTCCATTGTCGGAAGCGAAGCCGATCCAACGTTGCTCACTGTGGCCTTTGGCGAATCGCAGCCTATCTCCACGAAGAGCAGCTATTCCTACTTCCTGCCGAGCCTCGACATGAAACTGGAACTGACCGACAGCCTGCACCTGCGTTTCGACGCTTCGCGCACGCTGACGCGCCCAGCACTCAACACGCTTACGCCGGTTCTTAACGTTGGCGTCGGCCAGCGCGTCGGAGCCCTGACAGCAACGGGCGGCAACCCGAACCTGAAGCCCTATCTGGCCGATAACTTCGACCTGGCGATGGAATGGTATTACCAGCGCAATTCCTACGCCTCCGTCAATTTCTTCCTCAAGGATGTGACGAACTTCGTTGTGCAGGGCGTCCAGCGCCAGACGATCAACGGCGTCATTGATCCTACGACCGGTGCGGAGGCGAACTTTGCTGTGTCGCAGCGGGTCAATGGACCGTCCGCGACGATCAAGGGTGTCGAATTGGCATGGCAGCATGTTTTCGGTGACAGCGGCTTTGGCTTCAACGCCAACGCCACCTTCGTCGAAACCAACAAGCCCTATGACGAAACCAATTTGTCGCAGAGCGGCTTTGCCGTGACCGGGCTTGCCAACTCGGCCAACCTTGTCGCCTTCTATGACAAGGAAGGCTTCCAGTTCCGTACCGCCGTCAACTGGCGCGACAAATATCTGCAGGTCTTTGGTCAGGCCCAGAACAACTCGGCCTTTGGCGCGGAACCGACCTTCGTCAATTCCAGCCTGCAGATCGATTTGAGCACCAGCTACCAGCTAACCGAACGGTTCAGCCTGTTCGGCGAAGCGCTCAACATCACCAACGAAACGGTCAGCACCCATGGCCGCTTCTCCAACCAGTTGCTTGATGTGTATGCTTATGGCCGCCGTTTCACGGCGGGCGCACGCTACCGCTTCTAACGGTTCTCGCCCTGGAGGGGATGTCGATTGACATCCCCTCCTTTTTAATGGTGATTTCTCTCTTATGGTTCATCCTGTCCGCAACATCGTGATCGTCGGCGGCGGGACTGCCGGCTGGTTGACCGCTGGCATCATCGCGGCCCGCCATCGCACCCGCATTGGCCAGGGTTTCAGCGTCACTTTGGTCGAATCCCCCAACACCCCGATCATCGGCGTGGGAGAGGGAACATGGCCGACGCTCCGCACCACGCTATCGCGCATGGGCGTGTCGGAGTCCGATTTTTTCCGCGAATGCGATGCCGCTTTCAAACAAGGCGCACGCTTCGACCGCTGGACCACCGGCGCGGTCGATGACGGCTATTATCATCCCCTGATGCTCCCGCAGAATTTCGGGCAGGTGAACCTTGCCCCGCATTGGCTGGCAAGCAATCAGGGCGAAAGTTTCTGCGACAGCGTCAGCGCGCAGGGCCGCATCTGCGACGACGGCCTGGCCCCCAAGACGATTGCGACGGCTGAATATGATGCCCTCGCCAACTATGCCTATCATCTCGACGCGGGCAAATTCGCGCCTTTCATCCAACGCCATTGTTGCGAAACGCTGAGTGTGCGGCACGTTTTGGCGGATGTCCAACAGGTGCTGATGCACGAGAATGGCGACATTCGCGCCATACAGACCGCGCAGGCAGGCGAGATCGAAGGCGACCTGTTCGTCGATTGCACCGGCTTCAAGGCGCTGTTGATTGAAGGCGCGATGAAGGTGCCGTTCAAGGACTGCAACGACGTCCTGTTCTGCGATACGGCGCTGGCGATGCAAGTGCCCTATGAACGGCCGGATAGCCCGATGGCATCCCACACCATCTCTACGGCGCAGACATCAGGCTGGATTTGGGACATCGGCATCCAGACGCGCCGCGGCGTCGGCCATGTTTTTTCCAGCAGCCATATTTCGGACGAAGAAGCCGAACGCGAGCTGCGCGCCTATATCGGCCCGGCGGCCGATGGTCTGAACGCCCGCAAGATCAAGATCCGTTCGGGCCATCGCGAAACCTTCTGGAAAGGCAATTGCGTGGCCGTGGGCCTGGCCGCCGGTTTCCTCGAACCGCTCGAAGCCTCCGCGATCGTGCTGATCGAATTGTCGGCCAAGATCATTGCCGAACAAATGCCCGCCTGTCGCGAGGTGATGGACATCATCTCCTCGCGCTTCAACGCGACGACCCACTATCGCTGGGGCCGCATCATCGACTTCCTCAAGCTCCATTATGTGCTGACAAAGCGCACCGACAGCGATTTCTGGCGCGACAATGTACGCGATGAAACCATCCCGGATCGCTTGAAGGAATTGCTCCTGCTCTGGCGCTACCAGTCCCCCTGGTTCCACGACGAGTTCGACCGCGTGGAGGAAGTCTTCCCGGCCGCCAGCTATCAATATGTCTTGTACGGCATGGGCTATCATACCGAAGTCGATCCCGCCTCGCTCAGCCGGGATTACCGCCTGGCCGATCGCGCCCGCCGCGAAAATGCCGCGCTGACCGACAAATTATGCGCCGGGCTACCCCGCCACCGGGATCTGATCAACAAGATCGTCGCGCACGGACTGCCGCCGGTCTGACCGGCGGCAACCGTTACCGCTTACTGCGTCCCCTTGCTCAGATGGTTGGCCGCATTGGCCAGTTCGATCCACGCCGCGCCTTCTGGAATGACATATTCATTCTGGCCCCAAAAATAGGGCCAATCCTCGTGATTTTCGGGGAAGTCCGGCTTGATCACCAATATGCCGGGCACGACGCCGCCTGCGATGAAGGAAAAGTCCGCCCGGTTATTGCCATAGGCGACCTCCTTCGACACCGTGCCGACACCCGACACGAAGGATATGTCCGACGCAGGATGGTGGCCGGTCAGAAACGCCATGCCGTGAAATAGCGCGTCCGGCCCGACGATATCGGGGAAAGCACGATGCAACGCCTCAGCCGTCAGGGCATAGCCAAGGACGGTCCCCGATCCAGCCCAGCCGCCAGTGGTAATCGGGACGGCGAAGGGATTGGCGCTTGCCATCTCCACGCTCTGCGCCTGCCAACGGCGCACCGCCGGGATCATCCCAGTGCGATAGGAGGCGGGCATGTAGGGAATCGCCGCGACAGCCGTCTGCGCGTTGAAGCCAAAACCCTTTTCGATGGCGGGCCAGAGCGCCTGCACCTTGGCGGCATAGACCGGCTTGCGGGTGGTGCGCAGCAATTCCACCGCCGCCGCGAACATCTCCGCATCAAGCGGCCCGCCTGTGGTGTTGCCATGGCTGAACATATCCGGGGCCTGCCCCTGTTCCTGCTGCCAGACCCGCTCGGCAGTTTCCAACGCGCGCTGCGCCAGCGCATCATCCTGCCCGCGCAACACCCGCACGGCGGCCGCCAGCCCGGCGATCGATCCATAGTTGAGCGCCGATGACTTGCTGGTGAAGGCCCAGCGATCGTCCGGCGTTCCGCTCCGCCCGTTCCGAACCTCACCCGGTTTCAAGGCCGGGTCATAGGGCAACCCATCGGTCTTGTTCACCGCATCGCCCAAATGCGTATATTGGGCGACATCGGGCTCCACGATGCCATGAATGGCATGGCCGACAGCATCGAATTGGGCCAGCAATTGCAGGGTGCCATGCGCGACCTGTTGCGCCATGTCGGGCTGTCCGTCGGGCACATGCATTTCTACATGCCGCCGCGCCTGATCGACGCTTACCGTATCGCGATCCAGCCGATACCGCTCCGCCGCATCGGCAAGCGAGCGCACCACCTGATATTGGGACTGGGTGCGGATATCGAAATCACCGGCATCATACCAGCCGCCGACATTGAGCCCCGGAATATGCTCGCCCGGCTTGAAGCGCGTATCGGTCGTCGATCCCTGCCGGTACAGATCGATATGCTCATGGTTCAGCGGTGCCTGACGCGCATCGTCGCGATGGGAATCGCCGTGCCAGCTGCGATAGGCTTCGTTGACCGACATATGGTCCATCGCGACCGGGAAATAGACATCGTTGGTCGGGTGCCAGGCATCGGCATAGACATCCTGCGCGATCCGAAACGGCGCGGTGCGGACATCGCCATATTCCAGCATGTAGAGCCCCGGTTGCTTAACCGCGCTGAAATCGAGTTGCAGATAATGATAACGTAGATAGTCGCCCCAAGGCTTCAGCAGGCCAGTCGCCACCGGCACCGCCGCGCCGTTGGCGTCCAGGCGCAGCAATTTGAGCGGTGGCCGCCGCTTGTCGTTGCGATCCAGTTCCACCGTGGCGATCTTGGGGCCATCGGGCGCATAGCCGAGCTGCGAATGTGCGATGACGGGCGTGCGCAGCCAATCGGGGTCGGCCTGCGGCTTCACCGTCCACTGCAGCACCGTACCGGTCTTGTTTGCAGGCAGAATCGATCGCAACACGAACCAGCCATTTTGCGCCTGATTGCGTCCATCATAGAGCTCGATCGGCTGATCGCTGCTCACGCTGATCCGGCGCGCGGGGTCTTCCGGTGCCAGGACGAAGCGGCGACCGCTGGCCATCGGCAACGGTTCCGCACCCGGCCCTTCGCTCCGCCCGCTGGCCGCATTGCGCTCCGCTGTCCGCTCCATGGCGCTTGCAGGATAGATCGGGAAGGTGCCGGTACGCTCGTCCGCCAGATAGGCATGATGGAAATAGGCCGACGGCAGCAGTTCCAGGTTGAACCCGGCCTTGCCCGCCAAGGCCTGCGGCACCGGCTTGTCGAGAATGATGCTCAGTTCAACCGCGCCCCCGCGCCGCTCGGCGCGAATGACATATTGCCAGTCATGGGCGGCATAGCGCAGCGTCGTTTCAATGACCCCGGCCTTGGCATCCACCTTGCGATCCACCAGCGCACCGATCGCATCCCATTGTCCGGGCGTCGCCGACAAACGCACGTCGCCATTGGTCGCGCTGCGCATACCCTGCTGGATGATTTCGATACCGCTGATCTTTGCATCCGCAAACAGGCCGTCATACCAGTTAGAAAAGGCCAGAACATTGACCGCCGGGCCTTCGAAATAGCCCTTTTCGTTTAACTGCAGGGCGGGTTCGCTCGGCGTCTGTGCTATTGCCGCCGTGCTGCTCAGCAGCAGCGCAATCCCGACGCAGGAGGCTCGTAAACGCTTCATGTCTCTCTCCCTTGATTGCGCTACCATCATCCGGGCCGCAATTCTCACGCCTTATATCGCAGCGATTATAGATGGGCACAATATCCAATAGGCTGATTGCCATGCGCTTATGATAGCGCTATTCATGATCGAAACATGAAGGAGAGACTGATGCCCCGGACGCGACGGATATTGCTCGGAACCCTGCCCTTGGCGATGGCCCTGTTGACCGCCGGGTGCCAGCAGAGCGCGGACAATGCGCAGGCGCCAGCCGCCAATGCCGCAGACGCTTCGAAATATCTGTCCCAGCCGCTGGTCAAGGACATCTATACCGCCGACCCGTCTGCCCATGTCTGGGATGGCAAAATCTATGTTTACCCCAGCCACGATATCGACGGACCAACCGCCGAGGATGATCTTGGCAGCCATTTCGAGATGCGCGACTATCGCATACTGTCGATGGACAAGATCGGCGGGCCGGTAACGGTCGGACCGGTAGCGCTAGACGTCAAGGATGTGCCGTGGGCGGATCGCCAGATGTGGGCACCCGACGCCGCGCGCAAGAATGGCACTTATTATCTCTACTTCCCGGCCAAGGATAAGGAAGGCGTGTTCCGCATCGGCGTTGCAACGTCGAAGGATCCGATGGGTCCGTTCAAGGCGCAACCACAGCCGATCAAGGGTAGCTATTCGATCGATCCCGCCGTCTTTACCGATGATGATGGCGCAAGCTATATGTATTTCGGCGGCATCTGGGGCGGCCAGTTGCAGCGTTATGCCAACGGCAAATATGATCCGAACGGGTCGAAGACCGACCTGGAGCAGGATGACAAGCCCGCGCTACTGCCCCGCGTGGCCAAGATGACCGGCGACATGCTGGAATTCGCCGAAACGCCCCGGCCGTTGCAGATCGTCGATGAACAGGGCAAGCCCCTGCTGGGCGGCGACCATGATCGCCGTTTCTTCGAAGCATCATGGATGCACAAATTTAACGGCAAATATTATTTCAGCTATTCGACCGGCGACACCCATTATCTGGTCTATGCCGTAGGCGAATCGCCCTATGGTCCCTTCACCTATAAGGGCCGCATCCTTGAACCGGTGGAAGGCTGGACCACCCATCATTCGATCGCCGAATGGGATGGCCGCTGGTGGCTTTTCTATGCCGACACACAATTGTCGGGCCAAACCCGCCTGCGCAACGTCAAGGTTACCGAACTCCATCATAATGACGATGGCAGCATCCGCACGATCAACCCGATCCTGAGCGGCGCAGCGACGAAGAGCGCTGCCCAGTGACACTACACCGGCCGGGGAAGCCATCGCTTCCTCGGCCGCTGCTTGTGCGCCGACGCCATGAGCGACGACAATGCCCAAGGGCCACGCGGCCCTTTTCGACAAGACCGACGTCGCAACGACGCATTCAGGGAGACATGAGGATGAAGGCATCTTTGCTACGCTGTGCTGCGGGCGCGATGATCCTGGCCGGCTTGACTGTGCATAGCGTTGCGCTTGCCAATGACAGTTGGAAAGAGGCGGATGCCAAGGCGCAGGCCATCGTCGATCAATTGACGCTGGATGAAAAGGTCGAACAGCTCCTCAACGTGGCACCGGCCATCCCCCGGCTCAAAATCCCGGCCTATAACTGGTGGACAGAATCGCTGCATGGCGCGATCGGCGCGGTTCCGACCACCAATTTCCCGGAACCCATCGGCCTTGCCGCGACATTCGATGCGCCGCTGATCAAGACGGTTGCGGCCACCATCAGTACGGAGGTGCAGGCGCTCCACACCCTTGGTCGCCAGACCGGCCATCTCGGCAAGATCGGCACGGGCCTCAACACCTGGTCGCCCAACATCAATCTCTTCCGCGATCCCCGATGGGGCCGCGGCCAGGAGACCTATGGCGAAGACCCGTTCCTGACGGCCCGGATCGGCGTGGCCTTCATTCAGGGGATGCAGGGCGACAATCCCGATCTGCCTGACATCGTCGCCACACCCAAGCATTTCGCTGTCCACAGCGGGCCGGAACCAAGCCGCCACACCGACAATATCTTCGCAACCAAGCGCGATCTGGAGGACAGCTACCTGCCCGCCTTCCGCGCCGCCATCGTCGAGGGCAAGGCCGGGTCGATCATGTGCGCCTATAACCGAGTCGATGGCCAACCCGCCTGCGGGAGTCCTATGTTGTTGCAGGATTATCTGCGCGATGCATGGGGCTTTACCGGCTATGTCGTGTCCGATTGCGACGCCGTCGTTGACATATATGACAACCATAAATTTGCGCCCGACGCCGCAACCGGTGTCGCGGTCGCGCTGCGCCAGGGTGTCGATAGCGAATGCAATAATGCGACGCTCAATGGCCAGACAGGTCTGGGCGATCGCTACAAAGCCTCGCTCGCGCGCGGCTATATCGGCATGAGCGATATCGACACCGCGCTCGTCCGGCTGTTTTCCGCGCGCTATCGCAATGGCGACCTCCCTGGCCTGTCGAGCCGCAAGCCCAATGCCATGCCGGTCAGTCGGATTGGGACGGCGGAACATCAGGCGCTTGCCCTGACCTCGGCAGAAAAGAGCCTGGTACTGCTCAAGAATGACGGCATCCTGCCGCTGAAGGCCGGAACCAAGATTGCATTGACCGGGCCGCTGGCCGACGCAACCCGCGTTTTGCGCGGCAATTATTCCTCGCCCCGCAGCGCTCCGCCCATCTCGGTGGCCGATGGCATTCGGCAGGCGATGCCCGGCTCCGCGCTCACCCTCGTCCCCTTTGGCCCCTCCATTACCGATGGCGATCCGGTTCCCGGCACCGCGCTGTTGACCCCGGACGGCAAGCCCGGTCTGCGCGCCGAATATTTCAATGCCAGCGGGGATGACGGCTTCGAAGCCAAGCCCGTGCTGACCCGCGTAGAAACAAGCCTCGTTTCCCGCGCGAGTGAATTCCAGCAGGTGTCGAAACGCTATAAGGTCGTCTGGACCGGCTATCTGGTCGCGCCGGAAACGGGGCTGTATCGCGTCGCGCTGACCGGTGTCAAAGGCACCGTCTCGCTCGACGGCAAAGCCGTGGTCAGCGCCGAAGACTATTCCCGCTGGGCCGAACCGCTCGACCTGACCGAGGTTCGCATGACCAAGGGCCAGCGCTATGTCATCCGTCTCCAGGGGGAGAGCAGCATCGCGCCCAGCCCCACCATCTTCTGGAAGCGCATTTCCGACAATGTCGATCGCGATTTGGCGGACGGTGCGAAGGATGCCGATGTGATCGTCGCCGTCGTCGGCCTTACGTCCGATATCGAGGGCGAGGAAATGCCGGTCAAGATCGAGGGCTTTATCGGCGGCGACAAGACCTCGCTCGACCTGCCCCGCGATCAGCGCGCCTTTCTGGAAAAGGCCAAGGCGCTGGGTAAACCGCTGGTCGTCGTCGTCATGAACGGCAGCGCGGTGGATCTATCCTGGGCCAAGGACCATGCCTCGGCCATCGTGGAGGCCTGGTATCCTGGCCAGTCGGGCGGGCTGGCGGTCGCCAATATCCTGTCGGGGAAGACCAATCCGGCCGGACGCCTGCCCGTCACTTTCTACAAGAGCGTCGATGATCTTCCGCCCTTCACCGATTATGGCATGGACGGGCGCACCTATCGCTATTTTAAGGGTACGCCCGTCTATCCGTTCGGCCATGGGCTCAGCTACACGCAGTTCAGCTATGCAGCGCCCACGCTGGCCGCGACCGACGCCATTGCCAAGGACGGCCTAACCGTGCGGACGGTCGTCACCAATATCGGCGCACGGGCGGGCGATGATGTCGTCCAGCTTTACGTGACGCCCCCCGGCTTCGATGGCGCACCCCGCACAGCCCTGCGTGGCTTTGCCCGCGTATCGCTCAAGCCGGGCGAAGGGAAGGAAGTCGCCTTCACCCTGTCGCCCCGCGACTTGAGCTTCGTGACGCGAGACGGCGTGCGCGCGCTCATCCCCGGCGACTATCAATTGAGCATCGGCGGCGGGCAGCCGGGCACCGGCAGCCCGGTCCAGACCGTCAGCTACACCATCCGCGAGAAGGTCGACCTGCCAAAATGACAGGCGGCCATTTGGGACAGCTAAATAGATAAAAGGCAAAGGAGAGATGCAGATGAAACGCATAGTTGGTTTCGCCACAATGATCGGAGCAGCCACTTGGCTCATCACAGCGCCGATCGCGGCCCAGGCTCAGGACGACAAGATGGTGCCGATCGCCATCCCCGCCCAGCCGACCGCCATTGAACTCGGAACGCCTACCCTCCCCGGCGCGACGGCCAAGGAATCCTGGCACAGCCAATATGGCAGCCTGTTTGCCCGCAACGTCACGGTCGCAACCCTCACACCCTTCCTGCCCGATCCCGCCAAGGCAACCGGCGCGGCCATCGTCGTGGCGCCGGGCGGCGGATTTCGAACCCTGTCGATGAACAATGAAGGCTGGGACGTGGCCAAGGCGCTGGCCGATCGCGGCGTTGCCGCTTTCGTCCTTAAATATCGCCTGCGCCAGACGCCAGCGGACATGCCCGCCTTTGAAAAGTCGATGCAGGAGATGTTTTCTCCTGGCCCTCGACCACCCCGCCCTGCCCCCGACCCCAATTTCGGTGACCTGTCGCCCCAGATCGCCGACGCCCGCGCCGCTTTCGCCCTGATCCGTCAGCGCAAGGCCGAATGGGGCGTCGATGCCGATCGGATCGGCATGGTCGGCTTTTCGGCCGGGGCCATGCTGACCATGGCGACGGCGCTGGCGGGCCAGGACGCCAAGCCCGCCTTCATCGGCAACATCTATGGTCCCCTATCCTCCATGAAAGTCCCGGCCGACGCGCCGCCGTTGTTCGTGGCCCTGGCCGCCGACGACCCGTTCTTTGCCAATGGCGGCATCGCGCTCATCGACGACTGGCGCGCCGCCAAGCGCCCGGCCGAATTCCACCTGTACGAACGTGGTGGCCATGGCTTTGGCATGTATCAGAAGGACACGACCAGCACCGGCTGGTTCGACGCCTTCGTGCGCTGGATCGGGACGCACGGCGCGCTCACGCGCTAGGCCTATTCATTCACCTACGCTCTGCGTCAATCTTCCACTACCGTTCAGGCTGCATGTTCGATAACGCTGGGCATGCAGCCTGCGAATCCGGGTAGAAGGACAGAGACCTGACAATGACGATAGCGCGTATTTTTGCCGGATCTTTGCTTGCCTTGGCGACAATCACGCCTGTAGCGGCCCTCGCGCAGGCAGGCGATGCCGTGAAGGGCAAGGTGGTATTTGCCCGTTGCGCGCTCTGTCATGACGTAAAGCCTGGCCCCAAGAAAATGGGTCCGGCGCTCAACGGCCTGTTTGGGCGGACGTCAGGAACCATCGCAGGCTTCACTTACTCGCCCGCCATGCAAAAGGCGAAAATACGGTGGGACGCCAAGACATTGGATGCCTTCCTCGCCAAACCCAGCGCCGTCGTTCCGGGCAATCGCATGGCCTTTGCCGGTGTGCCGCAGGCGGCTGACCGCGCCAATCTCATCGCATATCTCAAGAGCGCCACGAAATAGCGTCCAGCATCAGTCATGGCGGTAGAGGCGGGCGATCTGCGCGGCGATGTCGCTTGGGCTCAGCCGCCCCGGACGATACCAGTCGGCCACACTGTTGAGCTGCGACAGCAACAAATTGCGATAGAGTGACCGGTCGATCTCGGCCGGTAGCGGCAGCGCGGCGACGAGGACGCGGAACAATTGTTCGAACCGGTCGCGCCGTTCGACCAGCGCAACGCGCACCGCGTCGGGCACTTCGCGAAAATCATTCATCATCGGCATCGTCAGCGAATCGGGATCGAGCTGGACTTCCAGCAGCGCAGCGCAGGCCGCTTCCAGCTGCGCCCATGGGTCATCCTGCGCCGCCACGGCCGCTGCGATCCGTGCTTCGGCACCGTCCAGCGCGGCGTGATGCAGCTCGACGAACAGCGCGTCCTTCGACTTGATATGGTGGTAGAGTGAGCCACCCAGCACACCGGCCGCCTCGCCGATGTCGCGCATTGATGTGCCGCGATAGCCCTTGCGCGCGAAGAGTTGCGCGGCGATCGCCAATATCTGGCCCCGCCGCGTGCCTGCGCCGTCCGTCTCTTCACCCTTGGCCTGTGCGTCTGTCCTACTCATGCAGCGCGACCTAGCATATTCGATCGCGATAGATCATCCGCCTTGGTGTCGGCGGAAAGGGGCGATGCATTATTCACTTGCAACTCTCCCCCGGCTTACTGTATCCCAAGCATACATTCTATCGGGAGCAGGATCATGGAAAACCAAGAAGACGTCGTTTCCTTTGCGGTCGAGGACGGCATCGCCTGGGTGAATTTCAATCGCCCCGCCAAGCGCAACGCGATGAGCCCAACGCTGAACCGGCGCATGATGGAGGTTCTGGACGAGCTGGAATTTCGTGACGATGTCGGCGTGCTGGTGCTGAGCGGCGAAGGCACGGCCTGGTCTGCGGGCATGGACCTGAAGGAATATTTCCGCGAAACCGAAGCCGACGGCCTGCGCGGCGTGCGCAAGTCGCAGCGCGAAAGCTATGGCTGGTTCCGCCGCCTGCGCTGGTATCAAAAGCCCACCATCGCCATGGTCAATGGCTGGTGCTTTGGTGGCGGTTTCGGCCCCCTGTTCGCCTGCGACCTCGCCATTTGCGCCGATGAAGCGCAGTTCGGCCTGTCCGAAATCAACTGGGGCATCCTGCCCGGCGGCGGCGTGACCAAGGTGGTTGTCGACCTGCTGCCGATGCGCGACGCGATGTGGCTGACGCTGACCGGCGACCTGATCGACGGCAAGCAGGCGTCGGCCATGCGGCTGGTCAATGAAAGCGTGCCGCTCGACCAGCTCAAGGATCGCACCCGTGAGGTCGCGAACAAGCTGCTGGCCAAAAACCCCGTCGCACTCAAATTCGCCAAGGATGCGGTGCGCCGGGTCAGCACCATGACCTATGACGAGGCGGAGGATTATCTGGTCCGCATGCAGGAAGCGGCCAATTTCCACGACAAGAGCGAAGGCCGCAAGGAAGGCATTCGCCAGTTCATCGACGAGAAGAGCTACAAGCCGGGTCTGGGTGCTTATGACCTGACCAAGGCGAAGGCACCGACCGAGGGCTGAATAGTCCGATCGCCGTGAAACGCACCGGGGTTCGCCCCGGTGCGTATTTTCATGTTTGCGATATATCCACATCCATGAATTTATGGCAGAACATCCTTCAACTGGAGGAGGATTTTCATGCCCATAGCCACCACCCATGTCGGCAGCCTGCCACGCGGCGATGCCCTGACCCCCTTGTTGCTGGCCCGCGACAAGGGTGAACCTTATGATGCGCAAGCCTTTGACACGCAAGTTCAGGCCGCCGTTTCCGACGCGGTGACCGCCCAGATCGAGGCGGGCGTCACCATCGTCAGCGACGGCGAATCGGGCAAGGTTGGTTATTCCACCTATATGATCGAGCGGCTGACCGGCTTTGGCGGCCATATCGACCGCAGGCCCGCCGCCGACCTCGCCCCGCTGCCCGAATTGCGGCAGAAGCTGGCGGGAATCATGGGTTCCCAGGAATTTACCCGCGCCTCCTGCATCGGCCCGGTGCGACTGGTGACGCTGGAACCGCTGCATGATGACATTCGTCGTTTCAAAACAGCGCTCGCGCCCCATAGCGAGGGCGTGCGCGCCTTCATGAATGCGGCGTCGCCCGGCCTTATCACCGCCTTCCAGGTCAACCGCCATTATCCCAGCCACGAAGCCTATCTGGCCGATCTGGTCGATGCGATGCGCGAGGAATATGAGACGATCGTCGCGGCAGGGTTCGACCTGCAATTGGATTGCCCCGATTTGGCGATGTCGCGCCACACCGGCTATCAGGATGCGAGTGACGAGGAATTCCTCAAGATCGCCGCCGCCAATGTCGATGCACTCAACGCCGCCACCGCCAATATTCCGCCCGAACGGATGCGGATGCATATTTGCTGGGGCAATTATGAAGGCCCGCATGACCATGACATTCCGCTGGAAAAGGTGATCGATATCATCCTGCCCGCGCGCCCGGCCACCGTCCTGTTCGAAGCCGCCAATCCGTGCCACGAACATGAATGGGCGGTGTGGCGCGACGCCACCATCCCCGATCACAAGATCCTGGCCCCCGGCCTGATCGATACCTGCTCCAACTATGTCGAACATCCCGAACTGATCGCCCAGCGGATCGAGCGCTTTGCCGGGATCGTCGGCAAGGATCGGGTCATCGCCAGCACCGATTGCGGGTTTGGCACCTTTGCCGGATATGGCAAGATCGACCCGGCGGTGACGTGGAAGAAGCTGCGTTCTCTCCGCGCCGGTGCGGACCTGGCGGACGCGCGGCTGTGAGCGAGGAGGAGCGCCGCGCGATCGAGGCGGATTGCGCCCGGCTGATCGCCCGCTACGCCAATCTCAACGATGCGGCCGACTGGCAGGGCGTGGCTGACCTCTATGCCGAGGATGGACGGATGGCGCGCCCGACCGCGCCGGACGATTGGACGCAGGGGCGCGCGGCGATCCTCGCCGCCTTCCTCGCCCGACCGGCGCGGACGACGCGGCATGTCTGTTCCAATGTGGTGATCGACGTGATCAGCCCGACGCAGGCCGTTGGGGAAAGCGCGATGCTGCTGTTCACCGGCGAGGGCGCGCCCAAGGTCGGGTCGTTTCACGACCGCTTCGTCCTGACTGCAGCGGGATGGCGCTTTGCCGAACGGCGCGGTAGCCTGACCTTTTAACGGAGGGCGCCCATCATGAATGCCACCACGCCATCCACCGTCAAATCGGCGATGCGGACCATCGACATCATCGAATATGTCGTGGCGCGCCCGGCCGGTGTGGTGGCGCAGGAGATTGCGGCGGGCCTCGCCATTCCGGTCAGCAGCCTGTCCTATCTGCTCGCGACATTGGTGGAACGGCATTATCTGGCGCGGGAGGGGCGGCGCTACCTGCCCGGCCCGGCGCTGGCGCGGCTGGGGTCGCCGCGCGTCGCACTGTCGCTGGCGGACAAGGTGCGACCGCTGGTCAAATCGCTGCGGACGCAGACCAACGAAACCGCTTCCTTCTTCGTGCGCGACGGGTGGCAATTGGTGGCGATCGTCACCGAGACGGCGGAACAGTCGCTGCGCTATTCGATCAGCGTGGGCACGCGCATTCCGATGCACAGCCTGGCGGCTGGCAAGGCGTTGCTGGCGAGCCTGGGCGACGATGAGATCGACGCCTATTTCGCGCAGGTGCCGCTGGAGCCGTTCACCCCGCAAAGCGTGACCGACGAACAGGCGTTGCGCACCGAGTTGGCGGCGATCCGCGCATCGGGCGTGGGGCGCACGCGCGAGGAATATACGCCGGGCATTTGCGGCTTGGGCATGGCGGCGGTGGTCGACGGCGTCGCGGTCGGCGCGTTCGCCGTCGCCATCCCCCTGCCCCGCTTCACCCCCGACCTGGAAACCCGCGCCGTCGCCCGGCTGGAACAGGCGGTCGCGCTCTTCACCGCCGCTGAGGCACCGCCGGTGTAGCGACACAAGCGTCACAGGGCGAAGTTCACGATGTCGTCGGGTGAAAAGGCCCAATGGTGCGTCAATAGTCCCGACGACGTACTGTCCAGGTAAGGCTGAAGTCACTATTGGGTCACAGTGATGCGACGGCAACGCGCCAGTGGCGCGACACCGGATCTGCCTGGCCATGGCGTGCGTCTGGTGTGGCTTGGGGGACTGTTCCATCTATCAGGATAGATCAGAGGAATTCCTACATTGGAAGGGGTTTTGATGCCGTGCCTATCCTTGGCTCCAACATGAGTGACCGCAGCATGCCAGCACCGATTCTCTACAGCTTTCGCCGCTGTCCCTATGCGATGCGGGCGCGGCTGGCGCTGGCGGTGGGTGGCATGGCCGTCGAACTGCGCGAAGTGAAGCTGTCGGCCAAGCCCGACGCGATGTTGGCCGCCTCGCCAAAGGGCACCGTCCCTGTGCTGGTCCTGCCCAATGGCACCGTCATCGACCAGAGCATCGACATCATGCGATGGGCTTTGGCGCAGCATGATCCAGAGGAATGGCTGAGCCGTGACGATCCCGCGCTCGTGGCGGCCAATGATGGCGCGTTCAAACATGATCTGGATCGCTACAAATATCCCGACCGTCATGGCACGCAGGCCGAAACGCATCGCGCAAGCGGCTTGGCCTTTCTGCTGGAGATCGAACAACAGTTGGCAGGGTCGATTTATCTATGCGGCCCGGACCGCGGGTTCGCCGATGCCGCGATTATCCCGTTCGTGCGGCAGTTCGCCGCTGTCGACCCGGCCTGGTTTGCGATGCAGCCGCTGCCCAACCTTCAAAACTGGCTGTCGCGCTATCTGACGTCGGACCTGTTCAGCGCGATCATGGGGCGCGTTTCGCCGTGGCGGCCGGAGGATGCGCCAGTGCATCTGCGCTGGCAGGCAAGCGACCCGGACCGATAGAGCGGTCTTTCATTGCGGCCTTGTCCCTTTCCGTCCCCGGTCGCGGGGCGGCAATTAGTCTGACAAATAGAGCAAAACTCTATTGGGCAGAGGACAGCATCATTATGGATATCTCCCGCCGGACCATGTTCGCCGCGACCGCCGCATCGCTTGCGGGCGTTGCGCAAAAGGCGGTGGCCAATGCCCCCGCATCCTCGCCCAGTCTGCCGCAGCCTGCCTCCCCCCTCGCCCCGCGCCCGCCCATGGGTTGGAACAGCTGGAACAGTTTTGCGGGCACCATCACTGAGGATCAGGCGCTGGAGACCGCAGCGATCATGCGGGACGCCTTGCTGCCATCGGGCTATAATGTCTTCACGATCGACATTCAGTGGTATGAGCCGGAAGCGAGCAGCTACACCTATAATGCCAACCCGGTCCCGGCGCTGGACGCCCATGGGCGGCTGGTGCCCGCGCCCAATCGCTTTCCATCGGCCAAGGATGGTGCGGGCTTCGCGCCGATTGCCGCCAAGGTCCATGCGATGGGGCTGCAATTTGGCATTCATGTCATGCGCGGCATTTCGCGCCATGCGGTGAAGCTGAACCTGCCGATCCTGGGTACGAATGTCCGCGCGCAGGATATTGCCGACACCACGTCCATCTGCGCGTGGAACCCAGACATGTATGGCGTCGACATGACGAAGCCCGGCGCGCAGGCCTATTATGACGGGCTGTTCAAACTCTATGCCTTATGGGGTGTCGATTTCATCAAGATGGACGATATGAGCCGTCCCTATGACAGCCGCGCGCCGGAGATCGAAGCGGCGGCGACAGCCATCGCCCGCTGCGGGCGGCCAATGATCCTGAGCCTGTCGCCCGGCGAGACGCCGCTGCTGCGCGGCGACCATGTCCGCCGCCATGCGCAGATGTGGCGCATTTCCGACGATTTCTGGGACGAATGGGCGCAATTGGAAGCGCAGTTCACGCGGCTGGAGAATTGGACGCCGTTTCGTGGTCCCGGCGCCTGGCCCGATGCAGACATGTTGCCGCTCGGCCGCATTGCCTTGGGCGAGCGGGTATCACGGTTCACGCCCGACGAACAGCAGACATTGATGACTTTATGGTCGATCACCCGATCGCCATTGATCATGGGCGGCGACCTGCGCCACCTCGATGCGGCCACGCTGGCGCTGCTGACCAACCCCGAAGTGCTGGCGGTCAACCAGGCGAGCCAGGACAATCGCCCGCACTTTCTTGAAGACGGATTGCGGGTCTGGTCGGCGGCATCCGAAGACGGGAAGGCGCGCTATCTTGCGCTGTTCAACCTTGGGACCAAGACGCGGGACGTTTCCATCCCCCTCGAAACGATCGGCGTGAGGCAGCCCATGACGCTGCGCGACCTGTGGGCGCGCCGCGACCTCGCGCCGGTCGCCAAGCATGTCGCCATCCCGCTGAGGCCGCATGCGAGCGCGCTCTTCCGGTTGGGTTAAGGTCATAAAATGAGACAGGGCGGCTTGCCCTGACCCTTCAAACTCACTATCGCGAATCACTATCATTAGCGATGACCGATATGGGGGTTTGTCTTGTCCATTTTCCGCGCGGCGCTGTTTGCGTCTGTTTCCTTGTCGGCTTGGGCGGCGGTGGCTTCTGCGCAGGAGGTTCCTGCGGCGGCACCCGATGCCGCCATGGCCGATAGCGATCAGATCATCGTGACGGGCCGCGCGCAGCGCCTCTACCGCACCGAAACCACGACCGTCGGTAAAAGCGCCGAAGATCCGCTCGACATTCCGCAGGCGTTACAGGTGATCAACAAGGATCTCTTCGCCGACCAGGGTGCGCGCGACGCGACCGACATTTATCGCAATATTTCCGGCGTCAGTTTCTTCAGCTACGCGGGCGTCACCTTCCGCGGCTTTCGCCAGGACCAGTCCTTCTACGACGGGATGCGCGGCAATCCGTTCATCGGCTTTTCCGTGCCCCAGCTTTTCAATATCGAACGGGTCGAGGTGTTGAAGGGACCGGCGGGGCTTTTCTTTGGTCCGGGCTCGCCCGGCGGCATCATCAACTATGTGTCGAAGGTGCCCGGCGACGCCAGTGCCATGCGCTTGGTGGCGACGGCGGGCAATTATGATCGTCGCGGCATATCCGCCGAAGCGACCGGCCCGGTGGATAAGGACGGGATCGTCACCTACCGCCTCGGCGGCTTTTACGAGGCGATGAACCCCTATCGGCGCAATACGAAGAATGTGTCGCTGATCGGTGATGGTGGCCTGGCGATCAAGACCAACGAGGGCGGCAAGCTGACGCTTCAGGCGACGGTCTATGACAATGATCTCCAGGCCAACCGCCTGCGCGGCATATTGACCGACGATGACGGCAATTTCCTGACCGACATTCGCTGGAATGCCAACGAACCTACCGATTTTCTGCATTTGAAGTCGCAGGCCTATCAGGCGCGTTATGCGACCGCGATCGGGGAGCGGGTCACGGTCGACGCGGGGGTGCGCTATTTCAAGGCGACCGAGACGCAGCAATATCATGAGCCGCGCGGGTTGGTGGCGGGTAGCGACGATCTGGTCGCGCGCGAGTTTCGCGACCAAATCCGCAATGTCGATGGCCTGTCCTTTTCGGCCAATCTGACGGCGCGGGTCGATCTGCTCGGCATGGAACATAAGTTCCAGACCGGCGCGGACTGGTATGACGAAACGAGCGTGCTTAATTCGCGCATCTTGCGCGCAGGCGTCACGCCGCTCAGCCTGAGCAATCCCGTCTATACCAACAGCGCGCGCGACGTGGCGCGGGCCGCTCAGTTGCCCTTCACCGTCACCGACACGCGCACGAAGCGCCAGGGTGCTTATCTGCAGGACCAGATCAGCTTGAGCGATGCCTTCATGCTGGTCGGTGGCGTGCGCTACGACAAGTTCGAGGACGCGGTTGTCAACGCCGGATCTTATGAAGATGACGACATCACTTTCCGCACCGGCGCGATCTACAAGCCGCGCAAGGATGTCTCCCTCTATCTGAGCTGGTCGCAAAGTTTCGAGCCGCAGACGGCCGCCAGCCAGAATGGCGATGTTGGTGGCCCCTTCGCCCCTGTCACCGGCGACCAGTTTGAAGGCGGCATCAAGACCGACCTGTTCGACGGCAGGCTCCAGGCCAATCTGGCCGCCTATCGCATCGTCCGCAAGAATATCCTCCAGGCCGATACCAGCCTGCCACCCGTCAACGGGCAGGATCAATTGCGCCCGATCGGCGAGGTGACGAGCAAGGGGTTCGAGATCGACCTGTCGACCGACATCACCGCCAATTGGGTGGCGCTGGTCAATTATGGCTATAATGACACGAAGATCACCGGCACGATCGCGGGTCAGGCGATCACCAACGCCGTCGGCAATCGCTTCGCCAATGCGCCCAAGCATAAGGTCGGCTTCTGGACCCGCTATCAGGTGCCGGTGATCGACGCCGCCTTTGCGGTGGGGGGTGAGCATGTGTCGAAGCGCATCAGCCTGTCGGGGCAGACCGTCAAACCCTATACGATCTTCGACGCATCGATCACCAAGGGGCTTGGCTTTGCCGAACTGATGCTGCGGGTCGATAATATGTTCGACACAGTCTATGCCGCATCGGGCTTTTCGGAACGGAGCGGGCATTTCCCCGGCGAACCGCGGACATTCCTGACCGAACTGCGCTTTCAATTCTGACCATGGATCAGGCGCGCGTGAAAAAGGGTCGGTCGCTCTGGTGGGTGGTGCATAGCTGGATCGGCCTCAAACTGTCGATCTTCCTGACCTTCACCCTCGCGACGGGCACTTTTGCCGTGTTCGCGCATGAAATCGACTGGCTGGCGACGCCCGCGATGCGGGTATCGCCCCGATCGGAACCCGTCGCATCCTGGGGGGCGTTGGCGCAGGCGGCGGCCCGCGCCGCGCCCGACGCCCGGCTCCAGACCCTCTATGCGCCGATCGACCCCTGGTTCGCGGTCGAGGCCTGGGTCAGTCGCGGCAAGGGCGCGCCGGAGCGGGTCTATGTCGATCCGTGGACGGCGGAGGTCACCGGCCGGCATGGCTGGGCCAATGTCCACCGCTTCCTGCGGCAGGCCCATCGCCACCTGATGCTGCCGACGAAGATAGGCATACCGATCGTCTGTTCGCTCGCCCTGTTGCTGGCGGCCTCTTTGGTGTCGGGCATCGTCACCTACAAGAAATGGTGGCGCGGCTTCTTCCGCGCGCCGCGCGGCGGGGATGGGCGGCGGATGACGGGCGACCTGCATCGCCTGATGGGTTTGTGGAGCTTGTGGTTCGTGGCGCTGATCACGCTGACGGGCCTCTGGTATCTGGTCGAGACATTGGGCGGGAACGCCAAGGTGCCCAAAATGCCGGAGGTGGCGGCCGGTGCGATGCCGACCGGGGCCGCGCTGGACCGGCTGGTCGCCGTCGCGCGCCGCGCCGATCCTGCGCTCGATATTCGGGAAATCCGCTTCACGCCCGACAATGGCGTCATCTTCCTCGGCCAGTCCTCCGCCTGGCTGGTGCGCGATCGCGCCAATGCAGTGGTCGTCGATCCAGCGACGTCGCGCGTCGTCGCGCAGCTGGATGGGCGCACGTTGAGCGCGCATCAGCGCATTTCCGAAATGGCCGATCCGCTGCATTTCGGCACGTTCGGCGGCCTGTGGACCAAAGTCCTCTGGTTCCTGTTCGGCGCGCTGCTGACGGCGATGGCCGTCACCGGCACGATGATCTACGCGATGCGGCTGGCCCGATCGGCGCGATCCGACGCCAGCAGCCTGAAGATCGCCTGGCAGGGCATGGGGGCATGGGGATATATCGGCATCGCCCTCATTCTCCTGACGCTCATCCTGACGCCAGGGGCGATCGGCGGGGCCAGTTGAAGCTGCAGGCGCGTCCCCTATGATCCGCCCTGTTTGCGCAATTCAGCGGCATAGATGTGCGGCGCGCCGTCCATGTTGGAGCGGAAGATCATCCATTTGCCGTCGGGCGTGAAGGTGATGTTGGGTTCCAGCCGATAATCATGCTTGCGCATGTCCACGATCTTTTCGACCCCGAGCGTGCCCGGCGCGATCAGGTCGGCGGCGTTGTCCGCGTGGATGCCGGCGACATCGGGTATGGCGCGCGGGGTGAAGAGGTAGAGATATTTGCCATCGGGCGCATGGGCGACCATCTCGCTGTCACCACCATCGCCTGAAAAATGGCGCATGTCGGGCGCCTGATTATAATGGACCGACCACTGGTTGCGATCGACATGATACCATTGCCGCCGTCCGGTGGCGATCTCATAGCCCGCCAGCCAGAAGACTTCGCCGCGCGGCGTCTGCAGATCGTACCAGATCCAGGCGCCATCGGGCGAGAAGAACTCATGGCCTGCAATTTCCATGTTCATGATCCGCTTGTGGATCAGCTGCTTGCCACTGCCGTCAGTGCGGATCGTCCAGATCCGATCGACCTTGTGCCACGGCCCTTCGTGGCAATACATGATGAGGCCGGGATCGGTCGGCGAAAATTGGATATGGTTGAGCCAATCCGTCGAGGCGACGACGACCTTCCGCTCGCCGGTGCGGATGTCGATGGTGAAGATCTCCATCGGAATCTTCGCTTCCAGCCGTTCGTTCAGGCGCACTTCCTTCGCCTCGGCAAAGCTGAGCGGCTTTCCGTCCGGTCCATTGGCGGCATAATGGGCCTGGCCAAAGGTCTGCTTGATCTCCGGCGTCCCAGCCTTTTGCGTGCCATCGGGCTGCAGCGGCTTGTCGCTGGCGGCCCATTGGCCAAGCAGCAGCGTTTCGTCGGCATTGATCGACCCTATCGACCCGCCATCGACCGTCGCGATTTTGCGGGTCTTGCCGCTGTCGATATCCGCCACGAAGATGGTGGTGCCCCCCGCCCCGTCATCGCGTTTACGGCTGGCATAATAGGCCGTGCGGGTCTTGCGCCCGGTGAACAGCAGTTGCAGATCCTTGCCCTTGACCAGCGGCTTGATGGTCCAGTCGGCCAGCGTCATCACCGCGATGCCGTCCGGCGTCGATATCACCATCTTGTCGCCCTGGGGCGTATAGCTGTTCTGGTGGAAATAGAGGCTGGCGCTGCCCGGCTGGTCGGTCAGCCGCAGGACACGGTGGCCGGTCGTCTGGTCGATCCATTCGGCGGCCGGCTTTGCCTGCACGGCCCCGGCGAGGCCCACCGCCGCCATCGCGGCCCATCCGATCATCGCTTTGCGCATCCTCAATTCCTCTTTTCTGCGGCAGCCCATTCCAGTGCGTCGGGAATGAGTGCCAGATTCTGGATCGCCGCCAATCCCCATTGCGATGCGGCGTTAGTGGAGACCCCAGGCCACTCGACGGTCGGGCCGACGAAATCGGGGCCGCTATGGGCGACCCGTGGGTCGCCATCCGACAAGCCTAATCCGGCCTCGCCGCCCAAAAATTCGCGCGCGGCGCGTGTCGATAGCGCGGCATCGCCGGTTTCCCGTGCGACATAGGCCGTCAGGCGGGAATGCCCTTCCTTCAGGTTCCGCTTGCCGAAGGGCAGAGAAAAATGCGCTTCCCATTCCTGCGGCGAGGCGTTGAACCAGCGGCAATAATCCAGCCATGCCGCCCGATAGCGCGGCACATCGATCAGTTGGAGCAATTCGGCATTCACTTCAAACGCCCCGAAAACGGCATTGAGATGCGAGATGGATATTTTGTCGCCCGGCCCGATGAAGCGCCCGGATTTGAGATCATAGGGTGCGCTGCCCGCCAGCCAGCCATATTTCAATCGCCCGATACTATCCATGCCGGCGATCAGCCGGTCCCTCCACCGCACGTCGCCCGTCCGTTCCCATTCCGTCAGCCAGGCCGCCGCAAGCGATCCCCAGACGGTGCCGAAGCTGAAATCCACGACGCCTTCGGGGAGGGTCTTGCGCTCGGCGCCGGGCACCTTGCGGCCGATCTCGACATGGGTCAGCGCCTGGTCCGAGGGGACCAAAGCGCGCATCAGGTCGCCGACCCGTTCGTCGCCGGTCAGATAATAGAAGATGCGACGATAGGCCGCATTGCTGACGCGCGGCTGTTTGGAGCTGTCGCTCCAGTGCTGAACGCCATGCCGCGTACCCAAGCCCGCAAAGCGGCCAAGATGATAGACATCGACCTCGCCTGTATGACGGGTCATCGCTTCGGCCAGGCGAAAAGCGCGCGCCCGGCCGCTGCGCAGCACATCATACCAAAGCCACAGGTCAGGCGACAATTCGCTATTGGCCCAGGCATAGCCGCCGATATCATAGCGCCAGACGTGCCGATCCTCGTCATACGTGTGCATGACGTCGCCATGGTTCCAGAAGCCATACCAGCCGCGCCGGTCGACCTCATCGGCATAGAAATCGACCAGATTGACCAGTTGATCTTCGATCCGCGCCTTCAACGGGCTGGAGCGGTCGGGCAGGCTCCAGATGCCCAGCACGTCGGCCGCATGGATGCGTTCGGGCGTCACCATCAGTTGCGGCGGCGTCGCATTGGCCTGCGCCATCGCCGCCAGATGCGCCGCTCCGGGCGTCGCCGCGCAGGCCCAGAGGGTCAGTTCGCTGGTGCGGGCCGCGCCGGTCGCGTCATCCCAGCCGGGCTCATAATCCTCATAGGTGATGTCCAGCCCCTCATTCTGGGCGGCATAGGCTTCCATGCCCATGACGTCCCTATAGGGGCGCATGTCCATCGGCTGTGCGTTGGGGGACCAGAGCCAGGCGGTGAGCGACGCCTGGTCGGTGTCGGCCCCGCGAATGTCGATCTGTGCGGGATGCCGCTGCCAGAAATAGCGCGCCGCGATCGCGACGCCGCCGGTGGGCGATCCGACATAGCCCAGGCCTTGCGAGCGCGTTCCCGACGCCGCATCGATCCACGCCTGCCCGGCATTGGTCCGCTTGGTGATGGCAAAGCCGTCGGCGGAGAGCTGGCTCAGCGTGAAATCGCCCCAAGTCGGGATGCGGCCGAGCAGATTGCGGACCGTCGGTGCCATGCTATCCAACGCCACGGCTTGCCCCGCAATCTGCGCCTTGCGCGCGGCCCCACCCGGATCGCGGCGGAGGCCCGTCAGCGGCCGGACCGCCTCGCTGAACAATCCGTCCGCGCCCGTGCTGATCCGCACGTGACGGTCATGTGGGGCGGCATCCATCGGCACTTGCGCCTGCAGGCCGAGGCCGCTGATGAAGTCTCTGGCCGGATCGCCGTCGAAGATGAAGCTATGCACGACCCGCAGATGATCGGCCCCTGCATAGGCATAAAGGCGGACGACAAACGGCAGCCAGGCGCGCCCCTGCCCCTCATGCACCCCTTCCAGTTTCACGACGGCGCGCACCGGCCCCTTTTGTTCGACCGTCGCCTTGTCGATCCGGCCGGTGAAATGGCTGCGCTCCCCGCCTTGCGGTGCGTTGTCCACGCTGGCGATCAGCGCCAGCGATCCCATGACGGTCCGCTCGCCTGCTTTGGCCGACTGGATGATGGCCTTGCCCGACGTGCCGATCGTCCATTGGACCGATCCGACGGTGATGACGATCCGGTCGGCGGTTTCGCGTAACAAGACCGGCGCTGGAGGAGCGACTGGCTTGCCCTGAACCACCGTCATGCTTGCGGTTGGGGTGTCTCCGGCTGGCAGCGCATGTGCGGTCCATTTGAGCGATCCATCCGGCCAGCTGGCCAAGGGCCAGTGCTGCGATGGCAGAGCCTTTCCCTCGGCGTCTTTGACGGACAGGGCGGTTCCGGCGCGCAATGCCCCTTGCGGCCATGGCACGCCAAAGGTCTGGCCCAGCGAAAGCGGCGGCGCGGCATCGTCGATCCAGCGCACGGGTGTCGGCGGCACGTTGCTGCCGCGTGCGTTCGCGGCCCGTGCAGCGGCAGGCAGGAGCGCCGAAGCGCCGGTCAGCAGGCCAAGCCTCAGGCTGTCCCGGCGGCTGACTATGATCCCTGTCGTCATCGGCGTTCCGCTCCTTTTGTCAGCCATGGGTGATGGTCAGGTTGCGGACCTGAATGTGGCTCTGCGTGGTGCGCAGCCCGAAATGACCGCGACGATAGGGGGCGGGGTCGTCCATCTCAAACAGGGGCGCGCCATCGCGCTCTACCGCGATATGATGGCCGTCAGCGATCAGGCCAATGGCGAACCAGGCGTTCGGTGTCAGCATGTCCGCCTTTGCCAGTCGGTCATGGTCGGGCAGCAACGGTCGTTCCCCCACCCGGCCGACATAGCGGCGCATCCGCGTCGTGCTGTTGCGGTTGCCGCCGATGCCGACATAATAGGTTTTCAGCCTATCATAATCCTCGAACGCGCCGCTGCGCCGCCGCCCCAGCACCGACCCATCGGGCACAGCAGGGTCGGTCGCCATCCAGAAGGCGTTGACGTCGCTGACCGCATCATGGGGTCCGCCTTGGGCCACCGCCCGTACCTCATAGCGGATCGCGACGGGAGCCACGAGGGCGGGCAGAAACCAGAGCGTGACCCCGGCGGGCGCGTCGATGTCCAAAATGCCATCCCGCGCCGAGACGCGCGCATCGCCGATCGCTTCCATCCGCCATTGCTTGAGACCGCTTCGAAAAGCATCGCCCGAAACGGTGCGTCCGCCATCCGCGCGTGCGGCGACCGGTGCCAGCATCAGCGACATCAGCATCGTGCGGCGGTTGAACATGGTGCTATTCCCGGTTCAGGCTGAACGAAGAAATGCTGCGGGATCGGGAGAAGGGGGAGATCCCGCAGCAAGAGCCGTGGTCCAGAAGGGGAACCACGGGGGAGCGGATCAGAGCTTGAACCGAATGCCGCCATAGACGCGACGCCCGAAGGTTTCGATGATCGTGCGGCGATAGATGCTGTTGGCATTCTCCTTGCGCGTGGCATCCAGCAGATTGACGCCTTCCAGGAACAGCGAGACATCCTTCATCAGATTGAGGTTGAGCGACGCATCCAACTGGCCATAGGCTTCGCCGAATTCGGGGTTGTTGCCACGCCCGACCGCCGTGATCAGATATTTCGAGCGCCAGTTATAAGCGCCACGGATGCTGAAGACATCATCCTCATAATAGGCCGAAATATTGTAGCTTTTGCGCGACAGGCCCTGGAACGGCAGGGAATCGCCGGTGAAGAAGTCGGTGCCTTCGTAACCGCTATCCTTCGAGTAAGTGAAGTTCGCGATCACGCCCATATGTTTGACCACGGGTATGTTGATGAAGTCGAACGCGACCTGTGCGCCCGCCTCGATCCCGTTGATCGTCACCTTCTGCGTTCCGTTGCTGGGCACCGTGATCGCATAGGTGACACCGTTCGCGTCCGTGAACGGCTCCGTCGTATTCTGGATGAAGGAACCGATTTCCTTGCGGAAATAGGTGACCGAGGCAAAGCTCGTCTTGTTGATATAATATTCCAGACCCGCATCATATTGGCGTGCCCGGAACGGCTGGAGCGCGGGATTACCGCGTGAGCCCGACAGGCCCACGACATCCAGGGTGAACCGCGGGGCGAGCTGCTGTGGCAGGGGACGCGCCATCACTTCGCTGGCGGTCAAACGCGCCATCAGCGTGTTCGGGATCAGCTCGGCTTTGAGGTTGATCGATGGCAGGAACTCGGTGTTCTTGCTGTCGAAGGCAACGGGGCTGATCAGCGCGGGCTGACCGCCTGGCTGCGCCGTCCGCAGGAAACCGGACGTATCCACCTGCGTATTGACGACACGCGCACCGGCAACGCCGCTAACCGCGACCGATCCGACATCAAAGGCGAATGATGCCTGGGCATAGCCGGCAATGTTGCGCTCGCCCACTTCCCATGTGTCAGTGAAGACCTGGCATGTGCCATCGGCATTGGCGGGGCAGCCGCCGGGCGCGAACGGGTCGGGCACACCCACCGCATCCGCGACCGCCTGGGTCATGTTCAGCCAGCCCGTATAGCCGCCATCGAAGCCCAGATTTCCGGTGTTGAAGAAGGGCGACGTGCCAAGCCCCGCATTGCCGGCGACAATGGCGCTGATCTGGCTCTGCACCGCAGGATCGCTAAAGCCGTTCAGCGTCGTCGTCCGGCTGAAGAAGCGGCTCTTGACGGTCAGGTCCCGATATTGACCACCCACCTTGATCGACGTGAGGAAGCCAGTGTCGAATGTATATTCAGCGTCGAGCTTCGCCATTTTTTCCGCCTGATCGTCGTAACGCGGGCGACGCAGCACGGTCAGCTGGTTGATCCCGGCGATCGTTGTCGGATCATTGGGCAGGATGATCTGGGGCGCCTGCTGGGGATTGTCATAGTCGACGATCAGGCGGGACATGCCGGTCACCGCCGCCGTCGCGTTGATCTCATTATTATAGGCCTGCGCCTTGGAATAGGAGATTTTGGGGCTGAGCTTCAGATTGCCGCTGGTCCAATCGGCACCCACGGCGAGATTATAGGTGGTGCGGCGGATGTCGCCCAATATGTTGCGATAGGATACGCCCAGCTGGCTGGTCTGCGCCAAAGCCGGGTTGTTGATCATCTCAAGATGGGTGACGGTATTGTCCGGGCCAACGACGGTATTGGCGACATCGACCAATCCGCCACTGGTCCCTGTCTGCAGGAATTGCGATGTGACCGACTGGTTGGACCGGGTCCAATTGCCCTCCATATAAGCGGTTAGATCATCGCTCGGCCGCCATTCGAGGATACCGTTCAGCGCATAACGCCGCGTTTCGAGGCGGTTGATGACGTAACGGGGAATGTCGGGGAAGAAGTCGGCCGCGCCGTCTTCGTTCAAATCATAGGCTTGCAAGCCCGGCGTCGTCCGGTCGCTGTCCAACCGAACCCAGCCGGTGGTACGCGCCTGATGGCTTTCCACATTGCGGTTTTCGAACGTGCCCGACACCAACACGCCAAGTTTGCCGTCGGCAAAGGTGTCGCTGGCAATCAGAGCAACGCGCGGGTCCATATAGTCGGCAATGTCGGAATAGATGGCCTGGGCCGATCCGGCGACATAGGTTTTGCCGCCATTGTCGAACGGGCGCCGGGTAATGACGCGCACGGTGCCACCGACTCCACCTTCCGTCATGTCGGCCGTTGCGGACTTGACGACTTCCAGCCGGTTGACGAATTCGGAGGGCAGATCGCGGAAATCGACATCGCGGCCACCGCCTACCGTGGTGGACAAAGCGGTCGTGCCATTGATTTCGACGCGATTGAGCGACGGGTCGGCACCGCGGATGGTCACGCCAGCGCCTTCACCATCGGCGCGCGAAAGCTGCACACCGGTCACGCGCTGCAGCGCTTCGCCGATATTCTTGTCGGGGAATTTGCTGATATCTTCGGCCGAAATCGCGTCCAGCACTTGCGGCGCATTGCGCTTGGCGTTCAACGCGCCCTGCAGACTGCTGCGGATGCCGGTGACGACGATGTCGCTATCGCTCGCCGCATCCTGCTGCTGCGCGGTCGCTGTACCGGCGGAAAGCAGAAACACAGCCATGGCGGCGCTCGAAACCAAGGCGCCGTTCCTGGAAAACTTCATCAACCATCCTCCCCAAATCAATGCACATAATGCTGGGCGTTGAGCCAGTGGGCGACTTGACCTGCCGCCTCGTTCAAACCCATTAGTTCCATATGTTGAACATTGATCTCTATATATGGATATTTTTGGGACGGGGAAATTTGCGGCAGAATGAGCCATATGAGCGACGACCTGTTACGCCGGGCGAAGCGCTTTCAAACCGTGGTCCCAGAATTTGGCGTTATCGTCCGCGCGTTGTCGATAGTGGCGGCGCAGTCGCGGAGCGGGCTCCGGCACGTATTTCGCAGGAAGCCTATGCGCGAACGAAGGATCAGACCTTCGTGATATTCAGCCTGAGCGTGGTGGCTGGTGATGACAGGGTCACCGCATCGACAGAGCGGATCAAGCCATCAAACCCCACCCGATTCGCGCAAGTCCGGTCGCGCGCCAACCACCCGTTCGCCCTTCGTCGCCTCACTCAGTATGTCGAGGAGCGGCGCTGGGTCGCGGTCGGGCGCCAGCTGCGCCACCTACGCTCTGGCTGTCTTTCAGCGGTGGACCGACCTGCGTCCTTAGCTCGCTGCGAATCTGCAACGCATCTGATCGGAGGAGATCATCAGCGTGGCCGATCAGCCGTAAAATTCGCTCTCGATCTTTGAAAGCGTGTCGAAGCCATCGGCGATATGGCTGCGCATGGCGGCTTCGGCGCCTTCCGCATCGCCCGCCAACAGCAAGGCGACCATCTTCTTGTGATCGGCGTTTGCGGTGCGCAGGCGGCCTTCGTCGTAGAAGCTTTCGAACAATAGCCGGTGGATGGGGACGTTCAGCCGCTTGAGCAATTCGGCGATAACGCTGTTACCAGACCCCTGCACGATGATCCGATGCCATTCGAGATTCAGCCGGCCAAAGCGGTCGGGCGCGCGATCGATCACGCACTGGTCCAGTTGATCCTGCACCGCGCACAGTTGGCGCTTATCTTCGTCCGAGGCATGGCGCGCAAAATCCGCGGCGCAGATTCCTTCCAACGCGATGCGGGCGCGGTAGATTTGCGCGACTTCCTCCAGGCCCGTGCTCTTGACGGAGGCACCGCGAAACTCCTCGATCTGGACAAGGCCTTCCCCTTCCAGACGTTGCAGCGCCTCGCGCACCTTTGAGCGGCTGGCGCCAGTCTGGCGGATGATGTCGACCTCGACCAGCCGTTGTCCCGGCGAAAAACGCCCGTTTCTGATACGGTTGCGGACCCAGTCCGCCACTTCCACGCCCGTCGGCGCGCGTTTTTCCATACCGTCCATAGGCTGATAGTCTCGCCATCGAACAATATTGTCAACAATATTGTCAGCGAGTTTTTGGTTGCATCGGCCCGCCTGATCGCTGATGAAATTGTCAACAATAGGAGAGAGCGATGCAGGCGGCGCGATCGATCGCAATGCTGGCGGCCTTGGGGGTCGCCATGCCGGGGCTGGCCAGGGACTATGCCGATGTGCAGCGCAGTTCGGTCTATGTGCCGGTGCGCGATGGCACGAAGCTGGCCGTCAACCTGTATCGCCCCAGCGACAAGGACGAGGTCGCGGCCGAAAAGCTGCCGGTGATCTTCGTCTTCACCCCTTATCGGGCACGGTTTCGGGACAAGGATGGCGCGATCAAGGAAGTCGCCCTCGACGATCGGCTGGCATTACGATCGTTGATCAAGGCGGGCTATGTCGTCGCTGTCGCGGATATTCGCGGCAAGGGCGCGTCCTTTGGTCGCCGTCACGGTTTTCAGGACAGGACCGAAGCGCGTGACGGCCATGATCTGGTCGAATGGCTGGCGCGGCAGCCCTTTTCCAGCGGCAAGGTCGGCATGATCGGTTGCTCCTATCTGGGCGGCACCACCTTCCACACCGCCACCACCGCGCCGCCGTCGCTCAAGGCCGTGTTCGTCGGTGCGTCCGACCTCGACAAATATGCTTTCGTTCGGCGCGGCGGGATCACAGCACAATTCAACACCCGGCCGGACGAGCCGCTGAGCGACGATCTGGCGAGCCTGCCGGTCGATGGCGACCGCGACGGCGCGCAATTGCAGGCGGCGGTGCAGCAACATGCGAAGAACACGCCGATGGCGGCGCTATGGTATGGCATGCCGTATCGTGACAGCGTGTCGCCGCTGACCGGCAACGCCTTCTGGGAAGAGGTCGGCGTCTATCGCTATCTCGATGCGATCCGGCAGGCGGGGATCGCCACCTATTTCTGGAGCAACTGGCAGGACGAGCCAACCGCCCAGTCGATCCTGAGCGCAGCGAACATGGCGGGATCGAAGTTCCTCGCCGGGCCGGGCAGCCACTGCGTGCCGCCGCCAGGGTTCGACTTTACCGGGGAGGTCGTGCGCTATTTCGACCATCATCTCAAAGGCGTCGCCAATGGCATCGCCGCCGAACCGCGCGCGACCTATTGGGTCGAGGGGCTGGACGGCAAGGGCGGCTATGTACGGTCCAACAGTTTGCCGGGCGAAAGCGCCAAGCCGATCCGCTGGTTTTTCGACGCGGGGCGGAGCGGCACGGCCCGGTCGGTCAATGACGGACAATTGGGCACCCAGACGGGCAAGACAGGTACGGACCGGTTTACCGTGCGCTACGACCTGCCGCCCGCCGACTATTTCGCCTTCTGGGCCAAGCCGATGGACGACAAGGGGCTGAGCTATACCAGCGCGCCCTTGGCCAAGGCGACCAAGCTGATCGGCTATCCGGTTGTGCGGTTACGCGTTTCGGCGGATAAGCCCGACGCCAATATCTTTGCCTATCTCGACCAGGTGGCCGCCGATGGCACGACGGAAGTCGTCGCCTTCGGGCGACTGGCCCTGTCGCACCGCAGGACGGGCAAGGCACCTTATGAGACGATGGGCCTGCCCTGGCATTCTGGTTTGCGCGCTGATGTCGCGCCATTGCCGCCGGGGCAGCAGGCGGACCTCGCGATCGACCTGACGCCGGTGTCGCGGGTCGTGCCGGCAGGGGCGCGGCTGCGCGTGACGATCGCGGGTGCAGACCCACGCCAGCGCAACCTCAAGGATATCGAACAGAAACCCGCACCGGTCATCACCGTGCAGCGGGGCGGAACGAGGGCATCGTGGATCGAATTGCCGATCGCGGATTGAACGACGGCGCAATGATAATGGCCGCGCAACGCGGCAAGGGAGGATGGCATGAACAGGAATCGTAAAGGTGGGATCAGCCTGCGGGCGGCTTTGCAGATCGGCTGCTGCGGGATCGCTGTAGGTCTATCAGCTGTGGCGGCAGCGCAGGAGGAGGCGAGCACCGCCGACATCGTCGTCACCGGCAGCCGCGTGCGCGGCGCGGCCCCCGTTGGCTCCACCGTCACAACGCTCGGCCGGGCCGAAATGGAAGCGTCCAGTGCCGTCACGGTCGATCGCATGATCAAGGAAATTCCGCAGGTCTTTGACCTTGGCGTGTCGGAAAATTCACGCGGCCAATCGGGCGGCAGCGGCAACATCACCTATGGCAACTCGGTCAATCTGCGCGGCATCGGCCCCTATGCCACGCTGGTCATCATCGACGGCCATCGCGTGACCAACAACAGCCGGTCGATCGACCCCTCGGTCCTGCCCTCTCTGGGTGTCGAGCGGATCGAAGTCGTGGCGGATGGCGCATCGGCCGTCTATGGGTCGGATGCCGTGGCTGGCGTGGTCAATCTGATCCCGCGCCGGTCGCTGGACGGGGGCGAAGTCTTTGCCCGGTCGGGCATCGCCTCACGCGGCGATTTTCATGAAACGACGCTGGGCGCGGCCATCGGCAAGGTGTTCGACCGCGGGCAGATCATGGTCGCCTATGAGCATGTCGAACGATCGAACCTGAGCGGCGATGACCGGTCCTTCTTCACGAGCGACCAGCGAGCGTCAGGCGGCGGCGATTACCGGATCGCGCGCTGCGCACCCGGCAACATCAATGCCAATGGCACCACCTATGCCATTCCGACAGGTGGCGTGACGCAGGCCAATGCGGGATCGCTGGCGGCAGGCGCGATCAACCGGTGCGATGAGCTGGCCAATCAGGATTTGATGCCGGAACAGAATTATGACTCGGTCAACAGCACGGGCCGGTTCGAATTTAACGATTGGCTGAGCGTCTTCTATGATGGCTTTTACTCCAAACGGAACTTCTATCGCCAGTCGGCCTATTCCAACGCCCGGCTGACCGTGCCGCAGACCAATGCCTTTTTCGTGCGGCCCGCAGGCTTTACCGGCACCAGCTATACGCTCGATTATAATTTCCGCGACGACGTGCCGACCAATGACAGTTTCGGATCGGCCGAAAGCTGGCAGATCACGCCCGGCGTGCGCGCCAAGCTGCCCCATGATTGGGAAGCCGAAGCCTTGTTCGGCTATGGCAAGACCAATGATTTTTCCGGTTCCTATCATGGCATCAACAATGCAGCGCTCAACGCGGCACTGGCGAGCAGCGATCCTGCGACGGCGTTCGATCCCTATGGGCTGGGACGCACCAGCGAGACGCTATTGGCGACGATCGCCAACCAGATATTCCTCGCCCCCACCAATGGTCGCTTGAAAACCTATGAGGCCCGGCTCAACGGACCGCTCTTCACCCTGCCCGGCGGCGCGGTGAAGCTGGCGACGGGCTATGAACGGCAGGATTTCACCGTTGCCCTGGGGTCTGCGCGAGGCGCGCCGACCAACCCGATCACCTTCCGCCATTTCGGCCGCAAGGTGGATTCGGTCTATGGCGAACTCTACATCCCCATTTTCGGCGCGGACAATGCGATGCCGGGGTTCGAGCGGCTGGAACTGAACGCGGCGGTGCGCCACGACAAATATAGCGACGTCGGATCGACCACCAACCCCAAATTCGGCATCAATTGGCAACCCGTGCGCTGGGCCAAGCTGCGCGCCAGTTACGGCACATCCTTCCGCGCGCCGACGATCCCGGAAATCTATGGCAATTCCAACAATATCTTCGGCCAAAGCTACCAGAATCCGGCGGGTGGCGCGCCGCTGCAGGGCTATGCCCTGTCCGGTCCCAATCTGGACCTGAAACCCGAAACGGCAACGACCTGGTCGATCGGTGCGGACTTTGATCCTCTGCCCAACCTGCGTTTCGGCATCACCTATTGGGACGTCAAATATGAAAATCAGGTGCTCGCCAATCTGTCGAACCTGACGATCCTCGGCAATGAAGCGGAATATGCCGGGACCGACATCATCCTGCGCGGGGCGGCCGCGGCGGCGCGGGTACAGGAATTGTTGGCGCAGGGCGTGGCGCTGGCAGGCGGCTCCTTCCCCGGCGGCGATCCGGCGAACGTCACGCTGTTCGTCGACGGGCGCAGCCAGAATCTGGGCGTATCGGTGACGCGCGGTATCGATTTTACCGGCACCTGGAACACCCGGCTGGGCGCGAAGGACGCGTTGACGGTCAATATATCCGGCACCTATCTGACCAAATATAATGTCGCCGTGACGCCTGCGGCGCCTCTGGTCGATCGGCGCAATGTCATCTTCAACCCGTTGAAGCTGAAAGCGCGCGCAAGCGTGACATGGGATCATGGTCCGTTCAGCGCACGAGTGCTGGCGACCCATGTCGGAGGCTATCGCAACAATCTGTCGAGGCCGGTGCAATCGGTAAAAAGCTATACGCCGGTCGATCTGACGCTGAACTGGAAGGTGGGCGATCAACAGGCTGACGGCTTCTTCGAAAAGGGACTCGTGCTGGGGCTGGAGGTGCGCAACATGTTCGATATCGCGCCGCCCTATGTGAACCTGGCGCCCAATGGCAATGGCGGCGGCGGCTATGACGCGACGGCGAGTGACCCGATCGGGCGGCTGTTCGCGGTCAGCGTGCGCAAGTCCTTCTGACGCGGAGCGGATGACAGCGTGACACAGGATGCGATCTCGATCGTGCTGGCAGGCGATCTGGTTCTGGACGAGCCGGATGGTGCCTATTGGCTGGCCGGGATCGCGCCCGCGCTGCGCGCTGCGGACCTTTCGATCGGCCATTTGGAGGTGCCGCATACGGTGCGCGGGGCGGAGTTGAAAGGCGATGTCCCCGCACCCGGCGCACCGCCCGAAAATCTGGCCGCCATTGCCGATGCGGGCTTTGCCATGCTGAGCCTGGCGGGCAATCACATCGCCGATTGCGGCGCGGAGGGCATAGCCGATACGATAGCGGGACTGGATGCGCTGGGCGTGGCGCATTGCGGCGCGGGGCTGACGCTCGCCGCCGCACGCGCACCGGCCATCGTCACGCGCGGCGGACATCGGATCGCACTGCTCAGCTATAATTGCTTGGGTCCGGTCGCAAGCTGGGCGAGCAAGGATAAAGCCGGATGCGCCTGGCTGCGGATCGAGACGGCCGACGGCGCGCCGATCGCGCCAGCGGCTGCGCTCGCCACGCTGACGGACGAGGCACGCGCCATGCTCAAGGGCGACATTGCCGCCGTCCGGGACCAGGCCGACATCGTGCTGGTCGCGCTACACAAGGGCATCGTCCATACCCCCGTCCAGTTGGCGCCCTATGAGCGGGCAGTGTCGCATGCCGCGATCGACGCGGGCGCGGATGTCGTCATCGGCCATCACGCCCATATCGTGCGGGGCATCGAATTTTACCGGGGCAAGCCGATCTTCCACGGGCTTGGCAATGGCTGCGTCGTGACGAGCGCGCTCAGCCCGGCGCAGGATCACCCGGCACGGGCGGAATGGGCGGCGCGGCGGCGGACTTTGTTCGGGTTCGAACCCGACCCGGCCTATACGCTCGCGCCTTTTCACCCCGAAGCGGTTAATGCCTTTCTGGGCCATGTCACATGGGATGCGGACCGGACCATCGGGGTCCGCATCATTCCGGTCGATGTCGAGCCGCCCGGTCGTCCAACACTAGCGTCGGCGACGCGCGCGGCGGAGATTTGCGCCTATGTCGAACAGATCACGCACGCTGCCGGGCTACCGGCGATCACAATCAGCAACGACGGCTGGGTCGAAGAGGTGACTGCATGAATGCTGCCAAGACCATGATGATATGGACGGGCGGGGTCGCCTTGATCATTGCAGCGGCGCTCAATCTGCTGGCGGTGATCGGTCGGCACACCGGCCTGCCGCTCAAGGGCGCGATCGAACTGGTGCAGGTCGTCGTCCTGATCGGCGGATCGCTGGCGCTGGTCGCCGCGACGCTGGGCCGCAACCATGCGCGCGTTCACCTGATCCTCGATCGGCTGACCGGCAGCAACCGCGATGTCGCCGAATGGGTCTGCACCGCGCTGTCGATCCTGTTCTACCTGATGCTGCTCGGCGGCTCCTGCTGGCTGGCGGCGGACCTGTGGGGCAGCCAGGAGGTGAGCGAACTGGTCGGTGTGCCCTGGTGGGCGATGCGCGCCTTTCTCAACATAACGCTGGTCGTCATCATCGCGCTGCTTGTCCGCCAACTGGTGGAAGGGCGCCGACCATGATCCTTGCAACGCCCGAAACCGGGCTGATCGGCCTTATCCTCCTGTTCGCCATGCTGTTGTGCGGCGTGCCGATCGGCGTTTCGCTGGGCCTTGTCGGCGTCGGCGGCCTGATGGTCGCGCTTGGGCCGGAGGGGGCTCTCATCAAGGCGGGCGTCGTCGTGGTCGAAACGCTGACCCGCTATGAACTGGGCACATTGCCGCTGTTCATGCTGATGGCGCATCTCTTCTTTGCGGCCAATGCCAGTCGGGATCTGTTCGATGCAGCCGCCAAGATGATTGGCCATCGGCGCGGCGGCCTCGCTTATGCGTCGATCGGGGGCTGCGCCGGATTTGGATCGATCAACGGTTCCAGCCTGGCGACGGCGGCGACCATCGGCCTGGTCGCGCTGCCCGAAATGCGCCAGCGCGGCTATAGCGATGCGCTGGCGACCGGCACCGTCGCTGCCGGTGGCACATTGGGCCAGATGTTGCCGCCATCGGGCGCGCTGATCGTCTATGGCATCATCGCCGAACAATCGATCGGCACGCTGTTCACCGCCACGCTCATTCCCGGCATTTCGCAGATGCTCTTCTATTGCCTGGTCGTGTGGCTGCTCGTGCGCTGGCGTCCTTCGATCGCGCCGCCGAGCGAGCGGGCGAGTTGGGCGGAGCGTGGCCGGGCGATGTTGCGGATCGCCGACATGCTGCTGCTCTTGGCCGTGGTGCTGGGCGGGATCGTACTGGGCTGGTTCAGCCCATCGGAAGCCTCCTCTATCGGTACGGGGGGCGCGCTGGCCATTACCGCATGGCGGGGGCGGCTCAACCGCGAGGTGCTGTTCCGCGCCTTTTCCGAAACCTTGCGGACGACGGGCCTCATCTTCCTGGTCATCATCGGCGCGATCATCTTTTCGGTCTTCATCAGCGTGACCGGGCTGACCGAAGCGGTCGGTACTGTCTTGTCGGCCATGGACATGGGCACCATCCCGACCCTGCTGGTCGTCGCGCTGCTTTTGCTGCTGCTGGGATCGGTGCTGGACGGGCTGGCATTGATGCTGCTGACCACGCCCATCCTGCTGCCGATCGTCGAAGGGGTGGGCATGTCGCCGATCTGGTTCGGCATCTTCATCACCCGCGCCATGGAGATCGGCTTCGTCCACCCGCCCCTAGGGATGAACCTCTATGTCATCCAGGGGGTGGCGAAGGACGTGCCGCTGGGACGGATATTCAAGGGCGTGCTGCCCTTCCTCGGCAGCGATCTCATCCACCTGCTCCTCATCATCCTGTTCCCGGCCATGGCGCTGTGGCTGCCCACTGTTATTGGACAATGACCATGATTGCCTATGTCGGCCCCGACCTGCCGCAAGATGTGCTGACCGCCACGGGCGCCTGTTCCGGCCCGGTGGGATGGAATGTCGATCGGCCCCTTCCGGCGGCGGATCGCTGGCTCGAAAGCAAATTTCCGCTCTGGACGCGGTCCATCCTGCAGGATTGGGCGGATGGCGCGCTGGATGGGCTGGACGCGGTGCTCTTCTCACGCGGCGACGATGCAGCGCAGCGGCTCTATTACTATATCTGCGAATTGCGGCAGCGGGACGAGATTGCTGGTCCCGAACCGATGATCTTCGACACGGCCACGATCCAGCGCGCCAGCAGCGTCGCGCATATGGGCAAGGCGATCAGACGACTGGCCGCGCACCTCGGCATCGACGATGACGCGCTGGAGCAAGGGATTGTGGCGACCAACGCGCTGCGGATTGCTGCGCCGCAATTCGGCGGCGGCGCGCCATTGTGCCTGCTCGCGGGAACACCGCCGCCCGATGCCCGCATCCATGCGATGATCGAGGCGGCCGGATGGCGCGCGGCCGGACCCACGCTGGCGCAAAGCTGGCAGAATCCCGGCGACCTTCGCGTGGACGAAGGCAGCGGCGATCCGTGCGCTGCGATCGCGCGCCAGTTGCATGAGGCCGCGCAAGGCAGCCGGGCCTTTCGCGATCATGCCGATGCACTGGCGGCGCAAGCGCGGCAGGTCCGCGCATCGGCGGTCCTGTTATGGTTCGCGGAAGAGGATGAGGCGCGCATCTGGCACTTGCCCGCGCAGCGGGACGCACTGGCCGACGCCAATATACCCACGCTCATCCTCACCCGCCGCGACTGGCGCGCGAACGATGGGGTGGCACAGGAGATTGCGACATTTTTGAAGGAGTTAAAGGCATGACCCCGCTTGCAGGTCATCGCGTCGCCACATTGGGCGGCATGGCGGACCGCCCGCTAGCGCGCTTCCTGGCGTCGCTGGGCGCTGAACTGGGCGGACCGGTCGAAGGCGCGTCCTTCGTCATCGACGACTTGGGCTTGGAAAGCCTGAAAGACGTCGCGATACCGGAGACGGCTGTGCATGTCTCGGTCACCACCTTCGGATCGGGCGGGCCGCGATCCGGCTGGAAGGGTGGCGAGTTCGTCGCGTCGGCCATGGGCGGGGCGCTGCGGGTGACGGGTGAACCCGACCTGCCGCCGGTCAAGGAAGCGGGCGATGCCTGCACCTTCCATGCGGACATGGTTGCGGCGAGTGGTGCGATGGCCGCTCATTATGCACGCGGCACGCATGGCAAGGGGCAGCATGTCGACATATCCATTCAGCAGGTAGCCTTCAGCCGCAATTTCAACGGGATATTGTGCTGGCAATTCGACCAGCGCAAACTGAAACGGGTCGGCGGCGCGCTCGCCTATGGCCAAGCGACGGTGCGCGCGATCTGGCGGCTGGCCGATGGATGGTGTTTCCATTCGCTGATGACAGGGCGACTGGGTGCGCCCGCCAACCAGGCTTTGTCCGACTGGATGGATGCGGTCGGCGCGCCCAACCCGCTGCACGGCACCGATTGGCTCAGCTATAACCGTTCCACCCTGCCCGCCGACACGCGCGCGGTGTGGGAAGCAGCCATCGACGCCTTCTTCCGGTCGCGCACCAAGGCGGAGATCGCGACCGAAGGGCTGCGGCGGGGGATCAATGCCTGTGTCGCGAACGAACCGGCCGATGTGCTGGCAGACCGGCATCTCGCCGCGCGCGGCTTTTTCGACACGCCATCGGGCCTGCCGGAACGATTTGCCGCAATCCGCGCAGGTTCGGCGGTTGCCGCGCCTGCCGTTCATACGGGCGATCGGCCGGGGCCATTGGCAGGTGTCCGGGTGCTGGACTTCGCCTGGGCACTGGTGGGATCGATCACGACCAAGACGCTGGGCGACCTGGGCGCAGAGATCGTGAAGATCGAAAGCCGCACGCGCCCGGACCTGGCCCGGCTCGACGTTCAGGTGTCCGCATCGCAGCCCGGCAATTGGGACGACAAGCCCTGGTTCGCGCATCTCAATTCGTCCAAGCGCAGCCTGTCGCTCAATATGAAGAAGCCGGAGGCGCGCGAACTCATCGATCCGCTGATCGACTGGGCGGACGTGGTGGTCGAAAATTTCTCGCCGGGCACGATGAAGAAGCTGGGGTTGGACTATGACGCGCTTTGCCAGCGCAATCCGGGCATCGTGATGGTGTCGGGCAGCGTGTTCGGGCAGACGGGGCCGCTGGCGCAGGAATGGGGCGTCGATGGCACGGGTGGCGCGTTGTCGGGGCGCACCTTCCTGACCGGCTATCCGACGCGCGACCCGGTGATACCAGGCGCCGTGCCCTATGGGGATGTGATCGTGCCGTTCGTGATGGCAGGCGCCGTGGCAGCCGCGCTCCAGCATCGGCGCGAAACGGGACGTGGCGCGCATATCGATGCATCCATGTATGAAATCTGCGTGCAGCAGATGCGCGATAGCCTGTCCGCCGCGCGGCGCGGCGAGCGACCGCAACGGTCGGGCAATGCCGATCCGGGCGTCTTCTTTCAGGATGTGTTTCCGGCACGCGGCGAAGACCGCTGGGTCGCGATCAGCCTATTCGATGAAGCGGATCGCGTGCGACTGCACGCGATGACCGGCCCCGATGTCGCGGCATGGACCGCGCAGCGCGAGGACCATGCCATCGCCTCTACCCTTCAAGCGGCCGGTATCGCCTGCGGCGTGGTGCAGGATTGCGAGGATATGATCGACCTTGATCCGCAATTGGCCGGACGCGGCGCGCTGGTGACGCTCGATCACCCGATCCTGGGACCGTTCGGCCATATCGCGACCCCCATTTCCTTTTCCCGCGACAGGTTTGCGCCCTTCCGCGCGCCCGGCATGGGCGAGCATGCCCATGCCATCGCCCGGACCCTGTGCGGGCTTGATGATGCGCGCATCGCCGAACTGGAAGCGGCAGGAGTTTTTCAATGAACGACATAATAGCTCCGCGCGCCACCGGCCAGCGCAGCCGCAAGGATCTGGCCTGCACCGCCGTCGCCAGCGCGTATCAGAAGCAATTTGGCGCGGACCTCAAACGGCGGGTCGTGGACGAAGGCGAACCCTTCGCCATCGTCCAGGCCGACACGCCGCACGAGATTTTCCATGTGATGGACATCCCCATCATCACCAACCAATGGTGGTCGGCCTATATCTCCGCCAAACAATTGTCCGGCCATTATTTCGACGTGATGGCGCGGCATGGCTATCCTGAAAACAGCTGCAAATATTGCTCGCTTGGCCTGGCCTGCACGCTGGCGAACGATCCCAAGACCGCGCCCTGGGGCGGATTGCCCAAGCCAACCGTGCTGGTCGCACGCCTGACCTGCGACTGCATCCAGCATGTCTTTGGCCAATGGGCACAGGCGCTGGGCAGCGAATTTTTCCCGATGGAAGCGCCGGCATGGGAGCATAAGGAAGCCCATTGGTTCCAGCATAGCCGCAGCGCGTGGCGACGGGTCTATGAGCCGGATCGCATCGCGCTGATGGTCGCGGAAATGCGCGATCTCATCACCTTGTTGGAAAATCGCACCGGCCGCCGCTTCGACGAGGCGAAGCTGCATCACCTGATGGAGCGGATCAACGAACAGGAAGGCTATATCTGGGAAGCCGCGCAGGCGATCGGCAGCGCGCGCCCCTGCCCGGTGTCGATCGCCGAACAAATGCCCAATACGATGATTCCGCAATGGCATCGCGGGTCGGACTGGGCCGTCGCCCATGCCAGGCGCTTTCGCGACGAAGTCATGGAACGGGTGGCGAGCGGCGCGGGTGCGGCCGACAATGAACGCGTGCGGCTGATGTGGATCGGCGCGGGCGTGTGGCATGATCCGGGCTTTTATCAGGCTCTGGAGGAGCGACTGGGCGCGGTCTTCGTCTGGTCGATGTATATGCCCTTTGCTGGGCCGCAATATATTCGCGAGCTGCAGGGCCAGCCGATGGATGCGCTGGCCAGCCGCATCTGTTCGATGAACGAAGTACTGCATCTGCCGCCATGGATGAACGGGTGGATGACCAGCGAGGCGGAACGGTGCGGCATCGACGCCTGCGTCATCCTGCTGCCGCCCGACAACCGCCTGTCGCAATCGGGCACGAAACTGACGGCGCTTTCACTGGAAGCGGCGGGCGTTCCGGTGCTGGCGATCGACGCGGACATGGTGGATGCGGCCAATTGGAACCATGACGCGATGGTCGCGATGGTTGCCGACTTTCTGGCAGCAAGGGGGCTGGCGTGACGCTCCGCGCGCTGCTGTCCCTGTTGGTGCCGCTGTGCCTGATGGCGGCGTGCGCCCGGCCGCTACCGCCCGGCGTGACCGAACTGACTTATGCGACGCCCTACAGCCCGAACCATCCGTTCAGCAAGGCGGACAAGGCATGGATGGAATTTGTCGAACAGAAGTCACAAGGGCGCATCCGCATTCGGCCGATCTGGTCGGGCGCGCTGCTGTCGTCGGACATGTCGATGGAGGAATTGCGCCATGGCGTGGCCGATGTCGGCCTCATCACGCCCATCTATGTGCGCGGCGGCACCCATCTGATCCGCATCCAGACCGGTTTCTACAGCGGGGCGGACAGCATCGACTCGCAACTGAAACTTTATCGCTGCATCGCCGCGGCCAACCCGCAGATCGGCCATGAGCTGCATGGACTGAAGGTACTGGCGGTCCAGGGCGGCTCGCTCGCTGGGATCGTCACGACCGACCGGCAGGTGCGCAACCTGGCCGACCTGCGCGGGCTGCGGCTGCGCGCGCCCACCGAATTGCTCACGGTGCTGGAGTCGCTGGGCGCGGACCCGGTCAACATGCCGATGGCGGATGTCTATTCGGCGATGGCCAAGGGGGTGATCGACGGCGTGATCGCGCCGGGCGACACGTTCAAGTCGCTGCATTTCGCGGAAGTGGCCAGCCATTATAACAATCTCGCCATCCCGCGTGGTGCCTATCCGGCAAGAGCGATAGGACTGACACGATGGAACCGGTTGAGCGAGGCGGAGCGGGCGATCCTGACGCAGTCGCAAGCAGTGTGGGAGGATGCGCTGTCGCGCGAAATCCATGCGGCGCTGGTCAAGGGGCTGGAGGAAGCCAAGGCGCAGAAAGTGACGATCTCCGGCATGTCCGCACAGGAACAGGCGCGCTTCGACGCGCTGTATCTACGCGATTCCGAAGGCAATGCCCGCAGCCTGTCGCGGTTTGGCATCGACGGGATGCAGGCGTTCCGAACGGCACGGGCAGCAGTGCGCGGGCGCGACGATATACAATGCGGAGGGAAGATATGACGCCTTTGATCGTGATCGCGGCTATGGCAATGATGATCGTCGGCACCGCAACGGCGCAGCCGACGCAGGACAAGGTCGCGCGCCGGATCGGCGATCCGGCAGGCACGGGGCGATGGCCTGCGGTGGCGGAAGGCTTTGCCGACACGCCCGGCTATACGCTGTACCGTCCCGCCACATGGCCGCGCGAACGATTGCCGTTGGTCTTGTGGGGTAATGGCGGCTGCCGCGACAATGGCCTGTCGGCCAGCCATTTCCTGCGCGAAATCGCCAGTCACGGCTATATCGTGATCGCCAATGGTGCCCCGCGCGAAGAACAGCCGCCGCTGACTGCCTTGCCGAACGAGGATGATGCGCCTGCACCTGCGGGGCCGCCCCCGGCCAAGGCCGACGAAACGCAGGTGAGCCAGATGCTGGCGGCGATCGACTGGGCGACGCAGGGCATCCATCGCGATCATGTCGATGCACAGCGCATTGCCGTGATGGGGCATAGCTGCGGCGGATTGCAGGCGCTGGCCGCAGGCGCTGATCCGAGGATCGACACGGTCGTCGCATTCAACAGCGGGGTCTATAACCGGCCCGGCGGCGGTCTGAGCGGTGTCTGGATCACCAAGGATGATTTGAAGAAGCTCCACACGCCCGTTGCCTATATATTGGGCGGGCCATCCGACATCGCCTACCCCAATGGGAGCGACGACGTGGCGCGGCTGTCGCATGTCCCCGTCTTCTACGCGAACAAAGATACGGGGCATGGCGGTACATTTTCGCTCGTCAATGGCGGGGATTATGGCCGGGTCGCTGTCGGGTGGCTCGACTGGCAATTGAAGCAGGATGCCGGTGCCGCCGCGATGTTCGTCGGTGCGGACTGCACCCTTTGCCAAGACCCCAGCTGGTCCATCATCCGCAAGCAATTCCCGGAGCAACCATGAACAAGCCGCTCGCGGGCATCCGCATCGCCGATTTCAGCCATGTCATGGCCGGTCCCTATGCCTCGCATCTTTTGCGTCTGATGGGGGCGGAGGTGATCAAGATCGAGCCGCCGCAGGGCGACAGCTTCCGGTCCTACAATGTCGATCCACGGTTCGAGGGCATGTCTCCGGCGTTCATTGCCGCCAATGCAGGAAAGAAATCGATCGCCCTTGATCTGAAACAAGCCGACGATCTTGCGATCGCCCAGGGTATCGTGTCGCGCTGCGACGTCCTGCTCGAAAATTTCCGGCCCGGTGTGATCGATCGTCTGGGGCTTGGCTATGATGCCGTCCGCGCGTTGAACCCGGACATCATCTTCTGCTCGGTATCGGGCTATGGGCAGGATAGTCCGCAGCGGGACTGGCCCGCGATCGACAATATCGTCCAGGCTACCAGCGGCATGATGATGCTGAGCGGCGAAGAGGGCGATCCGCCTGTCCGGGTCGGCTTTCCCATCGTCGATACCTTGACCGGCCAGACTGCCGCCTTCGCCATCCTCTCTGCGCTGATCCGGCGCATGCAGGGTGACGGCGGCAGTTTCATCGACGTCTCCATGTTCGACGCCAGCCTGGCGTTCATGACGTCGGCGGTGACGCCCTTCCTGGTGACGGGGCGCGCGATGACGCGCATGGGCAATACCGGCTATAGCGGCCTGCCGACCGCATCGCTGTTCACGGCAAGGGACGGCCGCCAAGTGTCGCTGGGCGTCGTGCAGCCCAACCAGTTCGCCGCCCTCGCCCGCTTCACCGGCCGCGAGGATTGGTTGCGCAATCCGCTCTTTGCCACGCCGGAGGCGCGACGCGCGAATTTCGACGCCATGAAGGCGGAGTTGGAAACGGTCATCGCCACCCGCGACGCCGCCGATTGGGAAGCGGGCATGAGCGCGGCAGGCATACCCTGCGGCATGGTCCGCCGCGTGGACGAAGCCGCAGCCCTGGCGCGGCCGGACGCCTTATTGTCGTTCGATGGCCTCGGCGGGCCGGATGGCGCGATCCGCGCGCCGGGCGCTGGCTTTCGCCTGACGCCAGGCGCGCAGGAGGGCCAAATGCCGCCCCGACTGGATGAACATCGCGATGAAATATTGGACTGGCTCGGCATTACAGATGTTCACGAAACATAAGTTGCCGAAGCGGCGAAATTGCGGGCGAGGTCGACGAAGGCCTTGAAGGCGGCGGATGGGTTTCGTCGGTTGGGATAATAGAGGCACAGCGGCGCGAGCGGCGGCGTCCAGTCTTCCAGGACACGGACCAGACGCCCCGCCTTCATGTCCTCGCGAATGTCGGACTCCATGAGGAAGCCGATCCCGACATTATCCAGCACCGCCATGCGCGCAAGACTGGCCTCGTCCAGCGTCATCGGGCCATCGACGTCGATCTGCACCGCTTGCCCCGCCTTTTCGAATTGCCAGCGAAACAGGCTGCCGTTGGGCAGCCGGACGCGCAGACATGGATGCGCAAGCAGATCCGGCGGGACCAGCGGCGTCCCATGCGCCGCCAAATAGGTGGGCGACGCAACGACGGCATAGCGCCGATACAGACCGAGCGGGATAGCGATCATGTCGCTCGGCACCAAGTCGGCCGTGCGAATGCCCGCATCAAATCCATCCGCCACGATGTCGACGAGCCGCCCTTCCGTGACGAGATCGATATGGACCTGCGGATAGCGGCGAAGATAGTGCAGCAGCAGCGGCGAGAATATCTCCCGCGCGGCCGTGGCGAAGGCGTTTATGCGCAACGTGCCTGAGGGCGTTGCCTGCTGCGACCGGGCGGCATCCATCGCCTCATGAATATCCTGCAGCGCCGGGCCGACTTTGCCGACAAAATCGCGCCCCGCATCGGTCAGCGAAACACTGCGGGTGGTGCGGTTGAACAAGCGCACGCCAAGCTGCCGTTCCAGCTTCCCGATGGCGTTGCTCAGCGCGGTCGTGGAGACGCCCAGATCGATCGCCGCCGCCCGGAAGGCCCCCCTGCGCGCGATCGCGATTACCGCGTCAAGTTCGATCAGACCATGCCGCATCATTATCCCGCTTTTCGTAACAGCGCATCCCGATCTATCCCGATTATCATGGCGCGCGTCTACCGCTAACTTGGCTGACAGGATCCAACCCTGGATGCACGGCGGCCGGTGACACGGATCATCCGCCCCTTTGCTATCCTGGACAGGTCGAAACGCATGGAAGGAAGCCAGATATGACGGTTCAACTGCCCCCGCCCATCGCCGCCTATTTCGCGGCCGATGCCAACAAGGACGGCCATGTGGTAGCGCATTGCTTCACCGACGACGCCGTGGTGAAAGACGAAGGCAAGACGCATAGCGGGAAGGACGCCATCCGGGATTGGAAGGCGCAATCCTCCACCACCTACCGCTATACGGTCGAGCCGTTCGCCATCGCCACTGATGGCGCGCGGACGGTCGTGACCAGCCATCTCGAAGGCGACTTCCCCGGTAGCCCGCTCGACCTGCGCTATTTTTTCACGCTCGACGGCGACAAGATCGCTGCCCTCGAAATTATCCCATGAGCGCGGGTCATCGCCGGATCAGGCCCGCTAACTCTCAAATATCTCACCGATTGGAACCCACCGCATGACGCCTTTTCTGACCTTGCAGGGGAAGCGCGCGCTGATCACGTCCGGCACCCGTGGCGCGGGCGCGGCGACGGTCGGCCTGTTCCGCGAACTTGGCGCGCAGGTTCTCACGACTGCGCGTACCCCGCCTTCGGGCAGCCCGGATGCGCTGTTCGTTGCTGCTGACCTTACCACGGCCGAAGGCTGCAACGAATTGGCAAGCGCGGTGCGCGATCGGCTGGGCGGGGTGGACATCATCGTTCACATGCTGGGCGGGTCTTCCGCGCCAGCCGGGGGATTTGAAGCGCTGAGCGATGCAGAATGGCGCAACGCGCTGGACCTCAACCTCATGCCCGCAGTCCGGCTGGACCGCGCGTTGCTGCCGGACATGCTGTCCCGCGGCAGTGGCGTGGTGATCCATGTCACCTCCATCCAGCGCGAACTGCCCCTGCCGGAGGCGACCACCGCCTATGCCGCCGCCAAGGCGGCGCTTTCCACCTATAGCAAGAGCCTGTCCAAACAAGTGTCGCCCCAGGGCGTCCGGGTGGTGCGGGTGTCGCCGGGCTGGATCGAAACGGAATCCGCCGTCGAACTGGCAACCCGACTCGCGGCCGAGCATGGCGGTGACATCGCGCAGGGCAAGAAGATGATCATGGACTCGCTCGGCGGGATTCCGATCGGCAGGCCATCGACACCGCAAGAGGTCGCCAGCCTGATCGCTTTCCTAGCGTCCGACCGGGCGGGGACCATTACCGGAACGGAATATGTCATCGATGGCGGGACCGTGCCAACGGTGTGAGAAAATGGCTACCGTCAGAGGTTGAAGCGGAAGCCGTAACCGATGCCCAATGTGAACTGCACTCTCCGCCCACGCTCGCGGACGAGCGGCGAATGACCGGCCTCGCTCCCTAATCGATCGAGGCTGGTAAACAGGGTGATGGCGCTTTGCCGGTTCAGCGGGCGAAGCGCCGAACCACCGACACCATAAGACAGCAAGCCGCCTTTTGGCGAATAGGCACCAAGCCCGGATCGCTGCGACTGCACCGCATCGATGCCGAAATAGCTTTCCATATAGGGTTTGCTGACGACCGTGGCGCGCGGACCGACATTGATGATCGTGCGTCCGCTGCGCATCTGATACGAAATAGCCCCGTCCGCTATCACGGCTTCATGTCCGCCAAAGCCGCGGCGGACTTCCAAACGGCCGCGCCAGCGGCCGATGCGTTTTTCAACGAAGCCGCCCAATTCGGCAGCAGCTGCGACATTGCCCATCCCGCGCAGCCCGTCGCTTCCGCCCGTGATCAGAAAAGGCGATCCTCCGCGCTCTTCGTCACGCCCGAAGCGGACCTTGGCCAGCGGACCAGCCTTCCACCCGTTGGTGTTGACGGCGTTCCATCCCAATCCTTCGGGGATGGAAGCAAAGATCACGTCCCCATAATTGACCCGCAGATCGGGAAAGATCGACAAAGCCATGTCTCGCGACCCTTGCCACGCGGGGCTAAGGACCGGTGCCAGGCCGATCGTCACGCTCCATCCTGCTTCGCTTGGGTATGAAGGCCGGCCCGCGAATGGTTCGGGCTGCGGCCCTTCCGTCTGGGCGAAACAGGGTTGGCCCAAGCCCAGGGCGGCCGCGGCCAAGAGATAGCGCATATTCATCCTCGTGTCGGCAACCGCCCTTGATCCCCGATAATTTGGGGCCGCGCCTACTTTAGTCCATCACGCCATAAATGCCAGCGGTGGCAGGAGATTGGGGCAAGACCCTGCGGCGCTTGAAGCTGTTGGGGCAGGCTCGTCAGCGGACCGGCCATTCCGCGATCAACCGCAGGCCGAGCACGAAGGTGGATCGAGGCCCGCCGTCGGCGAAGGCGCGGCGGACATATTGCATGTCGGGCTGAACCGACAGGAACGGTGCCAAGCGGTCCTGGTAGGTGATTTCCACCCCCGTTTCGGCTGCATCGGCGCGATGGCCCGAATCGCGTATCGATCGGCGGAACCCGCGCGACAGCAGACCCTGCGCGACGCCCACCGAGAACATTCCGTCCGGTCGCCCTGGAACCAGCCCGCGGGCGAGCAGCCCGGCCTGGAACCCGCCGCGAAACGGCGTCGTCTTTCCGTCCGACACGCCTGCGCGGAAGAACAGATCAATACCTCGGCTGTCGTCGCCCGACACGCGCTGGTCGATCAGGACATAGGCACCGATCGCAGTCCGCTTGACGGGATCACCGTTGGCGTCGCGCGCATACAAGTCGTCCTGCTGCCGCGTATAGTGCCAGGCGCCGACCGCCAGCTTGCCGTTGATGCGCGTACCTGCCTCGGCGATCAGGAGCGCGCCGTCGCGCATCCCGAAATCGATCCCCGATGTATCGCCCAGAACACCCGCCCGTGCATTCACGACGGCAGCACGAACATAGCCGGAGTCGGCGATCGCCACGTTCAGCCGCATCGTCAACGCGGTCGAGGGAAAGATCGAGGGCCCATTGGGGCCCGTCGACGCCAGTTCCGAGCCAATGCCGAACGCCGGTGCGATCAGCAACCCGGCCGAATCATTTTGGTAAAAATCCACGTTCAGATCAGACAGACCCACCAGCAGCGCGGCACGACCGCCAGCAATATCCTGTTCGATCCAAGCATCGTATAGCTTGGTGCGGCCATCGGCGACTTCGATATTATCGACACCCTGCAACGTCCCCGCCAGTGCGTTGATCGATCCCCCATGGTTATTCAGCAGATGCAGATGCGCGCGTGCGCCGCGCCAGCCGACCAGCCGGTCGAGGTCGCCATCTGCGGTCACCTCGATATTGCCGAGCACGCGGGCGCCCCGTGCATCGCCCCCGGCGACGTTCCCCATGAGATCCAGGACATAGCGACCCGCAATCGTGATGGCACGTGCCGGGGGTTCGGGTGCCGCTTCGGTAGAAACGGATTGGCCCGATGCTGGGAAGGACCAAGCGGCGGACAGCAAAAGCGTGAGCCCTGCAAATCGAGGCACTGTTATAAACTTCACGAATTACCTCCGACCACCTCCGTTCCGCCTATTATAGGATTGGAATTGTGCCCCAGTGCGGAACAGGTGAGCAAAACATGCCGATGACGATGTCCAGTCCCAGCGATGCGATCTCGCTATCCAGAGCGATCCGGATGGCAGGCACCGTCCTGTTCGGACTGATGCTGCTATGCGGCGCGAGTGGCATCGGCGCGGCGTGGATGCAGACCGCCGCGCTGCATCGCCAGACCGAGGCGACGGCGCTGCTCGCCAACCATCTGGGCGCGGACATGATGCACGACGCCATTCGCAGCGACGTGCTCGCCACGTTCCAGGCGGCGGAACCGGGCAGCGCGATCAAGCCCGACGAGATTCAGAATGATTTCCGCGAGCATCTCGTCGCGCTGCGCGAGGGGATCGCGGCCGATTCAGCCTATACCGGCGACGCCGAGGTCGCCGCAGTGACCTCCAAGCTCGAGGCGCCGATGGAGGCCTATGTCCGTTCCGCCACGCAGGTCATCGATAGCGTCGGGCGCGACCCGGTCGCCGCGCGCGCAATGCTGCCCGGGTTCTTCGACCAGTTCCGCGTGCTCGAGGAGTCGATGGGCGCGGCGTCGGAGGCGATCGAGGCGAACTCAAAACAGTCCGCTGAAAGTGCAGCGCGGATCGGCACGATCGCGATGATCCTGCTCGTCGTCACGCTGGCGATCGGCATCGCGGGGATATGGGCCTTCGTGGTTCTCTCACAGCGCCGGGTCGTGCAGCCGATCGTCGTCCTCGCCGGTACGATGCGCGCGCTCGGCGAGGGCAACCTTGCCGCTGAGGTAACGGGCGCGGATCGCGGCGACGAACTGGGCGACATGGCGAAGGCGATGCTGGCGTTCCGCAACCAGCTTCAGGCAGCCGAGGCCTCCAAACAAGCCCAGGCCGCGCTGATCGTCGATAGCCTTGGCACCGGCCTGATCGCGCTGGCGCAGGGCGACCTGACCGCCGAGGTGGTCGCCGACCTGCAAGCGCCGTTCACAGGGCTGAAGGACAATTTCAACAGCGCGCTCCACAGCCTGCGCGGATTGATCGGATCGGTGGCGCAGGGCACGATGATGATCCGCACCGGATCGCAGGAGATAACGCAGGCCAGCGAGGACCTGGCGCGGCGTACCGAGGGCAATGCCGCCAGCCTTGAGCAAACCGCAGCCGCGATTACGCAGATGGACCAACGACTGAAGGCGACCGCCGTCGCCGCCGGGCAGACCGTCGAGCGCGCGGACGGCGCGATCACCACGGTCGCTGGCGGACGCGCGATCGCCGAGGAAGCGGTCCAGGCGATGACCCGGGTCAGCGAAAGTGCCAAGGGCATCGACAGCGTGATCGAGGGGCTCGACAAGATCGCCTTCCAGACACGCGTGCTGGCGATGAACGCCGCGGTCGAAGCCGGGCGCGCCGGCGACGCAGGACGCGGGTTCGCTGTGGTCGCCGATCTGGTGTCCGCGCTGGCCATGCGCGCCGAGGAAGAGGCCGGACGCGCGCGCGATCAGCTGACCGCCACGCAGGCCGACATCAGCACCGCGGTAGAACGCGTGCAGCGGGTCGACGGTGCCTTGTCAGCCATTTCGGCGGATGTCGGCGGCGTGCACTCACTGCTTGCCGGAATCGCGGACGACAACCACGCGCAGTCGAGCGCGATCACCGAGGTCAGTAGTGCAGTCGGTGCGATGGACCAGGCGACGCAGCAGAATGCGGCGATGGTCGAGCAGACCTCCGCTGCGGCGCGCAACCTCACCTTGGAAGTCACCGCGCTGTCGGAACAGGCCGCTAAGTTCCGCATCGGCGGTGCACCGCAAAGGGGCGTTACGCCGAGGCAGACCAGAATGCGTAACGAACACCCGCAAAATGCGTCGCGATCGCTCACGACAAGAGCCACCGCCATGGCGGATGTCGGCGCGCGGCGCGACGAGTTTGCATCCTTCTAAGGCGCAGTGAAACGGTGCTGGCTTTCGCTGGCGACTGCAGGGCAGCAATTTAGTGCGATCTGGCAGCTGCAGCCACTATGCTCGGTTAGGGTCAGCCATCTCGGTGGTCCAGGGTTTCGCCACCCCGAACGAAAACGGGGGACGCCTTGCGGCATCCCCCGTTGCTTCCCGCTCAGGAAAAGCGATCAGGCGTTCTTGGTGCGCCAGCCGTCGGCATAATTGTCGCGCGCGGCTTCCGAATAGGGGACCGAGGAGACGATCGCCTTGATTTCGGTCTGGACGTGGCGTTCGACGGTGGGCTTGGACGTGCCGCCATCGGGTTCGCCCCAGAGCAGGGTGACTTCGGTGCCGGGTTCGGCGAACTCGGCATCGACCATCGCCAGCGCCAGGAAGCGACCGGCGTTGATGGTGTAGCCGATCCAGGTGGACAGGCCGACAGTCTTGCCGTCCTTGAGCACCGCATCATAGGGATGCATGCAATAGACGGCGCTGGGGAATTCAAGGAACTTGGCCTTGTCGCCGGTCTGGAGCATCGAGCTCATGACGCGGACGATATCCTCATTGTCGAGGGCCAGCGTTACCTTGCGGCGGTGGGGCTGATCCTTGATCTTTTCCAGCGCTTCGCGGCCGATGAAGTCATGGTCGAACTTGACCATGATGCCATAGCCCAACTCCCAGGGATTGAGGTAATAATCCTCGATATTGTCGGAGACGAAGCTGCCGCCGAGCGAACATTTGCCTTCATAGCTGTTCTCGCTCGCCCATTCGCGGAACGCCTTGGAGCCTTCCCCGGTGTAGGTGGCGGGCAGCGGCGAGGGGATCCAGCCGGATTCCAGCGTGTTGGATGAATAGGTACGGCCTCCGCACAGCGTCAGGCCATAATCCTTGCCCGCTTCGATCAGCGCATTGCGAACGGTGTCATAATCCTTCCAGGGACCAAACAGCTCATAACCCGGCTGGCCGGCCATGCCGTGACGCAGCGCGCGCACTTCGACGCCGGCGATCATGATCGGTGCCATGTGGAAGAATTTGAGGTCCGGCGGGGTTTCGCCCATCGCCTTTTCCAGCACCGGCATGGCGTTGGGGCCTTGCAGCTGGAAGCGATAGTTGCGGCGATAGCCCTGCTGGTCGAGCGGACGGGCGATGGTGCGCTCGTCGCGTTCCACCTTGACGTCCCACTTGCCGGTCGAGGCCCAATATTCGACCCATTCGATCGACGGTGCGCGACCGACCAGCTCGAACTTTTCTTCTTCCAGATAGAAGAGGATGACGTCGCCGATCACATAGCCTTCGGGCGTGACGGGCGCGAACTGCTTGGCGCGGTTCGGCACGAAGCCCTTGAAGCTGTTGGGGGCGAGGTAGGACAGCATGTCGAACGCGCCGGGGCCGGTGACGAGCAGATCGACCATGTGGAAGCTCTGGTTGAACAAGACCGAGCTTTCCGCCCAGCTGCGCTGTTCGTCGCGCCAATTGCTATATTCGCCCGGCACGCCCGGATAGGCGTTGGGACCGACCTGCTGGTTGCGCAGGAATTCGACGATGTCGCCCTTTTCGTCGAGCAGTTGCTGCAGGGATTTACCACTCATTCCATTCTCTCCTTAGACACGGAAAACATACTGAAATCGTCACTCATGCAGGCGGCCATGACAGCCATTCCCGCAATATCTGGTTGAAGGCTTCGGGTGCTTCGGCGGGCATCATATGGCCCGCCCCTTCGACGACGCGCAGTTGCGCGCCGGGAATGGCGGCGACGATCGCTTCATGCTGGGCGACCGGCGACCATTGATCCTGCCGCCCGACCATGGCGAAGGTCGGGCAGGCGATGGTCGGCAGCAGCGCATCGACCGAAGGGCGGTTGAGCAAGGCTTCGATCTGCGCTTCGAACACGGGCAAGCCCGCCGACACGGTCATGGCATAGAGGCTGTCCATCAGCGCTTCGTTGCGCAGCCCCGCAAAACCGAGCATCGGCGGCAGCCATTGCGCCACCAGCGCGGCCATGCCCTGCGTCCGGCCGAGGTCGCGCAGCGCATAGCGGCCTTCGCGCTCCCCGGACTTGGGCGTGTGGACGCCGGTATCGACCAACGCCAGCCGCTCGATCCGTTCGGGGGCCTTGCGCACCACTTCCAGCGCAATCCGCGCGCCCATGGAATGGCCGAGCAGCGCCACGCGCGCGGGCATATGCGCCAACACATGGTCGGCCATCGCCTCGATCCGGTCGGCACCGCCATAATAGCCGTCGATCGCGCGGCTGTCTGGGAAAGCGGCGAGCGTCGTGCCGAACATGCGCGAGTCGCACATCAGCCCCGGAAGGATGATGAGAGGGCTGCCAGTGCCGTCCTGATCAGATGATTTCGCACTCATGAAAATTTCATCTATACGAATGTAAGCAACTGCGCTAGAGGAAAATGCATCGAGGAAAGCCGCGTGGCCCAGCCCGAACACCATCATGGGAGAGAATGATGACCCTGCCGTCGATCCATCCGAACTGGGATCTGCCGCCCAAGGGCATGACCGATGGCTATTCGCTGGAGATCACCGCGAAGGACATCGATGCGCTGCGCGAGGCCGCGCCGACCATGGCCGCCGAAACGCCGGTGGCCGTCACCTTCCTGCCGGGCGAATCGCTGGAGGCCCGCATTGCTGCGGCAAAGTTGGTGCGATCGCTGGGGTTCGAACCCATGCCGCATTTTTCCGCGCGGCGGTTGGAATCGGGCGATGATTTCGAAACCTATCTGGCCGCGGTCGTGCGCGAAGCGGGCGTCCAGCGCTGCTTCGTGATCGCGGGCGATCCGCCGGAAGCGGCCGGACCCTATTCGGACAGCATGGCGCTCATTCGCACCGGCGCGTTCGAACGCGCCGGGATCAAGGCGATCGGCGTTGGCGGCCACCCGGAGGGCCACCCCAATATGACGCCTGACCAATGTTTCGCCGTACTCATCGAAAAATGCGCGGAAATCGAACAGCGTGGCATGGCCCCGCTGATCGTCACCCAGTTCAGTTTCGATGCCGCCCCGGTGCTAAGCTGGCTCGCGGAACTGCGCCAGCGCGGCATCGACGCGCCGGTGCGGATCGGCATTCCAGGGCCAGCGGGCATCAAGACGCTGATGCGCTTTGCCGCCCGTTGTGGCGTTGGCGCGTCGGCATCGGTGCTGACCAAATATGGCATTTCGATCACCAAGCTGATCGGCACTGCCGGTCCCGACAAGTTGGTCGATGCGCTTGCCAGCGGCCTTGGCGACCAGCATGGCAAGGTGCGCCTGCACTTCTACCCCTTTGGCGGCCTGACCAAGACCGTCGAATGGATCAATGATTATACGGCCCGCCACTGAGCGCGCATGATTACCGGAGAAGCGATGTGAGTGAAATCTGCACCCTGACCCTGCAATGCGACGACCGGCCGGGTCTGGTCGCCGATGTCGCCACCCTGCTGACTCAGCAGGGCGGTAACATCACCGACGCGCAGCAATTCAACGACAAGCTGACCGATCGCTTCTTCATGCGGGTGGAATTCGAGATTGCGCCCGGTGCCGTCGAAACGCTGCGGGCGGCCTTTGCCGGACTGGCGAACGAGCGCGGCATGGAATGGAACCTGCGCCGTCGTAACGAGCGGCAGAAGGTGCTGCTGATGGTCAGCAAGTTCGACCATTGCCTGGGCGACCTGCTCTACCGCTGGCGCATCGGCGAGTTGAACATGGATGTCGTCGGCATCGTGTGCAACCATCCGCGCGAGGCGCTGACCATATCGCTGATCGGCGACGTGCCGTTCCACCATCTGCCGATCACCAAGGATACCAAGCCGCAGCAGGAAGCGCAGATCAAGGCGATCGTCGAGGAAACCGGCGCCGACCTCATCGTCCTGGCGCGCTATATGCAGATATTGAGCGACGATCTGGCGGGCTTCCTGTCGGGTCGCTGCATCAATATCCATCACAGTTTCCTGCCCGGTTTCAAGGGCGCCAAGCCCTATCACCAAGCGCATGCGCGTGGCGTCAAGATGATCGGCGCGACCGCTCATTATGTTACCGCCGACCTCGATGAAGGACCGATCATCCATCAGGATGTCGAAGCCATCAACCATGCCGACACGCCCGACGATCTGGTGCGCAAGGGCCGTGATATCGAGCGGCGGGTGCTGGCGACCGCCGTGCAGCATCATCTGCAGGGCCGGGTGTTCCGCAACGGCGCACGCACCGTCGTCTTCAAGGCCTGAGGCCCATGGCGCAGATTATCGACGGGCGCGCCATGGCGCGCGCCCTGTCGGACGAAACGGCGGCGCGCGTCGCGGCGATGGTCGCGGATAGCGGCCAGCCGCCCGCGCTGGCGGTGGTGCTGGTCGGTGACGATCCGGCCAGCCAAGTCTATGTCCGCCGCAAGATCAGCGAATGCGCGCGCGTCGGCATCCGGTCGGTCGAACATCGGCTGCCGGTCGATCATCCGCAGGACGCCCTGCTGACTTTGATCGACCAGTTGAACGGCGATCCGGCCATTCATGGCATTTTGATCCAGTTACCCCTCCCCCCCCATATCGACGCGGCACTGGTATTGGACCGCATCGATCCCGCCAAGGATGTGGACGGGTTCCACCCGGTGAATGTCGGGCGGCTGTCCACCGGTACCGGCGGGCTGGTGCCCTGCACGCCGCTAGGCATCATGCGCCTGCTCGACAGCGTGATCGATGATTATCGCGGGCTCAATGCCGTGGTCATCGGCAAGTCCAATATCGTCGGCAAGCCGGTCGCCATGCTGCTGCTGGAGCGGGAGGCGACGGTCACCGTCACCCATATCGAAACGCTGCACCTGCCCGACATCGCGCGCAAGGCGGACATTATCGTCGCAGCCGCAGGCGCGCCGCATCTGGTGCGTGGCTATTGGGTGAAGCCCGGCGCGATCGTGATCGACGTCGGCATCAATCGCATCGCGCAGCCGGACGGATCATCGCAGATCGTCGGCGATTGCGCGACGCAGGAACTGGACCATGCCAAGGCGGTGACGCCCGTGCCGGGCGGCGTGGGTCCGATGACCATCGCCTGCCTGCTCCACAATACGGTATTGGCGGCGGAAAGGGCGACGGCATGACGGACAATATCTGCACAACCAAGGTCCGGGTGCGCGACCTGCCGCTGCTGGCCGATATCGGCATCAACCCCGACGAGATTGGACGGCGGCAACCGCTGGTCATTTCGGTAGAACTGACGCTGGCGGTTGGTCAGATCGAGGCGATCGGCGAGACGGTCGATTATCGCAAAGTGGCGCAGGCCGCCGAAGATCTGGCGCTGGTGCATATCCCGTTGATCGAGATGTTCGCACAAAGGCTGGGTGCCTGCTGCCTGGCGATGAACGGCGTCGTCGAAGCGCGGGTCAGCGTCGACAAACCCTTCGCACTGACGCGCGGCATGGCCGGGGCCGAGGTCACGGTCCGCCGAGCCTAAGCGCGCCATCCTACTCAAAATATGTGACGTTACTCACCCCGTTCGTCCTGAGTAGGCATTGAGCGAAGTCGAAATGGCGTATCGAAGGATTAAGCGCGTCGCTTGATGCTTCGATACGCGCCTTCGACAAGCTCTGTCGCTACTCAGCACGAACGGATGCTGCGCTATCTAGCGCGGCTCTGCCCTAGCCATTTTCATCGGCGTTGCGCATCTGCACCGCCAGCAGCACGGCGGCGGCCCCCAGCGACCCCAGCCCCAGCAGCAGCGAGGTCAACCCGCGCCCGGCCCCGGCGGCCAGCAATTGCCCCGCGAGGAACGGGCCAAGCGCTGCGCCGAAGCGCCCGAAGCCGATCACCGCGCCCGTGCCCGTCGCGCGCAAGGTGGTGGGGAAGACATTGGCGATCAGCGCATAGAGGCCCACGACCGACCCATTGGCAAGGAAGCCCAGCACGAAGGCGGCAATCTGCAGCCAGAGGAAGTCGCCCGGCACCACGCCGAACACGGCCACCGCGATGCCCGCGCCCGCCATGGCCAGCAGCAACAACCGCCGCAGGCCGAGCCAGGGCGACAGGAACCCCAGCGTCAGCCCGCCAATCGCCCCGCCCATATTCATGAAGACCGACACGATGCTGGCGCGCGAAGGATCGAACCCCAGATCGACCACCAGCGAGGGTGCCCAGCCCAGCGCATAGTAGAAGGTCATCATGTGCAGGCCGTAGACGATGATCAGCGCGATCGTGATGACCCGGTAGCGATCGAGGAACAGCGCGCGCATCGACGCCTTGGGCAGGTTCAGCGCGACCAGCTGCGCCGCTTGCGGTTGGCCCAGCCGGCGCAGGATAACGTTGATCTTCGCCAGCGCATCGGGCGCGCCGCGTGTGGCCAGCCAACCGATGGATTCGGGCAGGAACAACAGCACCAGCGGTATCATCAGCGCCGTCGCGCCTGCGCCAAACAGGAAGATCGCTTCCCAGCCGTCCGTGCGCAGCAACTGCGCCGCGCCCCAGCCGCCGATGATGCCGCCGACCGGATAGCCCGCCGCCATGATGCTGACAGCCAGGTCGCGGCGGCGGCGATTGGCGAATTCGGCCGACATGGCATTGATCGCCGCCAGCATCGCGCCCAGTCCAAGGCCCGTCAGAATGCGCAGCACACTCAGCATCACCACCCCTGTCGCGAAGGCGGAGGCGAGCATGCCGAACGTCATGATGACCAGGCACAGCAAAATCTGCCGCCGCCGCCCGATGCGATCGGCCAATTGGCCGAGCGTCAGCGACCCGATCACCATGCCGACCAGGCCGGTCGAGACGATGATGCCGATCGCGCTCGGCCCAACGCCCCAATCCTTCGCGATGCCAGGGGCCGCAAAGGTCACAGCCAGCACGTCGAACCCGTCGAGCGCATTGAGCAGGAAGCAGATGAAGATCGCCACCACCTGCGGCAGGCGCATCGGCCGGTCTGCCAGGATGCTGCGCGGATCATCCGCAGGCAGGGTTATGCTCGACATGGGGGACATTCTCTCCGGCACTTGTACCGTCATTGTATGCTGGCGAAACAATTTGCCAAGTCAAATCGCCGCCAGCGCCTCCCGCGTCAAAGCGAGATGAGCGCGTCGAGCGCCAACGCCCCCTTGCCCTGCGGATAGACGATCACCGGGTTGAGATCGACCTCGCGGATCGCCGGGGTCGCCGCGACCATCTGGCCGAGCCGCTGCACGACATCGGCGACCGCTTCGATGTCCATGACCGGCGCGCCGCGGAAGCCGTCGAGCAAGGGAGCCATGCGCAGTTTGCGAATCCGCGCGATGATCGCCGCGCGCGGCAGGTCGGGCGGGAGCAGGCAGACATCGTGGAGCAGTTCGGCCGCAACACCGCCAAAGCCGACCAGGATGGTCGCGCCCCAATGCGGGTCGTTGCGCGCGCCGACGATCAGCTCGACGCCCTTGTCCGCCATCCCCTCGACCAGGACGCCATCAAGCGTCAGGTCGGGGCGCGACGCGGCCAGATTGGCAGCGAGGCGCAACCAGCCATCGACCAGTTCCTCGCGGCTTTTGAGGCCGACGATCACGCCGCCGGCATCGCTCTTGTGCGGCAGTTCGGGCGATTGCGCCTTCAGTACGACCGGATAGCCGAGGCGATCCGCTGCCAGCACCGCCTCTTCCAGCCTCTGCGCCAAGGCGAAGGCGGGGAAGGCAATGCCGCGCGCGCCCATAATCTCCTTGGAGCGATATTCGGGAATGGTGCTGCCCTGCTGCGCCAGATCGGCGACAGGTTCGGCGTTGAGCGGTTCAGCCGCGAAATCACGCGCTGCCGCTCCGCTGATCCGCGCCAGCGCGCGGACGGCGCGTTCGGCGGTGGGGAGATAGGTCGCGCCCGCTTCGCGCAGCGCCGCAATGTCCGCATCCAGCACGCCGCCGCCTTCATCGACCCCGCCGATAATGATCGGCTTGGTCGGACGCAGCGTCGCGAGGGCATCCAGCACGGCGGCGAATTTGATATGCGATGTCGCAGGCGCGGTCTGGATCAGCGTCACCAATATGGTGCCTATACGGTCATCATTCACCAAAGCGGACAAGGTGCGGCCATAAAGGCCTGGATCGACCAGCCCCTGCGCAGTGACGTCCAGCGGGTTGGTGACCGGCACGAAATCGGGCAGGGCCGCGCGCAACGCCGGGCTGTCGGCATCGCTCAAGGCAGGCAGGTCCAGCTCGACCGCTTCCGACAGGTCGAGCATCATCGCCTTGAACGCGCCCGATTCCGCGATGACGCCAGTGCCGCCCGTGCCGATCGCTGCGTTGCGCGCCAAAATCTCGACCACGTCGCCCAATTCTTCGAGCGAATCGACCAGGATCACCCCGGCGCGTTCGACATGCACCGCCATGACGGCATGATCGCCCGCCATCGCCCCGGTATGGGTGGCGGCGCTCGCCGCGCCAGCGGCGCTGCGGCCCGGATGCAGCAGCACGACTTGCTTGCCCGCCGCCCGCGCCGCGCGCGCGGCGGCGAGGAAGCGAGCGGGGTCGCGAATATGTTCGGCGATCATGCCGATGACGGCGGTGTCGGGCTGATCGACCAGATAGGCGAGATAATCCTCGATCCCGCTGGCCGCTTCATTACCGGTGGATATATAGCAATTCAACGGCACGTCGCGATGGATCATCGTCGTCGCCAGCACCGCGGCCATCGCGCCCGATTGCGACACGATGCCCACCCGCCGGTCGCCCTGCGCGCGCGCTGGCGGCATGTCGATGAAGGTCAGCGACACATTGTCGCGGAAATTGACGAGGCCGAGGCAATTGGGGCCTTCCACCACCATCCCCGCTTCGCGGGCGATCCGGGCGATTTCCTCCTGGTCAGCCAGGCCCTGCGGGCCGTCTTCGGCAAAACCGGCCGAGAAGATCACCGCCGCACCCGCCCCGCGCCGGGCCAAGCCGCGCATCGCGTCCAGCACGCCGACGCGCGGGATCGCCAGGATCGCGGCATCGACGCCTTCGGGCAGGTCATCCACGGACGCGACGCAGGGCCGCCCACCAATCTCTGTACGCTTTGGGTTTACGAGGTGAATGGCCCCGGCAAAGCCTTGCCGCTCCAAATTGGCCAGCACCGATGCGCCGAGCGCGCCCGGCTTGTCCGATGCGCCGATAATCGCCACTGATCGCGGCCGCAGCAGCCGGTCCAGGTTCATCATGTCGGTCACGCGCGATCCTCCCCTACAGGCGGCAAGGCTTCGAATCAGCCGCCCAATGTTGGCAACATTGTGCGCCAGGGATACAATTTACGCAACCCGTTTAGGCGATACCAGTGTCCGCTTCGCTGTCCGATATAGGCTCTTCCCCGCTGATCTTGCGCAGCAGCACCAGCAGCTGTTCAGCCTCTTCGCCGCTCAAACCCTGGGTCATCCGGGCATCGGACTGATGCACCGCTTCGATCATCGCGCCAATCTGCACTTCCCCTTCGGGCAGGAGGAACAGCGCATTGGTGCGAAGATCCCGCCCGGCCCGCCGTTCGACCAGCCCGCGCTCCTCCAATATGTTGACCAGCTTCATCGCACTGGAACGGTTGACGCTGAGCGCCCGGCCAAGCGCCGTCTGGTCGCAGCCCGGATTATCGCGGATCAGCAGCAGCGCAGTGAACTTGGCCGGCGACAGGTCGAACGGTGCCAGCGCGGCGCGGGCATCCGCCCCCATTACGAGATGGGCGCGCTGGATCTGATAGCCTATCAATCCGCGCAGATCGGTCCCTTGGTTCATCCGCTCCAATCATCCCTTGCCAATATTGTATCCTTAGCGCACAAATATATGCTACAACGCGCCAGCGCGGAAAGCGATAGCCAAGACGCAAGGCGCGTGACCGGATAATGCAGGAGAGAAGAGCGATGGACCATGATTTCCGCATGCTGATCGATGGCGAATTGACGCCCGGTGTCAGCCAGTTCGACGTCGTCAACCCCGCGACAGGCGCTGCCTTCGCCCAATGTCCCAAAGCGGATGAGGCGATGCTGAACCGCGCCGTCGCTGCCGCCAAGCGTGCCCAGCCCGGCTGGGCGGCAACCCCGATCGAAGAGCGTGCCGCGCTCGTCAACCAGCTCGCCGACGCGCTGGAAGCGCGAATCGGCGAATTTGCGAGCCTGCTGACCAGCGAACAAGGCAAGCCGCTCGATCAGGCGGGCTATGAGATCATGGGCAGCGTCTTCACCCTGCGCGCCTTTGCCGCGATGCGCGTCGAGCCCAAGGTGCTGAAGGACGAGGGCGGTAACCGTGTCGTCGAACATCGCACGCCGCTCGGCGTCGTCGCGTCGATCACGCCCTGGAACTTCCCGGTCATCCTGCTGATGAACAAGCTGGGGCCAGCCTTGGTCACGGGCAATTGCATGGTCGCCAAGCCAGCGCCGACGACGCCACTGACCACCTTGCTGTTCGGCGAAATGGCGCAGGCGATCCTGCCGCCCGGCGTCCTCAACATCGTTTGTGACCAGAATGAACTGGGCGCGCTGATCACCGGCCATCCCGACATCGCCAAGGTCGCCTTCACCGGATCGACCGCCACCGGCAAGAAGGTGATGGCATCGTCGGCCGGGACGGTGAAGCGCGTGACGCTGGAACTGGGCGGCAATGACGCCGCGATCGTGCTGGACGATGTCGATGCCCGGCAAGTGGCGCAGAAAGTCTATCAGGGCGCGATGACCAATGCCGGGCAGATCTGCATCGCGATCAAGCGCGCCTATGTGCCCGCCCCCATGTATGACGAATTTTGCGATGAACTGGCCAAGCTCGCCAAGGCGGCGATCGTCGATGACGGATCGAAGCAGGGCACGACCATCGGGCCGATCCAGAACCAGATGCAGTTCGACAAGGTCAAGGCGCTGATCGACGACGCGCGGACGCGCGGCACGGTGCTGGCGGGCGGCGATGCGCTCGATCGGCCGGGCTATTTCATGCCGCCTACGATCGTCCGCGATCTGGACGATGATGCGCCGCTGGTGCGCGAGGAACAGTTCGGCCCGGTGCTGCCGGTGCTGAAATATGACGATATCGACGATGTGATCGCCCGTGCCAATGACAGCGACTATGGCCTGGGCGGCACCGTGTGGGGCAAGGATCTGGCGCGGGCGACCGATGTCGCGATGCGGATCGATTCCGGCACGGTCTGGGTCAACCAGCATATGGCGATCGACGCCAACATTCCCTTCCGCGGCGTCAAACAGTCGGGCCTGGGTGCGGAACTGGGCGAAGCCGGGCTGCTGGAATATACCCAGGCGCACATCGTCAACGCCATTGCGCTCGAAGACGCCTGAACGGCTGACGGATACAGGCATTAGCGGGGGTGAAGGAGCGCAACGCTTCTTCACCCCCTTTTTTTGACATATTCCACCTAGTCATTCGACATATTCGACACTTTCGTTCGTGCAGTCATCATAGCCTCAACCCTTGGGACCAATCCCTGGTTGTGGAGTTTCGGCGCGCATCCAGTGACTGTGTTCCCCACCTCTTCCTGTCGCAATGAAGCTTGCTACTCGGAGGAGGCGAAGCTAGATCATAGATGATACAGGGTATCATGATTGGTTCGGGCGGTGCCGCAACGAACCAAGGGGAAAAGGGACAGACGCCATGAGCAGCTTAGCGGGCCACGCGCCCCCCACCGCCTTCAGCCCCGGCGCCACGTCGCCCATGGCCACAGCCCAGGCGCGTACCCGCCTGATCGCGATCGACGCGCTGCGCGGCCTGGTCATGCTGTTCATGCTGGTCGATCATGTGCGGGAGACATTCTTCCTCTACATGCAGGTCACTGACCCGGTGGACGCGAACACGACTGATCCGGGGCTGTTCTACACCCGCCTGCTGTCGACCTTTTGCGCGCCGACTTTTGTCGCGCTCACCGGCCTGTCCGCCTGGCTCTATGGCCAGTCGCACAGCAAGGGGCAGGTGTCGGAATTTCTGCTGAAGCGCGGGCTTTTCCTGATCGTCCTGGAATTTACCGTGGTCGGCTATGCCTGGCCAACCCAAGCCCCCGCCTTCCCACCGACGGCGATTTGGTTGCAGGTCATCTGGGCCATCGGGATTTCGATGATCGCGCTGGCCGCGCTGCTGCACCTGCCGCGCGTCGCCCAGTTTGCGGTGGGCTTGGCCATCGTGTGCCTGCACAATCTGCTCGACCCGATCCGGCTGACGGCCGATCAACCGGGCTATGTCGCCTGGGCGATCTTGCATCAACGCTCGCTGATTGAATTTGGCGGCATCGCGGTCAAGACCACCTATCCCATCCTGCCATGGATCGGCGTCATCCTGCTGGGCTACGCCTGCGGGCCTTGGTTCGCCAAGGGTAGCGATCCGCAGCGGCGCATCCGTCGCCTGGCGATGACCGGCCTTGGGCTGGTGCTGGGCTTCGTGCTGATCCGCTATCTCAATGTCTATGGCGACAAGCCGTGGTTCGTTGCGGAAAATTCGACGCGCACAGTGATGAGCTTCCTCGCGCTCACCAAATATCCGCCCTCCTTGCTGTTCCTGATGCCAACGGTCGGCACGGGCTGCCTGCTACTCGCTTTGTTCGAGAAGTTCGAGAATAGCCGGGTGATGCCGCATCTGGCGCTGCTGGGTGGCGCGCCGATGTTCTATTATGTGTTGCATCTCTATGTGCTCAAGCTGATCTACAATGTCGCGCTGGCGCTCTATGGGCCGACCAAGGGCACGGTGTTCGGGGTCGACAATCTGTCCACCGTCTGGATCTGGGTCGCGCTGCTGATCCTGCCGCTCTATTATCCCACCCGCTGGTTCGCGCAGCTCAAGCAGCGGCGCAAGGACATCTGGTGGCTCAAATATCTCTGAGGGCATGAACCCTCCGGGTCGCAGGCCGCCTTCCTTATCGGAGGCGGCCATTTTTCGGGGTTTTCACCAGGATCGATGGCGTAACGACGGGCAGCATTTTCATGCCGTAGGGCCACGTGATTCACAATTTTGCGCCGTCCCATGCGCCATGTTTGACGTAATATATCCGTAACTCGACCTAGCCTCAATTCAACAAGAGGTGACGGAAACACCCCGCGGCCCGGCTGCCGATGACAGGACGCAATGTCCGCATCGGACCATAAGAGAAGACCAGCCGGTCCCCGTTTCGCAGGACATTTGGGAACAGCGATTTTTCATAGGGGATCATATCATGCGCACATCATCGGCTCTTCGCCTGGCGCTTATCGCCAGCACCGCCGCCATCACCCTGCCCACCGCCGCCCTTGCCCAGGCTCCGGCCGATAATGCCGAAGGCAACATCATGGTCACTGGCCTCAAGCGCCAATATTTCGGTGACACACCGGTCAAGGAAATCCCGCAGGCAGTCCAGTTCCTGGAAGGCACGCTGCTCAACGACCTCAACATCACCCGGCTCGACACCGCGCTGGAGCTGGCGAGTGGCGTGTCGAAGCAGAATAATTTCGGCGGCCTGTGGGACAGTTTCGCCATTCGCGGCTTTGCCGGCGACGAGAATTTTCCAAGCGGCTTCCTGGTCAACGGCTTCAACGGCGGACGCGGCTATGCCGGCCCTCGCGACGCATCTAATGTCGAGCGGATCGAAGTGCTGAAAGGGCCGAACTCGGCGCTGTTCGGGCGCGGCGAGCCGGGTGGCACGATCAACATCGTCAGCAAGAAGCCGACCTTCAAGGAGGGCGGCAGCTTCACGGTCGCGGGTGGCAAGTGGAACACCTATCGCGTCGAGGGTGACTATAACATGCCGCTCGGTGACAGCGTCGCCATCCGCCTGACCGGGGCCGTCGAGGATGCCGAAAGTTTCCGCGACACGGTGGAAACCCGCAAATATGTGCTGAACCCGTCCATCCTGGCGAAGCTGTCGGACAAGACGATCTTCACCTACGAGCTGGAATATGTGAACCAGGAAGTGCCGTTCGATCGCGGCGTGGTGGCGATCCCGACGGTGACGGCGACCGGCACCACTTATAATTTGGGTGCCATTCCGCAGAGCCGGTTCCTCAGCAACCCCAATGACGGCCCGATCAAGATCACGGCACTCGGCCATCAGGCGCAGTTGCAGCATGACCTGAGCGACGATTGGGTCGTGATGCTGGGCGCAGGCTATAAGGACACCACGTTCGAGGGCTTCTCCAGCGATCCCGAACTGGCGCTAGGTCGTCAGCAGATCGACAATGACGGCCGCACCTTGTCACGCCAGCGCCGCTATCGTGACTATAGCACCACCCATATGGTGTTCCGCGGGGAAATCAGCGGTAAGCTGGAAACCGGGTCGATCGTCCACAATATCCGCGTTGGCGGGGACTGGGACAAGTTCGAGATCGAACTGCTCCAGACCCGGTATCGCCCGACGGCGGCGGACCAGTCCTATTCGATCGATATCTTCAACCCCAATTACAATATTGCGGCACCGATACCGGCAGCGGTGATCCAGAATTCAACCGAAGTGCAGAAGGCCTGGGGCATTTATGCGCAGGACCAGATCGAGATCACCGAGCAGTTCAAGGTGCGCTTTGGCGGCCGCTACGATGATTTCAGCCAGAATATCGACAACCGGCTGGGGACCACCAACCCCGCATCCTATACCAAGTTCAGCCCGATGGCCGGCCTGGTGTTCGAACCGACCAAAAGCCTGTCCTTCTATGCCAGCTATGGCAAGGGGTTCCGGCCGAACAGCGGCGTCGATGTGAACAACAACCCCTTCGCCCCGGAAGTCAGCACAAGCTATGAAGTCGGTGCGAAGTTCGTGACGCCGGACGGCCGCATCACCAGCACTCTGTCGCTCTACAAGATGAAGAAGAGCAACGTCCTGACCGCCGATCTGCTGACCGGCCTGTCGGTGGCGGTCGGTGAAGCCAAGAGCCAAGGCGTGGAGTTTGACATCAACGCCAAGCTGCCCGCCGGGTTCGAACTGTTCGCGACCTATGCCTATACCGATGCAGGCTGGGCGGATGACTATGCGTCCGCTGGGGTGCTCAAGAATGATCCGCTGCTCAATATTCCCAAACATCAGGCCAATGCCCTGTTGTTCAAGAATTTCTCGATCGGCGATCATGAGGCGATGCTGGGCGCGGGCGTGAACCATGTCGGCAAGCGGCTGGGCCAGACAGCAGCAGACTTCTATCTGCCCAGCTACACGATCGCGAAAATCCTGGGTTCGGTGACGATCAACGACCAGTTCAAGCTGTCGGCCAATGTCGATAATCTGTTCGACAAGAAATATTATGCCAGCTCCTATGCGGCCTTGTGGGTGCAGCCGGGCGTCCCCCGTTCCTTCACGATCCGCGGGACGTTTACCTTCTAACCAGGGGCGCGGCGGTCTTCCGCCCTGCTTGACCGTCGGCAACAGCGCCCTCCCGCTGCTGCCGACGGTTTTTCTTTATGGCCCGGACAAGGATGGCCCGCATGACCCTGCTCTACACATCCGATCCCGAACGCGGCCGCATCTGGCGCGAGATTTTCGCGGCCGAAGCGGCGGACGTGGCTTTCGTCGATCCAAGCGACCCGCATGATCCCGCGACCATTCGTTACTTGGCTGCGTGGAACCCCTCGGCGGACCTGATCGCCACCCTGCCCGCACTGGAGGTCTTGTTTTCGATCGGTGCGGGGATCGACCAGTTCGACATGACACGCCTGCCGCCCCATGTGCGGGTCGTGCGGATGATCGAGCCGGGCATTCGCCAGGGCATGGTGGAATATGTGACGATGGCAGTGCTGGCACTGCATCGGAACCTGATCGATCATGGCATCGCCCAGCGCGAGGGACGCTGGGCCCCGATCAAGCTGGTGCCTGCCGGGCAGCGGCGGGTGGGTGTGATGGTGTTGGGCAATTTGGGGCAAACTGTGCTCGAGGGACTTGCGCCGTTCGGCTTCGCGCTGTCGGGGTGGAGCCGGTCAGCCCATGATATTGACGGGGTGATATGCCATGCGGGCGAGGCGGGCTTGCCTGCCTTCCTGTCCAGTTGCGATATCCTCATCTGCCTGTTGCCGCTGACACCGGAGACACGCGGCATCTTGTGCCGGGAAAGGCTGGCGCAACTGCCTTCCGGGGCCAGCCTGATCAATGTCGGGCGGGGTGGCCATCTGGTGGAGCAGGATCTGCTGTCCCTGCTCGACGAAGGTCATATGTCGGGTGCGGTGCTGGATGTTTTCGACCCCGAACCGCTGCCCGCCGGACATGCTTTCTGGACGCATCCACGCATCATCATGACGCCCCATATCGCCAGCATGACCCGCGCGGACAGCGCCGCGCGCGCACTGATCGCCAATATCCGCCGCCATGAATCAGGCCAGCCGATGGAGGGCGAAGTGGCGCGGGGCCGTGGCTATTGAGGGCGCGACATTCCGTGCCGTCCGCCAGGCATTTTCGTCAGCGGGCCGCACTTTTCCTCGCCCAATTGCGGCGCCTTTGCAGGCACGGCAAACTATGCCGAATAGGGCGCGATAAAAGCCTATAATCTGCGCCGCGCCGCGTCGAAATGGGGTTCATGTTCCGGTGCAGCCATGTCGTAATGTCCCTGTCACACGGCTGCCAAGGCCCCCTGTAAAAGCATGCAAAGGACGATCCGCCCATGCCCAATTTCCGGCCCAAATTCATCAGCTTCGACTGTTATGGCACGCTGACCCGTTTCCGCATGACGGAGATGGCGACCGCCTTTATGGCCGACCGCATCGACGCGGAAAAGCTGCCCGCTTTCTGCAAGGATTGGGGTGCCTATCGCTTCGACCAGGTGATGGGGGCATGGGAACCCTATCAAGAGATCATCCGCAATTCGCTGCGCCGGACCTGCGAAAAATGGGGCGTCGCCTATAATGAGGCGGATGCCGACGCCGTGTACAACGCGGTGCCGACCTGGGGTCCGCATGACGATGTGGCCGGTGGCCTGTCGAAGATCGGCGACAAGATCCCGCTCGTCATCCTTTCCAATGCAATGAACGACCAGATCCATCATAATGTCGGGATGCTGGGTGCGCCCTTCCACGCGGTCTACACCGCGCAGATGGCGCAGGCCTATAAGCCCCGGATGCAGGCCTTCGAATATATGTTTGCTCAACTGGGTGCCAACCCGGAAGACATGATGCATGTCTCGTCCAGCTTCCGCTACGATCAGAATACCGCCACCGACCTGCATTTCGGCTGCCGCGTGTTCGTGGGGCGCGGCCATGAGCCGTCCAACCCCTTCTATCGCGATGTCGAAATCCCGCATATCGGTTGCCTGCCAGCCGTCGTCGGTCTTTGATCGGCTGATGCGCGCTTCCCCCCTCTCCTACTGGCTCGCCAGCGCGCCACCCTTTACAGGTGGCGCGGAGGGTGGGGTCGAAGGCAAGGCCGACGTCGCGATCATCGGCGGCGGCTTTACCGGCCTGTCGGCGGCGTTGGCGCTGGCCAAGCGCGGGGCGCGCGTCGTGCTGCTGGAGGCGGGCCGGGTCGTGGGCGAAGCGTCCGGGCGCAATGGCGGTCAGTGCAATAATGGCACGGCACATGATTATGGCGCCTTGTCCGCCAAGTTCGGCAAGGACACTGCCAAGGCGTGGTATCGGGCGCATTGCGACGCGGTCGATACGGTCGAGCGGCTGGCGCGCGAAGAGGGCATCGATTGCGATTTCAATCGCTGTGGCCGGGTGAAGCTGGCGGCCAAACCCGCCCATTATGACAAGCTGGTGCGGGCGCATGATCTGCTGGCGGCCGAGGTGGACAGCAACGTCCGGCTGGTGCCGCCGGAGCAGGTGCAGGATGAAGTAGGGTCGGACACTTTTCATGGCGCGCTGATCCAGACGACCAGTGCGCAATTGCATCCCGCCCGTTTCGGTGTGGGATTGGCGGACGCGGCAGTGCGGGCCGGCGCGCGCATCTATGAGCGAGCGGAGGTGACGGGTCTCGATCGTCTGCCGCAAGGATGGCGGGTCACATCGTCGCGCGGGACAATCAATGCAACCCAAGTGCTGGTGGCCACGGGCGGCGCGCCTGCAGCTGCGCCCTTTGGCTTCTTCCGGCGGCGGATCATATCGGTCGGCAGCTTCGTAATCGCGACGGAACCGCTCGATAATGCGACGATCGACCGGCTGCTGCCGGGGCGGCGCAACTATGTGACCAGCAAGAATATCGGTAATTATTTCCGCCTGACCCCCGACAACCGGCTGATCTTCGGCGGGCGGGCGCGCTTTGCGATCAGCGATCCTCGTTCGGACCTGAAAAGCGGGCGCATTCTGGAAGAGACGATGGGCGCCCTATTCCCGGCGTTGAAGGGCGTGGGCGTCGATCATGTCTGGGGAGGGATGGTCGATCTGACCGCCGACCGACTGCCGCGGGCGGGCGAACAGGACGGGCTCTATTATTCGATGGGCTATAGCGGCCATGGCGTGCAGATGGCGACCCATATGGGGCAACAAATGGCGCGCGTGATGAGCGGCGAGCCGGACGCGAACCCCTGGGCTGATCTGGACTGGCCAAGTGTGCCCGGCCATTTCGGCAAGCCCTGGTTCCTGCCGCTGGTCGGCCTTTGGTATAAATGGCAGGATGTGATCCGTTGACCGACATTCTGTCTCCCCTTTCTCGCCGTGGCCTGATCGGCGCGGGGCTTGGCATGGGTGCCGGGCTGCTGCTGCCTGATGGCGCGCGGGCCGCTGGTCGCCCGCGCCGGGGTGGCCGCATCCGTGCTGCCAGCCTGTCCAGTTCGACCGCTGACACGCTCGATCCGGCCAAGGGCGCACTGTCGACCGACTATATCCGCCATTATATGTTCTATAGCGGGCTGACCCAGCTCGATGGCCAGCTCAACCCGCGCCCCGACCTCGCCGAGCGGATCGAGAGCGCGGACCAGATCACTTGGCATATCCGCCTGCGCAAGGGCGTGACGTTCCATGACGGGGCGGACCTGACCGCGCAGGATGTCGTCTGGTCGTTGCTGCGGCACAAGAACCCGGCGACGGGGTCGAAGATGGCGCAGATCGCCGAGCAGTTCGCGCAGATCAGGGCGACCGGCAAACAGGATCTGGTGATCCGCCTGACTGGCCCCAATGCCGACCTGCCCGCCATCCTTGCCCAGTCGCATTTCGTGATCCTGCGCGCGGGGACGAGCGATTTCCGCACCGCCAACGGCACTGGCCCTTATCTATGCGCGCAGTTTCGTCCCGGCGTCCGCACGCTGGGGCGGCGCAACCCCAATTTCTGGAAGCCGGGCAAACCCTATCTCGACGAGATCGAGCTGATCGGTATTCCCGACGAGACGAGCCGGGTCAATGCGCTGCTGTCGGGGGATGTTCACCTGATCCTGGCGGTCAATCCGCGATCAACCAAGCGCATCATGGCGTCGCCCCGTCATGCGCTGATGGAGACGCAATCGGGCCTGCATACCAACCTCATCATGCGGCAGGATCGCTTGCCGACCGGCAACCCGCATTTCGTCGCGACGATGAAATATCTGTTCGACCGACCGCTGATAAAGCGCGCGCTCTATCGCGGCTATGCGACCATCGGCAATGATCATCCGATCCCGCCCTTCCACCCCTATTATCGCGCCGACTTGCCGCAGCGCGTGCTCGACCTCGACAAGGCGCGCTGGCATTTGCAGCGGTCGGGACTGGATGGCGTGCGACTGCCTATCTATGCCTCGCCCGCGGCGGACGGGTCGGTCGATATGGCGTCGATCCTGCAGGAATATGGATCGCGCATTGGCCTCAAACTCGCGGTCAATCGCGTGCCGGCCGATGGCTATTGGTCGACCCATTGGATGAAGCATCCGCTGGGCTTCGGCAACACCAACCCGCGCCCGACCGCCGACCTGCTGTTCAGCCTGTTCTACAAATCGGACGCGGCGTGGAATGAGAGCGGATGGAAAAATCCGCGCTTCGACCGGCTGTTGCTGGAAGCGCGCGGCGAGGCCGACCAGGCGAAGCGTAAACAGCTTTATGGCGAGATGCAGGGCCTGGTTCACCATTATTGCGGTGTCGGCATCCCGGTGTTCATCAACCTGATCGACGGGTACGACCGCCGGTTGAAGGGCATGTTCCCGATCGCGATGGGCGGCATGATGGGCTATCAGTTCGCCGAACATGTGTGGTGGGAAGGCTGATGGCGGGCGCTTCCTCCCAAAGCGGCATGAAGGCCGCGCTGATCCTGATCGGCAAACGTTTTGCGTCGTCGTTGCTGACGCTGCTGATGGTGTCGGTCACGATCTTCATCATCGCACAACTGTTGCCGGGCGATACCGCGCAGGAAGCGCTGGGCCAGAGCGCCACGGCTGATCAGGTCGCGGCGCTGCGCCATGAAATGGGCCTCGATCGCCCCGCCCATGTCCGCTATGTGAGCTGGCTGACCGGCATGGTCACCGGCGATCCGGGTCAGTCGATGGTCGCCAACATGCCGGTGGCGGAGGTGATTTCCACCCGCCTGCCCAACAGCCTGCTGCTCGCCGCGCTGACCGCGCTGGTTGCCATTCCGGTCGCGCTGGCGATCGGCATCGGGTCCGCCATGAACCGGGGCGGGCGGATCGACCGGGCGCTCAATATCGTCACGCTCTCGATGGTCGCGGTCCCCGAATTTCTGGTGGCGACGATCGCCGTGCTGATCTTCTCGGTGAAGCTGCGCTGGTTGCCGTCGATCGCGATGGCATCGAGCGACATGGACTGGAGCGACTATCTGCGCGGCGTCGCCATGCCGATCTTGACGTTGTGCGTCATCGTCGTCGCGCAAATGGCGCGGATGACGCGCGCGGCGGTGATCGACCAGATGGACCGACCCTATGTCGAGATGGCGGTGCTGAAGGGCGTCGCGCCGGTGCGGGTCGTGCTGAAACATATCATGCCCAATGCCATCGCGCCGATCGTCAACGCCATGGCGCTCAGCCTCTCCTATCTGCTCGGCGGAGCGGTGATCGTGGAAACCATCTTCAACTATCCCGGCCTCGCCAGCCTGATGGTCAACGCCGTCACCAGCCGCGACATGCCGTTGTTGCAGGCGTGTGCGATGATTTTCTGCACCGCCTATCTCATCCTGATGCTGATCGCGGACGTCACCGCGATCCTCGCCAACCCCAGGCTGCGCGCACAATGATCGCTTCTGCTCTCAAACGGGCGAAAGCCCTGCCGCTGTCGGGCAAGGTCGGCCTGGCGCTGGTCGTCTTCTGGCTGTTCGTCGCGCTGTTCGGGCCGATGCTGGCGCCTTATCCGATCGGGGCCTTCGTCGCTTATGATGTGTTCGACGGGCAATCGGCGGCGCATTGGCTGGGGAGCGATTATCTCGGCCGTGATGTGCTGAGCCGCCTGCTGTCGGGCGCGCGCTATACGGTCGGCCTTGCGGCGGCGGCGGCTTTGCTCGCCAGCAGCACCGGCACCGCGCTGGCGCTGACGGCGGCGGTCGGCGGAGCGAAGGTCGATGAACCGCTGTCGCGTTTCATGGACATGCTGATTTCGATCCCGTCGAAGATTTTCTCGCTGGTGCTGGTCGCGGCGTTCGGATCGTCGCTGGGGCTGTTGCTATTGATCGCGGCCTTCACCTATGTGCCGGGCAATTACCGCATCGCCCGCGCGCTGGCCGTCAATCTGGCGCAGATGGATTATGTGCAGGTCGCCAAGGTCCGGGGCGAAGGGCGGTTCCATATCGCCATCGCGGAAATATTGCCGAATATGATCCATCCGTTGCTGGCCGACTTCGGTCTGCGCTTCGTGTTCATCGTGCTGCTGTTGTCGGGTCTGTCGTTCCTCGGCCTTGGCGTGCAGCCGCCGGACGCGGACCTGGGGTCGCTGGTGCGCGAGAATATTTCGGGATTGGGCGAAGGGGCTTTGGCGATTTTGGCACCGGCGGTTGCGATTGCGACGCTGACCGTCGGGGTGAACCTGCTGATCGATGCGCTGCCGGGACAGGGGAAAGGCCGATGAGCGAAATTCCCCATGTCGAAGTGCGCGGCCTGACCGTCACCGCGCGCAATGCCGCGGGCGAGATTTTCCCGATCGTCAGCGATATCGATTTTGCATTGAAGCGCGGCGAGGTGCTGGCGCTGATCGGGGAATCGGGGTCGGGCAAGACGACGATCGCGCTGACCTTGCTCGGCCATGCCCGGCCCGGTGCGCGGATTGCGGGCGGCTCCATTCGCGTCGGCGATGTCGACCTCACCAAGCTCGATCGCAGCGCGTTGGCGCAGCTACGCGGCAATCGCATCGCCTATATCGCCCAGTCGGCGGCGGCGGCGTTCAACCCGTCGCGCACGATCATGGAGCAGGTGATCGAGCCTGCGCTGATCCACGATCTGATGCCGCGCGGCGGGGCCGAGGCGAAGGCGGTCGAGCTGTTCCGGGGCCTCGCCCTCCCCTTCCCCGACACGATCGGGTCGCGCTATCCGCATCAGTTGTCGGGCGGGCAGTTGCAGCGGCTGATGGCGGCGATGGCGCTGATCACAGATCCTGAACTGGTGATATTGGACGAGCCAACGACCGCGCTGGACGTCACGACCCAGATCGAAGTACTGCGCGCCTTCAAGGCGGTGGTGCTGGAGCGCGGTGCGACCGCCATCTATGTGTCGCACGACCTGGCCGTGGTGGCGCAAATGGCCGACCAGATCGTCGTTCTAAGCCAGGGTCGGATACAGGAAGCGGGCGCGGCGGCGCAGATCCTCCACGCGCCTGCGGATGACTATACCAAGACGCTGATGGCGGCAGCGCGTCCCGCGATCCGTCCTGCGCCGGTCAAGGCCGACCTGCCCGCCGCGCCGCTGCTGGAAATCAAAGGACTGACGGCGGGCTATGGCAAGATCGACAAGGAGGGTCGGCCGCGCATTCCGGTGTTGCGCGACATCAACCTGACGATCGAACGCGGCGCGACATTGGGCGTGATCGGCGAGAGCGGGTCGGGCAAATCGACCATCGCGCGGGTGATCGCCGGGCTGTTGCCGCCCGCCAGCGGGCAGGTGTTGCTGGATGGCGAAATATTGCCGCCGGGCCTGAAAGGCCGCAGTCGCGAGCAGTTCCGCCGGGTCCAGCTGGTGTTCCAGAATGCCGACACGGCGCTCAATCCGGCGCATAGCGTCGGGCGCATATTGGCGCGACCGCTGGCCTTTTATCATGGGTTGAAGGGGAATGCCGCGCATTTGCGGGTGCTGGAACTGCTCGACCTCATCCGTCTGCCCGCGACGCTGATCGACCGGCCGATCGGTGGCCTGTCGGGCGGGCAGAAGCAGCGGATCAATCTGGCGCGCGCGCTGGCGGCTGACCCGCAACTCATCCTGTGCGACGAAGTGACTTCGGCGCTCGATACGGTGGTGGGTGCGGCGATTTTGGAGCTGATGGCGGAATTGCGCCGGGAACTCGGCATCGCGACGATGTTCATCAGCCATGACATTTCGACGGTACGGGCGATCTGCGACGATATTCTGGTGCTTTATGCGGGCACGATGGTCGAGACAGGGCCGCGCGCGGCGTTCGGGACCGCGCCTTTTCATCCCTATACCGACCTGCTGATCGGCTCCGTGCCGGAAATGCGGGCTGGCTGGCTGGAGGAAAGCCATGCCGGGACCGCGCCGCCGCCGATCGGCGCTGCGGGCGATCATCCTGATCTGTGCCGCTTCCTGCCGCGCTGCGCCGCGCGGGTGGACGGGCTGTGCAACACGACCCCGCCGCCCCGCCATCCGTTGGCCAAGGGCAGCCGCATCCTATGTCATCATGGAGATGAAAGTTTGATCCCGTCATGAGCCGTTTCGTTCGCCTGGGCGAAACCGACCGCCCCGGCCTGACCCTGCATGTCGATGGCGCGCCGGTCGCCGCGCTGGAGGGGGACACGCTGATGGTCGCGCTGCTGAGCCAGGGCGCGACATTGCGCCAGTCCGAATTCGGGCCGGAAAAACGCGCAGGGTTCTGCCTGATGGGGGCATGCCAGGATTGCTGGGTATGGACCGAGAGCGGCGACCGCCTGCGCGCCTGTTCGACGCTGGCGGCACCGGGCCAGCGCATCCTCACCAGCCAGCCGGAGGCGACATGGCCGAACCACGCATAATCATCGTCGGTGCCGGGCCAGCGGGCACCCGCGCGGCGGAGGCCTGTGTGCAGGCGGGCATCAGGCCGATCGTGCTGGATGAGGGACGGCGCGACGGTGGGCAGATTTATCGCCGCCAGCCCGACAATTTCACCCGGCCCTATACCAAGCTCTATGGCACCGAAGCGCCACGGGCGCAGGCGCTGCACGAGACGTTCGACGGCCTGAACGACCGCATCGATTATTGCCCGGAAACATTGGTGTGGAACATTGCCGATGGCCATGTGCGGACAGCGACCCGGACAATGGAATCAGCTTTACCATTCGATGCGCTGCTGCTTTGCACCGGGGCGACGGATCGGTTGATGCCGGTCAAAGGCTGGCAGTTTGCCGGCAGCTATAGCCTTGGCGGGGCGCAAGTGGCGCTCAAGAGCCAGGCGGTGTCGATCGGCCATAAGGTCGTGTTCATGGGGTCGGGCCCGCTGCTCTATCTGGTCGCGAGCCAATATGTGCAGGCGGGGGCCGATGTCGTCGCGGTGCTGGATACCGCGCCTTATAGCGCGCGGATCAAGGCCTTGCCCGACCTGCTGGCGGTGCCCTCGGTATTGTGGAACGGCGTGGCGCTGACTTTGGCGTTGAAGCGTGCGGGGGTGATGGTCCGCAATAGCGTCAAACCATTGGAGATATTGGGTGATGCCGCGGATGGCGTCAGCGGCATCCGCTTCCGGGTTGGCGATGGGGCCGAACAGATGATCGCGTGCGATGCCGTGGCGATGGGACATCATCTGCGGCCCGAAACCCAGTTGGCGGACCTGGCGCGCTGCAAGTTCGCTTTCGATCCCGTCACCCGCCAATGGCTGCCAGAGCGCGACGGTGACGGGCGGTCGAGCATCGCGGGCGTCTATCTGGCGGGCGATGGCGCGAAGATATTGGGCGCGCGATCGGCCGAAGCAAGCGGGCGGCTGACCGCGCTTGCGGCCTTGGGCGATCTTGGGCTGCCGGTGGACAAGGGCGAGATGGCGTCGCTGCGCGGCGATGTCGGCACCTATGCCAAGTTCGCGCGCGGGCTGGCCACCGCCTTCCCCTGGCCCGCAGAACAAGCGGGCGCGCTGCCCGATGAGGCGATATTGTGCCGGTGCGAGGGCGTGACCGCGGGCGATCTGCGCGCCGTGATGCGGGAGACGGGGGCCAAGGAAGCAAACCGGGCCAAGGCGTTCAGCCGGGTCGGCATGGGGCGCTGCCAGGGGCGTTATTGCGGCCTCGCCGCCGCAGAATTGATCGCGGCGCAGGCGGGCATACCGGTCGAGCGGGTCGGCCGCTTGCGCGGGCAGGCACCGGTCAAACCGATCAATATCAGCATCGGGGATACGGACGCATGAGCGCTGCCAGCGACGTCATCATCGTAGGCGGCGGCCTGATGGGGTCGTCCGCCGCCCTGTTCCTGCGCGGCCATGGCCTGTCGGTCACGCTGTTGGAGACCGACCTGATCGGACGGCAGGCGAGCGGCACCAATTTCGGCAATGTCCGGCGGCAGGGACGCCCGATCCACCAATTGCCACTGGCCAACCGCGCCATCGATATATGGCGGAGGTCGCGCGAATTGCTGGGCGCGGACGTGGAATATCTTCAGTCCGGGCATATCCGCGTCTGCTATCGCGAGCGGCCGGAACTGGTCGGGTCGATGGAGGATTATGCCGACAAAGCGCGCGCCGAAGGGCTGGACCTCGAATTGTTAAGCGGGAATGCGCTGCGCGATAAATTTCCCTTCTTCGGGGCCGATGTGCTGGCCGGTTCCTATTCCGCGACCGATGGCCATGCCAATCCGCGCCTGGCCGCACCAGCCTTTGCGCGGGCGGCGGAGCGGCTTGGCGCGGTGATCCATGAGCATACCAAGATCGTGGACGCGCAGAAGATCGGCGAGGATTTCGTGGTGAGCGCAGCGGACGGGCGGACGTTCCGCGCGCCCATATTGCTGGTGACAGCCGGAGCCTGGGGCAATGCGCTGTCGTCGCAATTTGGCGAGCCGGTGCCGATCGTGCCGCGCGGCCCCAATATGAGCGTTACCGAACCCGTGCCCTATGCCATCCTGCCCGCTGTCGGCGTGATGACGCCGGTGGAAGAGGAGACGGTGTATTTCCGGCAGGTCGCGCGCGGCAATATCGTGCTGGGCGGCAGTACGCGCGGGCCATCTTTTCCCGATCAGTATCGCGCCTATGTCGAGCCGCAAAATACGGTCAGCCAGCTGAAGCATATCCGGCGGCTGGCCCCGGCGCTGGGCAAGCTGAACATCATCCGTGTCTGGTCGGGTATCGAGGGCTATCTGCCCGACAGCCAGCCCGTCATGGGACCAAGCGCGACGACGAGCGGGCTCTATTATGCGTTCGGCTTTTCGGGGTCCGGGTTCCAGATCGGGCCGGGCGTCGGCGAGACGATGGCGGAGATCATCGCCAAGGGCGCGACCGACATTCCGATCGCCCCCTACACTATTGGCCGCTTCGCCAAGGGCTGATTTGCGCTATTGTCCGCTGATGACGGACAAGCGCTACACCAAATCGACCCTGCCGGAGAAGATCTGCGCGGCGTGCGGGCGGCCCTTTGCCTGGCGCAAGAAATGGGCACGCGATTGGGACGAGGTGAAGACCTGTTCGGAGCGGTGCAAGGGCGACTTGCGGCGCAAGAGCCGATGATGCCCGATCGGCCATCTGGCCTGCGTGCCCTGCACCTTGCAGGGGCGTACAGATGACGGACCTATTTCCTTCCCCGGTTGCCGCCTGCATTTTCGGCGCGAGCGGCGGCATCGGCGCGGCGTTGGCGGCACAGTTCGCGGCGAGCGACGCGATTTCGCTGGTCCATACGGGCGGGCGCGGCCCGGTGGCGCAGGGCGCGAAGATACGGCCTTTTACGTTCGACCTGGAAGATGAAGCCTCGATTGCGGCAGCAGCGCGGGCGATGGACGATGCCCCGCCCCGGATCATCATCGTCGCGACCGGCCTGCTGCACGGGGACGATCTGCGGCCCGAAAAATCGCTGCGCGACCAGAGCGGCGACGCCTATGCGCGGCTGTTCGCGGTCAATGCCACCGGCCCGGCGCTGATCGCCAAACATATGCTGATGCGGCCGCCGCGTCAGGGCAGGCTGGTCTTTGCCGCATTGTCGGCGCGGGTCGGGTCGATCAGCGACAATCGGCTGGGCGGATGGCACGCCTATCGCGCGTCGAAGGCTGCGCTCAACATGATCGTCCGCAACATCGCGATCGAACTCGCGCGGATCAACCCGGAGGCCATCGCCGTCGCGCTGCATCCGGGCACGGTGGATAGCGGATTGTCGCAACCTTTTCAGCGCAATGTCGCGCCGGAGAAACTGTTTCCGCCGGAGCTATCGGCCCGGCACTTGCTGTCGGTGATCGACGGGCTGGGACCAGAGGGGTCGGGTCAATGCTATGGCTGGGATGGCGCGGTCATTCCATTCTGACGGGTCGAGAGGAAGACGGTGGATGTGTGAGGCAAAGGATAGGATGGACGGGTCCGCCCGGCTGCTCGGTTATAGCGGGCTGTTGCCGCAGATTGCCGCCATCGGCACCATGCTGACAGGCGGGCCGGAGCTATACTGGACAGCGATGGCGATCGCCTATGGCTATGCCGCCTTCATCTTTTCCTTTCTGGGCGGCGTGTGGTGGGGGTTGGGTCTGGCGATCGCGCAGCCGCCGAGATGGATATTCGTCGCGGCGGTGATGCCCAGCCTGATCGCGCTGGCCACCTATCTGCCCTGGGTGCTGGGGTGGGATTGGCCGCGACCGTCGTTGATGGTCCTGGCGGTAGCGCTGATCGCCTCGCCGCTGGTAGATCGCCTGATCGTGCGCGGGCGGGAAGGCTTTGGCGGGTGGCTGCAACTGCGCTGGCATTTGTCGCTGGGGCTGGGCGGGCTGACGCTGTTGGCGGGGCTGCTTTAGCCGCGCCGGGCGATACCCATTGCGCCATCATCCTGCGCCAGGCCCAGCATTTCCCCGGCCAGCGCCCTGCCCGACTGCCAGGCCTGTTCGACAAAGCCATGCGCAAGCCAGTCGCCGCACATGCCGATTTGCAGCGCAGGGTTCCAAAGCGCGTTGGCGAAGCAGCCCGAAGGCGTCGCATAGCGCCAGCGATGCGCCATGCGCACCACGGGCGTCGGCAGGGTGAGGCCGGTGGCATGGGCCAGGCCGTCGAGCAACAAGGTCGCGATCCGGTCGGCATCCTCCTCCAGATGCGTCGCAGACCAGTCCGCTGATCCCTGCACCACCCAGGCTTCCGGCCCGGTCCGGCCCGGCTTTGCGCTGTTGCGGACGGCCCAGCCGATCGGCCCGATATGGCGGATCATGTCAGGGTCGATGTCGAGCGGTTCGGCAAAGGCGAACATCCCCGCCCAGCAGGGTTGCGAGCTTACCGTCATGGCGAGCCGGGCCATTTGAAAATCATGGAGCGATATGAGGGGCAACGCCTGTTCGACCGGCACGGCGATGACCACCGCGTCGAACGGGCCAAAGGGTCTGTCCTGGCCCCGGCACCACCAATGGCGGCCATCATGGGTGACGCCCGCAATCGGGCAATTCCAGGTGACGGGATGCCGTTCGGCCATCGCCTTGATCGGCGCATTCATGCCGGGCGTGCCGACCCAGGCGTCGCGCCCGGCGACGGGCCAGGGCGCAACGACGCCCTGCGTGTGCCATTCGCTAACCAGCTGGCGGAACGCCGCGCCGCGCGCCGTGAAGTGCGAGGCGCCATGGTCGAAGGCGATCGTGCCAAGCGGGCTGTCGCAGCGGCGGGTGGACATGCGCCCGCCCGGCCCGCGCGCCTTGTCGAACAGGGCGGGCTCATGGCCTTCTTCCCGCAAGGCATCGGCGCAGGATAGCCCCGCCATGCCCGCACCGATTACTGCGACCCGCATCAGTTCAATATCCCATCAGCGCCAGCAATTCCTTGCGGCTGCCGGCATCGGTCAGGAAGCAGCCCAGCAGGCGGCTGGTCACCATGGAGACGCCCGGCGTCCGCACGCCACGCCCGGTCATACAGCCATGCTGCGCCTCTATCACCACCGCAACGCCATGGGGTTGCAGATGATCCCAGATGCACTGGGCGACATCGGCGGTCAGCCGTTCCTGCACTTGCAGGCGGCGGGCATAGCCATGCAGGACGCGGGCGAGTTTCGATATGCCCACGACCCGGTTGCGCGGCAGATAGGCGATCGACGCCTTGCCAGTGATGGGGGCGAGGTGATGTTCGCAGTGCGAATGAAAGGGAATATCTTTCAGCAACACGATTTCATCATAGCCGCCGACATCCTCGAACGTCCGGTCAAGGTGCAGGGCGGGATTTTCCTGATAGCCGCTGCAATATTCCTGCCAGGCGCGGGCGACCCGCTTGGGGGTATCGACCAGGCCTTCGCGGTCCGGGTCGTCGCCCGACCAGCGTAACAGGGTGCGCACCGCCTCCAGCACCGCATCAGGGATGATTTGCGTGTCGGACTCGTCAAACGCGTCATGATCATGCAACATGAAGTTCATCGGGCACCCCTCGATCCGTCATTGCCACGACCGTCGTGCCGCTGCGTCTGGTTAACAATGCCGCTAAGGGGGGTAGTGCCACAACATGTCCAACCGGGCATGGTGCATCAGCCGTTTACGGGATTAAGATTACGCATGTCCTTAGTAGAAATGATCGCCAACAGTCCGGTCGCGACAGTCATCAGCAATCCGCGCCTGCCCGACAATCCCATCATCGAATGCAATGCGGCATTCATGGAACTTACAGGGTTCAGCCGTGATGAAATAGTCGGGCATAATTGCCGCTTTCTGTCAGGGGCGGACACGGAGCCTTGGCTGACCGAGACATTGCGCACGGCGATCCGCCAGCAACGGCCCGCGCTGGTGGAAATATTGAATTACAAGAAGAACGGCACGCCGTTCCGCAACGCCGTGCTGGTCGCGCCGATCTTCGACGAGGAAGGCGTGCTGGAATATTTTCTGGGGTCGCAGGTCGAGGTTATGGACCCGACGATCGGCATCGTCGCCCGCCGCGCCCAGGCTCATGCGCAGATTTCACGCCTGTCCGTGCGGCAGCGCGAAGTGTTGATGCTGATGGCGACGGGCAAGCTGAACAAGCAGATTGCCTATGCGCTCACCCTGTCGGAGCGGACGGTCAAGATGCACAAGGCCGCGCTGCTCAAGGCGCTAGGCGTGTCGACCAGCGCCGACGCCATCCGCCTGGCGGTGGAAGCGGGCTACTGAGCGGTCAGTCCTTCTCCACCTCCCGCATCGGTTGGGGTGCTGGCGGGATCAGCGCTTCGGGATCGGGACGCAGGTCATGCGCGCGCATCGCGGCCTGGACAGCCTCGATCAGTTGGACGGCGTCATAGGGTTTGTTCAGCACCATGTCGCCGGGCAGGGCGTCGCGCGCGGCGAGTTGCCCGTCGCCGGTGGCAAAAAGAATGGCGATGGTGCCGCGTTGGCCACGGGCCGCTTCGGCGAGCGCCACGCCGGACGCGCCGGGCAGATGCAGGTCGGTCACCAGCACGTCCACCGGCGCGGTCTGCAGCGCCATCATCGCGTCTTCGGTGCTGCCAGCCTCGATCACCAGGCATCCGGCATTTTTGAGGATTTCGGCGGCATGTTGGCGGATCAGAGCGTCGTCATCGACCAGTAGCACCGTTGCGCCGATCCGTGTCGCGGGGGTGTCGGCGGGCTGCTGCGCAATGGTGTTGCGTTGCCGCTGGTTATCGAGAACGTGCCGCAGGCGCCGCGCCAGCGCTTCGCGGGTATAGGGTTTGGAGAGCAGTTCGACCCCGGCGTCCAGCTTGCCGCCGTGGACGATCGAGTTTTCGGTATAGCCCGATGTGAACAGGACGGCGAGGTTGGGCAGCCGTTCGCGCGCCTTGCGCGCGAGTTCCGGGCTTTTGAGTGGGCCGGGCATCACGACATCGGTAAACAATATGTCGATCGGCATGCCGCTTTCGATGACGATCAGCCCTGCCGCCGCGTCCGGTGCCTTGAGGACATTATAGCCAAGGTCGGTCAGCACCTCGACCACGGTGGCGCGGACTTCCTCGTCATCCTCGACCACCAGCACGGTTTCGGTGCCGCCGCTGATCGGCCCGCTGTCCATCTGGACCTCGGCATCCTCGCTTTCGATCGAGCGCGGCAGATAGAGGCGGACGGTCGTGCCTTCGCCCACTTCGGAATAGATTTTCACATGGCCGCCCGATTGTTTGACGAAGCCATAGACCATCGAGAGGCCAAGGCCCGACCCCTTGCCTTCGCCCTTGGTCGAGAAGAAGGGTTCGAACACCTTGGCGAGAATGTCGGCGTCCATGCCGGAGCCGGTGTCCGACACCGCCAGCATGACATATTGGCCCGGTGTCACTTCATCATGCGCGCGGGCATAATCGGCGTCGAGATGGGCATTGCCAAGTTCAATGGTCAAGCGCCCCTGCCCGTCCATCGCGTCGCGCGCGTTGATGGCGAGGTTCAGCACCGCATTTTCGAACTGGGCCGGATCGATGAAGGTGTTCCACAGGCCACCGCCCACGACGGTTTCGATTTCCACGCCCTCGCCGATCGCGCGGCGCAGCATATCGTCCATCCCGCGCACGAATCGGGTCGCATTGACGACGCGCGGTTCGAGCGCCTGGCGCCGTCCGAAGGCGAGCAACTGGCTGGCGAGTTTGGCGCCGCGCGAGACGCCCGCCATAGCGTTGTTGACCCGCTTTTCGACGCGCGGATTGTCCGCCGTATCCTTGGCCAGCAATTGCAGATTGCCCGATATGATCTGGAGCAGATTGTTGAAGTCATGGGCGACGCCGCCGGTCAGCTTGCCGATCGTCTCCATCTTCTGCGCCTGGGCGAGCTTGGCTTCCGTCCGCCGCCGTTCGTCGATTTCCGCGATGACGCGCGCTTCGAGCGTTTCGTTGAGCTGGCGCAGCTGGTCTTCGGCGCGTTCGCGATGGCGCACCTGCCGCGCCAGTATGTCGGCCTGTTCGCGCAGCGCCGCTTCGGCCGCGCGCTGGTGCGTGATGTCGGTATGGACGCCGACCCATTCCATGATCTCGCCCGCGTCGTTGAGGATCGGCAGGGCGCGGATGGCGCAGACGCGCCACATGCCGTCATGGCGGCGCAGCCGATGTTCATGCACATACATGCGCTTGGCCGCGACGGCTTCGTTCCAGCTGCGAATGCTGTCGGCCTGATCGTCGGGATGGACCGCATTGGCCCAGCCGAAATCCTGATACTCGTCATAAGACTGGCCGGTCAGTGCGGCCCAGCCGGGTTGTTCGCCGACCATCCGCCCATCGGCGCTGTTGCTCCACAATACGCCATGGACCGCCTCCATCGCCATGCGGAAGCGGCTGTTGCTAAGCGACAGGTCCGCTTCGAACTTGGCGCGGGCGCTATTGTCGATGCAGGTGCACATCACCCCGCCGACCGTGCCGTCCCCGTTGAAGACAGGCGTGTAGAACAAGTCGAAAATGACGGTTTGCGACACGCCGCCGCGGTTGAGGACCAAGGGCTGTTCCAGATAGGACAGGTTTTCGCCTTTAAGCCCTGCTTCCAGCACCCGCTGGTTGAAGTCCCAGATTTCCGGCCAGACGCCGCGCACCGTTCCGCCAAGCGCGGCGGGGTGGTTCGCGCCTGCGATCTGGGCATAGGCGTCATTATAGATCATGACATGGTTGGGGCCCCACATCAGCACCTTGGCCACCGGCGAATTGACGATATTGCCGACCGTCGCGCGCAATTCGACCGACCATGTGGCAATCGCCCCCAGCGCGGTCGAAGACCAGTCGAAACGGCGGACGATGGCGCCACATTCGCCACCGCCAAAGGGCCAGCCCGGCAGAACCGGATGGGCCGTCTGCGTACCATCGCGCAATGCCTGCAACCCGGCCCGCAACACGGCGTCGGCATCGGCATAGACGCCCTTGTCGATCTGCTGCGCGATGAAGCCGTCCCATTCGGACGTCAGGGCGATGCTGCGAGTCTGGCGAATGGTCATCGTTAGGCGCTGCCGCGATGACGGGAATGTGTCAACTCATGTCACGGAAATTGCGCCCAACCGTGGACTGCGCTGTGCCAAAACCGGGCGTTAGTCCTGCGCCACCATGCCCGCGACCATATCGACCAGCGGCAAGCGCGCCTGCATGCGGACAGCGAGCAGCGCGGTGCCGCTGACCTTGCGCTGGACGAACATGGTTTCGACCGGCGGCAAGTGCCAGCTCGCCGTATCGGCCACGACGGGCATCGCCTGCTCGCGCAGGCGCGCGACGAAGCTGCGATCGGCGAAATCGAACAGGCCGGGGCGCAGCACATGGGCTATGATGGTGTCGATCATGGCGTCGAGCGCAGTGCCATGCCGGATGACAAGGGCGGGCGACACGAAGCCCACATCGATGAGCGCCGCGCGCAGACCATCCCTGTCGCCCGTCAGGCCAGCCCGCAACAGCGTGCGATAGGCGTTGCTCGTTTCGGGCGGCACCGGGCGCGCGGCACCGAAGTCCAGCAGCACGATTTCCCCGCTTTCGGGACGCCAGCGATAATTGGCGAAATTGGGGTCGGTCTGCATATGGCCGAAGACGAACAGTTCGTGCAGCACCAGATCAAGCAGCGCGGCCATCGACCGGTCGCGCACCGCCTGCGACGCGTCGGCGAGCGTGTCGATCGAGTCCGCCGCGATATAATCCATCACCAACACCTGGTCCGTGGTCCAATCGTCCAGCGGACGGGGCACCAGGAAGCGGGGGTCATGGGCCAGCCGATCGGCATAAAGCTGCATCTGCCGGGCTTCGCGCAGATAGTCGGCCTCTTCGTGCAACTGAATCTTCGCCTCGCCCAGCAGCGGCGCGATGTCGAGCGCCGAGGGCAGCAAACCGGACAGGCGCAGCAGGGTCGCGACATTGTCGACATCGGCGTCGATACTGTCGGCGACGCCGGGATATTGCACCTTGACCGCGACCACCCGGCCATCGGGCAGGCGGGCGCGATGAACCTGGCCGATTGAGGCAGCGGCGATCGGGCTGGCTTCGAAATGGGCGAAGCGCCGCCGCCAGTCCTGCCCCCATTGCGTTGCCAGCACCTTTTGCAATTGGGCGGGCGGCATATGATGGGCGTTGTCGCGCAATTTGGCGAGGATCGCCGTCAGTTCAGGCGGCAGCATGTCGCCCGCGTCGAGCGAGATCATCTGCCCCAGCTTCATCGCCGCGCCGCGCAGCCGCGACAATTGTTCGGTCACGCGCTGCGCATTACCGGGCGTGAGCAACAGGTCGCGCATCTGCGGCCGCTCCCCGCGCGCCAGCCGCCGTGCGCCTTCCGCCACCATGCCCGATGCGACGCCGCCCGCCATCTGGCCGAAGGCGGCAAAGCGCGACAGTCGGGCCGAGGGCACTTTGCGATAGCGATCGCTCATCGTAGCCGCCTTTGCAGCGCCGGTCGCCAGCGCAGGAAATAGGTGTAGAGCCGGTCGAGCAGCGCCAGAACCGGGCGGTAGCGTGCCAACAGGCCCAAGGGGCGAAGCAGGGGAATGGCGCGCCACATGGCGGCAAAGGCGGCTGCGCCATCCAGCATCCGGCCATCTTCGCAGGCGTGGAAGCGCGCCAGCAAGGCGGCACGGTCGATCGGGCAGGTGGCGTCGGCACGGGCCACATCGATGAAATGCAACCGGCCGCGCCGGTCCAATCGGCGCATCAGGTCAATTTCGCGGCGGCATAAGGGACATGCGCCATCATACCACACCGTCACGCGAGCGTCACCAGTGGCCGCGCGATCACCGTGGGGGAGGGCTGTGTTCATATGGTGCGCTTCCCATGCCCATGCCGTCGGCGCGACATGGTCTTTCGGGCACGCCCTGCCGTCAGAACTCGATCAGCGCCACCTTGGTCTTGAGATTGGCGAGATAGGCCTCTCGCCCCAGATCCTTGCCGATGCCCGATTGCTTGTAGCCGCCGGTGGGCAGGATGAAATCATTGCTGCGGCCATAGCGGTTGACCCAGATCGTACCGGCTTCCAGCGCACGGGTGGCGCGCAGCGCGCGGGCGACGTCGGTCGTATGCACGCCCGCCGCCAGGCCATAGGCGCTGTCGTTGGCCAGCGCATAGGCCTCTGCATCGTCGGCAAAGGTCTGGACGGTCAGCACGGGGCCGAAAATCTCGCCCTGCACCGCCTCGCTTTGCTGCGCAGCATTTTGCAGCAAAGTGGGTTGGAAATAGCTGCCACCTTGCGGCGCGGCGGCGCGACTGCCGCCGGTCAGGACGTGCGCGCCCGCCACCACGGCGCGCTGGACGATGCCATCGATCCGGTCGAGCTGGCCTTCCGAAATGATGGGGCCAAGCGTGCTGTCGCTGGCCCAGGTCGGCCCCATTTTGTGCGCAGCAAAAGACGTGACGATGCGATCGATGACTTGGTCGGCGACACTCTCCTGCACCAGCAGGCGGGAACCGGCGACGCAGACCTGGCCCGCATTGAGCGTGATCGCCCGCGCGACGATCGCCGTCGCCTTGTCGAGCGCGGCGTCGGCGAAGATGATCTGCGGGCTTTTGCCGCCCAGTTCGAGCGTCACCGGCTTCGGCCCGGTCTGGGCGCAGGCGGTCATGATCGCCGCGCCGGTCGCGGTCGATCCGGTGAAGGTGACCTTGGCGACTTCGGGGCGGCGCACCAGCGGATCGCCGACCGACCGGCCATCGCCTTGGACGATGTTGAAGATGCCCGTAGGCAAGCCCGCTTCGATCGCCAGTTCGGCAAGGCGCACGATGCTGAACGGCGTCATTTCCGACGGCTTGAGGACGATACTGTTGCCCGCTGCGATGGCAGGCGCGATCTTCCACGCCGCCATGACCAGCGGCAGGTTCCACGGCGCGATCGCCGCGACGACGCCATAGGGCTCGTGGATGGTGAGGCCGAGCTTGTCGGGCGTGGTCGCGGCCACTTCGCCGCCGACCTTGTCCCCCCATTCGGCAAAGAAGCGCACCGTTTCGGCGGTATAGGTGACGTCCCAGGCGCGGATTTCGTGGATCATCCGGGTGGAGCCGAGCGCTTCGAGCGGGGCGAGCGTCTCCATGTCCGCCTCGATCAGGTCGGCCCAGCGACGCAGCACGCGCATCCGCCCGCGCGGGTCGGTCTGTGCCCAGCCGCTGCTCTTATAGGCGCGCTCTGCATCCTCGACCGCATGGCCCAGTTGCGCTTCGTCCACGCTGTCGAGATCGGCATGGACCCGCCCGTCGGACGGCCGCCGCACGGGAATGGCCGGACCGCGCCCGATGACACGCCGCCCGCCGATGAAATTGCTGCCCCGCGGCAAGGCGATGAGATCGGGGTTGAAAATGTCCATGGCGCGGCTTTCTTCTTGGCGGGCTGCATGACAGGATATGGATCGCGCGCGGCATGTGTTGCAGTTGCGCAGGAAAATCTGCGCGATAATCTTCCAAAATCGAGGCGAAGGCGGCAGCCAATGCTTGAATGCGGCATTTATGGTCGCGCCGACAATGGGAATCCGACGATTCCGACCAAGACAGGCGGGCGATCCTTTCCCCGCCAATGGAGCAAGACGCATGGCGACGGGCATAGAGGCGATGGTGGACCTGCGGCGCATGACCGTGGATGATCTGGCCGCTGGCCATGGCTTGTCCAGCGAACAGAAATGGCCGCACCGGATCGAGGATTGGGAGATGCTGCTGAGCCTTGGCCTCGGCTATGTCGCCGAACGCGATGGGGAGGTCATCGGCACGGCCATGGCGTGGCTCTATGGCCTGGATGCAGCGACGTTGGGCATGGTCATCGTCTCGCCCGCCGCGCAGGGGATGGGCCTTGGCCGCCGCCTGATGGAAGCGGTGATGGCCGATCTGGGCGACCGCACCATATTGCTGAACGCCACCGACGAAGGGGCACCGCTTTACCGCAAGCTGGGGTTTGAGAGCATCGGCCCGGTGTTTCAGCATCAGGGCGCGGCTTTTTCCGTGCCAGTCGCCGAACTGATCCCCGATGAGCGGGTGCGGCCGCTGGGCGCAAAGGATATGCCTTCGCTGCATGGCCTGGCCCGCCGGGCCACGGGCATGAACCGCGATGCGATGCTCGATGCGCTGGTGCCGGGCGCGCAGGGCGTGGTGTTGACGCGCAGCAACGAGCCGGTCGGCTTCGCGCTGTTTCGCCGGTTCGGGCGTGGCTATGTGGTGGGGCCGACCATCGCGCCCGATGTCGGCGGAGCGAAGGCGTTGATCTCGCACTGGCTGGGGTCGAACAGCGGCACTTTCTGTCGGCTCGACATACCGGAAGAAAGCGGGCTGGGCGGCTGGCTGGACGAGTTGGGCCTGCCCTGCGTCGGCCGGGTCATGCGCATGGTGCGCGGGCCGTTGCCGCAGACGGACGCAGCCGTCCAAGTCTTTTCCCTCACGACACAGGCGCTCGGATGACCCTTTCCCTCAACAACCCCGCTCTTTTCGTCGAACGCGCCTATATTGGCGGCGCATGGGTCGGGGCTGCCTCCGGTGCTACTGTGCCGGTCGACAATCCCGCGACCGGCGCGATCATCGGCACCGTGCCCGATTGCAGCGAAGCCGATACGCAGGCGGCCATCGACGCGGCGGAGGCGGCTTTCCCGGCCTGGAAGGCGCGGACGGCGGCGGATCGTGCCGCTATGCTGGAACGCTGGCATGCGCTGGTGCTGGAGAATGTCGCGGATCTGGGCCGGATCATGACCGCCGAACAGGGCAAGCCAGTGGCGGAGGCCGAGGGCGAAATTCGCTATGCGGCGAGCTTCATCAAATGGTTTGCGGAGGAAGCGCGTCGGGTCGAAGGCGGCATGATCCCTGCGCCGGAAGCCAATCGTCGCATATTGGTGATGAAAGAGCCGGTCGGGGTGTCGGCGGCGATCACGCCGTGGAATTTCCCGTCCGCGATGATCACGCGCAAATGCGCGCCGGCCCTGGCGGCGGGGTGCCCGGTGGTGGTCAAGCCATCCGAACTGACCCCCTATAGCGCGCTGGCCATGGCGAAGCTGGCGGAGGAAGCGGGCTTTCCGGCGGGGGTGTTCAACATCGTTACTGGTATGCCGACGGCGATCGGCGGGGCGCTGACCGCCAGTCCCGTGGTGCGCAAATTATCCTTCACCGGATCGACCCGCGTCGGCGCGTTGCTGATGCGGCAATGTGCCGATACGATCAAGCGGGTGAGCTTTGAGCTTGGCGGCAATGCGCCGCTAATCGTGTTCGACGATGCCGACATCGACCTGGCCGTCGCCAGCACGATGGTCAGCAAGTTCCGCAACGCCGGGCAGACCTGTGTCTGCGCCAACCGCATTCTTGTGCAGGACGCCGTGTATGACCGGTTTGCCGAGAAGCTGGCCAAAGCTGTGTCCGCGCTCACCGTTGCGCCAGGCGACCAGCCGGGCAGCACGATCGGACCGTTGATCAATGCCGCCGCCGCCGACAAGGTGAAGGCGCATGTCGAAGATGCGCTGTCCCATGGCGCGACTTTGTTCGCGCAGGCGCCCGAAGGCGCGACGGGGGAGCGCTTTGCCCGCCCGGTGGTGCTGACAGGCGCGACGCGGGACATGCGACTGGCGGAGGAAGAGACGTTCGGCCCGGTCGCGCCTTTGTTCCGCTTCACCCATGAAGAGGAAGGCATCGAATTGGCCAATGCGACCAGCTATGGCCTGGCGAGCTATTTCTACACCGAAAATCTGCACCGCGCCTTTCGCGTGGCGGAGCGGCTTGAGGCGGGGATGGTCGCGCTCAACAGCGGGTCGATCGCGATGGAGGTTGCGCCCTTTGGCGGGGTTAAGATGTCGGGCCTGGGCCGTGAAGGCGGGCATGCCGGGATCGAGGAATATCTGGAGACCAAGGCGTTTCATATCGGCGGGTTGAAACTGTAACCACACGTAAAATTCCGTTCGCCCTGAGCCTGTCGAAGGGCCGCACTTCATTTCAAGACAGAACAGGGCTTCGACAGGCTCAGCCCGAACGGGAGTTTTTATGGCGAACAATCGCACCTATTCCATCTCCGTCATTCCCGGCGACGGCATCGGCAAGGAAGTGATGCCGGAGGGCATTCGCGTGCTGGAGCGGGCGGCGAGCCTTTATGGCTTTTCGATCGAACAGACATGGCAGGATTTCGCCTGTTGCGACTATTATGCCAAACATGGCCAGATGATGCCGGACGACTGGAAGGAGCGGATCGGCAAGCCGGACGCGATCTTCTTCGGTGCGGTCGGTTGGCCCGATACGGTGCCGGACCATGTCTCGCTTTGGGGATCGCTGCTCCAGTTCCGGCGTGAATATGACCAATATGTCAATCTGCGTCCGGTGCGGCTGATGCCGGGCGTCCCCTGCCCGCTCGTCGGACGCGAGCCCGGTGACATTGATTTCTGGGTCGTGCGGGAAAACACCGAAGGCGAATATAGTTCGGTCGGCGGCAAGATGTTTCCCGGCACCGATCGCGAGATTGTGATCCAGGAAACGGTGATGACGCGTCATGGCACCGACCGGGTGCTGCGCTATGCGTTCGATCTGGCCGCGACGCGCGACCGCAAACATGTTACGTCCGCCACCAAGTCCAATGGCATTGCCATCACCATGCCCTGGTGGGACGAACGGGTGGAGGAGATGGCCAAAAACTATCCGACCGTGACCCATGACAAATATCATATCGACATTTTGACGGCGCAGTTCGTGCTGAACCCGGATCGGTTCGATGTGGTCGTGGCGTCCAACCTGTTCGGCGACATATTGTCCGACCTTGGCCCGGCCTGCACCGGCACGATCGGCGTTGCGCCGTCGGGCAATATCAACCCGGATGGCACCCACCCGTCCCTGTTCGAGCCGGTCCATGGGTCCGCGCCGGATATTGCGGGCTTGGGCATCGCAAATCCGGTCGGGCAGATCTGGTCGTCGGCGATGATGCTGGAGCATCTGGGCGAGGCGGACGCTGCCGCCGCGATCATGCGTGCGGTTGAAACCGTGCTGGCGGAACCCGGCCTGCGCACTGGTGATCTGAAAGGCACGGCCAATACCGAGCAGTGCGGCAAGGCGATTGCTGACGCGCTGGCGTGATGGGCTGGGACCGCTTAACTTCGCATATTTCCCGCCGATTTCGACATTTTATTACGCTGCCCTGATCCTATCGGAAAGGCCACTACCTCTTTGCAAAATCCTCCCCTGTAAGGGGAGGTGGCAGGGCGTAGCCCTGACGGAGGGGTGTCACTCTCTCGATAGGGCGACACCCCTCCACCGGCTTCGCCGGTCCCCCTCCCCTTACAGGGGAGGATCAGGGCGGGCAGCATCCGGGGTCGGTTTCTTTCGTCATCGGCATCGGTTCTAAAGCCATTCAATCATAGCATGGTGAGCCTCCTGTAGGACAGCGGCATAATATGCTGCGTCGGTTCATGATTAAGGGCCGCGATGGTCGCCTTTGGCGCCATATCGGGCTTTGCCCCCGTGGCGGGACGATAGGCTGGGGCCATAACCATCCATGGCGAGCAAACCGACGATGCACCAATCCAACCGATCCCTGCTGGACATCGACCGCGATCACCTGATCCATCCCGTCACCTCCTTCCGGGGCCATGAAGCGCGCGGCGCGACGCTGCTGCAAAGCGGCAAGGGCATGTGGCTGACCGACATGGACGGCAAGGAATTGCTCGATGCCTTTGCCGGGCTATGGTGCGTCAATGTCGGCTATGGTCAGGACAGCATCGCCGAGGTTGCCGCCGAGCAGATGCGCCGCCTGCCCTATGCAACGGGCTATTTCCATTTCGGTAGCGAACCGGCGGTGCAGCTGGCGCAGCGGCTGGTCGAGCTTTCGCCCGAAGGCCTTGATCATGTCTATTTCACGCTGGGCGGGTCGGACGCGGTGGATAGCGCGATCCGCTACATCACCCATTATTTCAACGCGATCGGCAAGCCGACCAAAAAACAGTGCATCGCGCTGGAGCGCGGCTATCATGGGTCGAGCACTACCGGCGCTGGCCTGACCGCACTCGCCAATTTCCATCGCGGGTTCGACCTGCCGCTGCGCTGGCAGCATCATATCGCATCGCCCTACCCCTATCGCAGCGATCTGGAAGGTGACGATGCCGCGATCATCGCGCGGTCAGTGCAGCAGTTGAAGGACAAGGTCGCGGAACTGGGCGCAGATAATGTCGCCGCCTTCTTCTGCGAACCGATCCAGGGATCGGGCGGCGTCATCGTGCCGCCGGTCGGTTGGCTCAAGGCCATGCGGCAGGCGTGCGACGACCTCGACATTTTGCTGGTGGCCGACGAAGTCATCACGGCCTTTGGCCGGACCGGGCCGATGTTCGCCTGCGAAGCCGAAGGCGTGACGCCGGACCTGATGACCGTCGCCAAGGGGCTGACCGCTGGCTATGTGCCGATGGGCGCGGTGCTAATGTCGGACACCCTCTATCAGGGCATTGCCGATGGCGCGGCTGCCGATGTCGTGATTGGCCATGGCGCGACCTATTCGGGCCATCCGGTCAGCGCGGCGGTGGGACTGGAAGTGCTGCGCCTTTATACCGAGGGCGGCATATTGGCGAACGGGCAGAAGGTTGCCGCGCGCTTCGATGCCGGGCTCGCGGGCCTGGCCGATCATCCGCTGGTTGGCGACACGCGCGGGCGCGGGTTGTTGGGCGCGATCGAACTGGTGGCGAACAAGGGCACGAAGGCGCGGTTCGACCCGTCGCTCAAGGTCGCTGATCGGCTGTTCGCCGATGGCTATGCCAATGGCGTCATCTTCCGCGCATTCGCCGATAATATCATCGGACTGGCCCCGGCGCTGTGCGCGTCGGACGCGGAGATGGACGAGATATTCGCGCGCATTCGGAAAACACTCGACGGACTGCTCGAACAGGCGGATATTCGCGCGGCGCTGGGATAAGATAAGGGGAGCAAGGCATATGTTGGGCGGACCCAGACTGGACAGGATCGACCTGAAGATCCTGACGCAGCTTCAAATGTCGGGCCGGATCACCAATGTCGAATTGGCCGATGCGGTTGGCCTGTCGCCGAGCCCTTGCCTCACCCGCGTCAAGCGGCTGGAGAAAGCGGGCTATATCACCGGCTATGGCGCGCATATCAACCTGCACAAGTTGGGCGAATATCTGACCGTCTTTACCGAAGTGACGCTGACCGAACATCGCGCCGGGGACTTTTCCCGCTTCGAAACGCGCATCCGCAAGCTGGACGAGATCGTCGAAGGGATGCTGGAGAGCGACTATGGCATCGAAAAATATTTCAGCTACGTCGTGATCAAATCGCCCTTCATCAAACATCATTATCCGATCCAGCATCTGTTCGGGGAACAGCGGTAGGATTGGGGGGAAACGCGTTCTCGCCTGCGCGGGAACACGATAGTCTCTGGAAGATATAGTTTAGGCGATTATGTAGTTTGATAAGCCGGACACCAACATCCTCCCCTGTAAGGGGAGGGGGACCGCTCGCGAAGCGAGTGGTGGAGGGGTGTCACCCTATCGAGGGGGCGACACCCCTCCGTCAGGGCTACGCCCTGCCACCTCCCCTACAAGGGGAGGATCGATTACTGCTATAGTTTAGGGTGCTGCCATGACCGACATATCCGACCTGATCGAACCGCTGATCGCCTTTCGGCGCGACATTCATGCGCATCCTGAATTGGGGTTTTGCGAGCACCGCACCGCCGGGCGGATCGCCGAGCAGTTGCGGGCGCTGGGGCTGGAGGTGCATGAGGGGATCGGGCGGACCGGGGTGGTCGGCGTGTTGCGCAACGGGACGTCGGGGCGCAGCATCGGGTTGCGTGCGGACATGGACGCACTGCCGATCCAGGAGCAGACCAACCTGCCTTATTCCAGCACGACGCCGGGCACTTTTCACGGCTGCGGCCATGACGGCCATGTCGCCATGTTGCTGGGTGCCGCGCAGCAGTTGAGCCGGACCCGCAATTTTGACGGCACGGTCAACTTCTTCTTCCAGCCCGCCGAAGAGGGGCATGGCGGCGCGCGGGAGATGGTGAACGAAGGACTGTTCGAACGCTTCCCGTGCGACCGCGTGTTCGGCCTGCATAATTGGCCCGACCTGCCCGCTGGTACGATCGCGACGCGGCCCGGCCCGATCATGGGCGCGGCGGACAAGTTCGAGATCGTGCTGGAGGGGCGCGGCGGCCATGCCGCCATCCCGCAGGATACGCCCGACGCGATCCAGGCAGCCGCCGCGATGGTGCAGCAATTGAACGCCATCATATCGCGCCGGATCGCGGCGACGGCGTCGGCGGTGCTGTCGATCACGCAGATCCATGGCGGGCATACGCATAATGTGATTCCCGCCGAAGTGCGCGTCAGCGGCACGGTGCGGACCTTCGATCCGGCGGTGCAGGACCGGATCGAAGCATCGATCCGCGAAATTGCGGCGGGCATCGGCATCGCCAATGGTGTCACCGCGACCGTCGATTATCAGCGCTATTATCCCGCGACGATCAACGATGCGGAGGCGGCGCAGGAAGCGCTGGATGCGGCCGCGACGGTGGGAAATGCAGTGGTCGCGCCTGATCCGGCCTTCACCTCCGAGGATTTCGCCTTCATGTTGCAGGCGTGCAAGGGGGCTTATATCTGGCTGGGGCAGGCGAAGGGTGATGGCGGCACGCCGCTGCATAATCCGCATTATGATTTCAATGACGATGTGCTGGCGCTGGGCATCAAACTGCATGTCGCTCTGGCCGAGCGGCATCTGGCGCGTTGATCGCTAGAGCAACATGATTTTAAGTCGCATCACGCCGTTCGCCCTGAGTAGGGGCTGAGCTTATATCCTTCGATACGCCATTTCGACTTCGCTCAATGGCTACTCAGGACGAACGGTTCTGAGTAAAGTCATCACGCTCTACAGGCTGAAGCCGAAGCCGATCACGGCGGCGGTGGATTGCAGCGCCTCCCCCTGCGACCGGCCGAGCGCGCGGGTGCCGCCCAGCAGCCGTTCATGGACGATGGCCGTGTAGATATTGAGTTTCGGCTTCAGACGATAGCGCAGGCGCAATGTCGTTTCCGCTTCGGAAAATCCTGCGCGCACCGCATCCCTGTCCGACGCCTGGGCGGACCAGCCGACCGCAACGCGCGGTTCGAGATAGAGATTTTGCGTGATCGGCAGGGCATATATGAGTTGCGCTTCGCCGGTCAGCCGCCCGTCATCCGACAGGAAGCCATAGGTTTCCCAACTCAGCCGCGTGCCGACCATGCCCTGCACGCCGATCGCGGCATAGATGTCGCGGGGGTGCGGCTTGATATCCTTGCGCATGCCCAGCAGCCAGGTCGTATTGCCGACCGTCCGGCCATAGAAGAGGCGCATCTGGGTTTCGTCGATCTGGTTGCCGAGCGCCCCGCCGCCCTCGCTCACCAGCATCACCTGATCGCGGCTGTTTCCCCAGGAAAAGGCGGCATCCCAGAAGAAAACATCGTCGCCCTGGCCCGCGCGCAATTCGATGAGGTCGAAGCCGCCGCTCACCACCCAGGGGTCGGCATCCGCCGCAGCCTCCTGCGCGGCGGCAGGCGCAACGCCAGCCAGCGCGCACGCGAAGGAAAGGAAGCCCCAAGGGGCGAAATGCCGCATCTACCCTGATCCGTTTTTCGGTATCATTGAGAGAGTAGGGCGGCGTCACGGCGCTATCGCGCGAAGAGCGGCGCGCGATAGCGGGCGTGATGATAAATTATGGCCGCTCCACAGCAGCTTGTGCCGCGATCGTCAGAACCAGAAACGGATGCCCATGACGAGGCTGGCGGTCGACGCCCCTTCCCCTTCGGCGCGGGCGTAGCGGGCGGTGTCGCCAAGCTTGCGTTCCCAATGGACGCCGACATAGGGCGCGAATTCGCGGGCGAATTCATAGCGCAGGCGCAAGCCCAGTTCGATGTTGGAGATGCCCGACCCGATGCCGAGTTCGGGCACATCCTGCGCCGCGATATTCACTTCGGCGGCGGGTTGCAGGATCAGGCGCTGGGTGATGCGCTGGTCATAGCTGCCCTCCATGCGTAGATGGACATCGCCCTTGGTGGAGACGAAGGCCTGGCCCTCGACCTCGAACCAATAGGGAGCGAGGCCTTCGATGCCGATGGTGGCGTAGCTGCGCTGGGGCTGCGGCCGGATGTCATGGCGGACGCCTGCGACCACGTTCCACCATGGGTCGATCGCGCGGCTGTAGAGCGCCTGGACCTCGGCGCTTTCGAGCGGGCCGCCGACTTCGCCCTCCCCTTCGGTCTTGAAAGCGAAGCGGTTGATGTCGCCACCGATCCAGCCTTCGCCTTCCCAAGCATAGCCGTTCGCGCCTTTGTTCGCGCGATATTCGAGGCGGTCGACCATCAGTTGCGAGAAGGTCATGCCGCCGCTTTCCTGGATCATGGCGGCGCGGGCGCGGGCCATGACGGCGGGGTCGTAAAAGGCTTCGGCGGCGTGGTCGGTTGGGACTGGCGGGGCGACGCCTTTGGGGATCATATCGTCGGCGGCAGGCATGCTGTGCCCGGCGTGCGGGTCGGCGGATGCTTCCGGCGCGGGCGGCATCTGATGCGCGCTATGGTCCATCTGGGCCAGGGCGGGGGTGGTGCCAGCAAGCAACGCGATAGCGATCAGGCGCTTCATGCCGCGTCCTCCGCGTGACGGACCGTGACGACGCGCATCATCCCGGCATGCATGTGCATCAGCATATGGCAGTGGAACGCCCAGTCGCCCAGCGCATCGGCGGTCAGATCAAAGCTGATCTTGCCGCCGGGCAGCACATTCACCGTATGTTTGCGCGGGTTGTGGGTCGCATCCTCGCCGGTGATGAGCTGAAAGAAATGGCCGTGAATGTGGATGGGGTGCGGCATCATCGTGTCGTTGATGAGGGTGACGCGCACCCGCTCCATATGGCGGAAAGCGATCGGCTCCGCGCCGTCGGACAGCTTCACCCCGTCGAACGACCACATATAGCGTTCCATGTTCGCGGTCAGGTGAATGTCGAGTGAGCGGGTCGGCGCGCGGACATCCTCATTCGGCTCCAGCGCGCGCAGGTCGGCATAGGTCAGAACGCGATGATCGACATCCTCCAGCCCCGTCGGCCGATCGGCGGTGCGATCGGCAGGCATGGAGGACAGGGTCGCCACGCCCGGTCCCATCGGCACCTCCGGCGCGACCGAGGGGTCGAGCATCTTCATGCTGTGCCCGGCCATGCTTTCATTGGCGGGTTGGGACAGGTCGATGACGCCTCCCTGCCCCATGTCCATGCCGGACATGTCCATCCCCATATCCTTCATCGTGAGCAGCGGACGGGTGCGCAGCGGCGGGATGGCGGCGACCATGCCGATCTGCGGCGCGAGCGTCGCGCGCACGAGGCCGGAGCGGTCGATGGCTTCGGCGATCAGCGCATAGGCGGTTGCGTCGGTGGGCTGGACGATCACATCATAGGTTTCGGCGATGCCGATCTGGAACTCGTCGGTTTCGACCGGCTGGACATGTTGGCCATCGCATTGCACCACGGTCATGGGCAGGCCCGGCAGGCGGACGTTGAAATTCGTCATAGCCGAGGCATTAACGATGCGCAGGCGGACGCGCTCGCCCGGCGTGAACAGGCCAGTCCAGTTTTCCGCCGTGCCATGGCCATTGACGAGGTAGCTGTAGGTGGAGCCGGTGACGTCGGAAATATCGGTCGGGTCCATCCGCATCGCGCCCCATTCGACGCGCTCCTTCAAGGACTGGTTCTTGCCCTTGAGCAGATCGGCCAACGTCTGCTTCTGCATATTATAATAGCCGCCCATCTGCTTGAGCCGCTTGAGCTGGACATGCGGATGGACCGGCGACCAGTCGGACAGGACGATCACATGTTCGCGCGTTACCTGCACCGGATCGACGCCGGCGGGATCGATGACGATGGGACCATAATGGCCCATCGCCTCCTGCATGCCTGAATGGCTGTGATACCAGTAGGTGCCCGACTGCTGGATCGGAAATTCATAGTGGAAGGTTTCGCCGGGGCGGATGCCGGGGAAGCTGACGCCGGGCACGCCGTCCATCTGAAAGGGAAGAATCAGGCCGTGCCAGTGGATCGACGTGTCTTCCTTCAACTTGTTGGTGACGGAGAGACGAACATTCTGGCCTTCGCGCAGCCGGATCAGCGGCGCGGGCAGCGTGCCGTTGATCGTGATCGCGTGGGCCGAGCGGCCGCCAGTCGAAAAATGGCTGTCGGCCACGGTGAGCGCGATCGTCTCGCCCGACAGCACGCCCGGCGCTGGTGCCAGGCCATGGGTGCCGCTTTGCGCCCAGGCGGGGAAGGCGTTGGCGAAGCTGAGGGCGGCAGCGCCCTTGAACAGGGTGCGGCGGTCGAGGGTCAAATGCGTCATGCCCCTTCATACGCGGGGCGCGGCGTCATCCCTCAAAAATTTGGCGCTGGAATGCATTAAAATCCACCCCTGGGAGGGGCGGTATCGGCGCGACGCGCTGACGGAGGGATGTCGCGCCATCGAGAGGGTGACACCCCTCCACCGGCTTCGCCGGTCCCCCTCCCCCGCAGGGGGAGGATTGTTTGAGGCGCGCCTCTTGTCCCTATTCCCCAAGTGCGGCCGACAATTTTGCGCGGGCGCGGTAGAGGCGGGTTTCTACGGCTTTTTCACTGAGGCCGAGCAGCGCGGCGGTGTCCGCCTGGCTCATCGCTTCGATCGTGCGGAGCAGCAGGACGTCCTTGAGCGATGCGGGCAGGGCGGCGATGGCGGCGTTGATCCGGGCGAGTTCGCGCTGCGACTGTGCCGCCTGTTCCGGGTCCGGCGCGGCGTCGGCGATTTCGCCCGCTTCGTCGATGGGGCGGGCAAAGGCGAAGAAGCGCCGCACCGCGCGACGGCGGCCCCAGTCGCGGCATTTGTTGAGCGTGATCCGCGCGATCCAGGTACGAAAGGGGCGCGCGCCATCATAGCGGGCGAGCGCGGCGAAGGCAGCGACGAACACCTCCTGCGTGATGTCGAGCGCTTCGTCCGCATCGCCGACATGGCTGCGCGCCAGCCGCCAGACCGCATCGCGATGCCGCCGCATCAATGCGGCATAGGCATCCTGATGCCCGGCCAGCGCGCGCGCGGCCAGTGCCCGGTCATCAAGGTCGACGGGCGGCGATGTCACCGGGCGGGCTGGGTCAGCGCCTTGACGACGGCGGCGTCGAACTGCGCGGCCTGATCAGGACGCAAGACGGCGCGCATGGCGAAGATATGCTGGAGCGTCTCCTTTTGCAGCGCGCCCATGACATGATGGGTCTGGTCGACGGCCGCGGCGACCTTTGGCCCATAGCCCTGTTCCGCGGCGATCGCGCTGGCGAGCCGTTCATTGTCGGCGCGCATTTCTGCTTCCAGCGCTTCGCGACGCTTGGCAAAGGCGGCTTCGAGTTCGTGGATACGCATTTCCTGTGCCGCGTCGAGCGTCAGCCGCTGGTGGAGCAGGGCGTGGACTTCACTTTCGACGCGCGGTTGCGGCGCGAGCCAGGTACGCGCGACCAGCACGGCTGCGAGCGCTGCGGCAAAAGCCACCAGCGCGACCAGTAGATAGCGTTTGAGGCTCATTGGCCGAGCAGGCGAGAGGGCGCATAGTCCGACATGCCGATCGGCGCAGGCGCAGCCTGCGCTGGGGCGCCGGGCACGATGCTGCCTGCCCAGCCGATGCCGATGGCGACCAAGCCAGCGAGCATCAGGCTGCGCCGCGCCGCGCCCTGCTCCCGGCGACGGGCGACCCCCTGCATCACCGCATCGTCCAGACCCTCAAGCCGGGCGTCGGTCGGCATGGTCCGCACTTGGCCAAGCCATTGATCGAGATCATTCATCGCACATACTCCATCCTCATCGCACCATACGCGCGGCGCGCGCCAATCCCTCATGATGCAGAGGCGAGAAAAAATCATGCACCTTGGGCAAGGGGTGGGGCAAGTCCATGCGTAATGTTCCCTAGAGCTTGTCGCGATCGCGGTGGAATCACTCCCGCCGTTCGCTTCGAGCGCAGTCGAGAAGCCGCCAGCGCTGCCCTTGCGTTTCTCGACTTCGCTCGAAACGAACGGACGTTGTTTCTATTCCGACCCATTCGAGCCGTTCATCCAAGGAGTATAGTCCATGTCCCGTTTCCTGATCGCCGCCGCGTCCCTGTCGCTCGCCATCCTGCCGGGCGCGGCGCTGGCGCATAGCAAGCTGCTATCGTCCAGCCCCGCCGCCAATGCGACCGTGGCCAAGCCGACCAAGCTGACATTGACCTTTTCCGAGAAATTCCTGGCGCCGATGAGCGGCGTGGAACTGGTGATGACGGGGATGCCGGGCATGGCCGATCATCCGCCGATGCCGATCAAGGGGTTCAAGACCGCGCTCGCGCCCGATGGCAAGACCATGGTCGTCACCCTGCCCCGCGCCCTGCCCGCGGGCGACTATGACCTCAAATGGCATATCGTGGGGGCCGACCAGCATAAGATGGAAGGCGGCTACAGCTTCAAGGTCAAGTAAGCCATCATGGACGGGGGGATGCTGGTCTTTGCCCGGTTCGGCCTGATGGCCGACCTCGCTTTGCTCATGGGCCTGCCGCTCTTCTGGTGGGCGATGGGCATGGCGGGGAGCCGGGTGGTGCTGGTGGCGCTGGCGCTGGGCGGCATGGCGCTGTCGGCGCTGTGGCTGCTGGCGAGCGGGGCGAGCATGACCGGCACCCCGATGTTGCCGCCCGATTGGGCGACGGCGGAAATCTTGCTAACGATGACGCCGATCGGTCCAGTGCTGGCCGTGCGGGCGGCGGCGTTGCTGGCCGCGCTGGGGCTGGCCGTCGCGGGGCGCAACCGCCTGGTCCTGATCCCGGCGGCGGTTGCGGCGGCGACGATCGCCTGGACCGGCCATGCGGGCGCGACCGAGGACATGGCGGGCACGGTCCATCGGGTCGCCGATGTGGCGCATATCTGGGCAGCGTCGGGGTGGATCGGCGCGCTGGCGGCGTTGCTCCATGCCGTGACTTTGCGGCGGCCGAATGTCGATCGGGTCGCGGTGATGCTGGCGAAGTTTGGCTTGTTAGGGACGGTGTTCGTCGCGACTTTGGTCGTGACCGGGGTGGTCAACAGCCTGATGATCGTCGGGATTGCCGACCTGCCCGCCCTGGCGGGGAGCCGCTATGGCTGGCTGCTCGGCGCAAAGCTGCTGCTGTTTGCAGGGATGCTGGGGTTGGCCGCGCTCAACCGCTGGCGGCTGACGCCTGCGCTGGAGCGGGGAGACGGCGCGATCGACGCATTGCGGCTGTCGCTGGCGGTCGAGACGGGCGCGGCGATTGCGATAGTGGCGCTTGTGGCCCTGTTGGGAACGCTTGATCCCATGAGCTAAAATCCCCGTTCGTGTCGAGCGAAGTCGAGACAGGCGCGCGCGGCTTCTCGACTTCGCTCGAAGCGAACGGGGTATGGCCTTATGCCGGGCGGTAGATGGCGTAGATTTTCTTGACGTGGACCTGGCTATCCCAGCTGCACGACGCGCCCTGTTCGACCAGGAAGATGTCGCCCTTGCCGAACGTGCCTTGTGCGCCCGCGCCATCGACGAAGGTGACGCTGCCGTCGAGCAGATACATCAGCTCATAATGGCGGTAGGCCATCGGGCGGCGATGATAGGGCGTGGAATCCCAGGTGCCGCAGACAAATTCGCCATCGGCCGAGCGATAGTCGGTGAAGTTGCGGCAGGAGGGCGTCGGCCCGACCAGCAATTCGGCCAGCGGCGCGCCAGAGGGTTCAAGCGGCGCACGGGTGTCGATCGGGATGATCTGGCCATCGGCCGCTGAACCACCTACGCGGCGCACGAACAGCAGGCGCGCGCCCGAAGCCACGCTCCAGCCGAAGGTCGCGCCTTCGCACAAGACCATGCTGTCGCCTTCGTTCAGCGTGCGCTGGTCGATCTGCACAGTGCCGGATTCGATGATGATAAATTCATCGGCGGGCATGGCGTCTACCGTGCCGCTGCCCTGCGTCAGGGCAATGAGGCCGATCGTGACCGGACCTTCGGGCTGGGGGAGCAGCGCGCGGGCGGACAGGAAGGCATCGCCCTCCCCTGCCCCGACGCGCGTGTCCGCCGCCCAGGCGCGCAGATCGACGAAGGAGCGGGTCGCGTTCTGGGTGGTCGTCATGCTGGCTGTCCCTCAAAAAGTCGGATTTGAAAGAAGCTAGCCCGGTGCACGCGGCAGGTTGCACCAAGCGCGCGTCACGGAAACGCGCTTGGTGCCGTTTGCGTGGCGTGGGACGTTCAAAGCTGCCGCAGTGCGGTGGCCGGGCGCACCGACAGCAAGGGGATCGATCCGGCGAGGCCGATGCCAAGCGTCAGCAACGCGCCGCCGCCCAGCGTCGCGAGGACGACGAGCCAGTCGGGGGACCAGGTGAAATCGAAAATCTGGACGATCACGAACCAGGCCGCGCCCGATCCGAGCGCCAGCGCGACCAACGCCAGCATCATGGCGAGCAGGCCATATTCGAGCGCCTGGCCCCCCAATATCTGCCAACGGGTTGCGCCGAGCGTCTTCAAGATCACGCTGTCATAGCTGCGTGCCTGGCGCGAGGCGGCTATCGCCCCGACCAGTACCGCGATCCCGGCGAGGATCGCGACCGAGGCGGCCGCGACGATGGCGGATGACATTTGCGTCATGATCGCGCCGACCTGCTCGATCACCTCGCCCACCGCGATTACCGACACGCCGGGGAAGGCGGCGAGCAGGGCGCGCGTGACCTGATTGTCCTGGCGCGGGTCCATGGTGATGGTCGCGGCCAGGCTGTGCGGCGCGGCGGACACGGTGCCGGGCGAAAAGACCATGATATAGTTGAAGCCCATCGTCTCCCAATTGATCTTGCGCAGGGAGGCGATGCGCGCGGTGATTTCCCGTCCCAGCAGGCTGACGGTCAGCGTATCGCCGACGTCGATGCCGAGCGTCTTGGCCGCCTCTGCGTCGAAGGAAACGAGAGGTACGCCGGCATAATCTGGTGCCCACCATTGTCCCTCGACCAGCTCGCTGCCCTCCGGCAACGTGCTACTATAAGTGATGCCGCGTTCGCCGCGCAGGAACCAGGCACCATCGGGCAGTTCCTTCAGGTCCGTGACGCGCTGATTGCCATAGGCGACGATGGTGCCGCGCAGGGCGGGGACGATGTTGAACTGCGCATCGGGGGCTTGGGCGCGCACGATCGTCTGGAAGCGGTCGGCCTCGCCCGATGGGATGTCGAGGACGAACTGGGCGGGCGCCGTCTTGGGCACGACGTTGCGAATTTCACTGTCGAGGCTGGTCTGGATACCCGCGAGCGTCACGAACAGGGTGAGCGCGAGGCCGAGCGCGACGATCAGCGCGGCGGTCTGCGCGCCGGGGCGGTGGAGATTGGCGAGCGCGAGGCGGAGCAAAGGCCTGCGCGGGCGCGGCGCGCGCAGGGCGAGCTGGCGCACGCCCCAGCCGATGCCGAGCAACAGGAGCATGACGGCGGCGGTCGCGCCGAGAACAGCGGCGGAAAAGAGCGGATCGCGCGCGGTGCCGAGCGCCAGCGCCACCAACAGCGCGCCTGCCGCCGTCATCGCGATCAGGCTGCGTCGGTCGATGCCGTGCCGCGCATCAACCACGCCGCGAAAGAGAAGCGCGGCGGGCTGGGTCCGGGCGCGGGCGAGCGGCGGCAGGGTGAAGAGGAAGGCGATGAGCAAGCCATAGGCGGCGCTGGTGACGAGCGGCAAGGCATGGAGCCGGAAACCGGGGCTGACCGGCAGCACATCGCCCGCCAGTGCGACGATGGCAGGCGGCAGGAGCGCGCCGACGATCAGGCCGCAAGCAATGCCTAGCAGCGCAATGCAGCCAATCTGGAGCAGATAGATGCGCGCAATGTCGGTCGAGGTTGCGCCCAGCACCTTGAAGGTCGCGATGCCGGGGCGTTTGAGCGCGAGATAGGAGGCGACGCCATTGCTGACGCCGATGCCTGCGATCACCAGCGCAGCAAGGCCGATGAGCGAGAGAAATTGGCCCATGCGGACGATGAAGCGGCTTGCCCCCGGCGCGGCACGATCGCGGTCCTTATATTCCCACCCGGCCGAGGCGTAACGCTTTTCCAGATCCTCGCGCACCGCCTGCGCGTCGGCACCAGGGGCCAGGCGAAGGCGATATTTGCTGTCATAGAGGCTGCCGGGCTGGATCAGGCCGGTGCGGCGCAAGCCTTCCAGCGAGACGATCGCCACTGGGCCGAGGGTGAAGCCTTCGCCCAACCGGTCAGGCTCGTCGGTAATGATGTCCGCGATGGTGAAGGTGGCGGTGCCATAGACCAGCCGATCGCCGGGCTTGACGTCAAGCCGGTCGGCCAACGCCGGGCCGATGAGGATGCGGTCGGGACCAAGCGGCGCGCGATAGACGCCGCTTTGCAGGGCCAGCGTGCCATAGAGCGGATAGGCGCTGTCCACGCCCTTGAGTTCGGTCAGCACCGCCGCCGAGTCCGGCCGTTCGCCCCGCGCCATGGCGCGCAAACGGATGGTTTCGCTCAAGCGACCGACGCGGCGGAAGGCGGCCTTGTCGCCCTCCCCCGCTTCGCGCTGGGTCATGGCGATTTCGACGTCCCCGCCGAGCAGCCCCTGCCCCCGTTGGCTCAATTCCTGCGTGATCGCTGAGGTCAGGCTGCCGATCGCCGCGAGCGTCGCGACGCCCAGGAACAAGCAGAGAAAGAGCAGGCGCAATCCCCGGAACCGGCCGAGCAGATCGCGCCGGGCGATGCGCCAACTCGACGCCCAATCCAGCGCGCTCACGCCGCGCGATCCGAAACGATCTGGCCATCGCGCATTTCGATGATCCGGCCGCAGCGGTCGGCGAGCGCGGGATCATGGGTTATGATGACGAGCGTCGCGCCCGCCGCGCGCTGGCGGTCGAACAACAAGTCCATGATGGTGACGCCGGTGGTCGCGTCGAGATTGCCGGTGGGTTCGTCAGCGAACAAGATGGTTGGACGCGGCGCAACGGCGCGGGCGATGGCGACGCGCTGCTGCTCGCCGCCTGACAATTGCGATGGATAATGATCGATCCGGTGGCCAAGCCCGACCGCGCGCAATTCATCGGCGGCGCGCGCGAAGGCATCGGACACGCCCGCCAGTTCGAGCGGCACGGCGACATTTTCGAGCGCCGTCATGGTCGGGAGCAGATGGAAGCTCTGCAGCACGATGCCGATGCGACCGCGCCGGGCGCGCGCCAGGGCGTCCTCATCCAGCGCGCCGAAATCAACGCCGCCAATATGCACATCGCCGCCGCTCGCGCGTTCGAGGCCACACAGCACCGCCATCAGCGAGCTTTTGCCCGATCCCGATGCGCCCAGAATCGCAATGCTCTCACCGCGCAGCAAGGTGAGGTCGACGCCCTTCAATATCTCGACCGGCGCGTCGCGCGTGCCAAGCGAGAGGGTGACATTGCGCGCACGGATCGCGATAGTGGCGGGATCGATAGGCATATGCATGAAGAAGGAGCGCTCCTTGGCGGGCAGATTATCGCAATATGGGGCGTTGGCGCTGATTGTCCAACTGGCGAGTGGCTGTTCGGACAGCACGCCGCCGCCCCCCCCGGTCGCCAACAGTGCGCAGGTGGCACCGGCCGCTGCGCCAGTGGCCGATGGCAAGCTGGTGGTGGCGTTCGGCGACAGTCTCTATGCCGGCTATAATCTGGATCAAGGCAAGGGGCTGGCCCCGATGCTGGAGCAGGCTTTGGCGGCCCGCGGCATGAAAGCGCAGGTGGTCAATGCCGGGGTGTCGGGCGATACCAGCGCGGCGGGGCTGGCGCGGCTGGCCTTCACGCTCGACGGGCTGGCGCGCAAGCCGGACCTGATGCTGGTGGGGCTTGGCGGCAACGACATGCTGCGCGGATTGAGCCCGGAGACGACGCGCGACAATCTGGATGCGATCCTTGCCGAGTTGAAGAAGCGCGATATTCCGGTGCTGCTGACCGGCATGCTCGCCTCCCCCAATATGGGGCCGGATTATGCCGCCGCCTTCAACCCGATCTTCCCCACGCTGGCGACGAAATATGACGCGACGCTCTATCCCTTCATGCTGGACGGGGTGATTGGCGACCGGGCGCTGCAATTGCCCGATGGTATTCATCCCAATGACAAGGGGGTGGAAGTGATCGTCGGCAAGCTGACGCCGATCGTCGAAGGGGCCTTGCGTGGCTGATGTGATCCGGGTCGGACTGGTCGGCTATGGCCTGGCGGGTCGCGTCTTTCATGCGCCGTTGTTGCGCGCCGTTCCGGCCATGCGGTTGACGACGATCAGCACAAGCCGGGTGGACGAGGTTGCGGCCCTGGACCCGGTCATTCGGTGCGTCGCAACCCCAGCCGAGATTTTCACCGACCCCGCCATCGACCTGGTGGTGATCGCGACGCCCAGCGCGACCCACGCCGATCTGGCGGCAGAGGCGTTGCGCGCTGGCAAGCATGTCGTGGTGGACAAGCCGTTCACGCTGTCGCTGCAACAGGCGCGCGAGCTGGCCTCCTTGGCAGGGGAATGCGGGAAACTGCTCGCGGTTTTCCACAATCGCCGGTTCGACAGCGATTTCCTGAGCATCCGCGCGGCCATTGCCGAAGGCGTGGTCGGGCGCATTACCCATTTCGAATCGCATTTCGACCGTTCCCGGCCGGACGTGCGCGATAGATGGCGCGAGGATGGATCGGCTGGGTCAGGCATATGGTTCGACCTCGGACCACATCTGGTCGATCAGGCGCTGGCCCTGTTCGGGCGCCCCGATGGCGTGAGCGCCGACATTGCCGCCTTGCGGGACGGATCGCCATCGGACGACTGGGCGCATGTCGTGCTGCGCTATGCCGGGATGCGGGTCATATTGCATGCCAGCATGAGCGCGCCTGCAGGAGAGGCCGGCGGCAGCCCGCGCTTCCTCGTGCATGGGCAGGGCGGTACGCTGGTCAAGATGCGGCTCGACCAGCAGGAAGCGCAGCTCGTGGCCGGATTGCGCCCCAGCGATCCGGGCTGGGGTGCGGATGATGATCCGGTTGTCGTCTATGATAGGCAAGGCGGCAGGACTGTGCGGCCTGCGCTAGCGGGCTGTCAGCAAGATTATTATGCGCAGATGGCGGCGGCGATCCTGTCGGGCACCCCCCTTCCCGCGACGCTGGAAGACGCCGTTGCGGTGCAGGAAGTGGTGGAGGCAGCGCAGATTTCAGCACGGGACGGCAGGCAGGTGGCGCTCCCGCTACCCGCTTGACCCTCCCCTTGCCGGCAGGGCTATCGCATATGACCAAGCATTGAGAGAAGGAATGCATCGTTCCAGCCCGCCCGTTTGATTTTGCCTTTGATTGATCCCTTGTCCGGGTGG
>Ga0156326_171_pt2 | contig 210779 bp, 192 predicted proteins | sample RifCSPlowO2_12_FD_107974 | JGI IMG/M metagenome (GOLD analysis project Ga0156326, IMG submission 107974) | Sphingomonadales bacterium RIFCSPLOWO2_12_FULL_63_15 | reverse complement strand
CCTTGCGCCTGCGGCTGCTCAAGGTCGCTGCGCGCGTCGTAGAAAGTGCTAGCCGCATCCGCATTTGCGCTGGGGTTGGGCCAGCAGACTGCTCCCTTGCAGCGGCTCGATCGCGGTTGATTGGGGAGGAAAGGCGGCAGCTAACCCAATCCGCCCTGCATCGCAGGCACCTTTGCCGCCTCGACAATGCCTTCCAGTTCCGTGACTTCCTCGTCGGTCAGTTCGGAGAAGAATTGCTCGCGCTTCCGCGCAGAAAGCCTGCCTCCATTCTGAGTACAAAACTGGATGAAGAGGCTGGATAACCGGTCAGGAAGGTCGATCCGGTTCGCCAACCGACGCTTGGCGTCATCGAACCGTTCAAGATAATCAAGTTCAGCAGGTAGAGAGAAACGGACTGTCCGCTCGAGTCTGTCCATCAGATACTCTGCTTGGCGAGTGGCGTCGAAATAACGGTAGAGATAGGCTGTGTCGTTCAATACCTCGACGTTGCCGTTCTCGGTGGGCTGCCAATCGATATATGGAAGCGTGCCTGTTGAATAGTCCTCCAAGGCGACACGATAGCCAGGTAAATCTTCCAGTATCGCCGCCGAAACAGGAAGAACGACACCATCCGGATTGAAACCTGCGTCTGCCAGCGCCTTCTGGATAAGGAAGCGATGGAGGCGACCATTGCCATCCTCAAATGGATGAAAGAACACAAAGCCGAATGCCAGTAGGGTGGCATTGAGCGCCGGATCGAAGCGGGAGCGCAGGCAGAGTTCATAGGCGGCAAAAAGGCTCGTAAGAAGGTCCGGAAGATCTTCATGCCTTGCCGAAATATGGTCTGGAATAGGCGTTTGATCGCGGGGATCGTGCCGACCTACGAAGCCGCCCTGCTCCCGAAGATTATACACGACGAATCGCGTCTCCTTTGGGTCGAACAGCGATCGGTGCATGCGCTCCATGCTGGGGATAGAAAGTTCGACTTCCTTTGCATCGGCAATCACCCGCCCCCAACGCTCTAACCGATTGCGCGGCGGGGCTTCCCCTTCAATCCCAAAAGAACCCTTGCTTTCATTCAGCAGCAAAAAGTTCGTCGCGCGCCTCAGGATCGCTGGATCGGCGCGAGCCACCGTCTCCTTGGCCTCGCCTTTTAGAGCCTCGATCCGTTCGTCACTCAGACGCTCCGTTCGCCTGACCAATGGGCAGAAACCGGGAACGCCCGGCAGATTGTTCTCGATCTTGTGTCGCAGGGAGCGCGACGCCCGGCGAACGATATATTGATTGGGATCGAGAAGGGGTATGTATGGCACCCCTTGCAAATCATCGATTGGAAGCCGCTCGTCGGTGAGCCATTCATAGAGAAACCAAGCGCGTCTGATATAGACGCCGCGCGGCTTAGCTGCGATCAGTTCGGTGAGTTCCGCCGCGATGCCCTCGCAGCGGAACAACTGGCTTATCACGCGGAGATCGACGCCCTCGTGTTTGAGCGCGACCGTGAGATGCTCGATCCGCTGTTCGGGTACGCGATAGTTTGCGTTGCGCGGCAGGAGAACCCATTCAATGCCCTCTCGCACAGACGTGGTTTTTTGGCCGATCGGCATTAACGCGGTCATTCTCCGTGGCGGCGGACAATCGAGTTCAAAATCCTCGATGATCTGCGCGTAGCCCATGAGCTGGGCGTCAAGTGGGCGACCGGGAAGTTGCGTTGTCATTTTGGGAGTTTAGGATTGAAGAGCTCAATTTGCGATTGAAAAAGTCAGCTTGAGTGAGTGAGGGCAAATTTTTCTCAATTTTGAATTGGAAAAGTGAGTTTTGCGGAATGAGCGCCTGAAACACTGCAATCCCGACTGATTTTATCAGCCCTTCGATTCGGTCGCGCGATTTTCCCCAAACGTTCTCGTGCGCCCGAACGATTGCCTACGAGAATCGGGGTGCGAAAAACGCAAGCTGATTGACCATGATGTTTGACATCGGACAATCGAGTGCTGGCAAGGAAAGAAAAAAATGCCGTCGGCGGATCGTGTCGATCCCCGATATCATGGTGTGGGTGCAGCGCAGCAAGTTGCGGCGAGCAAAGCATGGCCTTGCTGGGAAAGAAACATAGCTTCTTCTCCTCCGAAACGGAAAAAGGCCGCGTTGTTGCGGCGCTCAAGGTGCTTCTTGTCCGCGTAAGGGATGGCAACCCGCACGGCGGAACCGGCGGCTATCGCGGAACCTCCAGATGGACGCTTCCGTCGGAAAGCGCCTGATACTCAACTGTTGCAACAGTCGGTGGGCGGCTCTTGTCGCAATAGCGCACGGTAATGGTGTCGTCTCTGATCGCAGGGCAAAGGCCGGAACCATAGAGAATGTCCGCCAGCGCGTCGAAGGTCGTCGCCTTGGCGCGATAGGCTCCGGTCCAACGTACCGCCCAAATGTCCTCGTTAGCCTTGACCCGATAGCCAGCCCGCTCCGCTACGTCCATGACCGCCCCCAGCACTGTGTCGGCACGCACATCGAAATTCAGCACGGCGGACAGGTCGGCGGGTCGCGAGCGAGCCGACTGCGGCGGAAAGCCGGATCCCGCCCACCACAGTGCTGCGTCAGCGCCAGCTATGAAAAGACACAGGCCTATCAAAGCCATGGGCAGACGCTGGACGCATCGCATGAACCCGTCCGACCGGTAGAAACGGCGAACGAGAAAGAGCCGATTCCATCGGACCCGTGACGGACGCGCGCGGTGCATGATCTGCGTCGTCCGTTGCAGCATGTTGGTACGGCGGACCGGCGGGGGAACCGTGGCGATTTCCATCGGTCCCGCAGGCGGCGGCAACGTCGGCGCTGGCGGTCCCTCATCACACACGGCCTGATGATCGGCGCAGACGCATGCCACCCGCTCTGCCAATATTCCGACCCGCGCAAATGCCCACGCCAGTTCTTGCGGGGAGATACGGTACGATCGCCCATAGCGCGCCTCGACATAGGCACGGCGGATGCAGCCGAAGGCGCGGCGCTCGAAACGGTTTTCTCGCGGCCACGCCGAACATAGGCGCGTGTCGAGCGCTTCGGCGGCTTCGCGCAATTCGTCCAGCGCATGGGTTCGCGGGCCGTGGAGGGTCAGCGACCAAAGCACGCATTGATAGAGATGTTCGCACGCCTGATGCAGCAGCAGCGCCGCCATCGCCGCGTTGCCCCTATCGCGATAGAACGTCGCCCCCGCTAAGAATTCGCGCCCGCCTCTATGCCAACGCAGATACTCCGCGACGCCGCGTATGGTCCGATCACGTACAGGTAGATGATGCGGCGCGCGAAGGCGCAAGCCTTCCATCTGATGAAGAGCGATTCCCTGTTCGGCAATGGTAACGAAATGCGGAACGCCCTCAGCGAGCGCACCGTTGACCCGCTCCAGACTTTCAATGGTCAGCCGCACTGGACGAGTGATCTCGCCAAACTCCCATGCGCGGCGCAACCGGTCCCGCACCACCCGCCAATCGCGCTCGCTGCGAGCCAGCCGGGGATGGTTGACGACCGCCAGCAGGCGGAACGCTTCCCCCGGCACGACCTGGTCCCAATCCTTCTCGGCATGTGGGCCATGCAGGATCAGGGTCAGTATGCGGCCCGCCCGATACTGCTGCGACAGCCTGCCCTTGGTCGTTTCCTCAAATACCTCGAACAGGAGTGTCGCGACGTGAAGCAACTCCTCCCGGATCGACGCAGGCAGATGATCGGCATCGGTGCGCAGCGTCATGACCGCGCCCCCCGCTGGCGAGGCTGGCAGCCCTGTGGGCGTGAGTGGCCGGTTACGTCCGCCACGCGATCCAGTAAAGCCCGCATAAGTGGACGGACGCGATCTGGGGTAAACCCGCCGTCATCCATCGGCGGGTCGCCAATCAGATGCGGATAGCCCCATTTCCAGTAGGGGGATAGGATGACCGCTAGCCGCGCCATATCAGGGCAGTCATGCCCTAACCCCGTGGCATTGGCGTAAACCAGCACCTTCTTAATGTCCTGCCGGATATGCGTCGCGGCCCACTCATCGGGAACGCCAATGTCCAAAAGATGGGCGCATAGCGCCAGCTTCGCGACCGCACCTGCCTGATGCAGCGTCACGCGAACGTCTCGCGCAAAGAAGCCCGCCTCGATCGAAGCGAACGCGATTTCGGCACTGTCATAGCGGTCACCGCTAAGTCCACGACCCGCTTTGGTCCGAACGAGTACAGCCACTTCATCCTCATAGCGCTGGCGGAGAGACGCCAGCGCCTTCGTCCAAGGAGAGGCTATTGCGGACGCCGCAACAGGCGCAATCGTCAAACCGTGCAGCAAGGCACGGCGGGATTTGGAGACGAGCATATCTTCCTCCATTCCGCATCCATCGCAGACAGAGGGCGTGACGGACGGATGCGGAACGGTCCGGCCCGCCCTTGCGCTTTGGTTTACCCATGGCGAGCAGTTTCTCCACGTCGTCGCGATGGAGGAAAATGTCGCCGGGAAGGGAATGGCCGGTCCGAAAGCGCATGACCATCGCTCGATCGGCACTGTGTTCGGAGAGCAGGAAATATCGCAGCCTGCCGAAAAACTGTCTTCGGTTGAGTAACACCCGCCTCTTGCCAAAGCGGGATATGTAATAGGCGCGGGGGCCAGATGCCTTCTGTAAAAAACCCAGAAATTCCTCAAAATGCCGATCTGGAGCGTGCGGCAGGGCCAAAGGAGTGTCCGGCGTCTTCAAGCCATATTGGTAGAGTTGCCGCCAGATATGCGGTGCCGCCGTGGCGGCAAGGGTTGCCAAAGTGAGGAAGGAAAAGAAATTTGCCGAATTGGAAGGCACTGAAATCAGCAGGCCGATAAGGAATATGGCGAATAAAAACCCGAAGACCATGCTGACGAGGAACGCGCCATTATAGTAGCGTGCGAAGGGCGGCTTGGCCTGATTGATGACGGCAGCATTGACCTTCAAGCCTTCGTCCAGGTCGTCCGACGTGAATTGCGCCAAGGCCTTCCAGAGCGGAATATTTTCGCAATCATCCCCGTCCGCAAAGATTTTCCATCCTTCGCCGGGGCCGACCGTCATCTGTTTCCGCCTTTTCGCAATTCATCCATATAGTCGCTCCACCACTGGGCCATTTCAACACGTTCGGTCCAATAGGCGGACTGGTTATATATGCGACGCACCGACCCCGCCACCATATGTGCCAGTGCTCGCTCGATGGCATCTGGGTTCCATTTGCCGGATTCGTTCAACAACGATGATGCGGACGTGCGGAAGCCGTGGGCCGTCATTTGCTCTTTGGAATAGCCCATCCGCCGCAATGCCGCGTTGATGGTGTTGTCGCTGATCGGCCTTGCTCTGGTGCGGATCGAAGGGAACACATAGCGCCCGGAGCCGGATAAGGATCGCATGCTTTTTAGGACCGCGAGAGCCTGCCGGGATAGAGGCACCGAATGAGGCTGGCGCATCTTCATCTTGGCTATCGGGATTTTCCAGACCGCTTTGTCGAAATCTACCTCCGCCCATTCCATTTGCCGTAGTTCGCCCGGACGCTGGAAGACATGGGGTGTAAGTTTAAGGGCGTGCACGACGGCTGGATCGCCTTGATAATCCTCAATAGCGCGCAGGAGCGCCCCGAACTCGTCAGGATCGATAATAGCCGCGAAGTGCTTGACCCTCGGCGTGGTCAATGCGCCGATCAGAAGTTGCGCCGGATCACGCTCGGCACGCGCCGTTGCAACTGCAAAGCGAAAAACCCGGCTGGCGAATGAGCGCAATAGGTTGGCGGTTTCCAAGCGGCCACGCCGTTCATGCTTTTGCAGTTCATGAAGAAGTTCGTGGGGAGTGATATCAGCGACGGGGCGCTTTCCAAAGTCTGTACCAAGCAGTTTTACAAACCATCGCATCTTCTCCAACGTTGGCTCTGCCAACCCCTCGCGCGCTTTCTTCTCTATCAACTCTTCGGCTACGACAGCGAAACTGTTGCTGGCCCGAATGCTCGCCTCGATGCGAGCTTGCCGCTTGGCTACGTTGGGATCGATAGCGTGAGCCAGTTGCCTACGGGCCGCATCCCGGGCAGCGCGCGCCTCGGCCAGCGTAATCTGCGGATACGCCCCTAGCGATAGTTTCCGCTCCACTCCGTCCATGCGGTATTTGATTCGCCACAGCTTGCTGCCTCTTGGATTGACGAGCAAATACAAACCTTGGGAGTCAGAGACCTTGTACGGCTTGTCTGCAGGCTTGGCATTTCGGATAGCGGTATCGGTCAGCACCATTGGGGGCCTCGATTCTGCTGGGGCCCGCGAGGCCCCCTGGTTAAGCCCCCATCACGCGCAATCGCAGGCAAACAGGGGCATCCGCCGACAATCAGCGAATGCCCAAAACTAACGGAAATCAGGGATTTTTTCAACTGTTGGCAGACGTCGCCAGACAGGATTTTGGAGGCCCGAGCCGGAATCGAACCGGCGTGCAAGGATTTGCAGTCCTCTGCGTAACCACTCCGCCATCGGGCCTCAGTCAAGTGGGTGGCCGCAAATGTGCGGCTTTGGCGGCAAAGTCAAGCGGTAGGGCAGCAGTTTACCCCAAGAATCTCGCACGCCGCCATGCAAAGCTGCTTGGCGCGGGGCGCGTGCTGATTTAGAGGTCCGTTGATCCCCTTACTGTATTGCATTGCCAATACAGTTGTGCCAAGCCCACTGGACCAAGCGAGAAACTATCGTGACCGAGCAGAAACATTCTTCGATGCGGGCCGCCATGGTCGAAAGCCAGTTGCGCACCAGCGACGTCAACGACCCGCGCGTGATCGCGGCGATGGCGAAGGTGCCGCGCGAGGATTATGTGCCCGCGCATCGCCGCGCCATGACCTATATCGACCGCGCCATTCCGCTGGACGGCGGGCGCGCAATCAACCCGCCGCTGGCCACCGGCCGCCTGCTGACCGAAGCGCAGGTCGTGCCAGGTGACAAGGTGCTGCTGATCGGCGCGGCGACCGGCTATTGCGCCGCGCTGCTGGCCGAAATGGGCGCGCAGGTGGTCGCGGTCGAGGAAGAGGGCGGGCCTGAGAGCGTTGGCGCTGCGGTTACGCGCGGGCCGCTGAGTGCCGGGGCGGTCGATGGCGCACCCTATGACCTTCTGGTCATAGATGGCGCGGTAGAGGAAGTGCCCGCGACGCTCGTTCAGCAGCTTGTCGATGGTGGACGGGTGGTGACCGGCCTGGTCGAGCGCGGCGTGACGCGCCTGTGCAGCGGTCGCGTCGTGGGCGGCGTGCTGGGTCTGTCCAGCATCGCTGACCTCGAAATGGTGGTGCTGCCGGGTTTTGCCACGCCGGAACAGTTTGTTTTTTGAGACAGGGATCATGACAGCAAAGCGACCATCATTTGGGCGGGTCACCGCTACAGCCTTGCTGTTATTGTCCACCAGCCTGTCGGGGCAGGCCATGGCCGAAACCCTGCAGGGTGCGCTGGCCAAGGCCTATGCCTCTAATCCCACGCTGACCGGCGCGCGCGCCGGGCAGCGGGCGACGGATGAGAATGTGCCGCTTCAGAAGGCAAGCGGACGTCCCACCGCCCAATCGCAGCTACAATTTCAGGAACTGGTTGTGCGTCCGTCCAACAGCTTCCTGGCACCGCATCGTTCCGCCAGCGCAAGCGTCAGCATCGATGTGCCTATTTATCAGGGCGGAGCGGTTCGCAATGGTGTGAAGGCCGCGAAAACCCGTGTGGAAGCGGGTCAGGCGAATTTGCGCGGCACCGAAGCCAGCATTTTTTCGCAGGTGGTGGCTGCCTATATGGACGTGATCCGCGACAGCGCGATCGTGTCTCTGAACCGTGCCAATGTGCAGGTGTTGGAAGTCAATCTGCAAGCGACCAATGATCGGTTCGAAGTCGGCGACCTGACCCGCACCGACGTTGCCCAGTCGCAATCCCGGTTGGCGCTGGCGCGCTCGGACTTGCAGATCGCGGAATCCAATCTGATCACCAGCCGCGAAAATTACATCGCGTTGGTGGGTGATGCCCCTGATGCGCTGGAAGCGCCACCGGCCCTGCCGGGCTTGCCTGCATCGCCGGATACGGCGGTGCAGATCGCGCTGGCGGACAATCCCGACATTCTTGCCGCGCAAAAGTCGCGGGAGGCTGCACGCTATGACGTAAAGGTGGCAAAGGCAGCCACGCTGCCGACGCTGAGCGGCTTTACCCAGGGCAGCTATACCGATTATCTGGACCCCGATATTCGAGAGAATAAGCAGGCCGCCGTTGGCGCGACGCTGAACCTACCCCTCTATCAGGGCGGGCGTCCCGCCGCGCAAGTGCGTCAGCGCCAGGCGCAGGAATCGCAGGCAATCGAGCAGACGATCGAGATTGAGCGCAGCGTCATCGCCCAGACGCGTGCCGCCTATGCAAGTTGGCAGGCGTCCTTGCAGACGATCCAATCCAATCAGACGGCGGTCGATGCATCGACCTTGTCTCTGGAAGGCGTGCGCGCCGAAAATTCGGTGGGTAGCCGGACCATTCTGGATATTCTGGATGCCGAGCAGGAAGCACTTAATGCGCGTGTTCAGCTCGTAACCGCTCGGCGCAACGCTTATGTTGCCGGGTTCAGCTTGCTGGCGGCTATGGGCCATGCCGAAGCTGATGACCTGGGGCTGGCAAGTGGCGCGCTATACGATCCCATCGTTCCTTATGAGGCGGTGCGGGGTAAATGGTTCGACTGGGATTATGGGCCGACGCCGGTGCCTGTAGCGACGCGCACCGTTGACTCGGTGCCCCAAAACGCCAATGTGAGTCCTGAAATGGCACGACAGCCCTGATCGATAGCGGTCGAGGGTCGGCAAACGAGGGGGCAACATGGGCGATATGAGCAAAGAACCCTCGATGGAAGAGATACTCTCGTCCATCAAGCGGATCATCGCCGAAGAAGGCGAAGAGGCGGCCTTGGCCGCGCCGCGCCGTGTTCGCGCCGAAGCTGCCAAGCCTGCTGCTGTTCCGCCCGTAGAACAGGCGTCGAACGAAGACGCCCTGGGTGAGCAAATGGGCGACGAAATCTTAGAACTGACCGAGGAGATCGGTGTGGAGGAAGTTTTGCCTGCGCCCAAAGCCGCTTCGTCCAAGCCCGCTGCTGCCCCACAGAAACCGACAGCCGCGCCCGTCGCAGGGCCTGCGGCCACAGGAGCGATCCTTTCGGTCGAAAGCGAAGTGGCCGCGCGCCACTCGCTCTCCGCTTTGTCCTCAATGCTGGTCGCGCCGCAGGATGGTGGGGACAATACGCTCGACGGGCTGGTGCGCTCGCTGCTCAAGCCCATGCTCAAGGAATGGCTGGACGCCCGGCTGCCGGCCTTGGTCGAAGAGATGGTGGCCAAGGAGATTGCGCGGATTACCGCGCGCTGATCCTGTCCTAGCGCAAACCGCTGACGCAATTCCTTTTATCATGCTATATCTAACCCGGTTCTGATGGCTGGGGGGATGGCAGCATGATAGTCCTGATCGCGGCGACGGCCTTTGTCGGTACGCATTTCATATTGTCTCATCCCTTGCGTGCGCCACTGGTGGCGCGCCTTGGGGAGAAGGGCTTTCTTGGCGTCTATTCGCTGGTTGCGGCGGTTACGTTGATCTGGATGATCGTCGCCTATCGCGCTGCGCCGGTCACGCCGTTGCTGTGGCCGGTCGGCGATGGATTGTGGGTGATCGCGACCCTCATCATGCTTGTCGCCTCGATCCTGCTGCTGGGGTCATTGGTTGGCAATCCAGCCATGCCCAACCCGGACGGGCCGATCATGGTCCCGGCGGAGGCGAAGGGCGTGTTCGCCATCACCCGTCATCCGATGATGTGGGCTTTCGCGATGTGGGGACTGGCGCATATCTTGGTTTATCCCGTGGCAGCGAATATCATCGTATCGGCGGCGATCATCCTCCTGGCGCTGGTCGGCGCCGCCTTGCAGGACCGCAAGAAGAAAGTGCTGACCCCTGCGGCCTGGCAGCATTGGGAATCGCGGACGAGCTATTGGCCCTTTGCCGCGATCCTGGCTGGGCGCGCGCGGTTCGGACGGTTCGGGATGCATGCGCTGGCGGGCGGGCTGGTCGTCTGGTTGGCGGCGACCTGGGCGCATATGCCGCTGGCGGGCTGGCCTGCGGGCATATGGCGCTGGTTGGGCTGATCTTTCGGCTGGAATGGGGCGGCAAGGCGCATTAAGGCCCGTGCCATGACCGAACTGCCCAAAACATTCGACCCCGCCGCAATCGAAACCCGCTGGTACGCCCATTGGGAGGAAAAAGGCCTGTTCCGCCCCGAACGGCCGGACGCGCAGCCCTATACCATCGTCAATCCGCCGCCGAACGTAACCGGCAGCCTGCATATCGGCCATGCGCTCGACAATACGTTGCAGGACATCATGATCCGCTACGAGCGGCTGCGCGGCAAGGATGCTTTGTGGGTGGTCGGCACCGACCATGCAGGCATCGCGACGCAGATGGTGGTCGAGCGGCAGATGAATGCGAAGGGCGAGAAGCGCACCGATTATAGCCGCGACGAATTCATCGCCAAGGTCTGGGACTGGAAGCAGGAAAGCGGCGGCACGATTACCGGCCAGCTGCGCCGGCTTGGCTGTTCGATGGACTGGAGCCGCGAACAATTCACCATGGATCCGCATTTCAGCAAGGCCGTGGTCAAGGTGTTTGTCGAACTGCACCAGCGCGGCCTGCTTTATCGCGACAAGCGGCTGGTGAACTGGGATCCGCATTTCCGGTCGGCCATTTCGGATCTTGAGGTGGAGACGAAGGAGACGCAGGGCGGCTTCTGGCGGTTCAAATATCCGCTGGCCGATGGCGTTCGCCTGGCCGACGGGGCGGACCATATCGTCGTCGCGACGACGCGGCCCGAAACGATGCTGGCCGACATGGCGGTCGCGGTCCATCCCGACGATCCGCGCTATCGGAGCGTGATCGGCAAGGAGATTCTCCAGCCGATCACCGGGCGGCGCTTGCGGATCGTCGGCGATGATTATGCCGACCCGGAACTGGGGTCCGGCGCGGTCAAGATCACGCCGGGGCATGATTTCAATGACTTCGAGGTCGGCAAGCGCGCAGGGATCGCAGCGGGCCAGATGCTCAACATGTTCGATGCCGATGCGAAGGTGGTGCAGACCGCTGACGGGCTGGTGCCGGAGGCGTTTCTAGGGCTGGATCGGTTCGAGGCGCGCAAGGCAGTGGTCGAGGCGATGAAGCCAGATTTCTTGGTGCCGCATGTCACCAGGAACAAGGAAGGCGAGGAAGTCGCCGCCGACTCCGAGCCGCGCGTGATCCAGACGCCTTTCGGGGACCGCTCCGGTGTTGTGATCGAACCGTGGCTGACCGACCAATGGTATGTCGATGCGGCTAAACTGGCGGTCGCGCCGATGCAGGCGGTGCGCGACGGGCGGATCGAGATCGTCCCCAAAACGTGGGAAAAGACCTTCTTCAACTGGATGGAGAATATCCAGCCCTGGTGTGTGAGCCGCCAATTATGGTGGGGGCACCGGATTCCGGCTTGGTTTGGGCCTTCCAAACAGCTCCCGATTGAAGCGCCAAACATGGTTGATCCCAATCGCGCTAAAGAGCTTAGTGAGGTTTTTGTAGCAGAAACTGAAGACGAAATTCGGGAGCTTGCGTTAAAGTTCTACGCGGATGAAGGCATATCAAAGGTCGAGTTTGTTGTGCGACCTGACGATGCTGCGAGAAACGCATTTCGTTCACAAACTGGCCGAGATCCTGAAAATGAAAACACCGTTTGGCTGTGGCGAGACGAGGACGTCCTCGACACCTGGTTCTCCTCGGCGCTGTGGCCGTTCGGGACGCTGGGCTGGCCGAACGACAATCCTCCCCGGAACGGGGAGGTGGCAGCGCGGAGCGCTGACGGAGGGGGTGCGCATCTTGACGCCACCTTGCCCCAGGACGCCAACCCCCTCCACCAGCCTTTGGCTGGTCCCCCTCCCCGTGCCGGGGAGGATTTGGTGCCCCGCCACTACCCCAACGACCTCCTCATTTCCGGCTTCGACATCCTGTTCTTCTGGGACGCGCGGATGGCGATGCAAGGCATGGAGTTCATGGGTGACGTGCCATGGCGCAAACTCTATCTCCACGGCCTCGTCCGGGCGGCGGACGGGCAGAAAATGTCCAAGTCCAAGGGCAATGTCGTCGATCCGCTCGGCCTGATCGACAAGTTCGGGGCCGATGCGCTGCGCTTCTTCATGGCGGCGATGGAGAGCCAGGGCCGCGACGTGAAGATGGATGAGAAGCGGGTCGAGGGCTATCGCAACTTCGCGACCAAGCTGTGGAACGCCGCGCGCTTCCTCCAGTCGAACGGCGTGACGGCCTCGACCAGCCATGAGGCACCCGCCGCACAATTGCCGGTCAATCGCTGGATCATCGCCGAGACGGTCGCGACCGTGCAGGCGATCGACAGCGCGCTTGCCGACCTGCGCTTCGACGCAGCCGCCAACGCCATCTATCATTTCGTCTGGGACCAGTTTTGCGACTGGTATATCGAACTGACGAAAGGCGCGATGGACGACGAGACGCGCGCGGTCGCGGGCTGGGCGTTCGATCAGATATTGGTTATGCTGCACCCCTTCATGCCCTTCATCACCGAAGAGTTATGGCACCTGACCGGTACGCGCGCGAACGAACTGATCGTCGCGCAATGGCCGCAGGCGCTGGCGGCGGTGGACAGCGAAGCACAGGCGGAGATCGACTGGTTGATCCGGCTGGTCAGCGCCATCCGTACCGCGCGAACCGAACTCAACGTGCCGCCGGGTGCCAAACTGCCGATGGTGGTGTGCGACGGGTCGGAGGAGACGCATCGGCGCCTCGACCGGCAGGGTGCGGCGCTGGCGCGGCTGGGTCGGATCGAGAGCCTCACCTTTGGCGAAGCGCCAACCGGCGGCGCAGCGCAGATCGTGGTGGACGAAGCGACCTTCATCCTGCCGCTGGAAGGCGTGATCGACATCGCGGCGGAAAGGGCGCGGCTCGCCAAGGCGCTGGCCGCGGCGCAGAAAGAGCGCGATGCGCTGGGCGGGCGTCTGTCCAACCCCAGTTTCGTCGAAAAAGCCAAGCCCGAAGCCGTCGCCAAGGCGCGCGAGGACCATGGCGAAAAGAGTGCCGAGGCGGAACGGTTGCAGGCGGCGCTCGACCGGCTGGGGTGAATCGCTAAAGGATGACGTGCTCTTGCGAAAGCAGGAGCCCAGGATACCAGGTCATGCCGGTTCGCCCTGGGCTCCTGCTTTCGCAGGAGCACCAATGAAGAGGGTGCAGGATGAGCGGACCAGGACAAGGCGCAAAAGACCTGACGCAAGGGCCGATCGCGTCCACGCTGATGCTGTTCGCCATGCCGACGTTGGCGTCGAACATCCTCCAGTCGCTCAATGGATCGATCAACGCCATCTGGGTCGGGCGTTTTCTGGGGCCGGAGGCGCTGGCGGCGACGGCCAATGCCAATATCATCATGTTCCTCATGTTCTCGGTCGTCTTCGGCTTCGGCATGGCGTCCACGGTGATGATCGGCCAAGCCATGGGCCGGCGCGACTTAGACGCGGCGCGTCGCGCCTTTGGGTCGGCTGTGGGCTTCTGCATGGGCCTGGCGCTTGTCGTATCGACCCTCGGCTGGGTGGGTGCGCCCGCGCTGCTGCGGCTGCTTTCGACCCCGGTCGAAGCCTATGCCATGGCGCTCGTCTATCTGCGCGTCATCTTCATCGCCATGCCCGCAACCCTCTTATCCGTCATGATCATGATGGGCCTACGCGGCGTGGGCGATGCGCGCACGCCGCTCATCTTCATGATCGTCAGCGTGGCGGTGGACCTGATATTGAACCCCGTGCTGATCCTGGGGTTGGGACCGTTCCCGGCCATGGGGATCGCGGGGTCGGCGACGGCGACCGCTGTGGCGGGCTTCGTCAGCCTGATCGGGATCATCGTCTATACCTATGCCAAGGATCTGCCGTTGCGGCTACGCGGATTGGAGCTGGCCTATCTGCGCCCGGCGGCCGAACAGATGCGCGTGCTGCTGGGCAAGGGGCTGCCAATGGGCCTCCAGATGATCGTCATGTCGGCATCGGGCCTGGTGATGATCGGCCTCGTCAATCGCGAAGGGCTGCAGGTGACGGCGGCCTATGGCGCGTCGCAGCAGCTATGGACCTATCTCCAGATGCCGGCGATGGCGATGGGCGGCGCGGTCAGCGCCATGGCGGCGCAGAATATCGGCGCGGGGCGGTGGGACCGGATCAGCCGCGTTACCGGCTATGGCATCGGCTATCAGTTGCTGATCACCGGCACCATGGTCGCGGTGATGCTGACCTTCCACGAGCCGTTGCTGGGTCTGTTCCTGGGCGACAATGACGCCGTGATCGCCGAAGCATGGCACATGCAATTGCGGGTAAGCTGGAGCTTTATCGCCTTTGGCTGCACCATGATCCTGTTCGGCGTGATGCGCGCCAATGGCGTGGTGATAAAGCCGCTGATCATCCTGATCTTCACCCTGTTCGCGGTGCGGATCGGCTTCTATTATCTCGCTTACCCCCGGATCGGTGCCGATGCGTTGTGGTTCAGTTTTCCGGCGGGATCGTTCGTCTCGCTGCTGCTCGCCTATCTGGTCTATGCCCAGGGCGGCTGGCGCAAGGCCAAGCTGCTGGTGCCGGTGCATGAAGAAGAATGTCGGGAGAGTGTGAACAGCGACGCCGAACCCGCCGGACGGATTGCGCCGACTGGGTGATTAGCGCCCCTGGTTGCGCCAGCGGGTGATGGTGCGGTCGAGGATGGCTTGTTCGTCGCCTGACTGCCGCCACAATTGGGTGAAGCTGGGGTCGCCGGACGCGGGGCGGCGATGTTCTTCCAGATTGTCGAGCGCGACGCGGATCGGCACGGCGACACCTTCGCCGCAGATGATTGCCTCGCGGTTGCGCAACGCGGGGATCGAATCGAGGAAGCCTCGCGCGCCTTCGGGCATGGCGGCCTTGACGAAGGCCTGATCGCGGTCGTTGTTCAGGCGCATCGCGATGATCGTACCGCATTGCGACAGCACGCCTTCGGCCAGGTCCGACGGACGCTGGGTGATGAGGCCCAGCGAAACGCCATATTTACGGCCTTCCTTGGCGATCCGCTCCAATATCTTGCGCACCGCCTGACCATTGCCGCTCGTGGAATTGGGGATGTAGCGATGGGCTTCTTCGCACACGAGCAGGATTGGCCGCTGCGGCTCGTCGCGCGCCCAGATGGCATAGTCGAACACCAGCCGGGACAGCACCGACACCACGGTCGATGTGATGTCCGATGGCATGGCCGACACGTCGATGATCGAAATCGGCTTGCCGTCCGATGGCAGGCGAAAAATCTTCGCGATGAAGTCCTGCATCGTGTCGGCGACCAGCATGCCGGAGAACATGAAGCTGTAGCGCGGGTCGGCCTTGATCTCGTCGATCTTGGTCTTGATCCGCATATAGGGCAGCGACCCGGTGCCCTTGTCGAGCTTGCCCATTTCATTCTGGAGAATGTTGGTCAGGTCAGAGAGCAGATAGGGGATCGGCGAATCGACGGTCAGGCGACCAATCTGTTCGGCCAGCCGGTTCTTGGAGCGCGCCGCGAGCAGGCATTTGGCGAGAATGTCGCAATCCACCGTCCGTTCGGAGCCGGAAGAGGTGACGAACACCTCGCAATGTTCCTCGAAATTCATCAGCCAATAGGGCAGCGCCAGATTGCTGATGTCGAACACCGCGCCATTGCTGCTGAAGGCCGCGCCATATTCGCCATGGGGGTCGATCATCACGATATGCCCCTGCGGCGACAGGTCGCAGATGCGGTGCAGGATCAGCGCGGCGCTGGTCGATTTGCCGGTGCCGGTGGAGCCGAGCAGCGCGAAATGCTTGCCCAGCATCTGATCGACATAGAGCGCAGCGCGCGTGTCGGTCGTGGGATAGACGGTGCCGATCTGGACATGCGGCCGGTCATCGGCGGCGTAGATCTGCTGCATATCCTTGCTCGACACCGGGAAAATCTCGGTGCCGGGCGTTGGATAGCGGGTGACGCCGCGCCGGAAGTGAAAGATGCGACCGGTCAGTTTCTCCTCATCGCCTTCGCCCAGAAAGTCGATGTCGGCGACGATGCTCTGGCTCGCCTGGTCCAGCATCATGGCGCGCACGCTGGCAACCAGCCAGACCGTGCCGACGCGCATCTTGACCTGGCTGCCGACCTGGCCCGCCATCGCAGTGCAGGGGTCCAGGTCCTGCCCCAATAGGGCGAGACGCTGTGGATCGATCAGGATCTTGGAACTGGACCCGGCGATTTGGAATACCATGCCCATCGATTGGGCCATGGCCAGGGACGCGGGCGTCGCTGTCGGCGTGAAGTGATGCGCACCCGGCATATGGGTCATGAGCCTTTGTCGTCCCTTGGCCCGGAAAGACTTCCGGCAAACACATGACGTCTAGGCGGCGAAGGTAAAGATTAGCTTATGCATGGGTCGATCATGGCTTGATCGGACAATTTGGGGCATGGCTTCTTACTAAAAGGTAGCGGTTGGTCCGAAACGGATCGGATTGGGGCCGGGGAACAGGACAGGCTTTGGGGCATTGAGCCTGCGCCACAACGGGATATTTTCGTGCCCGAAACGATAACGGACGATGGAGCGCGGCGCTCCGACGCGATTGCCATAGCCCGTGTCATCTGCATCGTCGGCGTGGTTTATGTCCATGCCTGGACCGGCTTGAACGGCGAAGCGCTTAATGCCTTGTGCGGGACGGCGCAGGAAAACCTGCGCTGGCTGTTGATGGAATTGTTCGGGCGTAGCGCCGTGCCGTTGCTGGGCCTGATATCGGGTTGGCTGGTGGCGGGGTCGAGCGGTACGCGTAACTGGAGCGGGCATGTCCGGCGCAAGGCGCGGACGATCTTGCTGCCCATGATCCTGTGGAATGGCATTGCGATCCTGCTGGTGTCGGGGGCGGCGCTGACCCTCGGCCTTTCTGCCCCAGTGCCGCGGACCCTCTGGTGGGTCGTGAATGAAATGCTGGTCCTGACCCGCAATCCCGACATCAATGTCCAGATGGGATTTCTGCGCGACCTGTTCCTGTGCATGGTCGCAGCGCCGCTGTTGGTGCGGACGCCGGGCTGGGCGTTGGGGATCGTCGCGCTGGTCGCGGCAGCGTGCCATATCACGGGGTTGGGGCTGCCCGTGTTGATGCGCGCGTCGATCCTGTTCTTCTTCACCTTGGGCATCATGGCGCGACGAGGTGCCTGGGAGGCGCGGATCATTCGCTTGCCCTTGTTATGGGCGCTGCTGCCCTTCGCGCTGTTGATGGGGGCGCAGCTTTATCGCGCGATCATGGTCGGCGATGGCGAGGCGGTATTGGCGCAGCGGACGTTGGACCTGGCTGTTCGCCTGAGCGCTGTCGTCGCTTTCTGGCGCATTGCCTGGGCACTGGCGGGCAGCCGGGCGCGCGCGAGGTTGCTGCGGATCGAACCGTTCGTCTTCCTGCTCTTTTGCGCGCACCTGATCCTGATCTGGCTTGGCGGACCATTATTGGGCAAGCTGACCGGCCCGCTGGGATCGCCGCTTTATCCGCTCTACCTGATCCTTCAGCCGTTGCTGGTTCTGCTCGCGGTAGTTGCGTTCGGCAGGATACTCCGCCGGATCGCGCCGCGCGCCGCCGCTTTACTCAGCGGCGGCCGCTTATAGCGCGAGTTCGGGCGCGGTGATCGCCTGCGCTGCCGCCATGGCGATGGCGAAGCTGCGCTTGCGGGCTGCGGTATCGAAAATCTGCCCGGTCAGGATCAGTTCGTCCGCGCGCGTGCGGCGCAGGAAGGCGGCCAGGTCACGCTCGACATCTGCTTGCGCACCAATGCTCGACGCGCTCAGCACATCGGCCAGCATCGCCTGCGCCTGGGGTGGCAGCATGTCGTAATAATCCGTTACCGGGGGCTGGAGCTTGCCCGGCTGCCCCGTGCGCAGTCGCACGAATGCCTGCTGCATCGAACTGGCGAGCAATTGCGCGTCAGCCATGCTGTCGGCGGCGAAGACATTATAGCCCGCCATTACATAAGGCTCCTTCAGCTGGGCCGAGGGGCGGAAGTCGCGGCGGTAAATTTCAATCGCTTCATCCAGTGCAGCGGGCGCGAAATGCGAGGCGAAGGCGTAGGGGAGGCCCAGCGCCGCAGCGAGTTGCGCGCCATAGAGGCTGGAGCCCAGAATCCACAGCGGCACGTTCGCGCCTGCGCCCGGTGTCGCCTGAATACTCAGCCGATCGTCGGCAGCGAAATAGGCCTGTATTTCCATCACATCGCGCGGGAAATTATCAGCGCCACCGACAAGCGTGCGGCGGATCGCCTGCGCCACCCGCTGGTCCGACCCCGGTGCACGACCCAGCCCCAGATCAACCCGGCCGGGGAAGAGCGCGTCGAGCGTGCCGAACTGTTCGGCGATCAGCAGGGGGGCATGATTGGGCAGCATGATGCCGCCCGCGCCGATACGGATCGTCGATGTCGCCTGACCGATATGTGCCAGCACCACAGACGTCGCGGCCGATGCGATGCCCGCCATGCCATGATGTTCGGCGACCCAGAAACGGTGATAGCCCAGCCTTTCGGCATGGGCGGCGAGGTCAGCTGTATTGGCAAGCGCGGTAGCAATGCTGTCGCCTTCGCGGACGGGGACGAGATCGAGCAGGGAAAAGCGTGTCATGCTCTCCATATGGGGGCATGATGGGTTTTATTTCAATACGTAAATTCAGATGGCGCGGCCAAAGCCCTGAACCGGCGTTTCGGTACGGCGACCGAAGGTCACTGGACGGCGCGCGACCAGCGGGTTGGCGTCGCGATCCAGCAACGCCAGCGTTTCGGTAAAGCAGGGACGGAGCGCGACGACGGTTTCGATCAGTTCATCCGGTTGCTCACGGGTTTCCACGCAGCGGCGGGCGACCATTTCAATCTCTTCGGCCATGGCGCTGAGGCGATAGGCACCGAACTGCGCCGATTCCCCCTTGAGCGTGTGCGCGGGGGTGACCAGTGCGACGGCGTTGCGCGCGCGGAATGCCTGCTCGATTGCCTGGATCGACTTCACGCCATCTTCGCGAAAATAGCCCAATATCCGTGGAAATGCCGCACCCAGCTCATTCCGGGTCCGGGTAAATTCGGTCCAGTTGACCAGATCGGTCTCTTGATGGGGCACGCACACCGCTCCTTAGGCTACCGTCTGGCAATAGGCGGGCTGCGTAAACAGGCGGTTAAAGCGGAGCCGCGATCACCCCCGCACGGCGCAGCGAGAAGCGATGATCGCCCAGCACCTCGAACGCCCAGCCCTGCGCGCTGGCCAGCGCCGCCAGTTCGGCGGGCGCGATCGGATCGTCGGCCTCCACCAGCACCGCATCGGCCTCACGCATCGCCCGTGCTGCGCGCAGCACGGGCCAAGGGCATTTCATGCCGCGGGCGTTGACCGATAGCGGCTCATTTGGTGGCATAAGGATTCTTGGCGCTCCGTAGCGTCAGCCGCACCGGCACGGCACCAAAGCCAAGTTCGCGCCGAATCCCGTTCACCAGATAGCGGCGATAGCTTTCGGGCAGGTCGTCCAGCCGCGTGCCGAACAGGACGAAGGTCGGCGGGCGGGTCTTGTTCTGGGTGATGTAGCGCAGCTTGATCCGCTTGCCGCCCGGTGCTGGCGGCGGATTGGCCTCCAGCGCCGTTTCGAACCAGCGGTTCAGCACGCCGGTCGATACGCGCTGCGACCAGGCGGTGCGCGTTTCGAACGCGACATGGATCAGGTCGTCCAGACCCTTGCCGGTGGCCGCCGACACGGTCATGATCGGCACGCCGCGCACCTGCGCCAGCCCGTCGTCCAGCGCTTTCTTGATGCCCTGATACAAAGCCGAACCATGTTCGACCGTATCCCATTTGTTGAGCGCGACGACGAGCGCGCGCCCTTCCTCCAGCACCTTGTCGGCGATGCGCAGATCCTGCGCTTCCAGGCCACGGGTCGAATCGAGCAGCAGCACGACGACTTCGGCAAAGTTCACAGCGTTCAGACCATCGGTGACGGCCAGCTTTTCCAGCTTGTCCTGCACCTTGGCATGTTTGCGCATCCCCGCCGTGTCGATCAGGCGGACGGGGCGCTCCACGCCTTCGCGGCTGGTCCACATCCAGTCGACAGCGATGCTGTCGCGGGTAATGCCGGCTTCTGGCCCGGTCAGCAGGCGGTTTTCGCCCAGCAGCCGGTTGATCAGCGTGGACTTGCCTGCATTGGGGCGGCCGACGATGGCGAGCTTGAGCGGCGCGCTCTCGTCATCCTCGTAAAATTCCCGCTCGAACGGTTCGTCGCCTTCGCGCTCGACATGGGGCAGCAGCGCCTGAAACAGGTCGGCCATGCCCTGGCCATGTTCGGCCGAAAAGGGCACAGGTTCGCCAAGTCCCAGGCTGAAGGATTCCATCACGCCATCATCGGCGGCTTTGCCCTCCGCCTTGTTGGCGACCAGGATGACCGGCGCGTCATTGGCGCGCAACCAGCGGGCGATTTCCTCGTCCAGTGGCGTGATGCCCGCGCGCGCGTCGATCATGAACAAGGCGACGTCGCAATTTTCCACCGCCGCTTCGGTCTGCATCCGCATCCGGCCGGGCAGGCTGTTGGCGTCCTCATCTTCATAGCCGGCGGTGTCGACGATGGTGAAGTCGAGGCCGAGCAGATGCGCCTCGCCCTCCCGCCGGTCGCGGGTGACGCCAGGCTGGTCGTCGACCAGTGCGAGCTTCTTGCCGATCAGGCGGTTGAACAGGGTGGACTTGCCCACATTGGGCCGCCCGACAATGGCTACGATGGGCAGCATGGAGGCCCGTTTCCTTCTTATCTAAAAAACGCAATGCTCCTGCGAAGGCAGAAACCCAGTCCAAAAGCCGAGGAACTGGGCTCCGGCCTTCGCAGGAGCATGCTTAGCACGAATAATCGGTTTAGCGGAACGCCGTCAGTTTGCCGTCATCCGCCAGAACATAAAGTATATTATTGGCGACGATGGGCGAGAGCGACATGGAATGTTTCATGTCCACTTCCGATTGCACCGTCCCGGTCGTGGGGTCGACATAGACCATCTGGCCGCGCGTCGACACGACGATCAGGCGGCCACCTGCCAGCACCGGGCCAGTCCAACGGATCGCCTTGTCCTTCTTCTTTTCCTTCTGCCAGCGGCGCAACTGGCTGACCCAACGGATCTTGCCGGTCGCGCGGGCGACGCAGAGCAGGCGCGCATCGCTCGTGACCGCGAACACCCACTCGCCAACCACCCACGGGGTCGAGATGCCCGCGATGTTGATTTCCCACAGGCGCTGGCCGCTAGTGAGTTCATAGGAGGCCATGCGGCCGCCCTGACCAATCGCGAAGACGCGGCCACGGTCGATGACCGGGTCGGCGTCGATGTCGGTCAGGGTCGCAACCGCCGTCGAAATGCTGGTGCGCGAGAGCGCATCGCCCCACAGCGTGCGGCCATTTTCGTAGCGATAGGCGTTGATTTCGCCAGAGCTATAGCCCGCGACGACCGTGCCCTGCGCGGCGGCGGGGGCGGCGACGCCGAAAATGCCCGTGACCTGCAAGGTGCCGCTGTCGGTCCACTGGGTCTCCCCATCGGACTGGTTCAACGCGAAAATCTGGTTATCCTGGCCCATCACATAGACATGGCCATTTTCCAGCGTCGGCGCGCCGCGCAGCGGCCCGGCCAGATGCTTTTTCCAGATGATAGCGCCGTCGGTGGCATTGAGGGCGAACACATCGCCTAGGCCCGTGCTGGCGAACACGCGGTCACCGACGACGCTGACGCCGCCGCCGAACAGCGACCGGCCATTGCCCTTGCCCTCGGCAGGCAGGTTGGTCTGCCACAATTTCGATCCGCTGGCGGCATCGAACGCAATGACATGGGCGCCCGCATCCGTCACGAACAGCTTGCCACCCGCCACGACGGGCGAGGCGGCGAGCCGGGCCTGCGGCGAACTGCCATCGATGCTCGCGGTCCATAGCTGCGTCGGCGAACCGCCGAGCGCGACATGGCCCATCGCCTTGGATGGATCGCCGCCCGGCTGCGACCAGCTGTCATTGACGGCGGGGGCGGGGAGGGTGACCTGAACATCGGCGAGGCTCGGTTCGACCTCGACACCCTGTTCGCTGGTCAGGATGGATACGCGATTGCCGACCACCGGGGTCTTGGGTCCGCCCTTCTTGCCGCCGATGATGCCGCACCCGGCGACCATCATGATCATGGCGGTGAGCGTGAGGGCGCGGCCCATGGGCGCAAATCTCTTCATCTTATGCTGTCCCATTGCCTCTTTACCCTTCCGTCGGCTCGGCCGGTATCTCTACCGCGTCGATCCCCATGACGCCTGCCATCTGACGCGCGCGTGAACGGATCGACTGCGGCACATTGCTGTCCTTGGCAAGCGCGGCGAACATGGGGCCTGCCAGATCGGTCTTGCCCATCTTGGCATAGGCGATGGCGACCAGTTCGCCTGCGCTGCCAAACCAGGGCGCACCCTCGACGGCGAGCGGCTTGAGGCGATCGACCACTTGCTGGGGTTTGAGCGTCTCAAATTCCAATGCGGTCTGGCGGATCAGCGCCATGTCGCGATACGGTTGGTCGAGGCCAGTGTCGGCGGCCATGGCGGCGTAGAGCGCGATAGCGCTTTTGGCGTCGCCCTTGCGCGCGGCCACGCCCGCCTTGAGCAATTGCGCCGACGCGCGGTAGCCCGGCTGATCAGCCTTGGTCAGCGTGTCGAGTTGCTTGGCGTCAGGCGTTCCGCCACCTGCGGCCGTCGTCAACACCGCGTCCATCTCTTCGGACACGGCCTGCGACTGGCTCTGCTGATGCTGCTGCCAATAGAGCCAGCCGCCAAAAGCCGCGAGGCCCAGGACCAGCACGACCAGAAGCACACGGCCATAGCGCTGCCAGAAGGACGTGAGCTGGTCCTGCCGGACGGCTTCGTCGACTTCACGCATGAAGGCTTCACTATTTTGCGGCGTCAGGGCCACTGCATTCTCCGGGACATGGATCAGAAATATGTGAGGGCAGAAGGCGCGACCAATAGCGGCGCTTATGCCACAGGCAAATCACTTTTTCGGGCGATAGACCTGTTCTTCGGTAGGGAAGGCGCGGCTGCGCACATCGGCGGCGTAACGCTGGGCGGCACCGTCGATGCTTTGGGCGATATTGTCGAACCGTTTGACGAAACGGGGGACACGCTCGAACATGCCCAGCATATCCTCCGTCACCAACACCTGCCCGTCGCAATGGGCGGATGCGCCAATGCCGATCACCGGCACATCAACGCTGTCGGTGATGGCGACGGCCAGTTCCTCCATCACCCCCTCCAGCACCATGGCGAAGGCTCCGGCGTCGGCGACGGCGCGCGCGTCGGCCATGATCTTGGCATGCTCCTGCTGGCTCTTGCCCCGCGCGCCATAGCCGCCCAGTGCGTTGACCGCCTGCGGCGTCAGGCCGATATGCGCCATGACCGGAATGCCGCGCTGGCCAAGGAAGCTGATCGTTTCCGCCATCGCCTGCCCGCCCTCCAGCTTGACCGCCGCCGCGCCGGTTTCCGCCATGATGCGGCTGGCGCTGGCGAAGGCCTGCTGCGGCGAGGCTTCATAGCTGCCAAATGGCATGTCGATGATGACGACGCTATGATAGCTGCCGCGCACGACGGCCGCGCCATGGGCGCACATCATGTCGAGCGTGACGGCCAGGGTGGATGGCAGGCCATAGATGACCTGACCCAGCGAATCGCCGACCAGCAGCATGTCGCAGTGCGGATCGAGCAATTGTGCCTGCCGCGCGGTGTAAGCGGTCAGCATCACCAGCGGCTCGGTCGTCTTGCCCTCGAACTTGCGCCGCTGGATGGCGGGCACGGTCAGGCGCTTCATGGGGGCTGGGGTGGGCGTGGCGCGGCTGGTCGCGGTGTCGATCGTGAAGGTCGTGGACATGGGTGCGCTCTACCCCACCCTGCGTCGGGTCGCAAATGCGCAAAGAAACGGGTGCGATCCACTGGATCGCACCCGCAGGGGGGGAGCCTGTCAGAAAGAGAATTTGATCGTGCCGCCCCAGGTCTGCGGATCGCCCGGTTGCCCCGCGATCAGGCCGGTATTCCCCGGCGCGACCTGCAATGTTTCGATATAGTTGACGTCGAAGGCATTGCGGACCCAGCCGAAAACGTCGAAGCCTTCGCCCCGGAAGCCCGCGCGGACGTTGGTGAGCGCATAGCCCTTGACCTCGGTATAGACCGAAGGCGAGGCGTTGGAATTCCAGCGCGACCGATAATTGCTATCGACGCCAAGATAGACCTGCCCCTCCTTCGTCAGCAAAGTGACCGGCGCATTGACTTCCGCGCCATAGGAGAAAGCCCATTTGGATACGCCGGGCAGTGCCTGCCCCGAAATATCGCACTGGCGCGGGCTGAGCGCGCCCGGAACGCCCGCCTGCGAATAGTCCGGTGTGGCACTGGCGGGTTGGAGCGTGCCGCCAGATAGTTCGGGCGGGCAGGGCGCGTTGGTGAATCTCTTATATTTGGCGTCCGTATAGGCACCGTTCGCATAAGCGCTGAAACGATCGCTCGGCGTGATCTTGAAGTCGGCTTCGATGCCCTGCGACCGGACCTTGCCCGCATTGGCGAGATAGCCGCGCACCGTGCCGAACTGGCCGCCATTCACCGTCGCCTGAAAATTCCTGATGTCGGTGCGGAAGGCGGAGAGGTTGAAGGTCGCCCGGCGATCCCACAACTGGGTCTTGAGGCCGATTTCATAATGGTTGACCGATTCGGGCTTCACCGTCCCGGCATCGTAATTCACACTGTTATCGGCGTTGAGCGGCAAGCCATTCTGGTTGATGCCCAGCGTCTTGAAGCTCTTGGCATAGGTCGCATAGGCGAGGACATCGCGCGCGAATTTGTAATTCACGTTGAAGTCGTAGGTGAAGTTCCAGGCGCTGTCCGATGGCGCGCTGACCTGCGGCTGGTAGACGCCGCATTGCGCGGCTAGTACCGATCCGGCGGCCGGGGTCGGGGAGCAGCTGATGAGCTGGCCCTGTCCGTTGGTCACCACGCGCTCGTAATAGCCCGACTTCTTGTCATAGTTGATGCGTGCGCCCGGTTGAATGGTCAGGGCGTCCGTCACTTTCCAACTCAACTGGCCGAACAGCGCCGCGCTGTCACTCTTGAGATATTGCGTGTTGCTGGCGGTCAGGCCTTGCAGCACGCTGGGATCGTTGGCCAGCGCACCGGTCAGGCTCCACCGGCTGGCGTCGGCACCCTGCTGCTCGGTGCCCTGAGTGTCGATCCGCTGCTTGAAGCCGAACAGGCCGACGACGAAATCGATTTTGTCGCCTTCCTGGCTGTAGCGGAATTCTTGGCTATACTGGTCCTGCTGCGAGGGGTTTTGTGATCGGGACACGATCGACAGGCCGGTGAAGTCGCGATCATTTTCCGGCTTCCAGTCCCAGAAACGCCAGGCGGTGACGGAGGTGAACTTTCCTGCGCCCAGATCCCAATTCACCTTCAGCGACGCGCCACCGATCTTGTTGCCGGCGTTCAAGCTGGAGTCGAGATCGGTGCGGCGATCGTAAACGTTGCGGCTGGGCGTATAGTTGCGGCCCGGATTGGCGGCGTTGATCGCGGCAATGAGGGCGTCATATTGCCGGTTGAGTGCGCGCTGGGTGCGGCCGACCCGCACGAACGCGGTGCCGAAACCTTCCGGATCTTGCGTGCTGTAATCACCCGATAGCGTAATGCTGAGGTCTTCATTGGGCTTGAACAGCAGCTGGCCGCGAATACCCAAATTGTCCTGTTCGTTGATCCAGCGATCCGACGTCGTGTTGAACAGAGTGCCGCGCCGACTGGTGGATGCGATCGCGATCCGCGCGGCGATTGTGTCGGTCAGCGGGCCGGATATGGCGGCCTTGGCCTGCTTATAGTTCAGGTTGCCGACGGTCAGTTCGGCGCGCCCTTCGAAATCGAAGGTCGGCTGGTTCGTGGTGATGTTGATCGCGCCGGCGGTGGTGTTCTTGCCATAGAGCGTGCCCTGCGGCCCGCGCAGGACTTCGATCTGGGCGACGTCCAGAAAATCGAACGTCGCAGCCGCAACGCGCGAATTATAGACATCGTCGACATAGATGCCCACGCCCTGTTCGAACCCGTCGCTGGTCAGGCCGAACGGCACGCCCAGGCCGCGAATGTTGACCGACGTGTTGCGCGGGTTGGTGGTGTAGACCTGCAACGTCGGCGCAAGCTGCTGCAATTTGACGATGTTGAAATTGCCGGTGGATTCGATGCTGTCGCCCCGGATGACCGAGATGGCGAGCGGCACTTCCTGCGCCGTTTCCTGGCGGCGGCGGGCGGTGACGACGATAACGTCCCCGCGCGGGCGATGCGCGTCGGCATCGGTCTGGTCCGGTGTGCCGTCGGGGGCTGGCGTCTGCGCATGGGCGGCAGGCACGATGACGGAAGCGCTCGCCACGCTGGCGAGCAACAGGAAACGCGCAATCATAATTATCCCCTTTATGTCCGGCTGTCCGGTGGATGTGTGATCGCGGCGATTCCGGTGGTCCGGTCATGGCCGATAGGTCGGGCTTCAAGGCCCCGTTGTAATGCCCCGATCCTGTTGTCAGGCGGTGAGGCGGGTCTTTTCCGTCACGTCGATCTGCACCACGCGGGCATCATGCACGGTCAGCGTGATCGAGCCGAAGCGTAGTTCCTGCAGGACGTCGCGCACCTTTTCGATGCTGGCGGCGATGTCGAGGCGCGGCGTGTCGGTGCGGCCATGGTGCAAATCGAACGGTCGTTGGTCGGTCATCTGTACCTCCTGCCTCTTCTTATCTCAACTTTATGAGTAGACAAAACATGAAAAATAGCAGGCCGACAATCAGAGCTTCTCGCCTTTCGGCTTAGCGATGGGCGATGCCCGATAGGAAAAGAGGCGCATGCCCGGCTGGTCATGCGCCTCCCGAAGGACATCGAACGCCCCGAACCTACCAGGGATAGATCAGCCCATAATATTGATAGACGTTGCGGCCATAGCCATCGTCATATTCAGGCCGCTGTTCGTCGGCATAGCGAGGGGCATCGTCCAGCACGGCCTTGTCCAGTTCCACGACATAGCCGCCCTGCGCGACATCATAGTCGAGCATCGACCAGGGCAGGGGATAATGATCCTCCCCCATGCCCAGAAAGCCGCCGAACGACAGGACGGCATAGCGCACCTGTCCGCTCTTCTTGTCGACCATGAAGTTGGAAATCTTGCCGAGTTTCTCGCCTTGTTTGTTGAAGACCGTGGTGCCTTCGACTCGGTCCGATGCGATCAGGTCGCCGCGATTGTGCATAGCCAGTTCGGCCATCGTCACTCTCCTCACATAATGTCGCTATATCTATGCAACCATGCGGGCAGGCTGGGGTTCCATGGCTGACACAAGAGGAGTGACAAGATGAAGATCAATCGCAATGGTTCGGCGGCCTGGAGTGGCGGACTCAAGGACGGCAAGGGCAGCATCTCCACCCAGAGCGGCGCGCTCGACGCCTACCCTTATGGCTTTGCCACGCGCTTTGAAGGTGTGCCGGGCAGCAACCCCGAAGAACTGATCGCGGCCGCCCACGCTTCCTGCTTCACCATGGCGCTGTCACTGATCCTGGGCGAAGCCGGGCTGACGGCGGACAAGATGGAAACCAATGCCGTCGTGACGCTGGAAAAGCAGGATGACGGTTTTGCCGTGACGGCCAGCCACTTGACGCTCAAGGCGACCATCCCCGGCACCGACGATGCGACGTTCCAGGAACTGGCGGGCAAGGCCAAGGCGAACTGCCCGATCTCCAAATTGCTGAAGGCAGAGATCAGTCTGGATGCTGAACTGCTGAACTGACGACCAATTGCCTGGCGCGACGATGTTCGCGCCAGGCAATATACAGGCCGCTGGCGATGATCAGGCTCGCGCCGATCCAGGTGGTGAGCATCGGCCAATCCTCGCCGATCGCGACGCCCAGCAACGTGGTCCAGATGATCGCGCTATAATCCATCGGCAGCACCACCGACACCGGCCCCCATCGCAGCGATGCGGTGAGGCACAACTGCGCGATCCCGCCGACACAGCCGATCAGCAGCAGCAGCCCCCATGTCAGCGGATCATGGCTCTGCGCAAAGAAGGGCATGGCAATGCCCAGCGGGATCATCGACAGCGTGGTGAACCAGAATACGACCACGCCAGCATTTTCCGTCCGGCCCAGCGCGCGCAGCACCAGGCTGACGCTGGCGGTCACGATCGCGGCCACGATCGCGACCGCGACGCCCTGCATCGGAAAATGCCCCGCTTCGGGCCGGATCATCACCAGCACGCCGACAAAGCCGATCAGTACCGCACTCCAACGATGCACGCCCGTCGCTTCGCGCAGGATCAGCGCCGACAGGATCGTACCGAAAATCGGCATGGTGAAGCCGATCGTGGCCGCTTCGGCAGGCAATAGCAGGATATAGGACAGGAAATTGAGCAGCATGCCGGTCATGCCCAGCAGCATCCGGCTGGCATGCACGCCGATCCGCTGCGTTCGCACCGCGCCCAGCCCACCGGACAAGGATAGCCAGGCAATGACGAAGGGCAGGGCAAGCGCCTGCCGGTAGAAGAGCGATTCGACGATATGCACGCCACGCTGATCGACGATCCGCACCGTCACGAACATCGCCGAGAGGCAGATGACGGCGGTCAGGCGCAGGCCGATGGCCAGGAGCGGGCGATGGGGGCGGGCGGCAAGGGTCACGCCTCCGCCTTAGCCCGGTCGCGCGTTGACGCAACCGGGCTTGGTCAGGAAAGACCTATGCCGCAGGCTTGCGGAATTTGAGCGTCATCCGATCGCTTTCGCCAATGGCGAGATATTTGTCGCGATCGACTTCCTTCTGGCTAAGGCCAGGTGGCAGCGTCCAGACGCCCTTGGCCCAATCGGCCGTATCCTTGGGGTTGGCATTCACCTCCGACGCCTCGACAAATTCAAAGCCTGCCTCCTGCGCAATCCGCTTGATGGTCGAGACTTTGAGATAGCCGCTGCTCTTTTCGAGCGCGCTGTCGCGATCTTCGGGCAGACGGTGGTCGACTACGCCCAGCGTGCCGCCGGGCTTAAGCATTGTGAAGAAGGCCTTGAAGGTCGCCGCTTCGCTGCCTGCCATGACCATATTATGGACGTTGCGGAAGGTCAGCACCGTGTCCACGCTGTCTGCCGGGATCGTACCGGCTGCATCGGGATGGGCGACCAGCGTCACCTTGTCATAAACGGTCGGCTTTGCGGTCAGGAACGTCTTGTAGCCGTCGAGATAGCGGCCGCTGGGCTGGAGCGCATAGAAGCGCCCCTTGTCGCGCAGCAGGGGCGCGAGGATTTCGGAATACCAGCCACCACTAGGGCTATATTCCACCACCGTCTGGGTCGGGGTGACGCCGAAGAAGGCCAGCGTTTCGGCTGGGTGGCGATATTTGTCGCGCGCGACATTGGCCGGGGTGCGGCTCGGCGCGGCGACAGCGGCCGCGATCGGGTCAGCAGCCTGATGCGCGGCATGATCGGCATGCTGGGCAGCCAGCGGCAGGAGGGGGAGGCAAAGGGCGGTTGCAACAAGTGCGGTACGGGCGAGACGGTTCATCGGGGATCCTCTCTTATAGGGAGAGGCTGATGTGCCGTCCGCCCGTGCCAAGCGCAAGGGGCGGTGGGATAGAAACCCCACGCCAGTCACATTTTTAGCTTACATACATTTGACCAAGAGCGCGACCGCGACAATCAGCGCCGGAAGAGTTAGCACCTCTATTGCCGTGATTGCCCAGCCCGGCCCCTTGTCTGTCAGCCGAATAAGAACATTAGCAGTGTATCGGTCCAAGGGATTCCTCCGGTGACAAAGCGACCGTCAACCGGGGCTGCCTGCTGCGCAAATATCACGCGACAGAATGACGTTAAGGCTGAAGAAGCTTTTTCTACCAGACACTTTATGCGGTTCCCCTTTGAGCCTCCTCTTGTGGGATTTCCGCATCTTACAGCCAGATTTTTACAGGCAGGCTTCCAGAAAGGGCTGATCGAAGCCGAACATCCGCGCCTTGTCGAGCGTATAGGGACGCAGGCCCATCGAGCGATATTCGCCGACGATCTTCCCGCTGTCATCCTCGTCATGATATTCGAACTTGAACAATTCCTGGGTGACGATGACGTCGCCCTCCATGCCGATGACTTCGGTGACGTTGGTGATGCGGCGTGATCCGTCCCGCAGGCGCTTCACCTGGATGATCAGGTCGACCGAATCGGCAATTTGCTTGGAAATCGCTTCCTTGGGGATTTTGATGTCCCCCATCAGGATCATATTTTCCATACGGCCCAGGCATTCGCGTGGGCTGTTGGCGTGCAGCGTACACATGGAGCCATCATGGCCGGTGTTCATCGCGGCCAGCAGATCGAAACATTCCGCGCCACGAATTTCGCCCAGGATGATGCGATCCGGCCGCATACGCAGGGCGTTTTTGACGAGATCGCCAATGGTGATGGCGCCATTGCCTTCCAGATTGGCCGGGCGGGTTTCGAGCGGCAACCAGTGCGGCTGTTGCAGGCGCAGTTCCGCGGCATCCTCGATCGTCAACACGCGTTCGCCCGGATCGATCATTTTCGACAGGGCATTGAGCATCGTCGTCTTGCCCGAACCCGTGCCGCCCGAAATGACGATGTTGAACCGGCACGCGCCCGCAATCTTGAGCGCGGTCGCCATTTTGGGACTCATTGCCCCCCAACTGGCCAACATGTCGAGCGTGATCGGCTTGGCGGAAAATTTACGGATCGAGATCGCCGTGCCCTTGAGGCTCAGCGGCGGCACGATCACGTTGACGCGACTGCCATCGGGCAGGCGGGCGTCGGCCAGCGGCGTGGTCTGGTCGACGCGGCGGCCGACCTTATTGACGATCCGCTGCGCGATCTGGAACAGATGCTCCTCGTCGCGGAACTTGATCGGGGCGATGACCAGTTTGCCCTTTTTTTCGATATAGGTCTGGTCCGGGCCGTTCACCATGATGTCGGTGATGTCCGGGTCGTTCAGCAATTCTTCGAGCGGGCCAAGGCCCAGCAATTCATCGACCAGCACCTTTTCCAGCGCGAATTGCTCGCGGCGGTTAAGGGTGAGCTTGAGTTCGGCCAGCACCTCCAGGATGATCGGACGGAATTCCTCCGCCAGCTCATCTTTGGTCAGCGTAGCCGCGGCTTCGGGATCGACCCGTTCCAGCAGGCGGGGCAGCACCTGCTCCTTGATCTTGTGGACGCTGGCCTCGAACCCTTGCGGCCCGGCGTCGGGCAGATGTTCGGCATTGGCGCGGTCGGACAGGCGCATCATCGCATCGGCGTTGCGCTGCATCTGACTGGTCGGGGCCGACAGCGGGTCGAAACTCTCGCCCGGCAACGACGCTATGTCGAGCGGTGGGAACTGGTCGCCGCCGCGCGGCTCCTCCTTCGCGCTGCCGCCGTGCATCGGTCGGGCGACGCCAAAGCCGGGCTTGATCGCGGCAGGTCCATTTTTCCGTCCAAAGGCGCTCATATATCTCCGCCAGCAATTCGCGACCGTCGCCGGCCTGATGGTGTCGGATAAGGTGAATAGATTGGAAACTTTGACAAATGGCTAATGGCGCATTGGCCAATCAGTGCCCGCCCGCTGCGACGGACATCGGGTGACAATAAAAGGGGCGCCGATAGCGCCCCTCCTCATGCGACTGGGCCAATACCCGCCGCGCTCTCGCCGAAGGATCAGCCGGCCTTTTCGGCCAGCACCGTCAGGCCCTTTTCATTGACCTCGGCAAAGCCGCCCTGGACCGGAATAATCTCCGGCGTGGCCCCTGCCGACGCATAGATCTGGATGCTGCCGTCGCGAACGGTCGACATGAAGGGCGCATGGCCCTCCAGCACGCCGAAGTCGCCATCGGTGCCCGGCACCACGACCTGCCACACGTCCGCCGCACGAACGAGCTTTTCGGGGGTCACGAGTTCAAAATGCAGTGCCATGTTTTCGATCCTCTTGCCCTCTCCCGCCTTCGCGGCAGAGGCTACGAAGACTTGGCAGCTTGCTGCCTAGTCAAAGTCGGTGAGGGTCTTTCTGTCTTTCCGCTCATTGCCAGAAAGAGAGAAAGACCCTCACCCAACCCTCTCCCGCGAAGGCGGGAGAGGGCTAGATAGGGTTTGCTTAAGCCGCTTCGGCAGCCAGCTTCTTGGCCTTCTCGACGGCTTCGTCGATGCCGCCGACCATGTAGAAGGCGTTTTCGGGCAGATGGTCATATTCGCCATCGACCACGGCCTTGAACGACTTCACCGTGTCTTCGATCTGCACGAACTTGCCGCTGATGCCGGTGAAGACCTCGGCGACGTGGAAGGGCTGCGACAGGAACTTCTGGATTTTGCGCGCGCGGGCGACGGTCAGCTTATCCTCTTCGGACAGCTCGTCCATGCCCAGAATAGCGATGATGTCCTGCAGCGACTTATACTTCTGCAGGATCGACTGGACCGCGCGGGCGGTATCATAATGTTCCTGGCCCACGGTGCGGGCAGTCAGCATGCGGCTGGTCGAATCGAGCGGATCGACCGCCGGGTAGATGCCCAGCTCCGAAATCGCGCGGTTGAGGTTCGTGGTCGCATCAAGATGCGCGAACGAGGTTGCAGGTGCCGGATCGGTAAGATCGTCTGCGGGAACATACACGGCCTGGATCGAGGTGATCGAGCCCTTGTTGGTCGAAGTGATGCGCTCCTGCAACTGACCCATATCGGTCGCCAGCGTCGGCTGATAGCCCACGGCCGATGGAATACGGCCGAGCAGAGCGGACACTTCCGCGCCCGCCTGGGTGAAGCGGAAAATATTGTCGACGAAGAACAACACGTCCTGATTTTCGACGTCGCGGAAATATTCAGCGATGGTCAGGCCCGACAGGGCAACGCGGGCACGCGCGCCTGGAGGCTCGTTCATCTGGCCATAAACCAGCGCAACCTTGGAGCCTTCGCTGATGGCGTTGCCGTCAGCATCCTTGGCGATGACGCCTGCGTCGAGGAATTCGTGGTAGAGATCGTTGCCCTCACGGGTCCGCTCACCCACGCCTGCAAAGACCGACGTGCCACCATGGCCCTTGGCGATGTTGTTGATCAGTTCCTGAATAAGAACCGTCTTGCCCACGCCCGCGCCGCCGAACAGGCCGATCTTGCCGCCCTTGGCATAAGGGGCGAGAAGGTCGATGACCTTGATGCCGGTGACCAGGATCGAGCTTTCGGTCGACTGGTCCACGAAATCGGGGGCCTTGGCATGGATGGGCGAGCGCATCTCGGTCTGCACCGGGCCGCGTTCGTCGATCGGTTCGCCAACGACGTTGAGGATGCGGCCGAGCGTCGCCGGACCGACGGGAACGCTGATCTGCGCGCCGGTGTCGGTGACTTCCTGGCCGCGGGTCAGACCCTCGGTCGAATCCATCGCGATGGTACGAACGGTATTCTCGCCCAGATGCTGGGCGACTTCGAGCACCAGCCGCTGGCCGTTATTGCTGGTTTCCAGCGCCGAGAGGATGAACGGGAGCGCATCGGGGAAGGTCACGTCGACGACGGCGCCGATGACCTGCGAAATGCGGCCTACATTGTTGGTGGTTGCCATGACTGCTTCCTTGCGTGCGTGTACTTAGAGGGCTTCCGCGCCCGAGATGATTTCGACCAGCTCAGTGGTGATCGCGGCCTGGCGGCTGCGGTTATACTGGATGGTCAGCTTGTTGATCAGGTCGCCGGCGTTGCGCGTGGCATTGTCCATCGCATTCATCGACGCACCCTGTTCGGATGCGTTATTTTCCAGCAGCGCCTTGAACAGCTGGATCGCGATATTGCGCGGCAGCAAATCGTCCAGGATCGCTTCCTCGCTCGGCTCATATTCTACCGTTGCGCCGATGGCGTTGCGGTCGGCATCGGCCGGGATCTTGACGGGAATGATCTGTTGCTCGGTCGGGATCTGCGACAGGGCCGACTTGAAGCGCGAATAGAAAAGGTGCGCCATGTCGAACTTGCCGTCCAAATACATGGTGGTCAGCTCGTTCGCGATCGCTTGCGCCTGATCATAACCGGGCTGCTTGGCGCCAGTGGTATCGAACTGGGCGACGATAGCGCCGGGATAGAGACGGTTGATCACCGGACGACCCTTGCGCCCGATCAGGTAGAATTTCACCGTCTTGCCCTGCTCGATCAGGGCATCCGCCTTGACCCGCGCGGCCTTGACGATGTTGGCGTTGAACGCGCCCGCGAGGCCACGGTCGGAGTTGGCGACGACCAGCAGATGCACTTCATCCTTGCCGGTGCCCGCCAGCAGCGGCGACGCGCCTTCGCCCGAACCGCCCGCGATCTTCGAGGCAAGGCTGGCGACTACGGCTTCCAGACGGCTGCTATAGGGACGCGCGGCCTCCGCTGCGGCCTGCGCCTTGCGCAGCTTCGCGGCGGCGACCATCTGCTTCGCCTTGGTGATCTTCTGGGTCGATTTGACCGACCCGATCCGGATCTTCAGTTCTTTGAGGCTAGCCATCTCAATCCCGTGTTTCCCTACCCCTTGAGGGGGAGGCAAGTGAAACTTGGCGGCTTGCCGCCTAGTTGAACTAGGAGAGGGTGGTCCGCCTCATCGGCGTTGCACACCCTCACCCAACCCTCTCCCTCAAGGGAGAGGGCTTTTAGTTAGGCAAACGTCTTGCCGAAGCTGTCGAGCGCGGCCTTGAGCTTGCTCTTGGCTTCGTCGCCCAGATCCTTGGTATCGCGGATCATGCCCAGCACATCGGCATGGTCATGGCGCAGATAACCCAGCATCATCTCTTCATAGCGGTTCACGTCGCTGACGGCGATCCCGTCGAGATAGCCGTTGGTGCCAGCGAAGATCGACGCGGTCTGCTCTTCAAACGGCAGGGGCGAGAATTGCGCCTGCTTGAGCAGCTCGGTCAGGCGCGCGCCACGATTGAGCAGCTTCTGCGTCGACGCATCGAGGTCCGAGCCGAACTGGGCGAAAGCCGCCATTTCGCGATATTGCGCCAGCTCCAGTTTGATCGAGCCGGACACCTTCTTCATCGCCTTGGTCTGCGCGGCGGAACCGACGCGCGACACCGACAGGCCAACGTTGATGGCCGGGCGGATACCCTGGTAGAAGAGGTTGGTTTCGAGGAAGATCTGGCCGTCGGTGATCGAAATCACGTTGGTCGGAATATAGGCCGACACGTCGCCCGCCTGGGTTTCGATGATCGGCAGTGCGGTCAGCGAACCCGACCCATTGTCGCTGTTCATCTTGGCGGCGCGCTCCAGCAGGCGGCTGTGCAGATAGAAAACGTCGCCGGGATAGGCTTCGCGGCCCGGAGGACGACGCAGCAGCAGCGACATCTGGCGATAGGCGACGGCCTGCTTGGACAGATCGTCATAGACGATGACGGCGTGCATGCCGTTGTCGCGGAAATATTCGCCCATGGTCACGCCGGTGTAGGGCGCGAGATACTGGAGCGGGGCAGGCTCGGAAGCGGTCGCGGCGACGACGATCGAATATTCCATCGCGCCATTTTCTTCGAGCTGCTTGACGATCTGCGCCACGGTCGAACGCTTCTGGCCGATCGCGACATAGATGCAGTAGAGCTTCTTGCTCTCGTCATCGCCCGCATTCGCGGTCTTCTGGTTAATGAATGTGTCGATCGCGACGGCGGTCTTGCCGGTCTGGCGATCGCCGATGATCAGTTCGCGCTGGCCACGACCGACGGGGACGAGCGTGTCGATCGCCTTGAGGCCGGTCTGGACAGGCTCATGGACCGAGGTGCGCGGGATGATGCCGGGCGCCTTGCGCTCGACGCGCATGCGCTGGTCGGACACGATCGGACCCTTGCCGTCGATGGGATTGCCCAGGCCGTCCACGACGCGACCCAGCAGGCCCTTGCCGACGGGGACGTCGACGATGGTGCCGGTGCGCTTGACGGTGTCGCCTTCCTTGATCTCGCTGTCGGACCCGAAGATCACGACACCGACATTGTCGGCTTCCAGGTTCAGCGCCATGCCCTGAATACCGTTGGCGAATTCGACCATCTCGCCCGCCTGGACGTTGTCGAGGCCATGGACGCGGGCGATGCCGTCTCCCACGGTCAGAACGGAACCGACTTCGCTGACCTGCGCTTCGGTGCCGAAATTGGCGATCTGGTCCTTGATGACCTTCGAAATTTCTGCGGCGTTGATATCCATGTTCAGCCTTTCATCGCCATAGCGAGACTATTCAAACGGGTACGAATGGAGCTGTCGATCATCTGGCTGCCGATCTTGACGACCAGCCCGCCCAGGATCGCGGGGTCGACCTTAGCATCGACGGCGACGGTGCGGCCGACGCGGCCGCGCAGATTTTGTGCCAGCGCGGCGATCTGCTGCGCGTCGAGCGGATGTGCGCTCGTCACTTCGGCGCGGGCCTCGCCCTTGTGATTCGACAGCAGCGTTTCATAGGTGCGGATGACCGCGCCCATTTGCCCCAGGCGACGGTTCTGAGCCAGCACGCCCAGAAATTTTGTCGTCAGCGGATCGATGCCCATAGCGGATGCCACGGCCGCGATCGTCTTGCCCGATGCGTCCCGGCTCAGCACGGGGCTGTTGATAAGGCCCTTGAAATCAGGGGATTGGGCGATAGCCGCCTTCAACCCGGACAGGCTTTGCGCCACCGTGTCGAGCGCGTTCGCGTCGCGAGCCAGATCGAACAGCGCCACCGCGTAGCGGCCGCTGAGGCTGGCCTGTATGCCGCCATTAGTCTCCACGCGCTTGCCGTCCTCCATTGACTTACTGGCAGGTGATTTGCCGGTCATGCAAAAAGAGAGGGGAGCAGTTACGCCCGTCCCCCTTGTTGTCGGGCCGGTTAGCAGCGCGATTATGACTATGCAAGTCATGGTGCGCGATTCCATCATTAGTCGGAAGGGCGCGGCATTTGCCTGAGTTTTTATCGCCGGCGCGAATCGGCTATTGCGCCGCTTCGACCGGGGCAAGCCGTCCTTTCTGGCAATGATAGACGATCCGCTCATTGGGCTGGGCGGGCAACAGCGCCGTCAGGTCCGATTGCAGCGTGGCGATGCGCGCCAGGGCTTCCGGGTCACTGCCACAACCGGGGAAAGGCTTGTCGCCCAGTAGCGCGCGCGCCTTGGCCATATTCTCCATATCGGGCAGCCAGCGCTGCACGCGCAGGGTGCCACTGACCGGATCGAACGCGCTCATGGTGACGAAATTGCCCTGCGCAGGGATGCTCGCGCGCTGCCATTTGGTCCCACTCGCGACATATTGCGTGTCGCTATCGACGCAGCCACCTTCGGCCCAGTTGAACCCGATGTCATTGGGCTGCGACACAGTCAGGCGGCTGCGCTGCAGGTCGACCCGGCAGATATTATCCCCGGCCCAGGCATAGGCACCATTTCCGGTAATGCTTTTGTCCTGAGGCAGGGCCGTGCGTTCCTCGATCGTGTCGAAACTCGGCTTGAACACGAACAGGGCAAGCGCGCCCAGCAGCATGACGCCGCCGCCGCCAATGCCCCATATGGCGGGCTTTTCCTTGCCCTGGCTGTAGAATAGCCCGCCTGCGCCCAACCCCAATACCGCGAGCGCCAGCAGCACCGCAGCGCCCGCCATGGCGTTTTCGCGGGCGGTGATGACATCGCGCTCGGCGGCGTCGCGCGCGCGCATCATCGCTTGCTCGCGCGCATCGGCGCTGGCCCGGTTCTTCTGCTCGCTCGCCTGCGATTCGCGCTGGGTGATCGATGCCTCGGCGGCGTCCGCTTCCGCCATGGACCGGCACGGGACGACGGTGCGCAGTGACGCGACGCCCGCTTGTCGCAGGAAGGAGGCGATCTCGCGCCACGACACGGCAAAGCCGAATTCGGCGTCATTGCCGTCCGAAATCGACCCGAAACTATTGACCCCCAGTACCCGGCCGCAATCGTCCACCAACGGCCCGCCGCTATTGCCCGCCGCCAGCGGCGCGGTGTGCAATACCGTCTCGAAACTCTGGCTCGCCCGTCCCGCCGACACATTGCCGCTGGTCTTCACCGTCGCCAGCGGCTCGACCAATTGCTTGAGGCCCAGCCCCTGCGCACGATCCACCGTGCCGGGATAGCCGATCGCGGTGACATGCTGCCCGTCCGATATCGCCCCGGCGTAGAAAGTGCTGACCGGCAGGCTGCCTTCCTCCAGCTGGATGAGCGCCAGATCGTTGCCCGGCGAAAAGGCGATGATGCGCCCGCCATAGGTCTTGGTGCCCTCCGACGGGATCACGCCGATGACGAGATTCTTTTCCTCGCGCGCCAGTTCGACGACATGGGCATTGGTCAAAATCTTGTCGGGCGCGACCGCCAGGCCGCTGCCATGGCCGACGAAATAGGCCTCGCTGCCATCGGTCGCGACCAGCACCACGCGCACCACCCCGCGCGCCGCCGCAGCAATATCCTGCTGTTCGGCGTGGGACGTTGCTGGCACAAAAAGCGCGATCAGCAGGGCGAAGCGGCGGAGGAGGGCGATCATGAGCGGGCATACATATTGGATGGCGGGCGCGGCGCAATCGGGAAATGCCGCAATGGTTTGAAAGCAAGACGCGGGAAGCATGGTCAAGCGCCAGCGTCTATTCCATAGGCATGACCCTGATGACCGCCCTTGCCGACTCCATGCCTGACGATGCGACCTGCTGGGCCGCCTTCGTTGCGCGCGACCGCACCATGGACGACCGCTTCGTCGGCTGCGTCGCCACCACTGGCATTTATTGCAAACCGAGCTGCGCCGCCCGCCACCCCAAACGCGAAAATATGCGCTTCCTGCCAGACCCCGCAGCCGCGCGCGCAGCGGGCTTTCGTGCCTGCCTGCGCTGCCGCCCGGACGAAGTGGGCCGCGACCGAATCGCCGTCGCGGCGGCGCGCGCGCTGATCGAGGCGGCCGAGGACGCGCCCCGGTTGGAGGCGATCGCCGCCCATGTCGGCTATGCCCCGCATCATTTCCACCGCCTGTTCAAGCGCGAGACGGGCCTAACCCCCGCCGCCTATGCCCGCGCCCTGCGCGCCGACCGACTAAAGACTGCCCTTGATTCGCCCGGCAGCGTGACGAGCGCCATCTATGCAGCGGGCTATAATGCGCCAAGCCGCGCCTATGCCGACGCCGACCGCCATCTGGGCATGACGCCCAGCGCCTGGAAGGATGGCGGGCGCGGCGCGCTGATCCGCTGGCGCACGATCGACAGCAGTCTTGGGCCGCTTTTGGTCGCGGCGACGGCGCGCGGCCTGTGCCGTATCAGCTTCGGCGAGGGCGAGGCAGAGTTGCGCGCTCGCTTCCCCAATGCTGATCTTCAACCGGCCGACGCGGCGCTCGACCAGTTGGCGCAGGCCGTCGTGGCGCTGGTCGATCATCCCGGCGAAACGCCCGATTTGCCGATCGACGTGTGCGGCACCGCGTTCCAGCAAGCCGTCTGGGCCGCGCTGCGCGCCATCCCGCCGGGCGAAACGCGCAGCTATAGCGAGGTCGCGGCCGCGATCGGTCGCCCGCAAGCCGTCCGCGCGGCGGGCAGCGCCTGCGGCGACAATGTTCTGGCAGTCCTCATCCCCTGCCACCGCGTCCTGCGCAGCGACGGGACGCTGGGCGGCTATGCCTGGGGTCTAGACCGCAAACGGGCGCTGCTCGCCCGCGAAAAGGGCGAGTAGCGGGCCGATTGTATCTTTCCTTCGTGCCATCGCTCGGCCACTCTGAAGGCTGGGCCAAATGGGGGATATGATGCGATTCTGGTTGAAAGCGCTGGCGGCGCTGATGCTCGCGCTGCCCGGCGTCGCACACGCGACCTGGTGGCAGGCAAAGACCGACCATTTCACCGTTTACAGCGAGGGCAAGGACGAAACGCTGCGCGGCTTTGCTGAACGTCTGGAGAAGTTCGATTTCCTCCTGCGCCGCCTCTATGGCGTCACGGATCGGCAACAGGGCAGTCCGGTCAAAGTCTACCTTTTGTCCAACGACCGCAAGGTGCAGGATCTGGCGGGCAACCGCAATCTCAAGGGCTTTTACACCACGTCTGAACGGAACGCCTACGCCTTCCTCTCACGTGAAACGAAGAACGGTCAGTTCGGTATTGGGGCAGAGGAAATACTGTTCCACGAATATGCCCATCATTTCATGCTGCACTATTTTCCAGCCGCCTACCCCGCCTGGTTCGTGGAGGGGTTCGCTGAATTTTTTTCCGTCGTGAAGTTCCCCAAAAACGGATCGATCGAGTTCGGTCATATCCCGATGGCACGGGTACCGGGCCTCGTGCTGGGCCAGCCCTATCCCTTGACGCAACTGCTGGCGCGCGAAACCAAAGGACTGAACCTGCGAGACGGCGATCGCTTTTATGGCACCGCCTGGCTGCTGACCCATTTCTATTTTCAGCACGCCTCCAACCGGAAGGCGGAGATCAACCGCTACCTGACAGAGATCGCCAAGGGCACGACGGACGGCGACGTGGCGGACTATTTTGAGGGCGGGCTGGAAGGTCTCGAAAAAGACCTCAAAGCCTATATGCGTAAAAAGCAATTCATCAGCGTACTCACGCCCAAGGATATGGCGATCGGAGCGATTACCGTGACCGCTGTTGACCCAGCGCAGGCGGCTTTGGTCGAAGATGAGCTACGCTTGACCCACCGCCCCAAGACGGAAGAACTGCCCGGAATTGTCGCGGCTATCCGCACCATTGCTGACCAATATCCCGGCGACGCCTACGCGCAGGCGTTGCTCGCGGAAGCGGAATGGAAGGCGGATCAGGCAGACGCGGCGCTTGCCGCCGCTGACCGCGCCATCGCAAGCAACCCTCAATCCGCGCGCGCCCAAGCTGTTCGCGCAGAAGTGCTGCTGGAACGCGCCAATGACAGCGACAAGGCGGACGACTGGAAGGCTGCGCTGACGGCGATCGTGCGCGCCAACCGCGCTGATACCGAAGACCCGGTGCCGCTCGCGCTCTTCTATCGCTATCATGCCATGCGGGGCGGCAAGATGCCGGACCTTGGTTATGACGGTCTCTACAAGGCGTTCAGCCTGCTACCGCAAAACCCCGGCTATCGCTTCAATTTTGCTCAGGCGATGGCTTTTAGGGGTGACTATGCCAGCGCCTCTATTCTGCTCGACCCGATCGCCTATTCGCCCCATGAATCCGGGATGCGCGAAAATGCGCTCAGGATGAAGGCTCAGTTCGACGCGGAGGCGGCGAAAAAGCCGAAGGGTGCGGTGAAGGCACAAAGTCCTGCACCCGCGTCATGACGGCGGCGCGCTGCGCGTCGGTCAGGCTGCGCCAATGGACGATCTCGTCAATTGTCCGGCCGCAGCCTATGCAGGTCGCGCGCGCGGCATCGAGCGCACACAGGTTGCGGCAGGGTGTCTCCATCACATGAAGCTGTAGGGATCGACGTCCACCGCCACCCGCGTCCCTGATTTCCACACGATCTGGCTTAGCCACTCACGGATCGCGGACTGGATATCCACCTGCCGCGTGGCGTGGATCAGCAGGCGGTGCCGATGCCGCCCGCGCAATACCGAAAGCGGGGCGGGGGCCGGGCCATAGACCCGCATCCCGTCAATCACCGGCGCGGATTTGCCGATCAGCCGGGCGATCTGCGCGGCCTCGTCCGCATCCTCGCTCGAAATGATAATCGCGGCGAAGCGGCCGAAGGGCGGGGCGTTGGCCCGCCGCCGATGCTCGGTTTCCACCGCATAGAATCGCTCGGTATCGCCATCGATCAACGCCTGGATGACTTCGCTGCTTGGCATCCGGGTCTGGATGAACACCCGCCCAGGCTTGGCGCCACGCCCCGCGCGCCCGGCGACCTGAACGATCTGCTGGAAGGTCCGCTCGGCCGCGCGCAGATCGCCGCCCTCCAGCCCCAGATCGGCGTCGATCACCCCCACCAGCGTCAGGTTGGGGAAATGATAGCCCTTGGTGACCAACTGCGTGCCGACGATGATGTCAATGTCGCCCGCCTCCACTGACTTGACGAAATCGGCCGCTTTTGCGGGCGAAAACAGCGTGTCGGACGTGGCGATCGCAATCCGCGCCAGCGGCCACAGCGCCTTCACCTCATCGGCGATCCGCTCGACCCCCGGCCCGCAGGCGACCAGGCTGTCCTCCTCCTTGCAGTCCGGGCAGAAACGCGGCGCGGGCACGACATGGCCGCAATGATGGCAGGCCAGCCGATGCGACAGCCGATGCTCCACCATCCAGGCGGTGCAATTGGGGCATTGGAAGCGGTAGCCGCAATGCCGGCACAGCGTCAGCGGGGCATAGCCGCGCCGGTTGAGGAAGAGCAGGCTTTGCTCGCCCTTTGCCATCGTCTCGTCGATAGCCTTGACCAGCGGCGGCGCGATCCAGCGCCCGCGCTCGGGCGGATCGGTCAGCAGGTTGACGCCCTCGATATGCGGCATCTCCGCCCCGCCATAGCGGGACGGCAATTTGATCTCGGCATAGCGGCCCAGTTCCACCTGATGCCGCGTTTCGATCGCGGGGGTGGCGGACGCTAAAATGACCGGGAATTTCTCGATCAGGCCACGCATCACCGCCACGTCGCGCGCGTGATAATGAACGCCATCCTCCTGCTTGAAGCTGGCTTCATGCGCTTCATCGACGACGATGAGGCCAAGGTTGGGATAGGGCAGGAACAGCGCGGACCGCGCCCCCACCACCACCTGTGCCTCGCCCGCCGCGATGGCCCGCCACGCCCGCCGCCGCTCGGTCTGGCGCAGCCCGCTATGCCAATTGACCGGCACCGTGCCGAACCGCTTTTCGAACCGTTCCAGAAACGGCTCAGTCAGCGCGATTTCGGGCAGCAGGACCAGCACTTGCCGCCCCGCGCGCATAGCCGCCGCGATCGCCTCGAAATAGACCTCGGTCTTGCCCGATCCGGTGACCCCGTCGAGCAGGAACGGCGCAAAATCCTGCGCCCGCACCGCATCGGCCATAGTCGTCGCGGCAGCCATCTGCGCTTCTGAAAGGGCGGGCGGCGCATGATCGGGGTCGGGCAGGGGGAAGGGCGTGTCGACGCTCACCTCGACCGGCTCGAACACATCCTGCTTGATGAGGCCACGGATCACCGCGTCGCTGACCCCGCCGATCATCGCCAGTTCGCGCACCAGCCCTTGCCGCTCGCCGATCCGCTCCAGCGCTTGCGCGCGCTGCTCCGTCATCCGTTCGGGCACCGTCCCGGTCGCCTTATATTCGATGACGGTGCGCGTCCCCTCCAGCGCCGCCATCGATGCCAGCGCCATCCGCAGCACGGCGGCAGGGGGGCTCAGATAATAGTCCGCCGTCCATTCGATCAGGCGGCGCAGCGGCGCGGGCAGGGGCGGCGCATCGACCAGTTCGAGCAAGTTGCGCAGCCGGTTGTCGCCCACGCTCTCCACATCGGGAAAGCTCTCCTCCTCCCACACCACGCCCACCAGCTGGCGTGGCCCCAGCGGCGCGACGACGATGCTGCCGGGTTGCACTTTCATCCCGTGCGGCACGCGATAGTCGAGCGGCCCCAGGGCGGCATTGAGCAGGAGGACACGGGCGCGGGACATGGGACCGTCCTTAGCCCGTCCCGCCCGCCACGCAAATGCCGCGCGTCAGATCCGCCAACTCAGCGTCAGCCACGGCACATGCGACACGACATCGGGCCGCCCGTCGCGGAAATTCTGCTGCCGCATATAGAGAAGCTGCGCATCGACACCCTTGGCGATCGGATGGCGCAAGCCGATCTGCTGGCGCATTGTCGCCAGACCGGTCTTGTCGCTGGGCCGCCCGCGATTGAGATGGAAGAAGATTTCGGTCGCGGCCACCACCGTCCATTGCTTTGCCGCATCGATCGGGACGCTCGCCTGCAGCCGCTGGCGCAGCCGCCACACCGGCGCATCGACCGTATCGAAGAAGCGCTGCTCCATCCGGGTGCGCGCTATCCAGATGCCCTTGGCCAGTGTCACTTGCTGGAACAGCCGCAACTCCTCGTCCGCCTCGCTCTTGAGATAGGCAAAGCCGCCGCCCAGTTGCACGGCCGGGGCGATGCGGTGGTCGATGGCGATCCGGCTTAGAAACTGCTCGCCGCCGCTCCGACTGTCGGACCGCGCGCGCTGGCTCGAATCGATCGTGATGATGTCCGCCGGACTCGCCTTGATCGTCACCATCTCGGTCAGCCAGGCCTGGCTATCCTGCGTCGCCGCATGAACGGGCAGGGGCATCGCCAGCACCGACACGGCAATCATCAGTCGGCACAGCAGCATGGCATATCCTTTGGCAGGGTGCCCGCGGCTTAGGCATGTTGCTGCTTTGTTGCAATTGCCGCCCTGCGCCGCCGACGATGGCGAAACCGGCGGCCAGCGGCTAAAGGGGACCGACTCATTCATCCCCGGAGCGCTAGACCCATGAAATTCTTCGTCGATACCGCCGACACCGCCGACATTCGCGACCTGGCCGCCACCGGCCTGCTCGATGGCGTGACCACCAACCCGTCCTTGATCCACAAGTCGGGCCGCGCCTTCCTCGAAGTGGTCGAAGAAATCTGTGGCCTGGTCGACGGCCCCGTCTCCGCCGAAGTCGTCGCGCTCGACCATGAAACGATGATGAAAGAAGCAGAAGTCCTGCGCAAAATCGCGGACAATGTCTGCATCAAGGTGCCCTTGACCATCGACGGGCTCAAGACCTGCAAGGCGCTGACCGACGAAGGCACGCTCGTCAACGTCACCCTCTGCTTCTCCGCCAATCAGGCGCTGCTCGCGGCCAAGGCCGGCGCGTCCTTCATCTCGCCTTTCGTTGGTCGCCATGACGATAATGGCTTCGACGGCATGGCGCTGATTCAGGATATTCGCCTGATCTACGACAATTATGGCTTCGACACCGAAATCCTCGTCGCCAGCGTCCGCCACCCCATCCATGTGCTGGAAAGCGCGCGCATCGGCGCGGACGTCATGACCGCACCCCCCGCCGTCATCCGCATGTTGTCCAAGCATGTGCTGACCGACAAGGGTCTCGAAGGCTTCGCCGCCGACTGGGCCAAGACCGGCCAGTCGATCCTGTGATCTGAACAGGCGGGACGGCAAGCGTCGTCCCGCCTTAAGGAAAATCCCATGAGCCACGATCCCGACAAGCCCGATTTCGGCTTTCTCTGGTTCTCGCTGCTACTCACCATCATTGGCATGGCGCTGCTCATGGTCATGGGTGGATGGTGACCCCGGCGTGACTCGAACACGCAACATCCCGCTTAGAAGGCGGGTGCTCTATCCAGTTGAGCTACGGGGCCTTGGGCAGGCTCGATAGCGACGCCGGGGACAGCTTGCAATCACCCGACTGTGCGATATGCAGGACGTCATGAACGACGGGGCAGTTCACAGGGTCGATGCGGGCGCGCTGGGTGCGCGGCCGCTACGCTATTATGATTTCGTGATGGCGGCCTTCGTCGCGATCCTGCTGCTATCCAACCTGATCGGCGCGGCCAAATTGTCGAGCCTGGGTGGCTTCACCTTCGGCGCTGGCATCCTCTTCTTCCCGCTCGGCTATGTGATCGGCGACGTGCTGACCGAAGTCTATGGCTATGCCCGCGCGCGCCGCTGCGTCTGGGCGAGCTTTGCCGCCATGCTGTTCATGGCGGTGATGAGCTGGGTCGTGGTCGCGCTGCCGCCTGCCGAAGGCTGGGCGGGCCAGGCATCATATGAAGCCGTGTTCGGCAGCACCTGGCGCATCGTCTTTGCTTCGCTCATCGCTTTCTGGACGGGCGAACTGGCCAACAGCTTCGTCCTCGCCCGCATGAAATTGCTGACGCAGGGCAAGCATTTGTGGATGCGGACGATCGGATCGACGATCGTGGGGCAGGGCGTGGACAGCCTGCTCTTCTATCCGCTCGCCTTCTACGGCAACTGGACCCAAACGCAGGTGCTGACCGTCATGGTCACCAATTGGGCGATGAAGGTCGGTTGGGAAGCGCTGCTGACGCCTGTCACTTATGTCGTCGTCAACGCCCTCAAGCGGCGCGAAGGGCTGGACGTATATGACGCAGGCACCAACTTCACCCCGTTCCGCGCGCGGCTCTGATTTCTTTCGTCCAGCGAGCATGAGATAAGGCCCTGTTTACCCTCCCGGTCGCATGAGGGGGCATGAGCAGGCAGTCGCATCGGCATTTCGACCAATCGAACATCGAAGGAGGCGTCGCCTCCATTTCTCACGACCATCTCGTCGCCGAACTGGCGCTTGCGCAGCGCCGGTTTGAAGCGACCTTTTATCATGCACCGGTGGGCATCGTCCATGCCGGCCTGGATGGCCGCTTCCTGCTGGTGAATCCCCGATTCTGCGAGATCAGCGGGCATGATGCCGATACGCTGTTGCAGGTCGGTTTTCAGCGGATTACCCATCCCGACGATCTCGATACCGACGAAGCGCTGCTGGTGCGTCTCCATGCCGGTGAGATACCGCGTTATACGCTGGAAAAACGCTATATCCGTGCCGATGGCGGTATCGTCTGGGTCAACCTGACCGTGTCGATGGTGCGCGATGCAGCGGGGCAGCCCGAATTGTTCGTCGCCGTGATCGAGGATCTGTCCGACCTGCGCCGTGCCAGTTTCGAAGCCGTGCATGATCCGCTGACCGGCCTGCTCAACCGGCGCGGGCTGGCGAACCGCGCTGACGCCATTCTGGCCGATGCCGCGCATACAGGGCAGCCGGTCAGCCTCATCTTCCTCGATCTCGACGGGTTCAAGCAATTGAACGACAGCCGCGGCCATGCGGCGGGCGACGCTTGCCTTGCCGATGTGGCAGCGCTGCTGATGGATCACACCGGGGCCATCGATGCCATCGCGCGAGTGGGCGGCGACGAATTTCTGCTCCTGCTGCCCCTGAGCGACGCGCCGACCGCGACGGCGCTGGGCGATCAATTGCGGCATGCGCTCACGGCGCGCTGCGGCGGGATCAGCGGCTCGTTCGGGCTGGTCACCGCAAGCGGTGCGCTTGATCTCGAAGCGCTGATCGATTGCGCCGACACCGCCATGCTTGCGGCCAAGCGCGGTGGACGCAATCAACTCAGGACGGGTTATCTTCCCTGACCGGATAATGTGCCGCTGAAAAATACAGCCCATCGGGCGGGGCATTGAGCCCCAAGGCGGCGCGATCCTTCGCCTCCAGCGCCGCGCGCAAATCGTCGGCCGACCACCGTCCAGAGCCCACCAACGCCAGGCACCCGACCATCGATCGCACCTGATGATGCAGGAAAGATCGCGCGTCTGCGTGAACGGCGATGCGTTCGCCGTCGCGCGCGACGTACAACCGGTCGAGCGTCTTGACGGGACTGGCCGATTGGCAATGGGCCGACCGGAAAGTGGTGAAATCATGCAGCCCGACCAGCAACTGCGCCGCCGCCTGCATCGCATCGGCATCCAAAGGCTTCGCCACCTGCCAGGCCAGCCCCCGTTCGACCGTCAGCGGCGCCCGCCGATTGACGATGCGATAGACATAGGAACGGCCAAGGCAGGAAAAACGCGCATGCCAGTCGTCCGGCACGATCTCGCACGCCAGGATCGCCACCGGATGCGGCCGCAATCGCGCATTGATCCCCCCCATCAGCCGGAATGGGGTGATCGCCTTGGCTATGTCGGCATGCGCCCGCATCGCCAGCCCATGCACGCCCGCATCCGTCCGCCCGGCGGCATGCACCGCCACCCGTTCGCCCGTCACCGCATGGATGGCATCCTCGATCGCCTGCTGCACGCTTGGTCCATGGTTCTGCCGCTGCCACCCCATGAAGGGCCGCCCGTCAAATTCGACCGTGACGGCGAAGCGGGTCAGGCCCGTCTTCGGCTCATCCATCCACCCGGCTCCCCGCGGGCATATCGAACCCGCGCAGCAGATCGTCCGGCGTCATCGCCGCCTTGCCCGCGCGCTGGATCAGCGTCGGGCGGATTGCGCCATGGCCGCACCCGATCAGCAGCGCATCGTCCAGCATTGCGCCCGCTGCGCCATCCTCATGCTCGACATGCGCCGCCAATATGCGGAACCGCTCGCCGCCATATTCGAAAAATGCACCGGGGACGGGATTGAAGGCGCGGATCTGGCGCTCGACCTGGATCGCCGGGCGTGCGAAATCGATTCGCGCTTCGGCCTTGTCGATTTTGGCGGCATAGGTCACGCCTTCCTCCGGCTGCGGCATCGCCGGATGCAGGCTGATGTCGTCCAGCACCTCGACCATCAGCGCAGCACCCGCCTGCGCCAGTTCCTCGGTCAACGCGCCTGCCGTCTTGCCCTCGACCGCCGTGACATATTTCGCGCGCATGGGGCCGGTGTCGAGGCCCGCTTCCATGTCCATGATGGTGACGCCGGTGACATTGTCGCCCGCCAGCACCGCTCGCTGGATCGGTGCCGCCCCGCGCCAGCGCGGCAGCAGCGACGCGTGGATGTTCATGCAGCCATGGCGCGGCGCATCGAGAATCGCGCGCGGCAGGATCAGGCCATAAGCCGCCACCACCGCGACATCGGCGTCTAGCGCGGCAAAGGCCGCCTGCACCTCCGGGTCTTTCAATGACACGGGCGTCCGCACCTCTATCCCCAGCGCTTCGGCACGCTGATGGACGGGCGAGGGACGCAAAGCCTTGCCGCGCCCGGCGGGTCGGGGCGGCTGGCTGTAGACCGTTAAGACCTGATGCCCTGCGGCAACCAACGCCTCCAGCGCCGGAACCGCGAATTCGGGAGTGCCCATGTAAATGATACGCATAGCAAATGCTCAAAGCTCTTGTCGTGACGGGTTGCAACCCCTTATCTCACAGCATGGCCTCTCCCGAAATCGAAGCGTTGACCCAGGCGCTCTCCCGCCTGCCCGGCCTTGGCCCGCGTTCGGCGCGGCGCGCGGTGCTGCACCTCATCAAGAAGCGCGAGGCGGCGATGGCCCCTTTGCTGCGCGCGCTGGAGGCGGTCAACGAGCGGCTCGTCACCTGCCATGTCTGCGGCAATGTCGATACGGTCGATCCCTGCGGCATCTGCAAGGATGCGCGCCGCGATCCTCGGGCGCTCTGCGTGGTGGAGGATGTCGCGGATTTGTGGGCGCTCGACAAGTCGCGGCTGTTTCCTGGCCGCTTCCATGTGCTGGGCGGGCGACTGTCCGCGCTTGAAGGCATCCGGCCGGAGGATCTGACCATCGACGCGCTGGTCACCCGGCTGGAACAGGGCGGGGTGGATGAAGTCGTGCTCGCCATGAACGCCACGCTTGAAGGCCAGACTACCGCCCATTATCTCGCCGAACGACTCGAACGCTTCCCCATCCGCCTGACCCAGCTGGCCCATGGCGTGCCCGTCGGCGGCGAACTCGACTATCTCGACGAAGGCACACTCGCCCAGGCGCTCCGCGCCAGAAGGCCGCTGGGGTAGGGGGCAACCTCTCCAGTCATCATGATCCTCTCAATCCGTCATCCCGGACTTGATCCGGGTGTGGATTCACAGCTTGAGCGCCAATTGCAGTGTCGGTGTTAGTTTTGCTGGCTGTGTCGGTAGGGGTTTGGCGCGTCCTGAAAGATCGAGCCGGTTGAACAGCGCGACCTTGATGCGCGTGATGAGGGCCTTTGGCGCATGGCGGTGGGAGGCGGCGCACGTTTGCCGCAGCATGCGTAGGAGCAGATAGGCGATGAGGGCGACGATTTTGACGGCGTTTTCGCTGCGTCCCAGGAAGCGTTTGATCTTGAGGTTCTGCTTGATCCACTTGAACAGGAGTTCGATCTGCCAGCGTTCCTTGTAGAGGGCGGCGATTTGGGTTGCGAGGCGCGTCAGATCGTTGGCGACAAGGCGCATGGGAGCCTTGCCCTCGCGCGCGACGAGTATCTCGCGAAGCGACGTGTCGAACAGCAGGTTCCTGGCCCCGCCACGTGGCGCGGCATGGCCGATCTTCACGTCATTATCCTCGATGATGCCGTCACCCTGGATTTGGCGCGCGCGCACATCGCGCCGCTTGGTGTTGGTCTTCAACCGGGTGACGAAGGTGGCACCGGCCGCATCGATGGTGTGCCACCAGCCAAATCGAGATAGCCCTTGTCATAGACATAGACTGTGCCCGGCACGATCGGCCTGGCGCGCGCGATCGTGAGTTTGCTGACCCTGGGCGAGGCGATCTCGACCCAATCGACGACGTCAGAGCGCGGGTCGTAGCCGACATACAATTTGAGGCCACGGGTGTGCGGGTCAGCCTCCGCTCAACCCACGCGCGGATTGCGCAACAGGATCAGCGAGCCGTCGATAAGCTGGATCAGCTCCTGGCCCTGCTGGCGCACCGCCCGGCCCACCTGACCGATCAGCATCTGGCAGATGTCGCGGAAAACCGCCGCCGACCGCTGCGCCTGCGCATCGCTCAGCGTCGATCTGCGCGGCAACCGCAGGTCGAGATGATACAGCCCGCCCGGATGCGCACGCAATCCCTGCTCGATCTCGCGCAACGAGTTGAGGCCCGCAAATTGCGCGAACAGCATCGTGCGCAAATGCCGCACGCAAGTCCATGCATTAGGATCAGACCCCACCCTGCGGTCCCCATCATGCCGCGTGACAAGGCGATTGAGCACCCGCCGATCAAGCGGTTCCAAAAGCTGCGAAAGCGCGCTAGCCATATGCGGCACGGCAGATCTCCGCAATCATGTCTCGACACCATGATCTTGGCAGCTTCCGCAGCACTGCGCTGCCGTGCAATCTCTCATCGTTTTAATATCCCGGACAGTTGTGGGACTTGATCCGGGGGTGACGGGGTTTGAGGGGCTTGTCCCATTCACCTCTTTCGTCATGCGGGCTGATGCTGGCATGAGGGACGAGGTGCAGGTCGCGGGGCGTTTGACGCCGCCCTCCGGCTCACCACAAATCACCAACGCATCAACGAAAAGGGCGCCCGGTTGCCCGGACGCCCTTTGCACTTCTCGTAATGAAAAGCCTTACGCCTTGTAGACCTTGTCCACGGCGGCGCGGAATTTGGCCATGTCGTCGGCGGAGCCGACGGTGACGCGGGAGACGGTGGGCCAGATGGCCCAGCTGCGGCCGATCTGGACCTTTTCAGGGGTGGCGATCAGTGCGGCCTGCATGTCCTTGGCGGGCTTTTTCCAGTTGACCATGAACATATTGGCCTGGCTGCCGGGCTGCACCTCGATGCCCTTCTTGGTCAGATAGGCGATGGTTTCCTCGCGGTTGGCGATCATTTCCTCGCGGCGGGCCTTGATGAGCGCCGCTTCGGTGTAGACCGCATTGCCGCAATGCATCGCGGTAATCGACAGGCCGCCGGCCGCCGGACCGAACAGCATGATGCGCTTTTGCACTTCGGGGTCGGCGAAGGTGAGGCCGAGGCGCACACCGGCCATGCCGAACAGCTTCGAGAAGGTCCGCATGACGATGATGTCCTTGCGGGCCCCGATGAGCGTGGCGGCGCTCGGCGCTTCGGAGAAGTGCAGATAGGCTTCGTCGACCAGCAGCATCGAATCGGCGGGCTTATTGTCGAGCAGCCATTGGATGTCGGCCAGCGGCGTGACGGTGCCGGTCGGGTTGTTGGGCGTGCAGATATAATAGAGGCCGGCATTGGGATTGGCGGCGAGCATCGCCTTGACGTCATGGCCCTGGCCGATGGCCTGCGGTGCCTTGGCGATGGGGGCCTTCATATAATCAGCCGTGCGCCAGGCGGATTCGAAGGTCGGGTCGGCGGTGACTAGACCCTTGGTCGGCGAGCAATAGGCCGCGACGATGCTGACCAGCGGGCCGCCCGAACCGGGCCAGGGCATGACATGGGTTTCAGGGATACCCTCGACCGTGGCGACGGTCTTGACAAGGTCGCCGCGATAATTGTCGGGATCGTACCAGTTGCCGAACGAAGCAGCTTCGGCGGCGGCGGCGACGCCCGACGGGAAAGGCCCGGTCCAGCATTCGTTGGCACCGATGCGGACCGCACCCTTGATGCCGCGCCCGGCCTGCTGCTGCGCCAGGGCAGCACCGCTCAGCAGCGAGCTGGCGGCGACGCCCGCGCCCAGCAGCGCAGCGACCTCGGCCAGTTGGCGCCGCGAATAGCCGCGCCCGATCAGATCGTCCTTGGCTTCCTTGTCCAGCATCATCGTCATGTCGATTGTCCCCTCTGTTCCAGAAAACGGAAACTTCATTGCATCAGACGAAGCAGCGCGTCATTTCCGCAATGCCGCCCGGCGATTTTTGCAATTTTATGCCGGTCGCCGTTCCATAGTTAACGGAAACCGTCATCAATTGTGCATGAATCGCCTTGGAAAGCGGACTGCGCATCTGGTAGCGCATATCCATGCCCAGCACCCCCGCCGCCGCCGCCCGCCAGATCCTGATCCGCCTGCAGGAGGTGATGGCGTCGCGCACCAGCGCGCAGGCGAAATTGAACAAGGTGGTGGAGGTGATCGGCGAGTCGCTGTCGAGCGAGGTCTGCTCCATCTATCTGGTGCGCGAGGGCGTGCTGGAGCTGTTCGCGACGCGCGGGTTGAAGCAGGAGGCGGTGCATGTCACCCGCATGGCGATGGGCGAGGGGCTGGTCGGCCTGATCGCCACCAATGTCGAGACGCTGAACCTGGACGAAGCCGCGTCGCACCCCGACTTCGCTTATCGCCCCGAAACCGGGGAAGAATTGTTCCACAGCTTTGCCGGCGTGCCGATCGTGCGGCGCGAACGGGCGATCGGCGTCCTGTGCGTGCAACATGCCGATCCGCGCAAATATGAAGAGGTGGAGATAGAGGCGCTCCAGACCGTCGCGATGGTGATGTCGGAGCTGATCGCCAATGCCGAACTGGCCGATGATGGCCAGGCCGAATTGCGCGTGACCGATACCGGCACGACGCTGCTGCACGGGTTGCAACTGGTGATGGGCATGGCGCGGGGCCATGTGGTGTTCCACCAGCCGCGCGTGCATATCGAGCATACCGTGGCGGAAGATACCGAGGCGGAGCGGGCGCGCGTCATTTCTGCCTTCGCCAAGATGCGCGAGCAGATCGACCGGATGACCGGTGCGGCCGAGTTCGGCATGGAGGGCGAGCATCAGGAGGTTTTGGAAACCTACAAGATGTTCGCCTATGACGAAGGCTGGACGCGGCGGATCAACGAGGCGATCGACAGCGGCCTGACCGCCGAGGCGGCGATCGAGCGGGTGCAGCAGCGCACACGGATGCGGATGCGGCAGATTGACGATCCGTTGCTGTCCGACCGGATGCATGACCTGGAGGATCTGGCCAACCGGCTGTTGCGGATCGTGTCGGGGCAGTTGGGCACGGCGGCGCAGATGGGGTTGCGGCAGGACGCGATATTAATCGCGCGCAACCTGGGGCCGGCCGAATTGCTGGAATATGACCGGCGGCGGTTGAAGGGCGTGATCCTGGAGGAAGGATCGCTGACCGCCCATGTCACCATTGTCGCGCGCGCCATGGGCGTGCCGGTGCTGGGCCGGGTGCGCGACATCCGCCATCTGGTGAATGAGGGCGACCTCATCCTGATGGACGTCAACGCCAACAGCCTGCTGATCCGCCCAACCGCCGACATGGACGAGGCGTTCGAGAATAAGCTGCATGTGACGCAGAAGCGCCGCGCCGAGTTCGTCGCGATGCGCGACCTGCCATCGGTCACCGCCGATGGGCAGCGGGTGGAGCTGATGGTCAATGCCGGGCTGCGCGAGGATGCGCAGGCGCTCGACATGGTGGGGGCGGACGGCATCGGGCTGTTCCGCACCGAGTTTCAGTTCCTGGTGTCGGCTACCTTGCCCCAGCGCGAAAAGCAGCAGCGGCTCTACAAGGATGTGCTGGACGCGGCCGGTGACCGGCCGGTCATCTTCCGCACCGTCGACATCGGCGGGGACAAGGCGCTGCCCTATATGCAGCGCGAGGATGACGAGCATGAGGATAATCCGGCGATGGGCTGGCGCGCGCTGCGGCTGGCGCTGGATCGCGACGGATTGATGAAGGCGCAGGCGCGCGCGCTGCTGGAAGCGGCGGCGGGCAAGATCCTCTATGTCATGTTCCCGATGGTGTCGGAACCGTGGGAATATGAGGAAGCGCGCGCGCTGGTCGAGCATCAGCGCGAATGGCTGCTGGCGCGCAAGAAGAAGCTGCCGATTGCGGTGCGTTATGGGGCGATGCTGGAAGTGCCGGCGCTGGCCGAGGTGCTGGACATATTGTTGCCGCGCGTCGATTTCCTGTCGATCGGGACCAATGATCTGACGCAATTTCTGTTCGCGGCCGACCGCGCCCATCCCAAGCTCGCCGAACGCTATGACTGGCTGAGCATCGCGATCCTGCGCTTCCTCGACCGAGTGGCGCGGACATGCCAGGCGCATAGCGTGCCCGTGGGCGTGTGCGGCGAAATGGGTGGGCGGACGCTGGAGGCAATGGCGCTGATCGGCCTTGGTATCCGGCGGCTGTCGATCACCCCTGCGTCGGTCGGGCCGGTCAAGGCGATGATCCGCGCGATCGATGCGAGCGAGGTGCAGGCGTTGATGCGCGAGCTGCTCGATAGTGGCGAACGCAACATTCGCGCGCGGCTGACGCAATGGGCGGCTGAGCGGCATATCGAGCTGGGATAAGGGGCGAACTGCGGCAAGAAGGGCTTGCCGCCGTTGACAACGCCCGTCCCACAGTGAGACAAGGCCTCACTCTAAGGTCGCGGAGCAGCATGGCAGACGAAATGGAATTGGAGCCGGGCGCAGGTAGCGTACCGGATACGCAGCCCGATACACCCGGCGCGAAACTGCGCGTCGCGCGCGAAGCGATGGGGCTGTCCTTGTCCGACATTGCGACGCGCACCCGGATCGCCCAGCGTCAGCTCGAAGCGGTCGAGCGCGACGATTATGCCGCCTTGCCGGGCATTCCCTATGCGGTCGGTTTTGCGCGGGCCTATGCTCGCGCCGTGGGACTGGATGAAGTGGCGATCGCCGCGCAGGTGCGTCAGGGCGTGCATGGCGCGGATATGACCGCCAATCGTTACGAGATGTTCGAACCGGCCGATCCCGCGCGGGTGCCGTCGCGCACGCTGGCCTGGACGGCGGCGGCGATCGTGGTCCTGCTGGTGGTGGGATGGGTGATCTGGCGCGCGCAGATGGCGCCGCCGCCTTCGAGCGAACAGATTTTGGCGCAGGACGAGGCGCGTCCTGCGGCGGCGCGTCCGGTGGCTGGGGCTGCGGTCGCGCCCGCTGCGCAACCCGTGGTGCTGACCGCGGTCGATGATGTGTGGTTGCGCATCTATGACGAGGCGGGCGAGCGGTTGAAGGACGGGCTGATGAAGAAGGGCGAAACCTTCGCCGTGCCCGCCGCCGCGCGCAATCCCATGATCCTGACCGGGCGTCCGCAAGCGCTGGCCGTGACGGTCGGGGGCAAGGCGGTCGCACCGCTGGGCGCGGCCGATCGCACCATCGCCGATGTGCCGATCAGCGCCGAGGCGCTGCTGGCGCGGGGCGCGGCGGAAGCGGCTGCGCCTGCGGCGGCTGCGCCCGCACCCCGGCCGACGTCGCAACGGCGCGTGGCGCGTCCGGTCGCCCAGCCTGTGACCGAGGACGCGGGTACGAGCGCGGCAACGCCATCCGCCGCCTCGCCCGCTCCGGCGGCACCATCGGGCAGCGGCGCGGCGACGCCCGAATAACCATGCACGTCGCGCTTTACCGCGCGGAATAACGGCTTATGGTTAAAGCGTAAGAGTTAGTCGGGGAACATCATGCGTCACGTCCTATTCGCGACATCTGCCATGGCGTGGAGCGCGCCGTTGCTGCTGGCGCTCGCGCCGCCGGTGTCGGCGCAAACGGTGGAAGGCCGGGTCGACCGGCTGGAAAAGGAAATGCGCGCGGTGCAGCGCAAGGTGTTTCCCGCCGGAACGCCGATCGAGGCGCAGATCACCCGGCCGACGACGCCGACGATAGCGCCGGGATCGCCGTCTTCCTCGCCGATTTCCGACCTGACCGCGCGGGTGGGCGCGCTGGAATCGCAGCTGTCGTCGATCACGGGGCAGGTCGAGGAAAATAGCTTCAAGCTCAAGCAGTTGGAAGAGGCGTTTAATCGCTACAAGGCGGATACCGACGCGCGTCTTGCCCCGCCCGAAGCGCCGGTCGCGGTTCGGCCGACCGTGTCCGCGCCGGTGGCGGCTGATCCTGCGCCGGTAGCGGCAAAGCCTGCCGCGCCCAAACCGGCGGCTGCGCCCGCGAGCGAAGAGCGCAAGACGGCGGTCGCGGCGATCGAGCGGCCCGATACGGGCGACGCGGCGATGGACGCCTATACTTATGGTTTCCGCCTGTGGGACGCCAAATTCTATCCCGAAGCGCAGGGACAGTTGAAGGCGACGGTGGACAAATATGGCACCGCTTCGGTCGCCAGCCGCGCCGCCAATCTGCTGGGGCGCGCCTATCTGGACGATGGCAAGCCTGCGCTCGCCTCGGTCGCCTTCTATGAAAATTATCAGAAGCGCCCGCGCGGCGATCGCGCGGCCGACAGCCTTGCTTATCTGGGCGAAGCGCTGATCCAGCTGAAAAAACCGGCCGATGCCTGCAAAGTCTATGCGGAGCTGGAGCAGGTCTATGGCGAAAGCCTGTCGTCGAGCCTGCGCGGCATGATGGCGCAGGGCCGCACCAGGGCGAAGTGCAGCTGAACGAGGCTGGGTTGATCGCCGCGACGCAGGCGATCATCGGAGAAACGCAAGGGGTGCGTTTCGGTGTCGCCGTGTCGGGCGGGCCGGACAGCATGGCGTTATTGGCGCTGGCCGCGCGCGCCTTTGCAGGCCAGGTCGCGGCAGTGACGATGGACCATGGCCTGCGTGCGGCTTCGGTGGAGGAAGCGGCGATGGTCGCGGGCTGGTGCGCGACGCAGGCTGTTCCCCACAGCATCGTCAAGCCCGATGCGCCGGTCAGCGGCAATGTCCAGGGCTGGGCACGAGCGCAGCGCTATGCCGCGATCGAAGTGTGGCGGGCGGCGCAGGGGATCGACTGGATCATGACCGCGCATCATGCCGACGATCAATTGGAAACGATGCTGATGCGGCTCAACCGGGGATCGGGGGTTGCGGGGCTGGCAGGCGTGCGGGCGCGGTCGGGGCGGGCGATCCGGCCGTTGCTGGCGGTGCGCAAGGCGGATTTGCTGGCGTTCGCGCGGGCTGAAGCGCTGCCCTATGTCGATGATCCATCGAACAGTGATGCGCGGTTCGACCGGGCGGCGTTGCGGTCGGCGCTGGCGGGGGTGGACTGGCTGGACGTGCAGGCGGCGGGGCGTAGTGCGGCGGCGCTCGCAGAAGCGGAGGTGGCGCTCGATTGGAGCGTGGGCGAGTTGGCGGCGCGGCATGTGCGCGCGCAGGGTGATGGCTGGACGCTCGATCGCACCGACCTGCCGCGCGAATATTTGCGGCGGTTATTGTTGCTGATGCTGGAGCGCGCGGGAGCCGGTGCGGTGCCGCGGGGCGATACGATCGATCGGGCGATCGGCGCGGCGCAGGCGGGGGGGCGTGCGAGTCTGGGCGACTGGCTGTTGAGCGGGGGGGGTGTCTGGACCTTGCATCCCGCCCCGCCCCGCCGCGTATTTTAGCCTATATGGCGGCGACCTATCTGATCCGCATTTGACCGAGCCGGGCGCGCTTGCGCTTTTGCGGACGCGCCCTATCTTGGCGGGTGAAAGAGAGTGCAGATGAACGACGAGAAAGACCCGCAGACCAATCCCTGGATCAAGAGCGCCATGATATGGGCCGGGGTGATCGTCGCCCTGCTGCTGTTCGTGTCGATGTTCGAACGGCCGACTGGGGCCGCTGGCAGCGAGATCGCCTATTCGGAATTCCGCGCCAAGGTGCAGGAAGGCCAGGTCAAGGACGTCGCCATCGCGCCGGACAAGATCACCGGAACGCTCGCCAATGGCGATCGCTTTGCGACGCTGCCCGTGGCCGATCCGGCGCTGACCGGACTGCTCGATCAGAATAATGTCAAATATTCAGGCCAGGCCGAAGCGCAGCCGAGCTTCTGGATGATCCTTGTCTATCAGTCGCTGCCGTTCCTGCTGATCCTGGGCATCGCGTTTTTCGTGCTGCGCCAGATGCAGAAGGGCGGCGGCGCGGGCGGCGCGATGGGCTTTGGCAAGTCCAAGGCCAAGCTGCTGACCGAAAAACATGGCAAGGTCACCTTCCAGGACGTTGCGGGCATCGATGAGGCACGCGAGGAACTGGAGGAAATCGTCGAGTTCCTCAAAGACCCGACCAAGTTTGCACGTCTCGGCGGCAAAATCCCCAAGGGCGCGTTGCTGGTCGGTTCGCCCGGCACCGGCAAGACGCTGCTGGCGCGCGCGATTGCGGGCGAGGCTGGCGTGCCTTTCTTCACCATCTCCGGCTCGGACTTTGTCGAGATGTTCGTCGGCGTTGGCGCAAGCCGCGTGCGCGACATGTTCGAACAGGCCAAGAAGAATGCGCCGTGCATCGTGTTCATCGATGAAATCGACGCGGTCGGTCGCCATCGTGGCGCGGGCCTGGGCAATGGCAATGATGAGCGCGAGCAGACGCTGAACCAGTTGCTGGTCGAGATGGACGGGTTCGAAGCCAATGAAGGCATCATCATCGTCGCAGCGACCAACCGCCCCGACGTGCTGGACCCTGCGCTGCTGCGGCCGGGCCGTTTCGACCGTCAGGTCGTGGTGCCCCGTCCCGATATCGAAGGGCGCGAGAAGATCCTGGCCGTCCATATGAAGAAGGTGCCGCTGGCGCCCGACGTCGAACCCCGCACCATCGCGCGGGGCACGCCCGGCTTCTCCGGCGCGGACCTCGCCAACCTGGTCAACGAAGCGGCGCTGATGGCGGCGCGGCGGGGCAAGCGGCTGGTCGCCATGTCCGAGTTCGAATCGGCCAAGGACAAGGTGATGATGGGCGCGGAACGCCGCTCCATGGTCATGACCGACGATGAGAAGAAGATGACCGCCTATCATGAGGCGGGCCATGCGATCATCGCCGTGCATGAACCAGCGTCGGACCCGATCCACAAGGCAACGATCATCCCGCGCGGTCGCGCGCTGGGCATGGTGATGCGCTTGCCGGAGCGCGACAGCTACAGCTATCACCGCGACAAGATGCACGCGAACATGGCCGTCGCCATGGGTGGCCGCGTTGCCGAGGAAATCATCTTCGGTTATGACAAGGTGTCGAGCGGCGCATCGGGCGACATCCAGTACGCCACCAAGCTGGCGCGCGACATGGTCACCCAATGGGGCATGTCCGACAAGCTGGGGCCGCTGCAATATGAAGAGCAGCAGGGCGAGACGTTCCTTGGCTATTCGCAAAGCGCCCGCGTCCATATGTCGGACGAGACCGCCAAGCTGATCGACGCGGAAATCCGTGGGCTGGTGGAGCAGGGCTATGCCCGTGCGCAGGAATTGCTGACGGGCCATGAGGACCAACTGCACCTGCTGGCCAATGCGCTGCTGGAATATGAAACGCTGAGCGGCGACGAAATCAAGGCGCTGCTCGACAAGGGCGAGATCACCCGCGACGACGGGACGACGATCAAGCCTTCGGTCATCCCGGCGGCCGGATCGTCCATCCCCAAGACGCGCAAGCGCAAGGGGCCGTTCGGCGATCCGTCTCCTGCCGGGGCGTAAGCGGTGAAGGTTTGAAAAGGAGGGCGCTGCCGCGAGGTGGCGCCTTTTTTCGTGTCAATTGGGGGAGGGTGATCATGGCTGCGTTCGATGACATCCATGCGCGGTTGCGCGCCGTCATGCTGGACAATGCGCCGGGGCAGGTGGTGGCGAAGGATGAGGCGGGCGATCTGGTCGCGCGCACCGCCGCCGTCGATCCCAAGACCGGGCAACCGGGCTGGTTCGGGACGGTGACGATCAAGAAAAGCTATGTCGCCTATCATCTGATGCCGCTTTATACCGATGCGGCGCTATCGAAGAGTGTGTCGCCTGCGTTGGCGAAGCGGCGGCAGGGGAAGACTTGTTTTAACTTCAAGGTTGTGGATGAGGCGTTGTTTGGCGAGCTGGCAACGCTGACGCGCAGGGCCGCGGGTTTGTAGTGGTTTTGTACAGCGACGGGCTAAGCCGCGCAGTGCATCCGGCAAAGGGATGACCGAATATGGTGGAGGGTCGTCATCCTATTGAGCGCGTCACACCCCTCCGTCTGGCCAGCGGCCAGCCACCTCCGCTGCCAGGGGAGAATGACGAAAGGCGACGTCGCCTTAATCGTCACGCCGGACTTGATCCGGTCACGCTTGATGCGCGAAGAAAAGCGGGATGCCGGGTCAAGCCCGGCATGACGAAAGAGGAATGGTGATGGACGACCATTTTTCGACATTTACGGACGGAAATGGCTTCGCCAAAGCCGGTCATCCAACTATGATCGCGGTCCGGCATCGTTAGAGGATGTTTCGTGACCGCCCTTATATTGGTTCCACAGATAGCGATTTTTGGCCTTAGCTATCTCCTCAACGCAATCTTTGGCGAACGCTTCCCTTTGCGATGGTGGCTATTTCGGCTGGGGCTTCTACCGATTATCTTTTTCGTTTTAGCTGTCTACGTTTCATCATTCCCAACGCCGGTTCCAGACAATTATGATCCCAGTATTCATGGCAATCCGGGACGGGTAGATTTCGCGGCCATATTGGCATGGGGGCTTTTGGCTCCAGCAATCTACCTGATTATCGCCCTGCCCATCTCGATAGGCTATGCAATTTGGCGTCGTCTTAGTGATAAACGGCAATCAGGCTAAGGCGTCCGCTTTTCAGCTATTACGTTCCAAACCCGCCATTCCGCCCTCCACCCTTAGCGTCACCCCAGCGAAAGCTGGGGTCTCCGGCGATGGCGCGATGGCGTTGCGACCAGTGCCAAGCCCCACTGTTCTACGCCTCCGCCTGAGATGCCAGCCTGTGCTGGCATGACGGCGAGGATATGTGCCCGCTGTCGCAGGACTATGTGCCGCTGCCGACGGTTCGCGCCCCACCCCTTCCCGCAATCCCCAAAGCCCCGCCACACGCCATCCACCTCCCCGCAATAAATCCCGCAAAGGGACTGGCCGTATCGGGGCGGAGTGGTTACATGGGCCGCCACAAAACCCCTGGGGTCTGCTGCAGACCCCGCAGCAGAAAGTGGCTTGTTCCATGGAAATCCGCCTCGGCCTCACCTTCGACGACGTGCTGTTGCAGCCCGGCGAATCCGATGTGCTGCCAAGCCAGGCGGACACCAGCACGTTCGTCACCAAGGCGATCAAGCTGAACATTCCGATCCTGTCGTCGGCGATGGATACGGTGACCGAGGCCGACATGGCGATCGTCATGGCGCAGCTGGGTGGCATCGGCGTGCTGCATCGCAACCTGTCGGTCGAGGAGCAGGCGGATGCGGTGCGCGCGGTCAAGCGGTTCGAGAGTGGCATGGTCGTCAACCCCATCACCATCCTGCCCAACGCCACGCTGGCGGACGCGCAGATGCTGATGAAGCGGCACCGGATCAGCGGCATTCCCGTGGTCGAGGCGAGCGGCAAGCTGGTCGGCATATTGACGCACCGCGACACGCGCTTTGCCGAGAACCCGGCCCAGCCAGTCAGCGAATTGATGACCAAGGATAATCTGGCGACGGTCAAGGTCGGCGTGGGGCAGGAAGAGGCGCAGCGCCTGTTGCACCAGCGCCGGATCGAGAAATTGCTGGTGGTGGACGAGGCCTATCATTGCGTCGGCCTGATTACGGTCAAGGATATCGAAAAGGCGGTCACCTATCCGCAGGCGACCAAGGACGGTACCGGCCGCCTGCGCGTCGCGGCGGCGACCACGGTGGGCGAAAAGGGGCTGGAGCGCAGCCGCGCGCTGATCGATGCGGAATGTGACCTGATCGTCATCGACACCGCCCATGGCCATAGCCGCCAGGTGTCGGCGGCGGTCGAAGCGGTCAAGCGCCTGTCCAACAATGTGCAGGTGGTCGCGGGCAATGTCGCCACCGCCGAAGCGACCAAGGCGCTGATCGGCGCGGGCGCGGATTGCGTGAAGGTCGGCATCGGGCCGGGGTCGATCTGCACCACGCGCGTCGTTGCGGGCGTGGGCGTGCCGCAATTGACCGCCGTCATGGATTCGGCCGAGGAAGCCGCCAAGCAGGGGGTGCCGGTGATCGCCGATGGCGGGCTGCGCACCAGCGGCGATCTCGCTAAGGCGCTTGCGGCGGGCGCGGGTTGCGTCATGGTCGGATCGCTGCTGGCGGGCACGGCCGAGGCGCCGGGCGAAACCTTCCTCTATCAGGGGCGCGCCTATAAGAGCTATCGCGGCATGGGTAGCGTCGGCGCGATGTCACGCGGCAGCGCCGACCGCTATTTTCAGGCCGACATCAAGGATCAGATGAAGCTGGTGCCCGAAGGGATTGAAGGCCAGGTGCCGTTCAAGGGTCCGGCCAAGGATGTCATTCACCAGCTTGTCGGCGGCGTGAAGGCGGCGATGGGCTATACCGGCAGCGCGACGATCAAGGATTTGCAGGAGCGCGCGCGCTTCGTGCAGATCACCAATGCCGGGCTGTCCGAAAGCCATGTCCATGACGTGACGATCACGCGGGAAGCGCCCAATTATCCGACGCGGTAAATCCTCCCCGGGACGGGGAGGGGAACCGCCGGCAAAGCCGGTGGTGGAGGGGGCCAGCCACACGGCACGCCGGATCTTTTATGACTGTTAACGCCTTCCAATGCAGTTCTTCTGATTGATGTTGAGTTTGCTTCCCTCCCCCTCCACCATGCCGCTGCGCGTCGCGGTCCCCCTCCCCGTGCCGGGGAGGATATGACCCCCTCTGCTCGTATCCAGGCTGCGATCGATTTGCTGGACGCCATCATTGCGTCGGCGCGCGATGGGGGGCCGGCGGCGGATACGTTGATCGCGCGCTATTTCAAGGAGCGGCGCTATGCCGGGTCGCGCGATCGGCGGGCGGTGCGTGATCATGTCTATGACGCCATCCGCCGCGCGGGCGAGCGGCCGGAAACGGGCCGCGAGGCGATGATCGGGCTGGCAGCTGAGCAGCCGGAGCTGGCAGTCCTGTTCGACGGATCGACCCACGCGCCGCTGCCGATCGAGCCGGGCGAGGTCGGCGCTGCGGCGGGCAGCGTGCCGGGCTGGCTGGTGCCGCTGATCGCTGCGCCGGTCGAGCAGGACGCGTTGCTGGGCCGCGCGCCGGTGGACCTGCGGGTCAATCGGTTGAAGGCCGCGCCGGAGGCGGTCGCGCCCTTATTCCCCGACGCCGCGTCGATTACGGCACTGCCCGATGCGCTGCGCCTGCCCGAAGGCTATCCGGTCGAAAAGGATGCCGCCTGGAAGGATGGCCTGGTCGAGGTGCAGGATGCGGGCAGCCAGGCGATCGCGCTGGCGTGCGGCGTGCAGCCGGGCATGACCGTGGTGGACATGTGCGCCGGAGCGGGGGGCAAGACGTTGGCGTTGGCCGCGGCGATGGCGGGGCAGGGCACGCTGATCGCTGCCGACACAATCCGGTCGCGGCTGGCACGGTTGGGGCCGCGCGCGCAGCGGGCCGGGGCGACCTTCATCGAGACATTGTTGCTGGACCAGAGCCATGAGGCGCGCGGCCTTAGCAGCCTGAACGGACAGGCCGATGTCGTGCTGGTCGATGCGCCCTGTTCGGGCACGGGCACCTGGCGGCGCAATCCCGAAGCGCGCTGGCGGCTGACGGCGGCGCGGCTCGAACGGCTGGTCGCGGAACAGGCCCGCATCCTCGATTTCGCCGCGCCCTTGCTGGCACCGGGCGGGGCGCTGGTCTATGCCACCTGCGCATTGACCGATCGTGAGGGGAAAGCCCAGGTGGACGCCTTCCTGCGCCGACATGCCGGGTGGACGCCCGAAGTGATAGACTTGCCGCTGGGCCGGGCGCATGGCGCGGGCTGGTTGTTGACGCCGGGGCATGACGGCACCGACGGCTTTTTCTTTGCTCGGCTGCGGCGGACGGCCGCGTAAAACAGCCCATGGACAAGCGCCCGCAAAATCGCGAGACTTGGCCAAAATCTGTGCCTGAATCAGCGCCTGAAACATGGCTGGAGATACTCATGCGTTTTACCCCCGCCTCGATCGCCCTCGCGCTCGTCCTGACCACCGTGTCGAGCATGGGCCTGAGCCAGCGTCCCGATAGCCAGATCAGCCCGGCCTCGGTCGAATGGCAGAAGGCGGGCGAGGCCGCGCGCCAGGCAGGCAATTTGCAAGGCGCGACCGATGCGCTGGAAAGTGCGCTGGCGATCGACCCGCGCAACCGCGCTGCTTATGTCGAACTCGCCGCCGTCGCGCGGGCGCAGGGTTTGCAGGGCAAGGCGATCCGTCTGTATCGCGAAGCCTTGCTGCTCGATCCTACCGATGTCGTCGCGCTGGCGGGACAGGGCGAGGCGATGGTGGAAAAGGGCGCGGTGGCGCGGGCCAAGGAAGTGCTGACGCAGGCGCAGGGGTTGTGCAAGACCGCGTGCGCGCCGGTCGACAAGCTCGCCGCCGCGATCCAGAAGGGACCGCCCGCCGTTGCGATGACGAGCAAGGATGTGGTGCCCGCGCCCAAGGTTGCGCCGACCGAGCAGCCGTAAGGGGACTCCCGTTCGTTTCGAGCGAAGTCGAGAAACGGCACGCACAGGTTTCTCGACTTCGCTCGAAACGAACGGGGCGGTCCCGTTTCTAAATCGCCACCACTTGCGGCAGGATCGCGTCGAGCAGGAGTAGGCCTGCGGGGGTGACCTGCAAGTGGGTGCCGTCTCGACGGAGAAGCCCGATATCGGTCAGTTGGGCGATAGCGCGGTCATCCACCAGCCGCGATAGAGCCACGCCCGATTGCTCGGCGATGCGGGCCAGGTCCACACCTTCATGCAGGCGCAGGCCCATGAGCAGCGCTTCGCGGGCGCGGTCTTCGCTGGCCAGTACATCCTCGCTCTGGCTGCCATGGCCGTTGCGGGCGACCGCGCCGATCCAGTTTTCGGGCTTGCGATGGCGTTGCGTCGCCATGCCGCCGCGCCGTCCATGCGCGCCGGGGCCGATGCCGATATAGTCGCCATAGCGCCAATAGACGAGATTGTGGCGGCTCTGCTGCCCGGCGCGGGCGTGGTTGCTGATCTCATAGGCGGGGATGCCCGCCGTCGCCGTCATCGCCTGCGTCAGTTCAGAGAGCGTCGCGCCATGATCGGGATCGGCGGGGGTCAGCTTGCCCTGCGCGACCAGCGTGGCGAAGCGGGTGCCGGGCTCTATGGTGAGCTGATAGAGCGACAGGTGCCCGGTGCCGAACGCCAGCGCGCGGGCGAGTTCGGCCTGCCAGTCGGCCTCGCTCTGGCCGGGGCGGGCGTAGATGAGGTCGAAGCTCATCCGGTCGAACACGGATTGCGCGGTGGCGAGCGCAGCCAGCCCTTCGGCGACGTCATGCGCGCGGCCGAGGAAATGTAGCGCTTCGTCCTCCAAAGCTTGCAGGCCGAGCGAGACGCGGTTGATCCCGGCGGCGGCCAGATCGGCAAAGCGTGCCGCCTCGACCGAATTGGGGTTGGCCTCCAGCGTGATCTCGATATCGGGCGTGAAGCCCCAATGACCCTGCGCGGCGGCGATCAGCGTTTCGACCAAAGCGGGCGGCATCAAGGACGGCGTGCCGCCGCCGAAGAAGATCGACGAGAGCGGACGGCCGCCGGTAAGCGACGCCTCATAGGCCATGTCGGCGAGTAGCGCGCTGCGCCAGGCATCGATGTCCACGCCGTCGCGCACATGGCTGTTGAAGTCGCAATAGGGGCATTTCGACACGCAGAAGGGCCAATGGATATAGAGCGCTTGCGGGTCGGGAACGGAAATAATGGAGGACATTGGAATGGCGTCGTAGAGCCTTTTGGCGGGCGGGGCTACAGTCAGGGAGCCGACATGCGCAGGGATATTTTAGCGGGACGGCGCATTGAGCAGGATCAGGACCGCAGCAGGAGACAATAGGATGCGCTACCCTAAGCTGGCATGGGCGACATCCGTCTGTGCGCTGATCGGCTTGGCCGCCTGTGGTGCGCCCAAGCAACCCGATGTCGCAGAAAGCCGCAATGATGCAGCAGCAGCTATGGTTGCGAGCGCGGAAGAGGCGCCGCAAACACCTGCGCCTGTCAACATAGCCACGGCGGCCGCCGCGCCGCAGCCCTTGTCCTGCGCGGCGGACATCGGATCGGCGGCGGCCGCCGAGCGCGTCAAGCTGTGCCGCAATGTGTCGCCCGCGACGCATCCGCCGTGCAATGCCGCCAATAGCTGCGCGCTGATCGAGGATGAGATTGCGCGCAGTTGCGCCCTGTTCGATGGGAAGGGCGACCCGATGCCGGAATGCGACCCCGCACCCAAGAGCGTGGCGGCGGCGATCGCCGTCGTGCAGCGCTATTATGCCGCGATCAACGCCAGGGATTATGGCACGGCCTGGGCGCAATGGGGGGATGGCGGCCCGCCGAACCAGACCTTGCAGGCTTTTCAGGCAGGCTTTGCCAATACCCGGTCGACGCGCGTGACGATCGGCAAGGTGGAGCCGGGTAGCGCTGGCGCTGGGTCGATCTATCAGACCGTGCCGGTGACGGTGGATTCGCAGTTGCAGAACGGCACCGTCCAACGCTTTGCTGGCGATTATGTCGTGCGGCGGGTCAATGATGTGGAGGGGGCATCGCCTGGCCAGTTGCGCTGGCACATTGGTCAGGCGACGCTGAAAGCCGTGCCCGCGCCGTAACGCGGGTGTGGATCAGAATGTCGCCGCGACCAGTTGCCGGAACGCATCGGCGCGGTGGCTCATGGCGTGTTTGGCGTCGGGGTTCATCTCGCCGAAGCTGATGTCGTGGCCGAGCGGCACGAACATCGCATCATAGCCGAAGCCCTGGTCCCCGCGCGGTGGCCAGACCAGCGTGCCGTCGACCCGGCCTTCGAATGCCTGGATATGGCCGTCAGGCCAGGCGAGGGCGAGGGCGCAGATGAAATGGGCGTCATGGCCCGCATCTGGGCCTTTGGCCTCGATCCCGTCCCACACTTTCTGCATGGCGAGCGCGAAATCCTTGGATTCGCCCGCCCAGCGCGCGGAGAAGAGGCCGGGATCGCCGCCCAGCGCCTCGACGCACAGGCCGCTATCGTCGGCGAGCGCGGGCAGGCCGGAGAGGTCGGCGGCCTGCATCGCCTTGAGTTCCGCATTGGCGATGAAGGTGGTGCCGGTTTCCTCCGGTTCGGGCAGGTCGAGCGATGCGGCCGAGATTGGTTCGATCCCATAGGGGCCGAGCAAAGCGGCGATTTCGCGCACCTTGCCCGCATTATGGCTGGCGATCACCAGCTTGCCGGGGGCGAGCTGGCGGATCGCTTGTTCCTGTCCGAATTGGTCGGTCATGATGTTACCCTAAAACATTGTCCGTCATCCCAGCGAAAGCTGGGATCTCCCTTCTTTTTCGCTGCATCGGCGTCAAAAGAAAAGGGAGATGCCAGCGTTGGCCTTCGGCCGCCCTTCGGGTCGCTGGCATGACGAATAGATGCGTGCGCCGGACTTTACCGCCCCGTGGCGACATCCTGCGCGGCGAAGATTTTCGCGCAGCCGATGCGCGCGAGGCGCAGGAGGCGGAGCAGTTCTTCCTCGTCATAGGCGGCGCCCTCGGCGGTCGCCTGGACTTCGGCGAATTTACCGTCGCCCGTCAGGATAAGGTTCGCGTCGGTTTCGGCATTGCTGTCCTCGGCATAATCGAGGTCGAGGACGGGGGTGCCTTCATAGATGCCGCAGCTGATTGCCGCGACCTTCTGGATGATCGGGTCTTCCTTCAGCGCGCCCGACGCCAGCAACTTGTCCACTGCGATGCGCAGCGCGACCCACGAGCCGGAGATCGCCGCCGTGCGGGTGCCGCCATCGGCCTGGATCACGTCGCAATCGATCACGATCTGGCGCTCGCCGAGTTTCTTCATGTCCACGACGGTGCGCAGCGAACGACCGATCAGGCGCTGAATTTCCTGGGTGCGGCCCGACTGCTTGCCCTTGGCGGCTTCGCGGCTGCCGCGCGTGTGGGTGGCGCGGGGCAACATGCCATATTCGGCGGTGACCCAGCCCGACCCCTTGCCGCGCAGGAAGGGCGGCACCTTCTCTTCGACCGACGCAGTGCATAGCACGCGCGTGTCGCCGAAGCTGATGAGGCAGCTACCCTCGGCATGGATGGTGAAGCCTGGCTCCATGGTGATGTCGCGCATCTGGTCGGGCGCGCGGCCGGAAGGACGCATAATATTTCTCCAAAACGATATGGTGACGGCGCTTAGCGCCCGGCGGCGTGTGTTGCCAGTGTCATGACGACAATAAGTGGGTATGAGAGGCTATGACGATGCGAATGATGATGGTGGCGAGTGCGCTGCTGCTGGTGGGCTGCGCTACGGCGGATAACGAACTGGAGACGCCCAAGGCGGCGGGCGAGACGATCCGCTTCACCGCCGGGCGCTGTTTTGGGGCCTGTCCGTCCTATAGCCTGCGCGTGACACCCGATGGGTCGGGCATATTGGAGCCGGAAAAGTTTACCGCCGTGCCGGGGCCGACGCGCTTCACCGTCAGCCCGGCGCAATATCGGCGGCTGCGCGCGGCGCTCGCGCCCTACCGCCCGCAAACGGGGACGGACAAGCGCATCGGCAACGGCGAAAATTGCACCCGCTTTGCGACCGATATGCCCGGTTACAAGATCGAATGGAGCCGCAAGGACGGCAAGCCAACCCGGCTGGAGTTCCAGTCCGGCTGCATGGATGCCCGCTATGGCAAATTGCGCACCACGATCGCGGCGATCCCCAAAATGCTGGACGTCGAACGCATGATCAAACCCAAGCCCGCCCGGTAGGAATGGATGATGCGCGTTCTTTTACAGATTGTGGGTGTCCTTCTCGTGGTGATGGGACTGCTGTGGCGGGCAGGGGGCCGGGCTTATCCACTGGCCGCAATCCAGTTTCATGCTCGATCAGAGGCCATGGATGTGGCGTGGCGCGTTGCTCGCTGCGTTTGGGATCGTGCTGATCCTGGTGGCACGGCGCAAATGTTGAGCCTGCCCGCAATCCATCCTACATTCGTGCGATGACGCTGACGACGCCCATATCCGAACTGAACGACCGCGCGCGCGACGTTTTCCGCCTGGTGGTGGAGGGTTATCTCGGCACCGGCCTGCCGGTGGGATCGCGCACCATCAGCAAGCTGGCGACGCTCAACCTGTCGCCCGCGTCGATCCGCAATGTGATGCAGGATCTGGAGGAACTGGGCCTGCTCGCCGCGCCCCATGCCTCGGCCGGGCGGATGCCGACCGAAACGGGGCTGCGGCTGTTCGTCGATGGGATGATGCAGGCGGCCGAACCATCGGCGGAAGAACGACGCGCGATCGAGGCAGGTCTCGCCGAAAGCGGGCCGATCGAGGAAGCGCTGTCGGCGGCGACTGCGGCGCTGTCGGGCCTGTCGGCCTGCGCGGGGATCGTCATGGTGCCCCGGCGCGAGCCGGTGCTGCGCCAGTTCGGTTTCGTGCCGCTGAACGATCGGCAGGCGCTGGCCGTGCTGGTGGGGCAGGACGGGTCGGTGGAAAATCGCGTGCTGGACCTGCCGCCCGCCGTCACCCCGTCGATGCTCAATGAAGCGGCCAATTTCATGTCAGCGCGCTTTGTGGGCATGACGTTGCGGCAGGCGGGGGACATGCTGGCGCGCGAGTTGGAGAGCGAACGCAGCGCGCTGGATGGCGCGGCGCGGGAACTGGTGGCGCAGGGCATTGCTACCTGGTCGCATGATGCCGATGACCGGCCGGTGCTGATCGTGCGGGGGCAGGCGCATCTGATCGACGATGGCACCGCCGCTGACCTCGAGCGGGTGCGGCAATTGCTAGAGCAACTGGAGGGGAAGCAGGAAATTTCGCGTCTGTTGGAGAGCGCGCTGGCGGGCAGCGCGACCAAAATCTTCATCGGATCGGAAAACAAGCTCTTTTCCCTGTCGGGTTCTTCGGTCATAGCCGCGCCCTATCGTGGCGCGGACGGCCGGGTGGTCGGCGTGGTCGGCGTGATCGGCCCCACGCGCTTGAACTATGCCCGCGTGATCCCCATGGTGGATTTCACTGCACAAACGCTGTCGAGATTGATGAGATGAGCGAAGACAATTTGAACGTCGAAAATACCGAAGTCGTGGATCAATTGCCGGAGGAGGATGCGCCCGTGGCCGATGACCAGGGGGAGCGCATCGCCGCGCTGGAAGCGGAACTCGCCACCGCCAAGCAGGATATTCTCTACGCCCATGCCGATACGCAAAATGTGCGGCGGCGGCTGGAAAAGGAATTGGCCGATACGCGCGCCTATGCGTCGACCGCTTTCTCCCGTGATATCCTGTCGGTGGCCGACAATCTCTCGCGTGCGCTGGCGGCAATCCCTGTGGAATTGCGTGAAGACGACAAGTTTAAGGGCCTGGTCGCGGGCCTCGAAGCCACCGGCCGCGAACTGGAAGCGGTGTTCGGCCGCAACGGCATCAGCAAGATCGAGTCGGTCGGCCAGCCGCTCGACCCCAACAAGCATCAGGCGATGATGGAAACCCCATCCGCCGATGCCGCGCCCGGCACGATCCTGATCGAAATGCAGGCGGGCTATATGATCAAGGACCGGCTGTTGCGCCCGGCGCTGGTCAGCGTCGCGAAGGCACCCGACTAATACGACCTTCTGCGCCTAAGGCCTGAAAAAGCCCGTTCGACCCGCGTCGGACGGGCTTTTTGCTGCCGAAATGTCATAAAGACGCAAATAAGATATATCGCAACTCTTGACGGTCGCGATTTTTAAGATATATCGCAGTGCATCATGAAACATACCGAAAGACATGCAATGCACTTCCACCACACACAGCGCGGCCATGGTCGCCCTCACCACGGCCATGGCCGCTTTCTCAGCCCGGATGGCGCAGAAGGGCGCGGCTTCGGCCGGGGCCGTGGCGGTCCCTTTGGCGATGGCGCGCCCGGTGGCGGCGGGCGGGGCGGCGGTCGTCGGCGGCTGTTCGACAATGACGCGCTCAAGCTGATCCTGCTCAAGCTGATCGCCGATGCGCCGCGCCACGGCTATGACCTGATCCGTGAGATCCAGAGCCTGTCGGGCGAGGTCTATGCGCCCAGCCCTGGCGTCGTTTACCCTACGCTGACGCTGCTGGCCGACATGGAGCTGATCGCGGAACAGCCGGGGCAGGGCAGCCGCAAATTGTTCGCCATTACCGACGAGGGCACCGCCTATCTCGCCGACAATGGCGACGCCCTGACGCTGGTCATGGAGCGGATCGCATCGCTGGCGCAAAAGGCCGAGCGCACCGATGGCGCGCCTGTCCGCCGGGCGCTGCATAATCTGCGCATGGCCATCCACCAACGGCTGGAGAAGGAAGGGGCGGACAAGCAGACCATGTTCGATGTCGCGTCCCTGATCGACGAAGCCGCCACCAAGATCGAAAGGCTCTGACATGACCCTGACAGCAAAAGTGCCTACCCCCAATGCCAGCCGCTACCTGCAACAGCTCTGCAAACATTGGAGCCACAAGTTCGACGTGACGTTCGACGCCGAGCAGGGCGTCATCCCCTTCCCGATGGGACCGATCCGTATGAAGGCCGAGCTGGAGGCGCTGGTGGTGACGATCGAACCCAAGGCCGATGCGGATGTCGAGAAATTCAAGCAGGTGGTTGCCGACCACCTCGACCGCTTCGCCTTTCGCGAGGCACCGCTGACGTTCGATTGGCAGTAAGGCGGGCAAGCGTCGGGAGAACTGATAGATGATGTTCCCCGGCGGAGGCCGGGGTCCAGTTCAGAGCATGGAACTGGACCCCGGCTTCCGCCGGGGAACCGTGTCTATGGGTCGTCCCCGTTGGATATTGGTATGAGACGGCAGGGGGCGGTTCTGGCCGCCCCTGTCACTTGGTCGGGATACGCCGCGCGCTGGCAAGGTGATGGGCGTGGGTGATCGCGACGGCGAGCGCGTCGGCCGCATCGGGTCCGGCGATCTTCACGCCAGGCAATAGCCGCGATACCATCGCATGGACCTGATCCTTCGATGCGTTGCCGACCCCAACCACCGATTTTTTGACGAGCCGGGCGGCATATTCGCCCACTTCCATACCCGACCGCGCCGCGCCGAGCAGGATGACGCCGCGTGCCTGCCCCAGTTTGAGCGTGGACTGCGGATTGACGTTGACGAACACCTCCTCGACCGCCGCGCCATCGGGCCGATGTTCGAGGATCAGGTCGGTGAGCGCAAGGTCGATCGCCAGCAGACGCGTTGCCAAAGGCATCGCGCTGTCGGTCTTGATCTGGCCATTGGCGAGGTGGGTGAGCCGGTTGCCGTCAGCGGCGATCAAGCCCCAGCCGGTCGTGCCCAATCCGGGGTCGAGGCCGAGGAGAATCATAGCAGGAGCCCGGTGCCATGATTGCGGGCGGCGGCACCCCCTCTCCCAGCTTCGCCTAGGCGGCAAAGCCGCCAAGGCTGCGCAACCCTCTCCCCAAGGGGAGAGGGGCAGGGGATCAACCCAATTTCTCCATCACCGCGTCGGACACTTCATAATTGCCCCATACGGTCTGGACGTCGTCATCATCTTCCAGGGTATCGACCAGCTTGAGCAAGGTCGCGGCATTGGCTTCATCGACTTCGGTGGTGGTCTGCGGCCGCCAGGCGAGTTTCGCGCCTTCCGCTTCGCCGAGCTTGGCCTCCAGTGCCTTAGACACTTCATGCAGCGCGTCCATAGCGGTCCAGATTTCATGCTCGTCCTCGTTGGACGAAACATCCTCCGCACCGGCTTCGAGCGCCGCTTCGAAGATCGTTTCTGCATCGCCCGCGCTGGCGGGATAGGTGATCAGGCCGACCCGGTCGAAGCCATGGCTGACCGCGCCTGATGCGCCCAGATTGCCGCCATTCTTCGAGAAGGCGGTGCGGACGTTGGTCGCGGTGCGATTGCGGTTGTCGGTCAGCGCTTCGACGATGATGGCGACGCCGCCAGGGCCATAGCCCTCATAGCGGACTTCCTCATAATTGTCGGTGTCGCCGCCGATCGCCTTGTCGATCGCGCGCTGGATATTGTCCTTGGGCATGGACTGGGCCTTGGCGGCATTGACCGCCAGGCGCAGGCGCGGGTTCATGTCCACGTCGGGCATGCCCATCTTCGCCGCGACGGTGATTTCGCGGCTGAGCTTGGAGAACATCGAGGAGCGCTTCTTGTCCTGCGCGCCCTTGCGATGCATGATGTTCTTGAATTTGGAATGGCCGGCCACGGCCTTCTCCTGACATTTTCTGGTGAAACACGAGCGCGCTCTCTAGCGAGCGGCGCGCCCATGCGCAATGTTACACTAGGATTGCCGTGCCAGAGGCGGACACCATCAGCATCGACCCGTTGGCACCCAGCACTTCATAGTCGAGATCGACGCCGACTACCGCGTTCGCCCCCAGCGTCGCCGCGCGCATCCGCATCTCGCCGATCGCCTGTTCGCGCGCGCGTTGCAACACATCCTCATAAGCGCCCGACCGGCCACCGACGATGTCGCGCACGCTGGCGAACAGATCGCGGAACAGGTTTGCCCCCACGATCACCTCGCCGGTGACGATGCCCAGATATTCCTTGGCCGGTCGCCCTTCCAGGCGGCTGGTGGTGCTGACGATGATCTCGGACATTGCGAATCCTCCTTTTGACCTCTGTGCTTCTCTGTTTATTCAGTGAGAGATAGCGGGGAACAATTCTATGGCTAGAGAACATGTGGAGTTCTTGCGAATTCTGGCGGACGATGTGCAGCACGCGCTTGATCGAACTGCCGCTTCGGACACCGAATCAGATCGCAGGAATTTGCTGCGAACCATCATCTCCGCCGCAGAGGGTATATCGTGGGTATATCGCGCGCATGTGCTTTTCATGGCGAAGGAGTTTGATGCTGCTACACCCTTGATCGAGCTTGCATTTGCCGAAGCAACCTATTCGGTGAACGAGCAAGGTCAAATCGTGGAGCAGGCGCGCTACATATCAATGACAGCAATGATTAGGCTGACTACGAAAGTCGCTCAATCAATATGCGCCGACCTCAATGTGGATTTTGGCTCTCAAGGATGGCAGTCTCTGCGGGATACTATCAAATTACGAAACCGCATCACGCACCCGAAAAACGCTGACGATCTTGCTATCTCGGTTGAAGAGATTGACCATGCCAAAACTGGATTTTTCTGGTTCCTCGACATGTCGATGCATGTGATGGAGGCAACACTCAAAGAGTTTTCTGGCCTCGTTTCAGACATTGGCGAAGTCGTCGAGAAACTCAAAAGCGGAGATCCCGAAACACTCGCCCTATATCAGCGAGCGCATCGGGATTTCAGTGATTGAGGCTGTTTTATTCCATGCCCAAGGCGGCCAAGTAAGTCTGGAGAATCGCCTCCATCTCCTGCCGATCATGCTGTGGCATCTTCCGCAGTCGGATGATCTGCCGCATGATCTTATTGTCGAACCCGGTCGCCTTGGCTTCCAGATAGACGTCCTTGATGTCGTCGCCGATGCCCTTCTTTTCTTCTTCCAGCCGTTCGATGCGCTCGATCAAGAGGCGTAGCTGGTCGGCGGCGACGTTGGGTTCGGTCATGGGATGATGTCTCCATATGGAATGTGAATCGGTTGGGGGGCGTCCTAGTGAGTGTCGGCGTTCTTCGCCACACTCTCTTTCATCCGGGCGATCTGTTCCGGGGTCGCCTCACCCTGATGCTGCGCCTTCCACTGGGCAAAGGGCATGCCGTGGATGATAGCGCGCGCCTCATCCCGCGTTAGCGTGCCGTCGGCTTCCGCGATCCAGTCAGCCAGGCAATTGCGGCAAAAGCCGGCCAGCCCCATCAGGTCGATATTCTGTACGTCGGTGCGGTGCTGCAAATGCTCCACCAACCGGCGGAAGGCGGTTGCAGCAACTTCATCTGTGACTATGGTGTCGCCCATCGGCGGATCCTTTCGCTGATCTACATCATCCTGTCGTGCAGCACGGATACCCCATAACGACGCTCCGGCAAGTGCGGAGCGCATATGACGGCCAGGAGAACACATGACGAAGTTACCGCCCCGCTCGCGCAAGGTCCGTATTCTTGCGACGCTTGGTCCTGCGAGCGACAGTGCGGAGATGATCCGCGCGCTGTTCATCGCGGGAGCCGACGCCTTTCGCATCAATATGAGCCATGGCGCGCATGAGGATCATGCCGCGCGGATCGCGATCATCCGCGAACTGGAAAATGAATTTCATCGGCCGACCACCATATTGGGCGATTTGCAGGGGCCGAAACTGCGCGTCGGCACGTTCGAAAAGGGCCTGGCGATATTGGAGAAGGGCGCGCCCTTCATCCTCGATCGCGACGAAACGCCGGGTGACGCGCGCCGCGTCAACCTGCCCCATCCCGAAATCTATGCCGCGCTGGTACCCGGCACCCGGCTGCTGCTCGACGATGGCAAGATGGTACTGCGGGTGCAGGCGATCAGCGAGGACCGCATCGACACGATCGTCGAGGTCGGTGGCACATTGTCCAACCGCAAGGGCGTGAACGTGCCCGACGTCGTGGTGCCGGTGCCCGCGCTGACCGAGAAAGACCGGCGTGATCTGAGCTTCGCGATCGAGCAGGGATGCGACTGGATCGCGCTCAGCTTCGTGCAGCGGCCCGAAGATCTCGCCGAGGCGCGCAAGCTGATGGGCGGGCATGGATCGCTGATGGCCAAGATCGAAAAGCCATCGGCGGTGCAGCGGCTGGAGGAAATCGTCGAGATGGCCGATGGCGTCATGGTCGCGCGCGGCGACCTGGGCGTCGAACTGCCGCCCGAATCGGTCCCGCCGCTGCAGAAGCAGATCGTTGCGACCGCGCGGCGGCTGGGCCGTCCGGTGGTGGTTGCAACGCAGATGCTCGAATCGATGATCAAGTCGCCTTCGCCGACTCGCGCCGAAGTGTCGGACGTGGCCACGGCGGTCTATGACGGGGCCGACGCGATCATGCTGTCGGCCGAAACGGCGGCGGGCGACTGGCCGGTCGAGGCGGTCGCGATGATGGACAGCATCGCCAACAGCGTCGAGCGGGATCCGGGCTATCTGGCGCGGCTGCACTTCACCGAAACGAAGCCCGATCCCACCACCGCCGACGCGCTCGCCGAAGCGGCGGGCAATATCGTGACCGTGGTGGGGGCGAGCGTCATCACCTGCTTCACTTCATCGGGCAGCACGGTGCGGCGCGTGGCGCGCGAACGGCCCTCCGCGCCGATCCTGGCGCTGACCCCGCGCACGGATACGGCGCGCAAGCTGGGGCTGACATGGGGCGTCTATGCCATCCGCACCAAGGATATTGGCAATTTCGAGGAAATGATCGGCAAGGCCCGCCGCATGGCGCTGCGCCATCGCATGGCGGAGAAGGGCGGCAAGATCGTGGTGTTGGCGGGCGTCCCCTTCGGTACGCCGGGGTCGACCAATGTGCTGCATGTCGCGGCGGTGCAGGGTGATGAATTGAAGGGTCGGGAGTAGCGGGCTCCTTCTCCCTTGAGGGAGAAGGATACGCAGCCTTACCGACCGCAGGGAGGGTAGGCGGAGTTGGATGAGGGTGCGCGGCATGGCAGTTGGCGCGCGACACCCTCACCCGACTCCGAATGATACCAACAGCAGTATAGCTTGTGTTCCCCGGCGAAAGCCGGGGCCAGTTCAGGGCGTGGAACTGGACCCCGGCTTTCGCCGGGGAACAATGTTTTTCGGCTGTTCTCACTACGTTGCGGAAACGCACTTTAGCGTCCCTCCCCTTTTCTTGCGAAAGAAAGGGGCTTCGACAGGCTCATTCCGAACGGGGTGGGGGTACACCGCGCATATTCCCAACCCCACCTGCAAACGCATCGAGCGCCCGATCATGCTCGATCGGGCGCTCTGAAAGGACTGATTCGTCCGATGGCTTAGGACAGCGCCGGAAACGGCACCATCCTGACCGCTATGCTTAGCCCTGGCGGGCTTTGAAGCGACGGTTGGTCTTGTTGATAACGTAGGTGCGGCCGCGACGACGGATCACGCGGTTGTCCCGGTGGCGGTCCTTGAGCGACTTGAGCGAGTTGCGGATCTTCATGGCATCGGCCCTTGGTGAATCTGACTGTGATGGAAAATCGAAGCGCTGCCCCTATGGGTGGGGCGGGCCAAAGTCAAGGGCGGCGGGCGCTCTTTTGCCGTTGTTCATCGGTCATGCAGCAACTTCATGGCTTTGCGCGTTGGAGGGAATATAGCTCATCGCGCCGTTTATCGGTGGATAGCCACGTTGGAGTGAAATCGATGTCGAAGCGCCTGATTCTTGCCGCCTGCCTTGCCCTGCCGCTGGCCGCGTGCGCAACCGCCGTACCACAAGTGGAAGTGACGCGATTCCATGTCGGCAATCCTGCCCGGACGGGCACGGTCGCGGTGGAGGAAATGCCCGGCAATCCTGACATCAGCCTGGAATTCCGCACCTATGCCGCCGCCGTCGCGCAGGAATGGCAGCGGGTGGGCTTCACCAGCGTCGCACCGGGCGCGACGAGTGAGTATGTCGCGTTGGTCAGCTTCCAGCGCAGCTTCCGTCCCTCAGGCCAGGCGCGCAACGATCGCCCCGTCACCGTCGGCATGGGCGGCGGCATCGGCAGCGGCGGTTTTTCGGGCATGGGCCTGGGCGTCGGCATCAACCTGTCGGGCAAGCCCAAGGATATCGTGACCACGCAATTGCATGTGCAACTGCGTCGCCGGTCCGATTCGGCGACCATCTGGGAAGGCCGCGCCTATACCGAAGCGAAGCAGGGCACGCCCGCCGCGCAGCCGGGCATCGCCGCACAAAAGCTCGCTGGCGCGTTGATCGGGGGCTATCCGGGCGAATCGGGGCGGACTATAACCGTCAAATGACCATTTCCATTTCCAGCGGCTTTGACAGCGGCAATATTCGCACCCTTTCCATCACCGATACGCCGACAGGCGCGCGCGCCGAGCTGGAGATCGTGACGGATCATCAGAGCGACTTTTATCAATGGTTCCACTTCCGCGTCGCAGGCGCCGCCGGGCGCGAAGTGGAGTTGCGAATCGTCAATTGTGGCGGGTCGGCCTATCCCGACGGCTGGGTCGATTATAAGGCGCGGGTGAGCGAGGACCGGGAAATCTGGACCCAGGCCGACACCAGCTATGCCGATGGCACGCTGATCATCCGGCTGGCGAGCGATGCCAATGTCGTGTGGGTCGCCTATTTCGCGCCTTATTCGATGGAGCGGCACCATGACCTGATCGCCTTTGCCGCCTGCCAGCCGGGCGTGGCGCATCGCGAATTGGGGCTGACGCTGGATGGCCAGCCGATTGACCTTTTGACCATCGGCGATGGGCCAAAGCAGGTGTGGCTCTATGCGCGCCAGCATCCCGGCGAATCGATGGCGCAATGGTGGATGGAAGGCGCGCTGGAGCGGCTGACCGACGAAGAGGATGCCGTTGCCCGGCTGCTGCGCCAGAAGGCGACCATCCACCTCGTCCCCAATATGAACCCCGATGGTAGCCGCCGGGGCCATCTGCGCACCAACGCGGTGGGGGTGAACCTCAACCGCGAATGGCATGATCCGTCGATGGAACGCAGCCCCGAAGTGCTGCTGGTCCGCAACGCGATGGATGAAACCGGCGTGGACTTCGCGATGGACGTGCATGGCGACGAGGCGATCCCCGCCGTATTCATCGCCGGGTTCGAAGGCATCCCGTCAATCACCGATCGGCAAGTGTCGCTCTATCACCGCTATCGCGACACGCTGGCGGCGCGCACGCCCGATTTCCAGACGCGCTTGGGCTATCCGGTTGCGGGTGCAGGCCGCGCGAACCTTGCCATGTCCACCAACCAGATTGCCGAGCGATTCGGCGCGGTGGCGATGACGCTGGAAATGCCGTTCAAGGATAATGACGACCTGCCCGACGCCGAAACCGGCTGGTCGCCTGCGCGCTCCATGCAGTTGGGCAAGGATTGCCTGGCGGTGCTGGCCGAGATGATCGACGCGCTCTGATCATCCCGGTCTAGAGCGTCAGATACTCCCGAAACCGGGCGCTTCGCCGCGTGCGGCGGGGTTGAGGCGGCGGGGGCGTTTCCAGCCGATTACAGGCCGCTTGCGCAGGCGCAACGTCGGCCAATCACCCCGGTCGGCGCGTTCGGCCAGCCGCATCCCCTGCGCTCGATAGGCGGCCAGCACGGCGTCGGCCTGTTCGTTGAGCAGGCCCGCCAGCAGGATCGTGCCGCCTTCCTCCACCATCGCGCAGAGCGATGGGGCGAGTTCGATCAGCGGCCCGGCCAGGATATTGGCGATCAGCAGGTCATAGGGCGCGCGGGTGATGATCGCGGCATGATCGACCCCGGCGGCGGCATAGAGCGCGACCTGCCCCTGTCCGCGGCCGACCGTCATGCCATTGGCCAGCGCATTTTCGGCGCTGATCTCGACCGCCACCGGATCGATGTCCGACGCGGTGGCATAGGCGCGCGGCCACAGGTGCAGCGCAGCAAAGGCGAGCAGACCGGTGCCGGTGCCGATGTCGGCGACATTGCCGAACCGCATGCCCACGCGCCGCATCCGGTCGAGCATGGCGAGGCAGCCTGCGGTCGTCTCATGCTGCCCTGTGCCAAAGGCGCGGCTGGCGGCGATCAGCAGACTGACCTGGCCGGGCTGTTCGAGGTCGCTGGCGAGGTTGCGGACATGGAAGCGCCCGGCGGTCACCGGCTCCAGTCCCTGCTGGCTGATCGTCACCCAATCCTCGTCGGGCAGCGCTTCGACAATTGGCTTGGTCTGCGCGGCGCTGGGCACCATCGACCGCAACAATTTGATCGCGGCGGGGCTGGGCTTGCCCTCGAAATAGGCGTCGAGCCGCCAGGCATCCTCATCATCGGGTTCCGCCTCGCTGGTCATCAGCACGGGCGGCCGGTCCATCATCGCAAAGGCGGCAATGTCCCCATCCAGCGCCTCGGCTTCGGCGCGGGTGCAGGGCAGGGTGACTTTCCAGCTTTGGATCGCCGGGGTGCTAGCATCGTTCATCCCGCCGCCTTTAGAGCAGCGAGCGGAGCAGGGAAAGCGGCTCGCAGCACGTCCTTAAACACCGGCGTCATCCTGACGAAAGTCAGGGGCCATTGGCTCTAACCTATGTGTGTTCACAGACGGAGCGCGCATGGATGCTGACTTTCGTCAGCATGACGGACGAGGGGCGTCAATTTCAGGCGACCTGCCGCCCAAAGTCGGTCGAGGCATGGCGCAGGCTGGCGAGCTTGCCCTCCACGCTGACGAAGCCGCGTTCGAGCTGGTCGATCTCCGACGCGACGACTTCGGTGTCCTGGCGGATCGCCGAAATGGTGGTCGACATGGAGTCGGCGGCCAGCGCGGTTTCGTCGACGGCGGCGGTGATCATCGTGACGGTCTGCGCCTGCGCGTCCATGGCATGGCGGATGCGTTCGGCGCTGGCCTGCACTTCGCCCACCGTGTCGCGGATGCGCTCGTTGGTCTCCACCGACTGGCGGGTCGAGGCCTGGATGTCGGCGATCTTGCCCGCAATTTCGTCGGTCGCCCGCGCGGTCTGGTTGGCGAGGCTTTTGACTTCCTGCGCCACCACAGCAAAGCCGCGCCCGGCGTCGCCCGCACGGGCGGCTTCGATCGTGGCGTTGAGCGCCAGCAAATTGGTTTGCCCGGCAATGTCGCGGATGAGGCCCAGGATCGATTCGATCGACTTGGCATGGTCCGACAGGGTGGCGGACATGGTGACGGCATCGCCCGATTGCTTGGCGGCGCGCTGGGCCACGTCGGCCGCGCCCTCGACTTCGGTGCGGGCATCGTCGATCGCGCGGATGAGGCCAGCGGAGGTGCGGGCGGCTTCGCGCATCGCCAGAGCGGATTGTTCGGCGGCAGCGGCGACTTCCGACGCCTTGCCCAACATGCCCCGCGTGGCGGCGGACGCATCCTTGGCCTGTTCGCGCAGCGATTCGCCCAGGCGCGTGGCACCGTCCAGTTCGCCCATGATCCGCTGTTCGAACAGGGTGCCATAGCGCTGCCGTTCGGCGCGCTGAACTTCGGCCTGATCGGACGATAGCACATTGCTCATGAAGCCGGCATCGAACATGCCGATTTCCATGATCGTGCCCATCAACCGGCGCAGGCGCGCATCATCGTCACGGCACCGTTCCCACAGCAAATTCATGATCATGTCGTTGGCCTTGCCGACCGCGACCAGCACGGAACGCACCGGCACGCCCTGTTTGCGCGCCTGCCGCACGCAATCGGCGGCAGAGCGCGTCCAGCGCGCCTCCCTGAAATGCATCAGCTTATGGGCGGCATAGACACGCGATTCGGCCCGGATCTTGTCGATCACTGACTGGTCCAGGCGATCGATCAACCCGGTTTCGCGCATATAGCTGTCGAAAAATGCCGCCGCGACTTGGTCGATGTCCGGCTCGATCAACAGGCCGATTTCTTTTGCGTTACGGGCAATCGTGCCGTCGGGATCAATGCCCGCCACATAGTCGGAGGCGGTTTCGGCGGGAGAAACGAAGGACGACATGGCTGGACGGCCCCTGTTGGTGGGATGAGCGATAATATCAGCCTGTCCTAGCGCGCTTTGGTTAATCACTTCTTATGATCAAATGCCCGTTGGCCCGGCACGGACATTGGGGCAGCCATGCCCGGCGCGGCTTGCCCTCCTGTGCGTTCGCTCTTAAGGGGGGCGGGATCAAGGAATATAGCAGGGACAAGGGTAGATATGGCGCGATCCAACAGCCGGCCGCTCTCGCCGCATTTGACCATATGGAAATGGGGACCGGCCATGACCGTCTCCATCATCCATCGCGTGACCGGCAACGGTCTGGCGACGGCCGGTGCGCTGGGCCTCATCTGGTGGCTGATGGCCGCCGCGACCGGGCCGGAAGCCTATGCGACCTTCGTCGCCTGCGCCACGTCACCGATCGGCTATCTGGTGATGATCGGGCTTAGCTGGTTCTTCTTCCAGCATCTTTTCTCCGGCCTACGCCATTTTGTGCTGGATTTGGGCGCGGGATATGAACTGCGCAGCAACAAGAGCTGGTCGATCGCGACCTTCGCGGCGTCGCTGGCCGTGACGGCCCTGCTGTGGCTCTATATCTTCGGAAAGGGTTTCTGATGGGCAACGGAACGGGTATCGGCCGCGTTCGCGGGCTGGGTTCGGCCAAGCACGGCGCGCATCACTGGCTGGCGCAGCGCTACACCGCCGTCGGCAACCTACTGCTGGTACTGTGGCTGATTTTCAGCCTGATTAGCCTGCCCGGCCTCGATTATGAGAGCGTCGTGCTGTGGATCGCCAACCCGCTGGTGGCAGTGCCGATGATGCTGATGATCGTCAGCATCTTCTGGCATCTGCGCCTCGGCATGCAGGTGATGCTGGAAGATTATGTCCACGATAAGGGCATGGCCTTCTTCTCGATGCTGCTGCTTAATTTCTATGCCTTTGGCGGCGCGGCCGCAGGCGTCTTCGCGATCGCCAAGATCGCCTTCACAGGGGTCGTCGAATAATGACGCAAGCCTATAAGATCATCGATCATACCTATGACACCGTGGTCGTGGGCGCGGGCGGTTCGGGCCTGCGCGCGACCATGGGCAGCGCCGAAGCGGGCCTCAAGACCGCGTGCATCACCAAATTGTTCCCGACGCGCAGCCACACGGTCGCGGCGCAGGGCGGCATCGCGGCAAGCCTTGGCAACAATTCGCCCGATCACTGGACCTGGCACATGTACGACACCGTCAAGGGGTCGGACTGGCTGGGCGATCAGGACGCGATCGAATATATGGTGCGCGAAGCACCTGCCGCCGTCATCGAACTGGAACATGCCGGCGTGCCGTTCAGCCGCAACGAGGATGGCACGATCTACCAGCGTCCCTTCGGCGGCCATATGCAGAATATGGGTGCCGGCCCGCCGGTGCAGCGCACCTGCGCCGCCGCCGACCGTACCGGCCACGCCATGCTCCACGCGCTCTATCAGCAGTCGCTGAAATATGACGCGGACTTCTACATCGAATATTTCGCCATCGACCTGATCATGGAAAATGGCGAATGTCGCGGCGTGATCGCTTTGTGCATGGAAGATGGCTCGATCCATCGCTTCCGCGCCCATGCGGTCGTGCTGGCCACGGGCGGCTATGGCCGCGCCTATTTCTCCGCCACCTCGGCGCATAGCTGCACCGGCGACGGCGGCGGCATGGTGTTGCGTGCGGGACTTCCGCTCCAGGATCTGGAATTCGTGCAGTTCCACCCGACCGGCATCTATGGTGCGGGCGTGCTGATCACCGAAGGCGCGCGCGGGGAGGGTGGCTATCTCACCAACTCCGAAGGCGAGCGGTTCATGGAACGCTATGCCCCGTCGGCCAAGGATCTGGCATCACGTGACGTCGTGTCGCGATCGATGGCGATGGAAATGCGCGAAGGGCGCGGCGTTGGTCCGAACAAGGATCATATCTTCCTGCACCTTGATCATATCGATCCCAAGGTGCTGGCCGAGCGCCTGCCGGGCATCACCGAAAGCGGCAAGATCTTTGCCGGTGTCGACCTCACCCGCCAGCCGCTGCCCGTCACGCCGACGGTCCATTATAATATGGGCGGCATTCCCTGTAATTATCATGGCCAGGTGCTGACCAAGAAGGATGGCGATCCCGAAGTCGTGGTCCCCGGCCTGTTTGCGGTCGGCGAAGCGGCCTGCGTATCGGTCCATGGCGCCAACCGCCTCGGCTCGAACTCGCTGATCGATCTGGTCGTGTTCGGCCGGGCGACGGGTCTGTTCCTCAAGGACAATCTCAAGCCCAATGGGAGCCACAAGCCGCTGGCGTCGGATGCCGCCGACCTGGCGCTCAGCCGCCTCGACAAATATCGCAACGCGACCGGCGGCACGCCGACCGCGAAGCTGCGCCTCGAAATGCAGCACACGATGCAGAAGCACGCCGCCGTGTTCCGCGACAGCGCGCTGCTGGCCGAGGGCGTCGACAAGATGCACAATGTCTATGCGGGCATGCAGGATGTCGGCGTGTCGGATCGCTCGCTGATCTGGAACACCGACCTTGTCGAGACGCTGGAACTGGACAACCTCATGTCTCAGGCCGTCTGCACCATGGTCAGCGCGGAAAACCGCAAGGAAAGCCGTGGCGCGCACGCGCATGAGGATTTCCCGAACCGCGACGACGAAAACTGGATGAAGCACACGATCAGCTGGTTCGACGGCTGGGGTGGTTCGGGCGGCGAAGTGAAGCTCGATTATCGCCCGGTCCATGATTACACGCTGACCGACGAAGCGGAATATGTGCAGCCCAAGGCGCGGGTCTATTGATCCGCGATCAGGGATGACGATGAAGAGGGCGGGCCGAAAGGTCCGCCTTTTTTCATTCCAGATGGGTCAGATGATCCGCGCGCTGATGTAGGATGCGGACTATTTCGACAAAACCGCCTTTTTGGCGATAGTAGATATTATGGCTCTCGACGCGCAATTTGCGATAGCCACCCCGAACATCCTCGATCGGGCTGCCGATGTTTGCGTAGATCGCGATCCTGTCGACGGCATCAGCGATGGCGGTCACATAGGCCTTTGCCTGCTGCGCACCCCATTGCTCTTGGGTGTAGACGGCAATGTTCGCCAAATCGCGTTCGGCGGCCGCGTTAAAGCGGACCGGGGCTGTCACGCGCTAGGGAACCGGCGCTCAATCCATTCGCGCATGTCGAAATCTTCCAGCACGCCGCTTTGCTCACCCTCGATCAGCGCCGCCCTTAGCGCTTCCAGCTTCTTCTCTTCCATTTCCAGCAGCCGCAGGCCTGCGCGAACGACGTCACTGGTCGATCCAAACCGGCCCTCGGCGACCTTGCGCTCGGCGAAGGCCCGGAAATGATCGCTTAAAGCAACGGATGTGGATTTGCTCATGGCGGCACAGTACCCGATTTGGGTAACCACTTCAACTGAACGGCAGCAACGCCTCATAGACGTCCAGCCCCGGCTTGCCCGCTAACGCCACCCCCCGCCGCAACAGAAACGCATGGCGCACGATCTCGGCCTGCTGCTCGATGCCATAATGCGCGAAGGGTTTGCCCGGCAGAACCATATAATCATAGCGGCAAAAAGGGTGGCGCATAAGCGGCAACCACCATTTCCCCGATCGCTGCGCCTGCCACACATGGGTCATTTCATGGATGAAATGCGCCTTGATAGGGAGCGGGCTTTCGCAGAAATCGGCGCAGAACAGGCCGCCTTGCGGCGCAAACCACAAATGGCCATCGGGGGCCATTGTCACCCGGCTGGGCTGGAACGGCCACCATTTGCGGTTATGCACCCGCACCCGATCATAGACGATCGCCCGGCCGAACATGGCATGGGCAAGCGCGATTTCATCGGGCGTCAGGCTACGGCTGCTCAATGACCCTCATGCGCGGCGGGTTTCGCTACAGCCGAGCCCGCCGCCTCCGGCTTGCGAATCACTGCGTCCACCAGCAGGCGCTTGCCGTCGCTCATCAGGAAGGTCAGTTCCATCTTGCCCTGGTTGACCGCAGCATCGTTGATGCCCCACAGCATCAGATGCTTGCCGCCGGGCGCAAAGGCGACCTCGCCCTTGGCGGGCACGTCCACGCTGTCGATTGGCTTCATTGCCATGACACCCTTGTCCATCACGCTTTCATGCATTTCGACCCGGACGGCATAGGCGGTCAGCACGCCGCGTATTTGCACGCCCGCATCGCCGCCATGCGCGACGAAATAGCCGGCCGAGGGCGAGTCCTTGTTCGGCGACAGCCGCACCCAGGCCTGGTCGATATAGCTGGGCGCAGGGTCGCCGCACGCGCTGAGCGCCAGCGGGGCCGCGAGGGCGATAAGGGCGAAGGGCGCGCGCATTGGTCACTCCATGACTGTCTCGTTTCCGGTCGATGACATAGCTAATGGCCGCTGCTTCTTGTGCCAAGCAAAAGCACGCCTATATCGCCCATGCAGACCGGCCTTGCCTTGGCGCTTTCGTGGGGTATGGGGCCGTCAACCGCTGAATGAAATTTGGGGTTCAAAGAGGACACAATGGCAAAAGTAATCGGTATCGATCTTGGCACCACCAACAGCTGCGTCGCCGTCATGGACGGTGGCAAGCCCAAGGTTATTGAAAATGCGGAAGGCGCGCGCACGACGCCGTCCATCGTCGCCTTCGCCAAGGATGGCGAGCGCCTGATCGGCCAGCCGGCCAAGCGCCAGGCGGTCACCAACGGCGACAACACGATCTTCGCGGTCAAGCGCCTGATCGGCCGCCGCTTCGACGATCCCATGACCAAGAAGGACATGGAACTCGTTCCCTATGATATCGCCAAGGGTCCGAACGGCGACGCCTGGGTCCGCGCCGGTGGTCAGGATTACAGCCCCGCGCAGATTTCTGCCTTCACCCTGCAGAAGATGAAGGAAACCGCCGAGAGCTATCTTGGCGAAACGGTCACGCAGGCGGTCATCACCGTGCCTGCCTACTTCAACGATGCCCAGCGTCAGGCGACCAAGGACGCCGGCCAGATTGCGGGCCTCGAAGTCCTGCGCATCATCAACGAGCCGACCGCGGCCGCGCTGGCCTATGGCCTCGACAAGCAGGACGGCAAGACGATCGCGGTCTATGACCTTGGCGGCGGCACGTTCGACATTTCCATTCTGGAAATCGGCGATGGCGTGTTCGAAGTGAAGTCGACCAATGGCGACACCTTCCTGGGCGGTGAAGATTTCGACGCCAAGCTGGTGCAGTTCCTGGCCGACGACTTCAAGAAGACCGAGAGCATTGACCTGACCAAGGACAAGCTGGCGCTCCAGCGTCTGAAGGAAGCGGCCGAAAAGGCGAAGATCGAGCTGTCCTCGGCCCAGTCGACCGAAGTCAACCTGCCCTTCATCACCGCCGATCAAAACGGCCCCAAGCATCTTGTTAAGACCATCACCCGGTCGGACCTGGAGCGCCTGGTCGCCGACCTCATCAAGCGCACGATGGAGCCTTGCAAGAAGGCGATGGCGGACGCCGGCGTTTCGGCGGCCGACATCAGCGAAGTCGTCCTGGTCGGCGGCATGACCCGCATGCCCAAGGTGCGCGAAGCCGTGAAGGAATTTTTCGGCAAGGAACCGCATACCGGCGTGAACCCTGACGAAGTCGTCGCCATGGGCGCCGCCATTCAGGCGGGCGTGCTGCAGGGCGATGTCAAGGATGTGCTGCTGCTCGACGTGACGCCGCTGTCGCTGGGCATCGAGACGCTGGGTGGCGTGTTCACCCGCATGATCGATCGCAACACCACCATCCCGGCTAAGAAGAGCCAGGTCTATTCGACCGCCGACGACAATCAGCAGGCCGTGACCATCCGCGTGTTCCAGGGCGAACGCGAAATGGCGGCGGACAACAAGATCCTCGGCCAGTTCGATCTGGTTGGCATCCCGCCAGCCCCGCGCGGCGTGCCGCAGATCGAGGTCACGTTCGACATCGATGCCAACGGCCTAGTCAACGTGTCCGCCAAGGACAAGGGCACTGGCAAGGAACAGCAGATCCGCATCCAGGCATCGGGTGGCCTGAGCGATTCGGACATCGACCAGATGGTCAAGGATGCTGAACGCTTCGCCGAAGAGGACAAGAAGCGCCGTGAGGCGGCCGAGGCGAAGAACAACGCCGAAAGCCTGGTCCACACCACCGAAGCGCAGCTGGTCGAACATGGTGACAAGGTCGATGCGGCGCTGAAGGGCGAGATCGAAACCGCAATTGCCGCGACCAAGTCGGCGATCGAAGGCGGCGACGCTGAAGCGATGAAGACCAAGGCGCAGGAACTCGCGACGATCGCGATGAAGCTGGGCCAGGCCATTTACGAGAAGGAGCAGGCTTCGGCCGCGGCTCCGGGTGCGGACGCGCCCAAGGCCGATGACGATGTCGTCGATGCCGAATTCTCCGAAGTGGATGACAACAAGGCGTAAGCCGATGCCCCATATCCCTCACCCCGGCCTTGGTCGGGGTGAGGGAAGAGGTGGGCGGGGGTCCGAATGACGACCGAAATCGATTATTATACGCTGCTCGAAATCGAGCGCACCGCCGATGGTGCGCAGATCAAGAGCGCCTATCGCAAGCTCGCGATGAAATATCACCCCGACAAGACGGGGGGATGTGCCGAAAGCGAAGCCAAGTTCAAGGCGGTGTCGCAGGCCTATGATTGCCTGAAAGACCCGCAAAAGCGCGCGGCCTATGACCGCTTCGGTCATGCCGCCTATACCCAGCATGAGCCGGGCGGCGGCGGTGGCCATCGCGCCAATGCGGGCGGATTTTCCGATCTGGGCGATATTTTCGAAACCATCTTCGGCCAGTCCGGCTTTGGCGGCGGCGGCGGTGGTCGTCAGCAGCAGCGTCGCGGCGCGGACCTCCGCTACGACCTCGAAATCAGCCTCGACGAAGCCTATCATGGCAAGCAGACTCAGATCGAAATCGAAGTCTCCGCCGCCTGCGATACCTGCGAAGGGTCGGGCGCGCAGCCCGGCACCGGGGTCAAGACCTGCGGCACCTGCAAAGGCCATGGCCAGGTGCGGGCGCAGCAGGGCTTCTTCATGGTCGAGCGCACCTGCCCATCCTGCCATGGCGCAGGGCAGGTCATCGAAAGCCCGTGCCGCGCCTGTCGCGGCGAAGGCCGGGTAGACAAGCCCAAGTCGCTGTCAGTCAACATACCGGCGGGCGTGGACGAAGGTACGCGCATCCGCCTGACCGGCGAAGGCGAAGCGGGCGCACGCGGCGCGCCTGCGGGCGACCTTTATATCTTCCTGCATGTGACGCGGCACAGCTTGTTCGAGCGCGAGGGCACGACGCTCTTCTGCCGCTGCCCGGTGAGCTTCACCACGGCGTCATTGGGCGGGTCGATCGAAGTGCCCGGTCTCGACGGCGTGCGGCATGAAATCAAGATCCCAGCTGGCATCCAGTCGGGCAAGCAGATCCGCCAGCGTGGTGCGGGCATGCCTGTGCTGAACGGGCGCGGGCAGGGTGATCTGGTCGTGCAGATCGACGTCGAAACACCGACCCGGCTGACGGCGAAGCAGAAGGAATTGCTCGAAGCCTTCCGCGAAACCGAAACCGGGGAGGAATGCCCTGCTTCGACTGGTTTCTTTGGCAAGATCAAGGATTTGTGGGGCGATTGACGCCTGACATTATCCCGACCTTCATCCTGTCCGAAATCCCCAACGTCTGACCGCTGGAACCAATAAGATTGCTAGGTCGTTTCTCCCTTCACAACGACATGAGGAGGGTTTTACATGGTTGACGTTCGTAATGATGGATATGACGATAGCCGGGTTATCGTGGAAAAGAAGGGGCCGGGCCGCACAATCGCGATTGTGCTGATCGCCATTCTTGCGATCGTCGGCGTCCTGTTCGCCACCGGCTTCTGGAATGCCGATGTGACGGGCGGGGACATGCCCGAAGTCAGCGTCGATGGCGGCGCACTGCCCAAGGTCGATGTCGATTCGAAGGAAGTCGTTGTCGGCACCGAGGAAAAGACGGTCGAAGTACCGACCGTCGGCGTCAAGGATAATGGCGAAGACTAATGTCTGAAATGCGCTGACGAGATCCACGGACCTGTTCCCCGGCGCAAGCCGGGGTCCAGTTCCAAGCTCTGATCTGGGCCCCGGCCTTCGCCGGGGAGCATGAACAGTCGCTACGGATCAGCGCACACAGCGATCAGTGTTTGTTCGGCAGACAAAAAAAGGGGCTCCGTGACATGTCACGGAGCCCCTTTTTCGTGTCCGCCTCAGGCCGCCAGGAACATGTCCGGGTCGAGCGCCATCAGCGCGTCGGCACCGCCCTCGATCTTGCGGCGGAGCGATCCTGCGTCGGGCATGATCCGCTCGGCAAAGAAGCGCGCCGTGACCAGCTTGGCTTCCAGGAACTTGGTATCGCCTTCGCCCGCTGCCAGCAGCGTCGCTGCCGCCTTGCTCATCCGCAACCACATCAGGCCGGTCGCGACGATGCCCAGGATGTGCATATAATGATGCGCGCCCGCCCCGGCATTGTCCGGATTCTTCATGGCGTTCTGCATCAGCCACATGGTCGCCGCGCCGAGTTGCGCGCTCGCCTTCTCCAGCGATTCGGCAAAGGGGGCGAGCTTCTCATTGCCCTTGGCTTCGGCCACCTCGTCGGCAACGACCTTGAGGAAAGCCTGCAGCGCGCGGCCGCCATTCATGGCCAGTTTGCGGCCGACCAGATCCATCGCCTGCACGCCATTGGTGCCTTCGTAAATCTGGGCGATGCGCGCGTCGCGCACATACTGCTCGACGCCATTTTCCCAGATATAGCCATGGCCGCCAAACACCTGCTGGCAGGCAACGGCAATGTCGAAGCCGCGGTCGGTGCCATAGCCCTTGATCACCGGGGTCAGCAGCGACAGCATGTCGTCGGCCGCCTGCCGTTCTTCGGGGGTTGCGGCATGATGCGACAGGTCCGCCTGGAGCGCCCCCCACAGGATGAGAGCGCGCAGCCCTTCGGTCATCGCCTTGGCTTCCATCAACATGCGGCGCACATCGGGATGGACGAACAGCGTGTCGGCCTTCTCCTCCGGCTCCTTGGGGCCGGTCAGCGCGCGGCCCTGCCGCCGGTCGCGGGCATAATGGACCGCATTCTGGAAGGCGATCTCGGCCTGGCCCAGCCCCTGCAGGCCAACGCCCAACCGCGCCGCGTTCATCATGATGAACATGGCGGCGAGGCCCTTATTCTCCTCGCCCACCATCCATCCGGTCGCGCCGTCATAATTCATGACGCAGGTGGCGTTGCCGTGAATACCCATCTTATGTTCGATCGACCCGCACGACACCGCGTTGCGATCGCCGAGCGATCCATCGTCATGCACCATCATCTTGGGCACGACGAACAGCGAAATGCCCTTGCTGCTGTCGGGTGCACCCGGCGTCTTGGCGAGGACCAGGTGGATGATATTGTCCGACAGGTCATGCTCGCCCGCCGAAATGAAGATCTTGGTACCGGTGATCGCATAGCTGCCATCGGCATTGGGCACCGCCTTGGTCTTGATGAGGCCAAGGTCCGTGCCGCAATGCGGTTCGGTCAGGTTCATCGTGCCGGTCCATTCGCCCGACACCATCTTGGGAATGTAGCGCTGCTGCAATTCGTCGCTGCCCTTGGCGATCAGCGCCGCGACAGCCCCTGCGGTCAGGCCATGATACATTTCGAACGATTGGTTCGCCGACAGGACATATTCGTCAACCGCCGTCGCCAAGACGCTGGGCAGGCCCTGGCCGCCAAATTCGACCGGGCCGTGGATGGTGGTCCAACCGCCCGCGACGAACTGGTCGAACGCGGCCTTGAAGCCGGTCGGCGTGGTCACGCTGCCGTCGGGGTGACGGGTGCAGCCTTCCTTGTCGCCAACGGCATTGAGCGGGAACAGGACTTCGGCGGCCATCTTGCCGCCTTCGGTCAGGATCGCGTCAACCAGGTCAGGGGTCGCATTCTCAAAGCCGGGCAGATTGGCGTAGCGCTCCAGCCCGACCACATGGTCCAGCACGAAACGGGTGTCGCGAACGGGGGCGGTATAACTGGGCATGATCTTCTCCTGCGAATTTTTTATGAGAGGCGGTTAGTATTCAGTGGGCAATGGTGGCGACGAAGGCATCCAGTTCAGCGATGGCGGCGTCGATATCGTCCTTCTGCCGGTTGAGCAGGTCGATGCGCGCCATGCACTTGGCGACCGTCACGCGGCGCTGTTCCTCATGGGCCTCGTCGGCGTCGTAGAGGTCGATCATCTCGCGGATTTCGGTGAGGCTGAACCCCACCCGCTTGCCGCGCAAGATCCAGGCCAGCCGCGCCCGGTCGCGCCGCGAATAGATGCGCGCCAGACCCTGCCGCTCGGGCGAGATCAGCCCTTCATCCTCATAGAAGCGCAGCGCGCGCGCCGTGACGCCGAATTCTTCCGACAGGTCGGTGATGCTGTAGCTCTGCCGGTCGCTATGGTCGGGCAATTCGATGCCCGCTATGCTGCTGCGATTGTCCATGGAGATAGAGATAATGGCACTTTACGTTTACGTCAAGGTGAGTGGGTGGGCTGGGGCAATTTGTGTCGGTGACAGGTCGCCGATCATCGGTTAAGCGCGCAACGTGACCATGGGGGCAATCAGACGATCGGAGGGTGCGCGCGGCCTGCTGGCGGCGTTGGCGCTGCTCGTCCTTGCCATCCAGATGATCGTGCCGCCCGGCTTCATGCCCGTCCGCACGGCGCAAGGCGTCGTCGTGACGCTGTGTACCGGGCAGGGCGCGATCAATGTCGTGGTCGATCGCGACCAGGCACCGGGGCAGGGCGACCATCAACCCGATGACGCCATGGGCAGCCAGCAACATTGCCCCTTCGCCGCATCGGTTCAGCCGATCGTCCCGCCGCTGATCCTCGCCGATCTGGCGCTGCCGGCCTGGACGCTGGCTTTCGGTCCGATCGCCTTCGCGCTCAAGACCGGCCTGATCGCCCGCCTCGCCGCGCCTCCCCCACCATCCTCCGGGCCGCCGACAGCCCTTTGATATCCTCCCCCTGTGGGGGAGGTGGCACGCCGAAGGCGTGACGGAGGGGTGTCGCCGCTATCGATAGGGTGCCCCCCCTCCGTCTGGCCTGCGGCCAGCCACTTCCCCTGTCAGGGGAGGATCGTGTCTGTCCAGCCCCCATCCAGCCGATCAAACAGAAGGTCGCTGGATTAAAATAATATTATCAATAGGTTAAATCCATGCGCCATCATTCCGGCCTGCGCAGCATATCGCTGTGCGCCCTCGCTTTGTCGTCCGCTCCTGCCTTTGCCGAAGAGGCGGACCAGAGCCGCATCATCGTCACCGCCAGCCCCATGATCGAAGCCGCGACCGCCCGCGTCCAGCGCACCCCAGGCGGCGTCGATGTCGTCGCGGCCGACGCCTTCGAGGATAAGGTCGCCGTCTCGCTGCGCGATGCGCTGACCTTTTCGCCTGGCGTCTATACCCAACCCCGGTTCGGGCAGGAGGTCCGCATCTCGATCCGCGGCTCAGGCCTGTCGCGCGGTTTCCACATGCGCGGGCTGACCCTGTTGCAGGACGGGATTTCGCTCAACTTGGCCGATGATAATGGCGATTTTCAGGAACTCGACCCGCAGGTGTTCCAGCATATCGAGGTCTATCGCGGCGGCAATGCGCTGCGCTTTGGCGGATCGACGCTGGGCGGCGCGATCAACGCCGTGACGCCGACGGGCCGCAGCGCGCCGGGCGTAGAGGTACGCCTCGATGGCGGCAGCTTCGACACGATCCGCACAAAGGCCGCCTATGGCTATGCCGACGAACGCGGCGACGCCTGGGCCGCGATCACCACGGATCGGTCGGATGGCGAGCGCGACCATGGCAAGCGGACATCCTATCGCTTCAACGGCAATGTCGGCGTGAAGATCAGCGACACCGTCGAAACCCGCTTCTACGCCAGCGCCCAAAATATTCGTCAGAAGCTGTCCGGGTCGCTGTCCGAAAAGTCAGTGCTGACCAATCCGACCAGGGGCAATTTCGTCGGCGATCAGGCGCGCGACATTGATTCGATCCGCCTGCAAAATCGCACCACCATCGCCCTTGGCAAGGGCACGCTCGCCTTCGGCCTCTTCTTCAATGCCAAGGATCTTTACCACCCGATCTTCCAGGTGATCGACCAGAAATCGGAGGATCGCGGGGCGTTCGCCAGCCTTGATCTGGCGGGCAATCTGGGCGGGATGCCGGTGGAAGTGACGCTCGGCAGCCAGGCGCGCTTCGGCAAAGTGACCGCGCGCCAGTTCGTTAATATCGCAGGCGACCGTGGTGCGCCGACCGCGTTGGTCCAGCAGCGCGCGCAGACGATCAACAGCTATGGTGAAGCGCGCATTGCCCCGATGCCGGGCCTGTGGCTGATCGGCGGCGGCCTCTACACCCATGGCGAGCGCCGCATCGACAACCGCTTCGCCCCGGCGCGCAGCGGCGACGCCAGCTTCGATGCTTTCGCGCCCAAGATCGGCCTGCTTTACGAACCGAGCGAAACACTGCAATTCTTCGCCAATTACAGCCGCTCGGTCGAACTGCCGGGCTTTAGCGAACTCAGCCAAACGCCCGCTGGCGGCGCGCCCGGTTTCACGCCCGTCCGCGCGCAAAAGGCGTGGACGGCGGAGATCGGCATGCGTGGCCGGATCGGCATCGCCGCCTGGGACATCAGCCTCTACCGCGCCGACATCAAGGGGGAGATGCTGCAATATAGCGTGATCGCAGGCGTCATTGCGGCCGCGACCTTCAACGCCGACAAGACCCGGCATCAGGGTGTCGAGGCGGGCCTGCAACTGGCCTTCACCCCCTGGGCAACGCTGCGACAGGTCTATCAATATAGCGATTTTCGCTTCCACAACGATGCCGTCTATGGCGACAATCGCCTGCCGGTGGTGCCGCGCCATGTCTATCGCGCCGAATTGCGGCTGGGCACCGACAGCATCAGCGTCTCGCCCTCGGTCGAATGGCTGCCGCAGGGGGCGTGGGTCGATTATGTCAACAGCAAGCGGGTCGGCAGCTATGCGCTGCTCAACCTCGGCGCGCAGGCGCAACTGCGCGACGGCGTGACCCTGTTCCTCGACGCGCGCAACCTGATGCAGAAACGCGCCATCGGCGACATCAGCGCGCTGGTCCGCTACGCCGCCGACAATGTTGCAACGGCGGCGGACGAAGGCAGCGTCGCTTTCTATCCACTCGAACGCCGCGCCATCTATGGCGGCGTGCGCGCGCGCTTCTGAAGCTCAAGGGGAGGACAGGATGATGACAGACGGTGCCTTCTATCGGGCGATGATGCGCTGGCATTTCTATGCCGGCATCATCGTCCTGCCGATCCTCGCACTGATGGCGGTGACGGGCGCGCTCTATCTCTACAAGCCGGAGGTGGAGGCATTTCTCTATCCGGTCGAGATCGCCGCCACGCCGGGCGTGCCGATGCTGCCCCCCGCTCGCCTGATCGCTGCGGTCGAACAGGCCAGCGGCGAACAGGCGACCCAGATCACCCATCCCGCCAGCGCCACCCAAAGCTGGCGGGTGACGACCAAGGCGGCCGATGGCGAGGCCACCGTCCATTTCGTCGATCCGCATGACGGCCGCCTGCTGGGTATCATGCAGGGCGGCGGCCTCATGAAGACGGTCAAGGATCTGCACAGCCTGGCGCTGACCGGCGCGGTCGGCAACCGGCTGGTCGAAGTGGCGGCGGGATGGGCGATCCTTCTGTGCATCACCGGCCTCTATCTGCGCTGGCCCCGCCGCGGCCAGCCCGCCATTGCCATAAGGGGCGGGGTGAAGGGGCGGCTCTTCTGGCGCGACCTGCATGGCACGCTCGGCTTCCTGTCGGCGGGCGTCATCCTGTTCCTGGCCATCACTGGCATGCCCTGGACGGATGTGTGGGGCGGCGGCCTGCGCGCGGTGGTCGCGGCAAACGACTGGGGCCGCCCGAAAATGGCGGTCATTCCCTGGACGGCCCCGGCCAAGGACGCGCTGCCCTGGACCCTGCGCGAAGGCGGTGCGGCACCGGGCGCGGCGGGCGACATCGGAGCCGATGCCGTCGCGAGAATCGCTGCCAGACGCGGACTAGCGGACGGCTATCAGCTCATCCTGCCCGCCTCCCCCGGTGCGCCCTATCTGGTGGCCAGCCTCGTCACGCGCGCCGACGATTCCCGCGCCATCACCATCGACGCGGCCAGCGGCGCGGTGGTGCAGGATATGGACTGGCGCATGTTCGGCCCCGGCGCAAAGGCGGTCGAATGGGGCATCGCCACCCATCAGGGCCAGCAATATGGGGAGGTCAACCGGCTGCTGATGCTGGCGGGGTGCCTGTGCCTGCTCGCTTTGTGCCTGACCGCGCCCGTCCTGTGGTGGAAGCGGCGCAAGCAGGGCCCCCTGACCGCACCGCCGCGCGCGACAGGGCGCGCGGAACGGGTTGTCGCCGCGACGATGCTGCTGCTGGGGGCGCTGTTCCCGCTCACGGGCCTTACCATGATCGTGGCGCTAGTGGGCGAATGGCTGTTCGGGAAAATGCGCCCCACCTGACGCCGCTTCCGTTTGGACACCAGAGCGACTATGGGCAGCACATGATCCGCCTTTCCGGCCTGAAACTGCCCCTCGACCATCCTGCCGAGGCGATGCCGCCTGCGATATGCGCGCGCCTTGGCCTGCAACCTGAAGAACTGCGCGGCCATAGCCTCGTGCGGCGCGGCAGTGACGCGCGGCGGCGCAGCGCGATCCAGCTCGTCTATACGCTCGACGTCGATGTCGCTGATGAAGCGGACGTGCTGGCGCGCTTCGCCCATGACCATGACGTCCGCCCGACGCCCGATACAAGCTATGATTTCGTCGCCCATGCGCCCGATGGCTGGCAGGGGAAGCGCCCGGTGGTGATCGGGGCGGGGCCATGCGGCCTGTTCGCCGGGTTGCTCCTGGCGCAGATGGGGTTCCGCCCGATCATCGTCGATCTGGGCAAGGTCGTGCGCGAGCGGACCAAGGATACCTGGGGCCTGTGGCGGCGCGGCGAGCTGAACCCCGACAGCAATGTCCAGTTTGGCGAAGGCGGGGCGGGCACCTTTTCCGACGGCAAACTTTATTGCCGGGTGAAAGACCCGCGCTTTCTGGGCCGCAAGGTGTTGGCGGAGTTCGTCGCGGCGGGCGCGCCCGACGATATCTTGTGGGAAGCGCACCCCCATATCGGCACCTTCCGCCTGGTCACCATGGTCGAATCCATGCGTCGCCAGATCGAGGCGCTGGGCGGCGAATATCGCTGGCAGACGCGCGTCGATGATCTGGTGCTGGAGCGGCGCGGCGACGGCACGCAGCAGTTGCGCGGCATCGTCATTCAGGACGGCAGCGTGATCGAGAGCGATCATGTCGTGCTGGCAGTGGGGCATAGCGCGCGGCCGACCTTCACCATGCTCCATGGCCGGGGCGTGCATATCGAACCCAAACCCTTTTCCATCGGCGTGCGCATCGAGCATCCGCAAAGCTGGGTCGACAAGGCGCGCTATGGCAGTTGCGCGGGCCACCCGGATCTGGGCGCGGCGGCCTATAGCCTGGCGCATCACTGCGCCAATGGCCGCACCGTCTATAGCTTTTGCATGTGTCCGGGCGGCCGCGTCGTCGCCGCCACGTCGGAGGAAGGGCGCGTCGTCACCAACGGCATGAGCCAATATGGCCGCGCCGAATTCAACGCCAATTCGGGACTTGTGGTCGGCATCGACCCGGCACGCGACTATCCCGATGGGCCACTCGCGGGGATCGATTTCCAGCGCTATTGGGAATCGCAGGCCTATGTAGCGGGCGGCTCTTCCTATTGGGCGCCGGGGCAGACCATCGGCGACTTCCTGGCCGGGCGTCCGTCAACGTCATTGGGATCGGTCACGCCGTCCTATAAGCCGGGCGTCACCCCGACCGACCTGTCGCGCTGCCTGCCCGATTTCGTGGTCGAGGCGTTTCGCGAGGCGCTGCCCATATTCGGTCGGCAACTCGCGCAATATGACCATCCCGACGCGGTGATGACCGGGGTAGAGACGCGCACATCCTCCCCCATCCGCATCACCCGCGACAAGGATTTCCAGAGCCTCTCCGTCGCCGGCCTCTATCCGGCGGGCGAAGGCGCGGGCTATGCCGGCGGCATATTGTCCGCCGCGATCGACGGGATCAAGGTCGCCGAAGCGGTGGCGAAGGCAATCGTCACTGCCTGACATGCGTTCGTCATCGCTGCGTCATATCGAAGCCGCCTGACCGTCGCATCATCGTCATCGCGCGGTCGCCACCCTGTCATCGCAGGCGGCTAGATAGGGCGTCATGCTGACCCATATCGACCGCTGCATCCGCATTTCCCCGGCCGACAAGGTCCGGTTGCGTTTGCTCTTCCTCGCCAAACATGCCCGCGCATCCGGCCAACCCGATGCGGTCGATGGCAATCACGCCCTCTATCATCATGAGATGCGATCGACGCTGGAGGCGATCGGCCTGCATGTTCGCGTCGCCGACAGCTATGAAGCGCTGTTCGACCGGCCCGATGTCGATTTCGTGGTGACCCTGCTCAATCGCGGCGGCTTTCAGAATAGCGAGATGCTCGCGCCTCTGTTGCTGAGTTGGCGCGCCATGCCGCATATGGGCGCAAGCCCCATATTGCGCGGCGTGTCCGACGACAAATATCTCTCCAAGCTGATCGCGCAGGCGCATGGCGTCCCGACCATGGCGGCGCAGGTCTTCCGGCGCGGCGGGTTGCCCGCGCAGCCCGGCTTTGCGGCCGAACGGCTGGTGGTCAAGCCCAACGCCTCCTCCGCCTCCTGGGGGCTGGCCATGGTCGATAGTTGGGACGAAGCGCTCGCCCATGTCGATCATCTCCAGGCCTTGGGCCATGACGCACTGGTCGAGGCCTGGGCACCCTTGCTCGACATCGCCGTTCCGGTGGTGGGCGGCAGCGGCGGCCAGCCGTGGATATTGCCGCCGATGATGTATGTACCCACCGACCCCCATCGCGCGCGCAGCCATGAAGAAAAGCGCGGCCTGATCGACGCGGGCGATGATCCGCTGGTGCTGGTCGAGGATCGCGACCTGCTCGCCCGGCTCGACGACCTGACCCGCCGCCTGCTGCCCGAATTATGGCCGTTCGACTATGGCCGGTTCGAGTTCCGCTATGATCCGGCGACCGGCGCAGTGCAGTTCATGGAAGTGAACCTGTCCTGCAACCTCTGGTCGAAAAAGACCATCTCGCGTTCGGCCGCTTCGATCGGCGTCGATCATCAGACGCTGGTGGAAACGATCATCGGCCATAGCCTCGAACGGCAGGGTCTGCTGACCGAAGTGCCGATGCGGGTCGCGGCCTGATGGGCGGGCGCACCACCGCACTGGTGCTGGCGGGCAAGCGCGATGGCGCGACCGATCCGCTCGCGCTGGAAGCGGGTGTCACCCATAAATGCCTGGTGCCTGTGCTGGACCAGCCGATGCTGGTCCATGTTATCGACGCGCTGGCGGCGAGCGAGCGCATCGGCGAGATCCGCGTCGCGATCGAGGAACCGGACGTGCTGGCGGGTCTGCCGCAACTGCGCGGCCTGATCGCCAGCGGACGGCTGGTGGCGATCGGCGCGCGGCCCAATCTGGTGGATTCGGTGCTGGCGGCGGCGGACGGCGCGCGCTTTCCGCTGCTCATCACCACCGCCGACAATGTGCTGCTGACCCCGCCCGCCATAGCCGAGATGCTGGATGGCTGCGTCGCCGAAGGGGCAGACGCCGCCGTCGCCTTCGCCCGACGCGCATCGGTGCTGGCCGCCCACCCGGAGGGGCAGCGCAAATTCTACGCCTTTGCCGATGACAGCTATTCCAACTGCAACAGCTATTGGCTGAAGGACAAAGCCGCGCTGGCCGCCGCCGAAACTTTCCGGTCGGGCGGCCAGTTCGTCAAGCATCCGCTGCGCATCATCGGGGCGTTCGGGCTGCTCAACCTCCTTCGCTTCCGCTTCGGTATCGGGACGCTGGCGGCGACCTTCGCCCGCTTTTCGCGCCGCTTCCGCCTGACCATTTCCCCCGTGATCCTGTCCGATGGCGCGGTCGCGATCGACGTCGACAACGCCCGCACGCGCGGGGTGGCGAGCGAGGTGCTTGGTCGCCGCGTCACCATCGCCCAGGCTGCGGAATAGAATTTGCCCACGCTGCGCGCGTTGCCCGGTCGGGGCGACAATGACCTGCTCGCCGCCTATCGGGCGGGGCTGACCCGGCACTGGCCGATGCGTCGGCACCTGCTGGCGCGCTTGCTCGCGGGAGCCGGGCAGGGCGGCTGGACCCCGGCCGAGCGGCATCTCCTTTCCGATGCGGTGCGGCAGCGGGGACTGAGCATGCGCGACCGCAAGGGGCTGCACCGGCTGCTCAATCCGGGTGCCTTTCCCTTCGCCACCAATCCGCTCAAGAACAAGCAGCTCTTCGCGGAGGTCGCACGGACGGCGGGTCTGACGATCGCGCCCGCCTGCAATCCCGACCGCGGCGATCTCGCCGCCTGGCTGGCAGCCGAGCGCGACATCATTGCCAAGCCGAGCTTTCGATCGAAAGGGCAGGGGGTCGAGCGTTTCTGGCGTGATGAGCATTGGCGCGGCTGTGATGGCCCGGTCGGCGACGATTTGCTGCGCGCGCGGCTGCTGCGGGTCTGGCGCGACGGCGGGGTGATCCAGCGCCGCCTGCCGACCCATGCGGCGCTTGCCGACCTGTCGCCCGGCGCACTGCCCACGTTGCGGGTGATGACCTGCCTTGATGAGGATGGCGTGCCCGAAGCCTGCGGCCTCGCGCTGCGGCTGTCGGCCGGAGGCGCGCGTCCGGTCGATAATTTCAACGCGGGCAATCTAGTGCTGGGCATCGATACCAACGGGCGCTGCGGTCCCGCCTGGCTGGGCGGCGGTGCAGGTGCGCCCAGCGTCCATGTGCACCACCCCAAGACAGGCGCGCCGATCGAGGGCTTTATCCTACCCGACCTGCCTGCCGCGATCGCGCTGGCGCTGGACGCGCATCACGTCTTTCGCACCGGCTTCACGGTGATCGGCTGGGATGTCGGCCTGACCGACGCCGGGCCTGTGCTGGTCGAGGGCAATTGGAACCCCGGCACCGACATCCTGCAACTGGTGGAGGGACGCGGGGTCGCCGACATGCGGCTGGGCGCGCTCTATCGCCATCATCTCGACCGACTGCCTGCGCAAGCCTGGTGCGCCGCCCGCGCGATAGAATGGGACCGGCGGCGGGCGTGATCTGCGTCTATGTCCACGCGCTGGTCGCGACCGGCGTGGTCCGCAACGCCCGGCTGATCGCCGCCGACCTCGCCGCGCAGGGGCATCAGGTGCAACTGGTCACCGCGCTGCCGGGCGGGGCGGGGGTATCGAGTGTGACCCATCACCCCCTGCTGCCCGGTGCAGGCCGATCGCGGCTGTGGGAAAAGCTGCGCGCGGCATGGGCCTTACGCCGCCATCTGCGCGCCACCTGCCCGGCGCTGCTGATCTCGGCGGGCAATCACGGCCATGGCACCGTCTGGGCGGGCAGTCGCGGCGCGCGGTGCGTGCAGCGCGTCTATCGCATCAGCAACGACATCATGCGCGCCATCCCCGGCGCGCCATCGGGCGGCATCAAGCGCTGGGGCCGCACCGCCATGGCGCGGCTGATCGCTGCCGATGCCGCGCATCTGGTGCTGGTATCGCCGACGCTGGCCGACACGCCCGCCTTTCACGCAGCGGCGAGGGCCGGGCGGGTAACGGTGATCGCCAACGGGATCGACGCTGCCGCCGCGCGCCAGCATATCGGCGATACGGCCCCGCACCCCTGGTTCGGTGACCCGGTGCCGGTGATCCTCGCCATCGGCCGCCTCGCCCCGCAAAAGAATTTCGCGACCCTGCTCGCCGCCTTCGCCCATCTGCGCAAGACCCGGCCCGCGCGCCTCATCATTCTGGGCGAAAGCCGCGACGATGCCTGCACGCGGCTGCGCGCCCAAGCCACAGCGCTCGGCATTGCCGACGATCTGGCGCTGCCCGGCACGGTCGCCAATGTGTTTCCCTGGCTGGCGCGTTGCGACGCTTTCGTGCTGCCCTCCTGGTGGGAAGGCTCGGCCAATGTGCTGCTAGAGGCGATGGCGATGAATGCGCCCTGCGTCGCGTCGCGCAGCGCGGGCAATGCGGCGCACTTGCTCGATGGGGGGCGTTATGGCCTGCTGGTCGATCCAGCCAATCCCCGCGCCATGGCGGATGCGCTGGCGCGTCAGATCGACCCGGCGACACGCCTCCGCCCCGGCGACCGGATCGAGGCGTTCTGTCTGGAATCGGTATCCGAAGGGTGGCGCAATCTTACCAATCGCCTGCTCGCCGGGCGATCCTGACCGCCCGGCGACAGCGCAATCAGGCGGCGTCCTGCGCCAGTGCCGCAATATGCCCCAGCACCATCTCCGCATGCTCCTGCCGACAGATGAGCAGGTCGGGCAGATAGACGTCGCGCTGATTATACACCAGCGGACTGCCGTCGATGCGGCTGGCATGCAGGCCATGCGCCAGCGCGACGGCGGCAGGGGCCATGCTGTCCCATTCATATTGGCCACCCGAATGGAGATAGATGTCGGCCTGACCCAATATGATCGCCATCGCCTTCGCCCCGGCCGACCCCATCGGCACCAGTTCCGCGTCCAGCTTCTGCGCGATCGCCACCGCTTCGGCGGCAGGCCGCGTGCGCGACACCACCATGCGCAGCTTTTCCGGCGCAGGCGGCACGACGCGCGGTTCATCCGTCCGCAGCACGACGCCGCCCTCAAACCCTGGCAAGGCCACTGCGCCGATCACCGGCGCGCCGTCGATCGTCAGCCCGACATGCACCGCCCAGTCGGCCCGCGCCTCGCCATATTCGCGCGTGCCATCGACCGGATCGACGATCCAGACACGCTACTGGGCGAGCCGGTCGTCATTGTCCTTCTCTTCTTCCGACAACAGCCCATCCTCGCCCCGCACTTCGCGCAGCGCGTGGCACAGAAACTGGTTGGCGGTCTGGTCGCCCGCTTTGCCCAGTGCCTTCGCACTGAACACGCCGGACTCGCGGACCTCGACCAGGATGCGCCCGGCCACTTCGGCCAGATGGGCGGCCAGCGCCGCGTCGCTCATCCCGGTCATGGGATCAGCCGCGCGACGATGGCATCGGCCGCTTCTTCCGCCGTCATGGTCAGCGTGTCGATATGGATCTCCGGGTCCACCGGCGCTTCATAGGGACTGTCGATCCCGGTGAAGTTCTTGAGATCCCCCGCCCGCGCCTTCTTGTACAGGCCCTTGACGTCGCGCTTCTCCGCTTCGGCGAGCGACGTGTCGATATGGACCTCGAAGAATTCGCCCGGCTGCATCATCTGCCGCACCATGTCGCGTTCCGATCGGAAGGGCGAGATGAAGGCGGTTATGACGATCAGCCCCGCGTCGGTCATCAGCTTGGCGACTTCGCCCACGCGGCGGATATTCTCCACCCGGTCCGCGTCGGTAAAGCCCAGATCCTTGTTCAGGCCATGCCGCACATTGTCGCCATCCAGCAAATAGGTGTGCCGGTTCATCCGCGCCAGCCGCTTTTCGACCAGATTGGCGATGGTCGACTTGCCCGCGCCCGAAAGCCCGGTGAACCACAGCACGGCGGGCTTCTGGTTCTTGAGGTTGGCATGGAAATTGCGCGACACGTCGGTCGATTGCCAATGGACATTCTGTGCCCGGCGCAGCGAGAAATGCAGCATGCCCGCCGCGACGGTGGCATTGCTGATCTTGTCGATCAGGATGAAGCCGCCCAGCGTCCGGTTCTGTTCATAGGGTTCGAACACGATCTGCTTGTCGGTCGACAGGTTGGCGACACCGATGGCGTTCAATTCCAGCGTCTTGGCCGCCAGATGTGACCCCGAACCTCCGGCATCGTTGACGTTGACCTGATATTTGGGCTGCTGGACGGTCGCGGTGACCATCTGCGTGCCGATCTTGAGCCAGTAGGAGCGGCCCGGCAGCATTTCCTCGTCCGCCATCCACACGATGGTCGCTTCGAACTGGTCGGCGGCCTGGGGCGGATTATCGGCCAGCGCGATCACGTCGCCGCGCGAACAGTCGATCTCGTCGGCGAAGCAGAGCGTGACCGACTGGCCCGCAACGGCTTCGTCCAGATCGCCGTCCAGCGTGACGATGCGGCTGATGGTCGACGTCTTGCCCGATGGCAGCACGCGGATCGCGTCGCCCGGCTTGACCGTGCCCGTCGCAATCAGGCCGGAAAAGCCCCGGAAGTCGAGATTGGGGCGGTTGACCCACTGCACCGGCATGCGGAACGGCTTTTCCGCGTCGGTCGCGCTGTTGACCTCGACCGTCTCCAGATGTTCGATCAGGGCCGGGCCAGTGTACCAGGGCGTATTTTCCGACGAGCCGGTGATATTGTCGCCCTTGAACCCGGAAATCGGCATCGGCGTGAACGCCGTGATGCCGATCGACTTGGCAAACTCGGTATAGTCGGCGACGATCGTGTCGAACACGCTCTGGTCATAGCCGACCAGGTCCATCTTGTTGACGGCCAGCACGATGTTGCGGATGCCGATCAGGTGGGCGAGATAGCTGTGACGGCGCGTCTGCGTCAAAATGCCCTTGCGCGCGTCGATCAGGATGACGGCGAGGTCGGCGGTGGACGCGCCCGTCACCATGTTGCGGGTATATTGTTCGTGGCCGGGCGTGTCGGCGACGATGAACTTGCGCTTTTCGGTGGCGAAGAAGCGATAGGCGACGTCGATCGTGATACCCTGTTCGCGCTCGGCGGCGAGGCCATCGACGAGGAGGGCGAAGTCGATCTCCTGCCCCTGCGTACCCATCTTCTTGCTGTCGGCGGTCAGCGCTTCGAGCTGATCCTCGAAGATCATCTTGCTGTCATAGAGCAGGCGCCCGATCAGCGTCGACTTGCCGTCATCCACCGACCCGCAGGTGATGAAGCGCAGCATCGTCTTATGCTCATGGACCTTGAGATAGGCGTCGATATCCTCGGCAATGAGGGCGTCGGTCTTGTAGATGGGGTCTGTGGAAACGTCAGTCATAATCAAAATTCCCCGTTCGGGCTGAGCTTGTCGAAGCCCTCCACTGAGCGAAGCGAAGTGCCTCCCTTCGGTCGGCCGAGCCCCCTTCGGCGAAGCTCAGGACAGGCTTCGACAGGCGCAGGGCGAACGGTGGGAGAGCGCGGTTTCAGAAGTAGCCTTCCTGCTTCTTCTTCTCCATGCCGGCCCCGCCCGCATCCTTGTCGATCGCGCGGCCCTGGCGTTCGGACGTGGTGGTCAGCAGCATTTCCTGGATCACCTCCGGCAGGGTCGCCGCCTCGCTCTCCACCGCGCCGGTCAGCGGATAGCAGCCCAGCGTGCGGAAGCGGATCGAGCGGTCGACCGGCACTTCGCCGGGTTCGAGCGGAAAGCGATCATCATCGACCATCAGCAACATGCCGTCGCGCTCCACCGTCGGGCGCTTGGCCGCGAAATAGAGCGGCACGATCGGCACATCGTTCAGATGGATATATTGCCAGATGTCCAGCTCGGTCCAGTTGCTGATCGGGAAGATGCGGATGCTCTCGCCCTTATTCTTGCGCGCATTGTAGAGGTTCCACAATTCGGGCCGCTGGTTCTTGGGGTCCCAACCGTGGCTGGCGGTGCGGAAGGAGAAGATGCGCTCCTTGGCGCGGCTCTTTTCCTCGTCGCGCCGTGCGCCGCCGAATGCCGCATCGAAACCATAGAGGTTGAGCGCCTGCTTCAATCCTTCGGTCTTCCACATGTCGGTGTGCAGCGCGCCATGGTCGAACGGGTTGATGCCGCGATCCATGGCTTCCTGGTTGCGATAGACCAACAGCTCCATGCCGCTTTCCTGCGCCATCCGGTCGCGCAGCTTATACATTTCCTGGAATTTCCAGGTCGTATCGACATGCAGCAGCGGGAAGGGCGGGGGCGAGGGGTAGAAGGCCTTGCGCGCCAGATGCAGCATCACCGCGCTGTCCTTGCCGACGGAATAGAGCATCACCGGCTTTTCTGCCTCCGACACCACTTCCCGCAGGATGTGGATGCTCTCGGCTTCGAGCCGCTCCAAATGGGTCAGGGTTTTTGCGTCCACCAGTCAATCCTCGCAATCTTTGTGCGTCATCCTATGGCAGGACACACGAATCGATGGACCTCCCAAATGGGAGGGTATAGCAATGGCCCATGCGATTGGACGATAGTGGCCTGTTGACGGCTTTGCATGAAGGGATGTTCCAGCAACCCCTGTGGCAGGATTTCCTCGAACGGCTGCGCCAGCGAACGGGCGCGGTCTATACCACCTTGGTCTTCCGCCCCATCGATGAGGATGCGATCGTCGAATTGCACGCCGGGCCGCCGCCGCCCGCGCATATACACAATCTGTTCGTGGAAAAATATCGGCGCGATCCCTTTCCCTACCGCCATATGCGCGAAGGGCGGGTCTATGCGCTGGCGGAACTGATAGAGGCGGATAATCCCGTCCATCAATCCTTCCTGACCGACCTGATGGTGCCGCAGGGGATGAGCGACATGCGTTCCGTCCGCGTGACCGAGCCGAGCGGCGTCGATGCCTGGCTCAGCTGTGCGGGGGGGCGGTCGATCGGCCCGGCGGTCGGCGCATTGCTGACCGCGCTGGCGCCGCATCTGCGCATCGCTTTGCGCGCTTTCGTCGCGCTGGAGCGCGAGAAATTGCGGTCGACCCTGACATCCGAAGCTTTTGGGCGGTTGAATTTCGGCTGGCTGACGCTGGACGCACGCTGCCGCATCGTCGACATGACGGCCCATGTCGAACAATTATTCCAGCGCACCAGCCTGTTGCGGCGCGGTCGCTACGACCGGCTGACCCCGGCATCGCCCGCGCTGGATCGCGAGTTAACCGCCCTGATCAAATCTTTCGCCGCCGATCCCGACGCCCGGCCCAAAGCGCTGAACCTCAGCCGTGACCCCTGGATGGACATGCTGGTCGCGCCGATGCGGGGCGGATCGGTCGCGGCGGGATCCACCCCCGTCGCCATCGCTTATCTCAGCGGCGATCGCTGGTCGCAGGCCGATCGCTGCGACCAACTGGTCGATCTGTTCGGCCTGTTGCCCAGCGAAGCGCGGCTCGCCTGGGTCATCGCCCAAGGCATCCCGATCAGCGACGCGGCGGAAACGCTCGGCCTGACGGTCGAAACCGCACGCAACTATTCCAAGCGCATCTACGCCAAGACGGGCGCGCGGGGGCAGGCGGAATTGGTGCGGATCGTCCTGACCAGCGTCCTGGCCATCGCCTAAGCGATCAAGCGCCAGCCCGCGATGATCAACACGATCGCCAGCAGCGGCTGCAGTACTTTTTCTGGCACTTTGGACGCCAGCATTGATCCGATGATGATGCCGGGGATCGATCCTATCAGCAGGTTGAGCAGCAGCATTCCGTTGAAATTGCCGATCCACAAATGGCCGATGCCCGCAACCAGCGTCAACGGCACGGCATGGACGATATCGGTCGCGATCAGCTTTTGCAGCCGCATCCGCAACGGATAGAGCAGCAGCAGCAAAGTGGCCCCCAGCGCCCCGGCGCCGACCGACGTCAGCGTGACCATGATGCCCAGCGCGGCCCCCGCCACGACGGTCAGCCCCGCCTGATAACGCAGGAAACGGCTGGCGGTATCGGTCCGGGCATGGACCGCCCAATGATGGAACCGGCCTCGGAACAGGGTGGCGATGGCGGTAAAGATCAACACGATGCCCAGGGCCGTCATGATGAAGCCGCTCTTCACCTGATGCGTATCGACCTGCGACAACAGCAACAGTACGATGACCGCGGCAGGCAGGCTGCCGATGCACAGGCGGCGGATGACCTCATAGTCGGGGCCACCTTCCGCCCCGCCATGGCGATGATGTACGACCCCGCCCACCGCTTTGGTGATCGCTGCGAACCAAAGGTCGGTGCCGACCGCGGTGACCGGGGCGACGCCGAACAGCAGGATCAGGATCGGTGCCATCAGCGACCCGCCACCCACGCCGGTCATGCCCACCATGACACCAACGAACAGCCCGGCGACCGCGTGCAACCAATCCATTCCATTCCCCCGACATGGCAGCCGCGATGTTTTCACGCCCCATCGTCAAAGCCATATCGGCAGGAAAGGACGGGGGACAGCCTTTTTATGCCCGGCTTGATGTACCGGATTAGAGCTCACGAAAAAGCCCGCCGGAGCGTCAAACGCTGCGGCGGGCTTTTTCTTGGGCGCTCAAAGCACCGTCAGCGCCGGAGCCACAGCCTTAACGGCATGTGGCCCCTGCACCCTATCGGATCACTCTGCGTCCTGCGTGGTGAAGTCTTCACCCTGCACGGCGCCCAGTGGATCGTCGCCGATCGCCGCTTCAGGCCCCTGGCGCAATTCGGCGGCATGTTCGGCCGCCGCCGTCTTGGGCGCGATCAGGTCGATTTGGCTGGCGGCCCGCAGCGAGGCGCGCATCGCCGCGTCACGCGACGAAGCGGCAACCCGCATCCGGTTCATGCCAGCGCCCGTACCCGCCGGGATCAGGCGGCCGACGATGACATTTTCCTTCAGGCCAATGAGCGTGTCCTTCTTCCCCTGAACCGCTGCCTCGGTGAGGACGCGGGTCGTTTCCTGGAACGACGCGGCCGAGATGAACGAACGGGTCTGCAGCGACGCCTTGGTGATGCCGAGCAGCACGGGCTTGCCGGCGGCAGGCAGGAAGCCCGGTGCCAGCTTGCTGTTGATCTCGTCCATTTCCTCGCGGTCGACCTGCTCGCCCACCAGCAAGGTGGTGTCGCCGGACTCGATGATCTCGACCTTCTGCAACATCTGACGAACGATCGTCTCGATATGCTTGTCGTTGATCTTCACGCCCTGCAGACGATAGACTTCCTGGATTTCGGCGACCAGATATTCTGCCAGCGGCTCGATGCCGAGCACTTCGAGAATATCATGCGGATCGGGCGAACCGCCGATCAGATTGTCGCCGCGCTTGACGAAATCGCCTTCCTGGACGTCGATCACCTTGCTCTTGGGGATCAGATATTCGACCGGCTCGCCGCCATCCTCGGGATTGATGGCGATCTTGCGCTTCGCCTTGTAATCCTTGAGGAACTGGACGCGGCCCGACACCTTGGCGATGATGGCATTGTCCTTGGGCTTGCGCGCTTCGAACAGCTCCGCCACGCGCGGCAGACCGCCCGTGATGTCGCGGGTCTTGGCCGCTTCGCGGCTGACACGCGCCAGCACGTCACCGGCCGATACCGTGGCACCATCTTCGACCGACAGTGTCGCACCGACCGCCAGCATATAGCGGGCCGCTTCGCCCGAACCATCGTCCAGCAGGGTCAGGCGCGGACGCAGATCCTCCTTGGTGCGCGCGGCACCGCGATGCTCGGTGACGACGCGCTGGGCGATGCCCGTCGCTTCGTCGGTCTGTTCGGCCAGCGTCTTGCCGTCGATCAGGTCGACATATTTGACGATACCCGGACGCTCGGTGATCACCGGCATGGTGAACGGATCCCACTCCGCGAAGCGGTTGCCCTTCTTGATCGCGTCGCCATCGGCAAACAGGATGGTGGCACCATAAGGCAGGCGATGGGTTTCGCGCTCGCGCCCTTCGCTGTCGATGATCGCGATCTCGCCGTTGCGGGCGAGGCTCAGGCGACGGCCCTGCTTGTCGGTGATGGTCGGCATGTCGCGCAGTTCGATCGTGCCGTCCGCCATCGATTCCAGGTTCGACGTTTCGTTGAAGTTCGCCGCGCCGCCGATGTGGAAGGTCCGCATGGTGAGCTGCGTACCCGGTTCGCCGATGGACTGCGCCGCGATGACGCCGACCGCTTCGCCGATATTGACCGGGGTACCGCGGGCAAGGTCACGGCCATAGCATTTGCCACAGACGCCCATCTTGCTCTCGCAGATCAGCGGCGAGCGGATCTTGACCGCCTGCGTACCGATCGCTTCGATCTGCACGATCAGCGCTTCGTCGAGCAAAGTGCCGATCGGAACGATGACCGAACCATCCTTGGTGTCGACGATATCCTCGGCCGTGGTGCGGCCCAGAATACGCTCGCCAAGCGATGCGATGACCGAACCACCCTGGACGATCGCCTTCATCTCCAGCGCCTTTTCGGTGCCGCAATCTTCCTCGACGATCGTGCAATCCTGGCTGACGTCGACCAGACGGCGGGTCAGGTAACCCGAATTCGCCGTCTTGAGCGCGGTGTCGGCCAGACCCTTGCGGGCGCCGTGGGTGGAGTTGAAATATTCAAGGACGGTCAGGCCTTCCTTGAAGTTCGAGATGATCGGCGTTTCGATGATCTCGCCCGACGGCTTGGCCATCAGGCCGCGCATACCGGCCAGCTGCTTCATCTGCGCCTGGCTACCACGGGCACCGGAGTGCGCCATCATGTAGATCGAGTTGATCTGCGCCAGACGGCCCGTCTTGGGGTCCTTGGGCTGGGCACGAATCTCGTCCATCATGGCGTTCGCCACCTTGTCGCCGCACTGCGACCAGGCATCGATCACCTTGTTATACTTTTCCTGCTGGGTGATCAGGCCGTCCTGATATTGCTGCTCATAGTCGGCCACCAGCGCCTTGGTCTCGGCAACCGTGCCTTCCTTCGAGTCCGGAATGACCATGTCGTCCTTGCCGAACGAAATGCCCGCCTGGAACGCATGCTTGAAGCCCAGCGCCATGATGGCGTCCGCGAACAGCACCGTGTCCTTCTGGCCGGTGTGACGATAAACCTCGTCGATCACGTCGCCCACATCCTTCTTGGTGAGCAGGCGGTTGACGACGTCGAACGGCACCTTGTGCGCCTTGGGCAGACATTCGCCCAGCAACATGCGGCCCGGCGTCGTCTCGTAACGCTTGAGGTAGCTGTTGCCCGCCTCGTCGGTCTGCGGCACGCGGCTGATGATCTTGCTGTGCAGGGTCACGGCTTTGGCGAACAGCGCCTGATGCACTTCCTGCATGTCAGCGAGCAGCATGCCTTCGCCTGGCTCGCCTTCGCGCTCCATCGACAGATAATAGATGCCCAGCACCATGTCCTGCGACGGCACGATGATCGGCTTGCCGTTCGCGGGGGACAGGATGTTGTTGGTCGACATCATCAGCACGCGCGCTTCCAACTGCGCTTCGAGCGACAGCGGAACGTGGACGGCCATCTGATCGCCATCGAAGTCGGCGTTGAAGGCCGAGCAGACCAGCGGGTGAAGCTGGATCGCCTTGCCCTCGATCAGCACGGGCTCGAACGCCTGGATGCCCAGACGGTGAAGCGTGGGCGCGCGGTTGAGCATCACGGGATGCTCGCGGATCACTTCGTCCAGGATGTCCCAGACTTCCTTGCGCTCCTTCTCGACCCACTTCTTGGCTTGCTTCAGGGTCATGGACAGACCCTTGGCATCCAGACGGGCGTAGATGAACGGCTTGAACAGTTCGAGCGCCATCTTCTTGGGCAGGCCGCACTGATGCAGCTTCAGCTCAGGACCGGTCACGATGACCGAACGACCCGAATAATCGACGCGCTTGCCGAGCAGGTTCTGCCGGAAGCGGCCCTGCTTGCCCTTGAGCATGTCGGACAGCGACTTGAGCGGACGCTTGTTGGCACCGGTGATGACACGGCCACGACGGCCATTGTCGAACAGGGCGTCGACGGCTTCCTGCAACATGCGCTTTTCGTTGCGGACGATGATGTCCGGCGCGCGCAGTTCCATCAGGCGCTTCAAGCGGTTGTTGCGGTTGATCACGCGGCGATAGAGATCGTTCAGATCCGACGTCGCGAAACGGCCACCGTCCAGCGGCACCAGCGGGCGCAGCTCTGGCGGGATCACAGGAACGACGTCCAGGATCATCCATTCAGGCCGGTTGCCCGATTCCAGGAAGCTCTCGACGACCTTCAGACGCTTGATGATCTTCTTGGGCTTCAGCTCCGACTTGGTCGTCGCCAGCTCTTCGAGTAGGATCTTCTTCTCGCCCTCAAGGTCGAGATCCATCAACATGATCTTGACCGCTTCCGCGCCGATCCCGGCGGTGAAGGCGTCTTCGCCATATTGATCTTGGGCGTCGAGCAGTTCGTCTTCGTTGAGAAGCTGATATTTCTCCAGCGGGGTCAGGCCCGGCTCGGTGACGATATAGCTTTCGAAATAGAGGACGCGCTCCAGCTGCTTCAACTGCATGTCGAGCAGCAGGCCGATGCGCGACGGCAGCGACTTGAGGAACCAGATATGCGCAACCGGGGCGGCCAGTTCGATATGGCCCATGCGCTCGCGGCGCACCTTGCTCACCGTGACTTCGACACCGCACTTTTCGCAGACGATGCCCTTATACTTCATGCGCTTATACTTGCCGCACAGGCATTCATAATCCTTGATCGGACCAAAGATGCGCGCGCAGAACAGGCCATCGCGTTCGGGCTTGAACGTGCGATAGTTGATGGTTTCGGGCTTCTTGATCTCGCCGAAGGACCAGGACCGGATGCGCTCTGGCGAGGCAAGGCCGATCTGGATCTGGTCGAACGTCTCGGTCTTGGCGACCGGATTGGCGAAGTTGGTCAGTTCATTCATGTCTTTGTCCCTCTTAGGGGTAAATCTGATCGGCCATCTGGAGGCTATCCAACGGTTTTATCGAGAAGGATGAGCGCAAATATAATCAATGACAGGCACAGAGACAGCCAAACCCAACGAGGCTGCGTGATTGGGTCATTGAGACGAATGCGCGCCATCCGAACTCGTTACTCCGCCGCCGCCGCGAAGCCGTCGTCCTCGTCGGCGATCGCGTCCATCGTCGCGAGTTCGACGTTGAGGCCCAGCGAGCGCATTTCCTTGACCAGCACGTTGAAGCTTTCGGGAATACCGGCCTCGAACGTGTCGTCACCCTTGACGATCGCCTCATAGACCTTGGTGCGGCCGACCACGTCATCGGACTTCACCGTCAGCATTTCCTGCAGCGTATAGGCGGCACCATAGGCCTGGAGCGCCCAGACCTCCATTTCCCCGAAGCGCTGGCCACCGAACTGCGCCTTACCACCCAGCGGCTGCTGCGTGACGAGCGAGTAGGGGCCGATCGAGCGGGCATGGATCTTGTCGTCGACAAGGTGATGGAGCTTCAACATATAGATGATGCCCACCGTGACCTTACGGTCGAACTTATCGCCGGTGCGGCCGTCATACAGGTCGCTCTGACCCGATGTGTTCAGCCCCGCCAGTTCCAGCATCGCTGACACGTCCGCTTCGCGGGCGCCGTCGAACACCGGCGTTGCCATCGGCACACCGCGCTGGAGATGTTCGGCCAGGTCGACGATCTGCTCGGCCGTGCGGGCGTTGATCTCGTCGGCATATTGCGGACCATAAGCGGTCAGCAACCGATCCCGCACCGCGTCGGGCATGACGCCCGGCTCAGGGTTGGGATTGGCCTCACGCCAGTCTTCCAGCGCGTGCTTGAGCTGCTGGCCGATGCCACGGGCAGCCCAGCCCAGATGCGTTTCGAAGATCTGCCCGACATTCATGCGCGACGGCACGCCCAACGGGTTGAGCACGATGTCGACATGGGTGCCATCTTCCAGGAACGGCATGTCCTCCACGGGAAGGATGCGCGAAATAACACCCTTGTTACCGTGACGACCGGCCATCTTGTCGCCCGGTTGCAGCTTGCGCTTCACCGCCACGAACACCTTGACCATCTTCAGCACGCCCGGCGGCAGTTCGTCGCCACGCTGCAGCTTGTCGACGCGATCCTCGAACTTGTCGACGATCGACTTCACCGCTTCGTCATACTGCGCCTTGACGGCTTCGATACCGGCCTGACGAATGTCGTCCGCAACCGCGAACTTCCACCATTCATGCCGCTCGACTTCACCCAGCAGGGCCTCGTCGATTTCGACGCCCTTCTTGACGCCCTTGGGCGCAGCCGTAGCGACCTGGCCCGTCAGCATTTCCTGCAGACGGTTGAAGGTCGCGCGGTTGAGGATGGCGCGTTCGTCCTCGCGATCCTTGGCGAGGCGGTCGATTTCCTCCCGCTCGATCGCCATGGCGCGCTCGTCCTTGTCGATGCCGTGACGGTTGAACACGCGCACTTCGACGACCGTGCCCGCAACGCCCGGCGGCAGACGCAGCGACGTGTCGCGCACATCGCTCGCCTTTTCACCGAAGATCGCGCGCAGCAGCTTTTCTTCCGGCGTCATCGGCGATTCACCCTTGGGGGTGATCTTGCCGCACAGGATGTCGCCCGGCTCCACTTCGGCGCCGATATAGACGATGCCCGCTTCGTCGAGGTTGCGCAGTGCTTCCTCGCCGACGTTCGGGATGTCGCGGGTGATGTCCTCTGGCCCCAGCTTCGTATCGCGCGCCATGACCTCGAACTCCTCGATATGGATCGAGGTGAAGACGTCATCCTTCACGATACGTTCGGAAATGAGGATACTATCCTCATAATTATAACCGTTCCAGGGCATGAACGCGACGAGCGTGTTGCGGCCCAGCGCCAGCTCGCCGAACTCGGTCGACGGGCCATCGGCGATCACGTCGCCGCCTTCGATCAGGTCGCCGACGTTCACCAGCGGACGCTGGTTGATGCAGGTGTCCTGGTTCGACCGCTGGAACTTCTGCAGCGTGTAGATGTCGACGCCCGACTGGCCGGGTTCGATGTCGCCGGTCGCGCGGATGACGATACGGGTCGCATCGACCTGATCGACGATGCCCGGACGCTTGGCGGCGATGGCCGCGCCCGAATCGCGCGCAACCGTGCCCTCCATGCCGGTGCCCACGAACGGGGCCTCGGCACTGACGAGCGGCACCGCCTGGCGCTGCATGTTCGATCCCATGAGGGCGCGGTTGGCGTCATCATTTTCCAGGAACGGAATGAGCGAGGCCGCAACCGACACCAACTGCTTGGGACTGACGTCCATGAGCGTGATGTGATCCTTGGGCGCCATCAAGAACTCGCCCGCTTCACGCGCCGAGATCAGGTCTTCGGCCAGCGTGTGGTCGGGGTTCAGCTCCGCGTTCGCCTGCGCGATCGTGTGCTTGGCCTCTTCCATCGCCGACAGATAGACGACGTCATCGCTCACCACGCCGTCGATCACCTTGCGGTAGGGCGTTTCGATGAAGCCATATTTGTTGACCCGGCTGAACGTCGCGAGGCTGTTGATCAGACCGATGTTCGGGCCTTCTGGCGTTTCAATCGGGCAGATACGGCCATAATGGGTCGGGTGAACGTCGCGGACTTCAAAGCCTGCGCGCTCGCGCGTCAGACCGCCCGGCCCGAGGGCCGACACGCGGCGCTTGTGGGTGACTTCCGACAGCGGGTTGGTCTGATCCATGAACTGCGACAGCTGCGAGCTGCCGAAGAATTCACGCACGGCGGCCACGGCGGGCTTGGCGTTGATCAGGTCGTTCGGCATCACCGTCGACACGTCCACGCTTGACATACGCTCCTTGACGGCGCGCTCCATGCGCAGCAGCCCGACGCGATACTGGTTTTCCAGCAGCTCGCCGACCGAACGCACACGACGATTGCCTAGGTTGTCGATATCGTCGATTTCGCCCTTGCCGTCCTTGAGGTTCACCAGTTCCTTGACGACGGCGAGGATGTCCTCGACGCGCAGGGTGGTGACCGTGTCTTCGGCATCCAGCTCAAGACGCATGTTGAGCTTGACGCGGCCGACGGCCGACAGGTCGTAGCGTTCGGGATCGAAGAACAGACCGGCGAACAGCGCTTCGGCGGTTTCCTTGGTCGGCGGCTCGCCGGGGCGCATGACGCGATAAATATCGCTCAGGGCCTGGTCGCGCTCTTCGGCCTTGTCGGCTTTCAGCGTATTGCGGATCCACGGACCGGTGGTGACATGGTCGATGTCGAGCAGTTCGAGACGGTCGATGCCCGCCTGGTCCAGCTTTTCCAGATTTTCCGGGCTGATTTCGTCACCGGCCTCGACATAGATTTCGCCGGTCGCGTCATTGACCAGGTCATAGGCGCTGTAACGGCCATAGACTTCCTCGGTCGGGATCAGCAACTGGGTCAGGCCGTCCTTCTCCGCCTTGTTGGCGGCGCGGGGCGAAATCTTGGTGCCCAGCGGGAAGATGACTTCACCGGACTTGGCATCCACGATGTCGAACGACGGCTTCTGCCCACGCCATGCTTCGGGCGTGTAAGGAATCTGCCAGCCGCCTTCGCCACGAACGAAGGTCACCTTGTTGTAGAAATGCCCGAGGATTTCTTCGGCGTTGAGGCCAAGCGCGAACAGCAACGCCGTGACCGGCAGCTTGCGCTTGCGGTCGATACGGACGTTGACGATGTCCTTGGCGTCGAACTCGAAGTCCAGCCACGAACCGCGATAGGGAATGACGCGCGCGGCGAACAGATATTTGCCCGACGAATGGGTCTTGCCGCGGTCATGGTCGAACAGGACGCCCGGCGAACGGTGCATCTGGCTGACGATCACGCGCTCGGTGCCGTTGACGATGAAGGTGCCGTTGCCCGTCATCAGGGGCATGTCGCCCATATAGACGTCCTGCTCCTTGATATCGAGCACGGAGCGGGTTTCGGTGTCCTGATCGACTTCGAACACGATGAGGCGAAGGGTAACGCGCATCGGCGCTGCATAGGTGATGCCGCGCTGACGGCATTCCTCGACGTCATATTTCGGGTCTTCCAGCTCGTAATGGACGAAGTCCATTTCGGCGGTGCCCGCGAAATCACGGATCGGGAAGACGCTGCGCAGCGTCTTTTCCAGGCCCGATACATAGCCGATCGAGTGGTCCGAACGGAGGAACTGTTCATAGCTCTCCCGCTGCACTTCGATCAGGTTCGGCATCTGCACCACTTCGTGGATGTCGCCGAACACCTTGCGGATGCGCTTCTTCGCGCCGGTGTTACTGATCGGGGGGAGAGCTTTGGTCGCCATGCTTGGTCCTTGCCTTCATTCGTCGCGTTTTTCCGCATCGCAGCGAAAATTCAGTCAAAGCGCGATGGAGAAAGGGGTGATTCGCACCCTTTCATTCCACGCAAAAAAGTGCGGGTCGGGACTGTCCGATCCGCACTGTCAGCACCTGATGACTCGCCGTTTTCGTTCAATACTGCCCTTGGCCACGCGCTAACCGGCCCCGGTCCCCGAACGATACGGGAGACGGTCGACCCACTGCCAAGACTGGCGACAGGACGACCGAATTGCCACCCATATAGTCTGCTTGTCCGGCTTTGGGAAGGGGGTGTCAGGCAAACAGCCCGCGTTCCGCCCGGATCGCTGCCACCAGCCGGTCGAGTTCGGCGCTGCTGTTGAACAGGGCCGGGGTCACGCGCAGCACCGGCCCCGATGCCAGCCCCGCCTTCGCCACCACCAACAGGCCATATTTGTTCAGGAACAGCGCCGCCGCTTTCTTCGCATCGTCCGGCCCGCCCATGCCCGGCAAACGGAACGCCGCCACCGCGCCATGCCGCCCCGGCAGTTCGGGCAATAGGATCTGTACGCCCGGCACATCGCGCACCCGATCGATCCAGTAATCGCGCAGCGCCAGCAGGTGGCGATGTTTCGCGGGCAGACCGATCGCCTCCTGCACCGCGATCGCATAGGGCACCGTCAACCGTGCCGCGAAATCGACCGTGCCCGTGGGAATGCGCGCCCGAATATCGTCCGCGCCATGGATGCGGTTGCCAAGCCATGGCGCTATGTCCTGCAACCGGTCTTTGCGGATATAGATGCCCCCGGTCCCCAAGGGCGCGGCCAGCCATTTGTGCAGCGAAAAGCCGATGAAATCCGCGCCCGTCTCTTCGACCGTGAAGGGCAGGTGGCCGACTGCCTGCGCACTGTCGAGGATCACATCGACCCCGCGCGCCTTTGCCATGGCGACGATCGCCTTGACCGGCGGCACCAGCCCATTGCGGTTCGACAAATGCGTCAGCAACAGTAGTTTCGCGCGCGGCGTATCCTTCAACATCCGCTCATAAGCGCCCAGGATATTCGCTTCGGTGTGCGGTTCGGGCAGGTCGAAGCGGACGATGCGCGCCCCCCGACTCTGCTCCAGATAGTCGCAGGCAAACTGCATCTCGTCATAATCGACATCGGCATAGATCACCGCATCGCCCGCCTTGAGCCGCGCATAATTGGCGATCAAAGCGTACAGCGCCTCGGTCCCGCCGCCCGCCAGCGCGATCTCTTCGACCGACGCGCCCAGCATCCTCGCCACCGCCGCACGCGACCTGTCCAGTTCGACATCGCGCGGATGACCCGGCGCGCCATTGCGCAGGAACAGCGCATGGTTGTGGTTGACCCAGTGGGATCGCGCCGCATAGGTCGCCTGTACGGGCAGGGTCATCGCCCCATAATAGGCCGCATCGAACGTCGCGACATCGCGGTTCACGGCGTACAGCTTCGCCAGCGCAGCCTGCGCCGCATCGAAATCGGCCATGTCGCCGCTAAAGCGAAACGATGCTTCGTCAGGCCATTTCGTATCCGTAACGACTGCCTGCGCCCGCGCCGTTCCGCCACCCACAGCCAGCCCCATCGCCCCGCCAACCGCCATCCCGCCGCTGCCCAGAAATGCCCGCCGCGTCACCATAGTCTGCCCTCACATCAACATGTAACAGCATATCATAACGAACGGGATCGGTCATCCCACTATGCGTCTATTCTGTACGGGTCGCTATACTGTTCATGGCCTCCGTCGGAGCGATCTTGACCGTCTCGAACCGCTCCTTGCGCCGAACGCCCGCCAACGTCGCGTCGGGCGACGGGACGGGGAGGGCAGCGACCGGTATGCGCTGGCGCATGCATTCGCTTTTCACCGCGCGGGGCGTCTGCTTGCAATTCCACAGGGCGCGTTGCAATCCGATGCCGGCATTGTGGATATAGCCAAAGCTCATCGTCTCGATCTGCGCGGCGCTGGGTGGCCAGCCGCTCGGCGTACTGCCTGCGCGCCAGCCCATGATGCGGCAGAGGGGTCGGCCCGCACATAATGTTTGCGCGATCGTCACCCAACTGTCGGCTGCAGTCCCTCGACCCAATTCGACGAGAAAGCTGACATCGCCCGGTTCGATGGCGATCAGCCGCGCACCGGCCACCGTCTTGCCGACCGACTTCGCGCCGATGGCCATTTTCGGCCGCGCTGCCAACTCTGCCGATGCAGCAACGGCGGTGGCAATCGCCGCCGACCGGGAAGGTTCGGCACTATCACTACCTTGATGCGCGGCGGACAACGGCCCGATCTTGGCAATCACAGGCTCGCCATTCTCGCTACTTTTGCGGAAAGCGGGTGGTGTCCCCCACCAACCGCGCCAGCGAAAAAACAGATGCGTGCCCACACCGGCAATCTTGTCCAGACTGCCACTCCAATAGGGTACGACCCAGTCGGTATGATAATGGGTGGCATAGCCGACCGCCCCAAATACCTTGCCGGCCAGCGCTGTCCGCGCAATCTCGCGCGCCCGTTGCCATGCTGTGGGGGATGGCGTTCGCGCCAGCGCGCCATCGCATGAAAAGGTGAACTGGCATCCGGTGCGCCGCTCCTGCCCTTGAAACACGACGCCGCACACGGTCTTGGGAAAGGCGGGATGGCGCACCCGGTTCAGCACGACTTGCGCGACGGCTTGCTCGCCCACCGCATCATCGCCCGCCTCATAGATTTGCGCCGCCGCAAGGCAATCGGTGGCACGGGCCAGATCCGTTTCCGAACCTGTGAAGACGAAAGGTCTTGCTGGAGGATTGGCCACTCGCGAGAAAGGAATCGCGCTATTTAACGCTCGCGCGCGATCACGCGGCAAGGCATAGATTGCCATCGGCTCGATCGGGGGCGGGCGCCGGACGTTCGGAACACCACCCGCCGCTGCTACGATCGCGCGAGGGCCGGTTGGGTGACCTCGCTCCCGCGACTCCCAGCTTGCGACAAGCGCAGGCACACCGGCAAACAGCAACAACCAGATGAGCCAGACGAACGGGCGTGGGGACATGGATTGGTTCACGTCTATCGACACTTATTCCGGCAGGAAATCGGGCACCGACAAATAGCGCTCGCCGGTATCATAATTGAAGCCCAGCACCCGGCTACCCGCGGGCAGGTCCGGCAATTTCTGCGCGATCGCCGCCAGCGTCGCCCCCGAAGAAATGCCGACCAGCATCCCTTCCTCCCGCGCCGCGCGCCGGGCATAATCCTTGGCATCCGCCGGATCGACCTGGATCACCCCGTCGAGCAACTGGGTATGGAGATTGGCCGGAATGAAGCCCGCACCAATGCCCTGGATCGGGTGCGGTCCCGGCTGGCCACCGCTGATGACATGGGATAAAGTCGGTTCGACCGCATAGATTTTGATGCTTGGCCAGACCGCCTTCAACACCTCGGCCACGCCCGTAATATGCCCGCCGGTGCCAACCCCGGTGATCAGCGCGTCGATCGGCGTCTCGGCGAAATCGGCCAATATCTCCTGCGCCGTGGTCCGGGCATGGACTGCGATATTGGCGGGGTTCTCGAACTGCTGCGGCATCCAGCTATTGGGCGTCTGCGCCACCAGCTCCAGCGCGCGCTCGATCGCGCCCTTCATCCCCTTTTCGCGCGGGGTCAGGTCGAAACTAGCGCCATAGGCCAGCATCAGCCGCCGCCGCTCGATCGACATGCTTTCGGGCATGACCAGCACCAGCTTATAGCCCTTCACCGCCGCGACCATGGCCAGGCCCACGCCGGTATTGCCCGACGTCGGCTCGATGATCGTGCCGCCCGGCTGCAATTCGCCCGACGCCTCGGCGGCTTCGATCATGGCAAGGGCAATGCGATCCTTGATCGATCCGCCTGGATTGGAGCGTTCCGACTTGATCCACACTTCGCTGCCTTCGGGCGCATCGCCAAACAGCCGCGCCATGCGGATATGCGGCGTGTGACCGATGGTTTCGAGTATCGAGGTGACTTTCATGGGGCCTTCTCCTGGCTATGGTCCGCCGCCCTTATGTCGGGTGGGTCGAAGGTGCGTGCAAGGCGCAATTCGGGAAAGAGCCGCGCCCAGAACAGGGTGATGACGATAGCACCAATGCCCCCGCCAATGACAGCGACAACCGGCCCGACCAGCGCGGCGAGAAAGCCGGATTCCGCTTCGCCCAGTTCGTTCGATGCCGATATGGTCAGCTGCGACAGGCTCGACACCCGGCCGCGCATCGCATCGGGGGTATGGAGCTGGACCAGCGACTGGCGCACGAACACCGACACCATGTCGGCCGCGCCCAGCACCACCAGCGCGCCAAGCCCGACCTCCATCGCAAAGCTGCGCGGCAGGAAGGCGGTGCAGCCAAAGACGATGGTGGCCAGGCCAAACACCATGACGGCCGCCAGCATCTTGAGGCCGACCTCGCGCTTCATCGGTCGGATCGAAAACCACAGCGCGACCAGCCCCGCGCCAATGCCGGGTGCAGCGGCTAGATGGCCCAGGCCCGTCGACCCGACCTGCAATATGTCGCGCGCATAGACCGGCAGCAGCGCGGTCGCACCTGCCAGCAGCACCGCGAACAGGTCCAGCGTGATCGTCGCCAGCACCAGGCGATTGGTCCGCACATAATGCAGCCCGTCGATCATCTGGCGAATGGGGTGGCGGGTCCGGTCGCGCGCTGGCTGCGGCACAGGGCCAATCAGCATCATCGCCCCGAACGCCACGGCATAGAGCAGGGCGGCCAGTGCATAAGCACCCCAGGGTGTCGCCGCATAGGCATAGCCGCCCAGCGCCGGTCCCACGATCGACCCGGCCTGCCACACCACCGCCGATATGGCGATGGCGTTGGGCAGCACGGCGGGCGGCACCAGATTGGGCGCGAGCGCGCCATAGGCCGGGCCATTGAACGCCCGCGCAATACCCACGACCACGGCAATGCCAAAGATCAGCGGCAGGCTGACCCAGTCCTCATAAGTGGCAAAGGCCAGCAACCCCGCCGCCAGCGTCAGCGCCGCCAGCGTCGTGCGCGAAATCATCCGCCGGTCATAATGGTCCGCAACCCAGCCGGTGACCGGCGTCAGAAAGAAGAGCGGCAGAAACTGCGCCAGCCCGATCAACCCCAATTGCGCTGCCGCGCCCGACGTGGTCATCGTCTCCCGCGCGATATTATAGGCCTGCCAGCCCAGCACGATCATCATGCCATATTGCGCCAACACCGCCGCACACCGCCCGACGAGATAAGCCCGGAAATAGGGAAAATGCAGCGGGTGCCGGGGCAGGGAAGGGGCGGTCATGGCCAGCGCCTTAGCCTCTGTCCTTGCGACCAGGCAACGATGGAGGCAAGCAAACGGCGCAACTTTTCTTGGCCACACCATGCCATGGCTTTGCCGCGTCTCTCCAATTACCGTTCGCCCTGAGCTTGTCGAAGGGCTGCACTTCTTGAGAAGAAGGACAGGGCTTCGACAGGCTCAGCCCGAACGGGGGCGGGGGTAAGCGTTTTGCAAACCTACCTTATTTGAAAAGCCCGCCCAATATCCCCCGCATCAGCTTGCCCGCAAACCCGCCGCCCGATGCCTTGCGTCGGCTCGATCCGAACACGGCCTTGCCCAGTTCATTCGCGACCTGCCGCCCGACGGAAGACGCTGCCGACCGGGCGGCGGATTGCACCGCCTTGTCGATGGCGGATGGCTTGGCCGCTTCGCGCGCCGCCGCCTCGCGCTGTTTCGCCTCGACCTTGGCCTGCGCGGCGGCGGCCTTGTCGGCCTCCGCCTGGGCCTTGCTGGCCAGCGCGGCGGCGGCCGCAGCCTCGCCCCGTGCCGCCAATATCTCTTCCGCCGATTCCCGATCGACAGCCGCGTCATATGTGCCGTCGCACGGCGAAATCGACTGGATGATCGCCCGCTCCTTCGCGCTTACCGGGCCAAGCCGCGACCGGGGCGGGGCGATCAGCGTGCGCTGGACGATGCCGGGCGACCCATCCTCCTGCAACAGCGACACCAGCGCCTCGCCGACCTTCAATTCGGTGATCGCGGTCTCCACATCCAGGTCGGGATTGATACGGAACGTCTCGGCCGCCGCGCGGATCGCGCGCTGGTCGCGCGGGGTGAAAGCCCGCAGCGCATGTTGCCCCCGGTTGCCCAACTGTCCCGCCACTTCCTCCGGTATGTCGATCGGGTTCTGGGTCACGAAATAGACCCCCACGCCCTTGGACCGGATCAGCCGCACCACTTGCTCGATCTTGTCGGTCAGCGCCTTGGGCGCATCATCGAACAGCAGATGCGCCTCGTCGAAGAAGAAGACCAGCACCGGCTTGTCCGGGTCGCCCACCTCCGACAACGTCTCGAACAGTTCGGACAACAGCCACAACAGAAAAGTCGCATAGAGTTTCGGGCTCTGCATCAGCCGGTCGGCGGCCAAAATGTTGATATAGCCGCGTCCCTGCTCATCCACCCGCAGCATGTCGTTGATGTCGAGCGCGGGCTCGCCAAAGAAATGGTCCCCGCCCTGGGCTTCAAGTTGTAGCAATTGCCGCTGGATCGCGCCGACGCTCGCCTTGGTCACATTGCCATAGCGCGCCGACAGCGTCCCGGCATTGTCCGCGCAATAGGCCAACATCGCCTGCAAATCGCCAAGGTCGAGCAGCAGCAAGCCTTCCTCGTCGGCATAGCGGAAGGCGATCGTCAGCACGCCTTCCTGCGTTTCATTGAGCCCCATCAACCGCGCCAGCAGCAGCGGCCCCATCTCGCTGACGGTGGTGCGAACGGGATGACCCTGTTCCCCATAGAGATCCCAGAAGATCGCCGGATTGTCGCTATAGCTATAGTCGGTCAGCCCGATCTCGGCCGCCCGCGCGACTAGCTTGTCGGCGTTTTTGAACGTCGGCGAACCCGCCATGACAATGCCCGACAGGTCGCCTTTCACATCGGACAGGAACACCGGGACGCCCAGCGCCGAAAAACTCTCGGCAATCCCCTGCAACGTCACCGTCTTGCCCGTGCCGGTCGCGCCCGCGATCAGCCCATGCCGGTTGGCGCGACGCAGGTTGAGCAACTGGCGCACGCCGCCATCCTTGTCCGGCGCGCCCAGCCCGATGAAAATGCCGTCGCTCATGTGCCCCCGCCCCCAAAAAAAACGTCACCCCCACAGGCGCGGGGGTGACGAAAATTAGGCAGAGTTTGGCAATTTCCGCAAGCGCGGAAGCGGCTTACTTGTCCCGCAGGCGCACCGGCAGGAAGATCGGCGGCTGACCACGACGCAGCACCTGCAGCAGGATCGCGTTGCGGTTCTGACCCGCCACGGCCTTCACCTGCGCATCCAGTTCCGCCTGGCTCGCCACCGGGCGATTATTGGCGGTGATGATCACATCGCCACGACGCAGACCCTTGGTGCCCGCATCGGTCGACGGATCGACGCCAGTGATGACGACGCCGCGCGTATCGGCGGCGATGCCCAGCTGGCGGATGATGCCCGGCGTCAAGGGAATGGCGGAGATGCCCAGCGACTGCTGTGCCGCCTGACCCGGATTTTGCTGCTGCTGGCTGAAATCCTCATCCTGCTGCGGCGCGAAGTTGGTCAGTTCGTCCTCGCTCGGACGCTCACCCACCACGGCATTGACCGTCTGACGCTGACCATTGCGGATCAGCACGATCGGCACGCGCGAGCCGATCGGTTGCGACGCGACGATGGAGGAGAGATTCTGTTCGGGGCTGACTTCCTGGCCCGCAACGCTGACGATCACATCGCCTGCCTTGATCCCGGCTTTCTCCGCACCCTTACCCGGCTCGACTCCCTGCACGAACTCGCCGCGATTCTTGGCAAGGCCCAGCGATTCGGCCAGATCTTCACCCAGCGGGCTGATCTGCACGCCCAGATAACCGCGACGCACGGTTTCGCCCTTGCGCAGCGTTTCCACGATCGGGGCGGCCTGTTCGGACGGGATAGCAAAGCCGATGCCGACATTGCCGCCTGACGGCGACAAAATCTGGCTGTTGATGCCGATCACATTGCCACGCATGTCGAACATCGGGCCACCGGAATTGCCCTGGTTGATCGATGCGTCGGTCTGGATGAACTTCTCGTACCCGCCGCCGGTGTTGCGATGGACGGCCGAAATGATGCCTGCGGTCACGGTGCCCGACAGGGCGAAGGGATTGCCGATCGCGACGACCCAATCGCCGACCCGCGCCTTGGTGCTGTCGCCGAATTTGACGAAGGGCAGGGGCTTGGGCGAATCGATCTTCAATACGGCCAGATCGGTCGCGGGATCACGACCCACCAGCTTGGCGGTATATTCCGTCTTGTTGGTCAGCGTGACGGTGATCGAGTCCACCGATGCGCCTTCGGCTCCCGCCGACACCACATGGTTATTGGTGACGATATAGCCGTCTGCCGAAATCAGGAAGCCTGACCCCAGCGACTGCGCCTGCCGCGTCTGCGGCTGGCCACCGCCCTGGCCGAACAACTGGCCAAAGGGCGTGCCCGCGAAGGGATTTTGCACCTGGACCCGCTGCTTGGTCGAAATATTGACCACGGCGGGCTGCAATTTCTCGACCATGTCAGCCAGGCTTGCCGGCGCACCCTGTGGCGCGGCAGCGGTCAGGCCTTCATTCTGTGCGGTCTGGGCGCCGACATTGGAACTGGTGGTAACGGCAATGGCGGTACCGCCCAGCAACAGGGCGCCGGTGATGGCATAAGCGTAACGCACTCGTGACGGTACTCTCATGAACTGCGAAGGAATTGGAAGGCGGGACTTTGACGAAGCCCTAAAATGCGCCGCCTTCCCTTAACCCTCATTGAATGACGCTGGTTCCGTAATGATCGGGCCAGGACCAGGGCGCGGCTCAACGCCGCCCCTGAAACTGCTGCAGGAACTCATTATTGGGCGAAAGGATGATGTTGGTCTCCCCCGCCCGGTCGGGCGAGAAGGTATAGCGATAACTCTGCATCGCCCGATAGAAATCATAAAATGCCGGGTCTTTGCCATAGCTCGCCGCATAGATGCGCGCGGCGTTGGCGTCGGCTTCGGCGCGGATGATCTGCGCCTGCTTCGCGCCCTGCGCCCGGATGGTCAGCGCTTCCTGCTCGCGCGCCGTCCGCATGCGGGTGAAGGCGCTGTCGAGCGGCGTACCATCGGGCAGGTCGGCGCGCTTGATCCGCACATCGACGATTTCCGCGCCATATTGGCGCGCGACCCGATCCAGGCCCGCCTCGATATTCTGCATCACCTGGCCCCGCTCCGGGCTGAGCAGCGCGGCGAAGGGCCGCTTGCCCAGTTCGTTGCGCAACGCCGAACCCAGGATCGGGCGCAGAGCCTCCGAGACGCGCTCTTCGCTACCGGCGGCGATATACATGCGCAGCGGATCGACGATGCGATAGCGCGCAAAGGCATCGACCTGCAAACGCAACTGGTCGGTGGACAGCACCTGCTGGCGCTCCATTTCGACCGACAGCACGCGCTTGTCGATCCACACCACCTGATCCACGAACGGCCAGCGCATGATGATGCCAGCGCCCGTATTGCCGAAGGTTTCATTCTGGCGATAGCGGTTGATGATCGCCTTGGGATCACCGAAGCGGACGATCACGCCCTGCTTGGTTTCCGGCACGATCGCGATGGTGCTGCCCAACAGAATGAGCAGCGCCAGGACGAACAGCGCGAGAGTTACGGGGTTGCGCAGAAATGCGGGCATCACTGACCCTCCGTGCTGGAGACGGCAGGCGCCGCAGGGGCTGCCTGCGCGGCACGCCGCTTGATTTCGGGCAGCGGCAGATAGGGGGTCACATTAGTCCCTTCGACGATGGTCTTGTCGACATTGGCCAACACGCCCTCCATCGTTTCATAATACATGCGGCGGCGGGTCACGTCCGGGGCCAGGCGATATTGTTCATACACCTTGTCGAAGGATGCGGCCTCGCCCTGCGCCTTGGCGGTCACCTGCTGGGCGGCCGCGCGCGCTTCATTGAGATAGGTCTGCGCCGTCTGCTGCGCGGCCGACACGGCCTTGAACGCATCATTGACCGCGGCTGGCGGATCGGCCTGCTTGATCGCAATACCCTGAATACGGATGCCGGAGCGATAGCCGTCCAATATCTCCTGCATCCGCTGCTCGACCTGCTGTTCGATCGCGGTCCGACCCGCGCCCAGCGCATCGTCCAGGCTGACGCTGGCCAGCACGGCGCGCATCGCGCTCTCGGCAACTTCGCGCACGGCGGCATCGGGGTTGGACAGTTGGAACAGGTAAAGTTCGGGATTGCGAATGTTCCAGCGCACCGAATAAGCAAGATCGATGATATTCTGGTCGCCGGTCAGCACCAGATTTTCATTCTCGGCCGTGGTCGATCCCACGTCGATCGTCCGGATTTCCTCGACATCGACGATCGTTACCGCCGCGAATGGGGCGGGGAGGGTCAGGCTGATACCGGGGGTCAAAGTGCGGCTGTAACTGCCAAGATAAGTGACGACGCCACGTTCCTGCGGGCCGACCCGGTGGAAACTGGTCAGCACCAGCCACAGGATGACGAGGATCGCGATCCCGATCGGCCATAGCGCCTTGCCATTGGGACGTTGGGGCAGGCCGCCAAAGCCGCCGCCATTGCCGCCACCCTGGCCGAAGCTGTCACGGCCCCGCCGCAACATTTCCTCGATCGCGGACGGACCTTTCTGCCCGACCGGCCGACCCGGTTGGGTCCAGGGATTGCGCGGGCCGCCATCGCCGCCCGCACCCTTTCCGCCCGAACCGTCATTACTCTCCGGCCCGTCGCTTTTGCCGCCCCAGGGGCCTTGCGCCATGCTCACGATGCCGGGCATCCACCCGAATAATCTTTTCATGTCCTCTTCTATAGGAAGGCTGGGCCGCGAAAAACAGTGCCCTTAGGAGCGATTATTTCCTACAGGGCCTCGTCATGACCGATATTGCCGATTTTACCGCCCGCCTGACCGCTCTGACCGATGGCCGCGCCAGCACGCCCCGCGTCAAGGACGGCATCATGACGATCGCCCTGGATGTGGGTGGCCTGACGCCCGACCGGCGCGACGGCCTTGTGGCCGCAATCCGCGAAGGCGGATTGACCGTACCGGGCGTCACCGATGTCCGCATCGCCCAGACGGCCGAACGCAAACCACTGCGGATCATCGCCGTGGCGTCGGGCAAGGGCGGCGTCGGCAAATCCACGCTATCCGCCAACCTCGCCGTCGCGCTGCATCGCCTCGGCCATCGGGTCGGGCTGGTCGATGCCGACATTTATGGCCCGTCGCAGGCGCGGCTGATGGGTAGCGAGGATCAGAAACCCCAGGCCCGCGACAAGAAGATGATCCCGGTCACCGGCACGCTCGGCATCCCGATGCTGTCGATGGCGCATCTGGTCGAACCCGGCAAGGCGCTGGCGTGGCGCGGGCCGATGGTCGGCAATGCCCTGTCGCAACTGATCGACGCCGATTGGGGCGAGACCGACTTGCTGGTGGTCGACATGCCGCCGGGCACCGGCGATATTCAATTGACGATGGTACAGAAGCATAAGCCAGTCGGCGCGGTGATCGTCTCGACGCCGCAGGATCTGGCGCTGATCGACGCGACCCGCGCGGTCAGCCTGTTCACCCAGGCGGGCGTGCCGATGATCGGCCTCGTTGAAAATATGGCGGGCTATGCCTGTCCGCATTGTGGTGAAATCTCTGATCCCTTCGGCACCGGCGGCGCGGAGACGGCGGCAGGCGACATGGGGATGCCCTTCCTTGGCCGCATTCCGCTCGCCATCGATATCCGCCGCCAGTCCGACGCGGGCGATCCGCCTGCAGCGGGCGAGGGCGTCCATGCCGACGCCTTCCGGGCCATCGCGCAGAAGGTGGCGGCGTGGCTCGATGGTGCGGTTTGACTGTCCTACAGCGGGGCGCCAGGCTATGATCGGACGTCCGCGCACCGTGACTTTGCGATAGGATCAGGGACGCGCAAGAATATGTCGAAATCGGCGGGAAATGTGCGAAGTTAAGCGATCCGTCTCCATCATCGGGAACGTCCCGGTCCTTGGCTCGTCCTAGCTGCATAAGGAGAATTTCCATGCCGCTGACCGCCCCGCAGGACATCGCAACCCTGCTCACCGACACCCGCACCATCGCGCTGGTCGGCATCTCCGATCGGCCGGAACGGGCCAGCTATCGCGTCATGGCCGTCCTTCAGGACCATGGCTATCGCGTCCTGCCGGTCAATCCACAGATTGCGGGCGAACATGTCCATGGCGAATTTGTCTGGGGCCGCCTGTCCGACATCGGCGAACCCATCGACATGGTGGATATTTTCCGGCGCAGCGAAGCCGCCGGAGAGGCAGTGGACGATGCCATTGCCGCTGGCGCCAAGGCGGTGTGGATGCAACTCGGCGTCATCGATGAAGCCGCCGCCGCCCGCGCCGAAGCGGCGGGCCTCAAGGTGGTGATGGACCGTTGCCCGGCAATCGAAATACCCCGTCTGGGCATCGCGCCGGTCAGCGCCGATTAACGCTTTCCACCCGGCCATCGCGCCCCTATCAGTCGGGCCATGGCTCGCCCCTCGCGCACAATATCTGACCGTAGCAAGGGCATCGACCGACGCACGCTGCTGGTCGGCGGCGGCGCGGCGGCCGGGTTGCTCATCGCCTGGGGCGTCTGGCCGCGCGAGTATCCGCCCAACCTCAATGCCGGTCCCGGCGAAACGATCGTCAACGCCTTCCTCAAGATCGACCGGTCGGGGCAGGTGATCGTCATCGTGCCGCAAACCGAAACGGGGCAGGGGGTGACGACGGTCCTGCCGCAGATATTGGCCGATGAACTGGGCGCAGACTGGCGCACGGTCGCGGTCCAAAGCGCGCCGATCAGCCCGCTCTACGCCAACACGCTGCTGGCCCGCGAATGGCTGGCGAGCGACTGGACGCGCTTGCTGGGCGATGCAGGCGACTGGGCGATCGGCCAATATGCGACGCGCAGCGGCCTGATGCTGACCGGCGGCGGCACATCCGTCCCGATGTTCCACGACGCCTATCGCGATGCCGGTGCGGCTGCGCGCATCCTGCTATGCAAGGCAGCGGCGGCGCGCTGGTCGGTGCCGTGGGAAAGCTGCGACATCATCGACGGGCTGGTCTCCGACGGTAGCGAACGACGGCTGAAGATCGGCGAACTGGTCGAGGAAGCGGCGCAGTTCGACCTCCCCACCATCCTGCCGCTGCGGCAGGGGCAGGACGGCCGTTTGTCGGGCCAGGATGTCCCCCGGCTCGATACCCCCTCGAAAATCGACGGCAGCCATAACTTCGCCGCCGACATCCGCCTCCCCGACATGGTCCATGCCTCGATCCGGCAAGGGCCGATCGGCGACGCCATCCTCGCCGGGCTGGACGAGCGATCGGCGAGCAACGTCACCGGTTTCCTCAAACTGGTCCGCACCGAACGCTGGGTCGCTGCGGTCGCGACCAATTGGTGGGCGGCGAACAAGGCGCTGGACCTTGCCGATCCGGTCTTCACCCTGCGCGGCAAGCCGGTGGATAGCGCGTCGATTGACGCGGCGCTGGAAGCGGCCTTTTCCGGCTCCGCGGGTCGTCGCCTCTATGCCCAGGGCGACCTGCTGCCAGTGTTCGAGGGCGCGACGATATTGGCCAGCGAATATCGGGTCGAAGCTGGGCTGCACCTCGCGCTCGAACCGCTCTGCGCCACGGCGCGGGTCGGGCGGGATAGCGCGGAAGTCTGGATGGCGACGCAGGCACCCGGATTGGCGCGTGCCGCCATTGCCGATGCGCTGGGCCTGTCCGAAACCGCCGTCACCCTTTATCCGCTGCATGCGGGCGGTTCCTTCGGGCGCAAGATGGACTGGGACGTCGGCGTGCAGGCCGCCTTGATCGCGCGCGACGTGGGCCGCCCGGTGCAACTGCTCTGGTCGCGGCTGGAGGATGTGGTGCAGGACCGGCCCAGCGCCCCGACGCAGGCACGCATGGCGGCGAAGATCGGGCGCAATGGCGCGATCGAGGGCTGGCTGGCCAAGGTTGCGGCCCCCTGCGCCATGACCCAGACCTGGGCACGCATATCCGACGGCGCGCTGCCCCATGCGGCAGCGGCGCAGGCGGCGGACAAGGCATCCAGGCTGGCCGTGGCGGGCATGGCACCACCCTATGCGGTTCCCAACTGGGCGGTGGATCATTATCCCGCCGATGTCGGCCTAGCGCTGGGTTTCACGCGGGGCAACGCGCATCTGCATGGCGCATTCTTCACCGAAAGTTTCGTCGATGAACTGGCGCATCTGGCGGGGATGGAAGCGATGTCCTTCCGTATCCAGATGCTGGGCGGCAATCCGCGTCTGGCCCATTGCCTGTCCACTGCGGCGGCGATGGGCGGCTGGCAGGGCGGCATAGCGGACAGCGGGCAGGGGCTTGCCGCGCACGCTATGCAAGGCGGCTATGCGGCGGTGATGGTCGAAGCATCGATGCGCGGCGACCGGCTGAGCGTCAGCCGCATGATCGCGGCGGTCGATGTCGGTGATCAGGTCCATCCCGACATTGCCCGGCAGCAGATCGAAGGCGGCCTGATCTACGGCCTCGCCTTCGCGATGGGCGCATCCGTGCCCTATGCACGCGGCCTGCCGACCCGCGCGATCCTGGGCCGCATGAATTTGCCACGCCTCGCCGACATCGGCGAAGTGACGGTCGAACTGATCCGCAGCACCGCGTCCCCGGTCGGCGTCAGTGACCTCGCTGCGCCGCTGGTTGCGCCCGCTATCGCCAATGCATTGTACACATGGACAGGTCAGCGTTTGCGCAACCTGCCGCTATTGGCCACGATATGACCCTGCCCCCCAACCATCCCGCCATTCCGACCCCCAAAGTCGGCGTCCTCCTCATCAACCTCGGCACGCCCGATGCGCCCGAGGCCGGATCGGTGCGGCGCTATCTTGGCGAATTCCTGTCCGACCGCCGCGTGGTCGAACTGCCGCCGATCCTGTGGCAGCCGATTTTGCGCGGCATCATCCTGACCACCCGGCCCAAGAAATCGGCCCATGCCTATCAACAGGTGTGGACCGACCAGGGATCGCCGCTCGCCTTCCATACCCGCGACACGGCACTGGCGCTTGCCGAAGCGATGGGGCCGGGCGTCACCGTCGATTGGGCCATGCGCTATGGCAATCCGTCGATCGCCTCGCGCCTGTCCGCAATGAAGAAGGCGGGTTGCGACCGCATCCTGCTCGCGCCGCTCTATCCGCAATATAGCGGCGCGACCACAGCGACGGCCAATGACGCAGCCTTCGCGGCGCTCAAGGCGATGCGCTGGCAGCCCGCCATCCGCACTCTGCCGCCCTATCATGATGACCCGGCCTATATCGCGGCGCTCAAGACCGCGATCGACACGCATGTCGCGACGCTCGATTTCGCACCGGACGCTATTCTCGCCAGCTTTCACGGTATGCCGGAGCGAACCCTGCATCTGGGGGATCCCTATCATTGCCAGTCGGTCAAGACCGTCCGCCTGCTGCGCGAAGCACTGACGCTGCCGGTCCATATGAGCTTCCAGTCGCGTTTTGGTCGGGCGAAATGGCTGGAGCCGGAAACCGAAGCAACCCTTGCCGGATTGGTGCGCGATGGTGTCCGTAATATTGCTGTCGTAACACCTGGATTTTCCGCCGACTGCCTTGAAACATTGGAAGAAATAGCGCTGCGGGCAAAAGAGGCCTTTTTGTCTGCTGGCGGCGAAAAATTTGCCTATTTACCCTGTCTAAATGCGTCGCCCGACGCTATCACTTTGTATCAGAGGCTGATCGGCCGAGAGCTTTCGGGCTGGATCGACCAGCCCGCTTAGGTAAGAAGAGGATGCGCATATGGCGAGAGTAGCGATCGTGACCGGCGGTACGCGGGGCATTGGCGAGGCGATCAGCCTGGCGTTGCGGGACATGGGCTATACCGTTGCGGCCAATTATGGCGGCAATGACGAAAAGGCGAAGGCCTTTACCGAACGCACCGGCATCGCTGCCTTCAAATGGGATGTGGGTGATCATCAGGCTTGCCTGGATGGCTGTGCTGCCGTTGCCGAACAGCTTGGGCCGGTCGACATCGTCGTCAATAATGCGGGCATCACCCGCGACGGCGTGCTGGCCAAGATGAGCTTCGACGACTGGAACGAAGTCATGCGCATTAATCTGGGCGGCTGCTTCAACATGGCCAAGGCGACCTTTGGTGGCATGCGCGAGCGCGGCTGGGGCCGGATCGTCAATATCGGGTCGATCAACGGGCAGGCAGGCCAATATGGCCAGGTCAACTATGCCGCCGCCAAGTCGGGCATCCACGGCTTCACCAAGGCGCTGGCGCAGGAAGGTGCCAAGGCGGGCGTCACCGTCAACGCCATCGCGCCGGGCTATATCGACACCGACATGGTTGCGGCCGTGCCCCCTGCCGTGCTGGAAAAGATCGTCGCCAAGATCCCGGTCGGCCGCCTGGGCCAGGCGAGCGAAATTGCGCGCGGCGTCGCCTTCCTGTGCAGCGAGGATGCGGGCTTCGTGACTGGCACGACATTGTCGCTCAACGGCGGGCAGCACATGTATTGATGGACCAGGGCGACCCTGTCGAAGGCCCGTATGGGCCGATGGGGTCGCCCTTTGCGCCTCCGGTCAAACGGAGCGTGACGATCGCCGGCCATCAGACCGCGATCAGTTTGGAGCCTGTTTTCTGGGACGCGCTGCGGCTTGCCGCCCAACGCGCCGATCTGCCCCTTAACGCCTTGATAGCCCAAATCGACGTGATGCGCATGGCTGCGACCACACCCCCCAATCTCGCCAGCGCCATTCGCTGCTGGCTTTTCGCGGGCGTTGACCGCCAAGATAATAATTAGTCGCAATAGCGTTGACTCTGCGAAGCGTTCGCAATAGTTGCTCCCCAAGCAATAAGGGGGATCAATATCCATGTCTAATACAGCATCTGCGCCGTCCTTTCTGGCGTTGTCCTGCGTAGGCGCGATTGCCTTCGCCACTACGGCGCACGCGCAGGATGGGGCCGCCGGTCAACGCTTGGGCGGCGTGACCGTCACCGATACGGCGATCGATGAGCCTGCAGTGAAGGTGGAAAAGGCGGAATCACCCAAATATGTGCGGTCGCTGCTCGACACGCCGCAGACCATCACCGTGATCGGCAACCAGACCATCCAGAAGCAGAATCTGCTGACGCTGCGCGACGTGCTGTCCACCATTCCGGGCATCACCTTCGGCGCGGGCGAAGGCGGCGGTGGCTATGGCGACAGCATCAACTTGCGCGGACAGAGTGCCAACACCGACATCAGCATCGACGGCGTGCGCGACAGCGCGCAATATAGCCGCACGGACCCGTTCAACATCGAACAGATCGAAGTCACCAACGGCGCCAACTCCGTATTCGGCGGGTCGGGTGCGATCGGCGGCAACATCAACATCGTCACGAAGCGGCCCAAGGGCTATGACGAGACGCTGGTGCAGGCGGGTATCGGCACGTCCGATTATTATCGTGCGACGATCGACAGCAATGTGCGCGTGTCGGACTTCGTCGCGGTGCGCCTCAACGCCATGTATCATGAAAATGACGTCGCGCGCCGCGATGTCGATCGGTACGAGCGCTGGGGTGTCGCCCCTTCGGTCAAGTTCGGCGTCGACGGCCCGACGTCGCTGACGCTGCTCTATACGCATCAGGAAGACGACAATACGCCGCTTTATGGCGTGCCCTATTACAAGAACGCGCTCTATGACGGTCCGCTGCCGGGCGTCCCCTATAGCGGTTATTATGGCTATAAGAATCTCGATCGCCAGGACCAGGTGATCGACCAGGCCACCGCCATCTTCGATCATCGCTTCAGTGACCTGCTGGCGGTGCGCAACCTGTCGCGCTGGCAGCGGGTTGAACAGAATCTGATCGTCAATCCGCCGCAGGGCACCTATTGCCTCGCCAATGGCCAGACGCCGACGGGCGTGGCCTGTGCCGCAGGGCAAGTCGCGGGCACCTATTATCCGAGCGGTCCACGCGGCGGGTTCCGCAACTCCGTCAACGACACGCTCTATAATCAACTCGACCTGAGCTTCACCATTCCGGGCGGTCACTCGCTGGTGCTGGGCACGTCGATGTTGCAGGAGGATTATGCGCTGGATAACGGCAACGTCCTGCGCAACGCAGGCGGAGCGACACCCAATCCGGTGCTTGATCCGATCAGCATCAGCAATCCCAATGCCGTCTATACCGGCCCAGTCAATGCGATCCGGTCGGGGCATCAGGACGGCGATCTGTTCAACGTCGCGGCTTATGCCTTCGGGGCGGTCAAGATCGTCGAGCAACTGGAGATTAATGGCGGCGTCCGCTGGGAACATAACCGCGCGCGCTTCCGGTCCGACACGATCGCCACCCCGGCGGCAGGCGGTGCTTATACCACGGGCGTATCGCAAAATGCGACCGATGACCTGTTCTCCTACCGCATCGGCCTGGTCTACAAGCCGGTGGAGAATGCCAGTCTGTATGTCGCTTATGGCAACAGCAAGAATCCGACGGCGACGACCGTCAGGTCGGGCTGTGGGCTGGCTACGGCCGCAAATTTGAACAATGACCCTTGCGAAGCGAAGCCGGAACAAGCCGTCAATTACGAGATCGGCGGCAAGATCGACCTGTTCGATGCCAAGTTGCAATTGACCGCGTCGCTGTTCCGCAACGAGCGCACCAATTATCGCGTGGCCAGCAACGATCCGCTGATCGGCACCCTGCCGGTCAATGACGGGCGCAACCGGGTGAATGGGGTAACGCTCGGCGCCACGGGCAACATCAGCGATGCCTGGACGATCTTTGCCAACTACACCTATCTGGATAGCAAGGTGATCCAGAGCATTTCCGATTATCGGATATCGCAGGGCGAAGTCGATACCCAGGCTGGCAATCCGATGACCAATAACCCCAAACATTCGGGCAGCCTGTTCACCACCTATACGCTGCCATTCGGCTTGGAGCTGGGTTATGGCCTGACCTATCAGGGCAGCTGGTATCTGAGCAACGTCACCGGCGCGCCGATGTACAAGACCGACGATTATCTGGTCCATCGGGCGATGCTCTCTTATCCCGTCACGGAGAAGCTGAGCGCCCAGCTCAACGTCCAGAATTTCACCAACGAAAAATATTATACCAGCGTCCGCAACAATGGCTGGGCCAACCCTGGCGAAGGGCGGTCGTGGGTGCTGACGCTGGGTTACAAGCTGTAAGCCCATCCCCATACCCCGGCACGTCCCGGCCGGGGCAGGGCGGGCAGCGATCACTCCAACCTCCTCGGTTCGCTGTCCGCCCGCCACTGCATCGCGCGAAGCCGCAATTGATTCGCATTAGGCTTTGCGGTATCGACACGCGAACCAAGGACGGGAAGGGAGGCGCTGTCATGTTGCATGCCGCAATTCGGCCGATCGACGACGATATCGTCATGCCTGACCCGCCGGGTACGTCGTGGGTTGCGGCCGTCGCGCCATCGACCGCCGCCGTCGCACCGGGTCGATATGGCGCGCGGTCGCGTCCGAATATCGTAGCCATCCTTGCCATTCTCTTTGTCCATATCCTGCTGATCGGCGTCTTGATCCAGATGCGCAGTCATGTGTTGCGGGCGCAGGAAGTGAAATTGACGGTGGTTAACCTCTCTCCGCCACCGCCGCCACCCGCTGCGGAATCGCCACCACCGCCACCTTCCGCGCCGCAAGTGGTCGCGCCGCCGCCGATCGTGCGGACTCCCGCGCCTGTGCCGACGGTTCAGACAACGCCCGAACCGGCACCGGTCTCGGTGGCCGCGCCCACCATGGCGGTGACGCCCGGCCCGGTCGCGCCGATCGCCGCGTCGCCCGCGCCGCCCAGCATCGTCCAGGGCGGCGACCTTGGGGCGCAAATGGTGGCGGGCAAACCACCGCGCTACCCGATCGAAAGCCGTCGCAAGCGGGAGCAGGGCACGGTGCTGCTGACGCTGACGCTGGGCCTGGATGGAGCGGTCGAGATGGTCGCCGTCAGCCAGAGCAGCGGTTTTGCCCGGCTCGATGCCGCCGCGCGGGATGCGGTGAAGGGCTGGCGCTGGAAACCGATGATCCGCGACGGGCAGCTGGTGCGGGTTCGCGGCGTCGTCGAAATCCCCTTCATCCTGCGGTCCGACGCCGCGTAACGGATTTTTCTCTCATGCTGATCGCCATTCCCGACCTGCTCGATGCGGCAGGCATTGCCGCCATCCGGGCGCTCATTGACCCGGCGGACTGGGTCGATGGCAATGTGACGTCGGGTCACCAATCGGCACTCGCCAAGTGCAACCTGCAATTGCCCGAAGACTCGCCCGCCGCGCAGCAGGCGGGGCAGGCCATCCTCGACGCGCTCGGCCGGTCGTCGCTGTTCATCGCCGCCGCTCTGCCGCTCAAGATTTTTCCGCCCTTGTTCAACAGCTATGCGGGCGGGCAGGCTTTTGGCGTGCATGTCGACAATGCGGTGCGGATTCAGGCGGGAACGGGCTTTCGCGTCCGATCCGACCTGTCGATGACCGTGTTTCTGGAAGCGCCCGACGCCTATGAAGGCGGCGAGTTGACGATCGAGACGCAGTTCGGGGTGCAGCAGGTGAAGCTGCCTGCGGGCCATGCGGTGCTCTATCCCTCCTCCTCGTTGCACCGCGTCGAGCCGGTGACGCAGGGGCGGCGGGTGGCGAGCTTCTTCTGGCTGCAATCGATGATCCGCGACGATGCGGCACGGCAGATGCTGTTCGACCTCGACCGCAGCGTGCAGGGCGTCGCCGCCGCGCTGGGCCAGGGCCATGACGAAGTGATCCGGCTGACGGGTGTCTATCACAATCTGCTGCGCCGCTGGGCCGACGCCTGAACCGCGTTTCGCGCGGGCAGGGCGCGCCAGGTGGATCACAGCGCGAAGTTCACACCGTCGTCGGGCCATTGCACAGCGATTTGCGCCAATCGTACCGCCGAAGTGCGCGGGACGTGTCGCCTGCATATCATCGACGCGACAGTGACGCGACACATATGCGTCATCTACGCGCCGGCGACGCGACGTGTCTGGGGGGCGGATAGGGGGAATGGAAAGGGCCGCGGGCGTCATCCACCAGGATAGACCAGAGAAAATCCTACATTGGAAGGGGGCGCGGGTTGGGCGGCCAGTGTGTCGGCGTCGCGACAAGCCGACCCTGGAAGCTTCCGCGAGATATTTGCCAAGCGCAGGTGGGTGATGAGGTGGCGTGTCCGTAGACGACCCATTTTTTGCCATTCGCAGTCGCAATCTGCCCATCCAGTTGCGGATGCTGCTAAACGATGTCTATGTTACTCTGATGGAAACCCGCGTCACTTTAAAAATCTGGTGGCAGCCCCTTCCTTTGTGGCTGAAATTGGTCACGATCTTTATTACCTATCCCGCTTGGTTCTTCGTGCTGTACTGCATTTTTTCAGGGCAGGCGAAAAGCATAGCCGCGATTGGCGCGTTCTGCGCTTTTGCGTTCTCCGCCCTTCTCCACATTATGTTCGATAGCCGTAATCGCCAGAGGGGCCGCCAAACTCATCGAGGATTTGAAATGATGGATGTTGGTGACTGACTGTTTCTACCCGCTAGGATTGCTAGTCTGCCAACGACCATTCTCGGACGGTCATATACGACAGTTCTGGTCCGAGAACCGGACATGCTTCATTGGCTCATACCAACTATTTCGCAGGCTGCCCCTCGAACAGTTCTTTGACAACCTCAACGCCAGCTTTTTGAAGGAGAGGCGCTGATTTCGATTTCATATCCGGGCCAACGCGCTCCGCAAAACGCCCAAAACTAGCTTTGTCATTCTCATTCATCGCAGCGCAGAGTGACATTAATTCCTCTTTGGTAAGCGTATCCGAATACGCTTGCGCCAAGTTGTCATCCCACTGACCACCATGACGATCCAGCGCGTGGTCCACTGCCGACGATAAACGTTTTTCAAATCCTGCGGGGTCTTTCTCCGCAACCATTTTGCCCGTCACCGTGGATTTCGCGACGTTTGTCAGCATGGCGCGAAATTGCTCACGACCATACAAAGCACTGGCAATCGCCCTTGGATCAGCAGACGAGCATTGTGGCAGCGATGGCGAGCAGCCGCCCAGCGCTACAGCCGTTACGAAGATAAAGACGAGCTTGTTCATGTAGCCGCACTATATCGTCAGAATTGCCAATGAATTAATCTGCAAAATGTCAGCTATGCCTCTTCATCCGTTTCAAGCCCGACACTCCGCTTACCAACCCTTTCCGTCATGCCGGGCTTGACCCGGCAGCCATTAGCTCAGGGGTGCGACGTCATTGACAGGGTGAGGCTCATGGACCCCGGATCAAGTCCGGGGTGACGGCGTTTGATGAGTGTCCGCAATTCACTCAACATCGCCAATCGCCCGCGACTACTCCTTGGCCACGAACGCGCTGTATCGGTCTCGCCAGGCGGCCACTTCTTCCTTCAAATGACCCGGCGCGGGCTCGCCGGACAGGACGAGGTTGGCGACATTATTGTCCGGGTGCATCAGCATCTTTCTGGACCCGTCGCTGAACCAGACGGGTATCAGTTGATCGCACAGGGCGTCGAGGATGGTGGCGGCCATGCCATTGGTGATTGCGTCACTACCCGGCTCCATGCGGACCAGGATCGAGACGCCTTCGAAGCAGTTGCGCGGTTCGCGGACGAAATCGAGCGACACCAGGATGCCGGATCGGTCCGGGCGCGCCGCTTCGGGGAGGGTGGCGACCCTGCGCCAGGCGCAAAACCAGGTTCGGCAGATGGGCGGGCGATCGGCGTGAATGCTGCACCCCTGCGCGCCGAGGTGGACGCAGGGGGTGCCGGCCGGCTTCTGGAAATCGGGCGTATCGACGGTGAGGATGGTGCAGCAGGCCGTGCAATCGCCGCAGGCGCGATCCGGCAGGACTGGCCCCAACAGGGTGGTTTCCAGATCGGTCTCTCTATGCATCCGCGCCGAGGTGCCTTGGCCCCGTCGGTAATGCAAGAGGGTTGCGGGTGGGGTGGCGCTTGGGACGGCGCGGCCCCCGCCCGTCACCCACCCACCATCAGTTCCTCATAACAGCCGCGCGCTTCGGTTGCGGGGCCGCGTCTGGTGGGGAGGTGGGTGATGCGGACGACGCGGACGGTGGTGCCGTGGGGGAAGGTGATGAGATCGTGGGCGCGCACGGGGGCGTGGGCGCGGTCGATACGGCGGCCGTTGAGGCGGATATGGCCGTCCTCCGCCAGTTTCTGGGCGCTCGACCGGCTGGAGCAGAGCCGGACGAACCAGAGATATTTGTCGATGCGCAGCGTCGGCGCATGGCCGGGGGCTGCGCCCGGATCAGCCATTGCGACCAAGCAGCTCGGCCAAGCCGGCAAAGGCGTTGTTGGCGGGCGCGGGGCTGCCGCCGGTCGGGTTTGGACGCGAGGGCGCGGTGGCACCGTCCTTGCCGCCGCGACGGCCTTGGGCGGGCTTGTCGCCGCGTGGCTTCTGCTCATTGTCTGGGCGGCCGGTGCGCGGTCGGGCGTTTTGGGCGCGTTCGGGACGGGGCTTTTGGCGGCCCTTGAACACCCAGTTGGCGGCGCTGACGGGGGGCGTTTCTGCTGGTTCCGCGCCCTCGACAGCTTCCTCGGCCGGAACCGGGGTGGGCGCTTCGACTGGACGGAAGCCGGCGGCGCGCATTAGTTGCAGGAAAGCGGGTTCGAGCAGGCCGAGCGAGACGATCTGCGGGCTGACCGCGGTGAAGGCTTCGCCCTTGGCGATCGCCTCATGCGCGGCGCGGGCCATGCGTTCGGCCATGTCGATGCGCAGCATCTGATCGCCAAAGCCGCGAAAGCCAGCGATTCGCGCGCCCATCTGCGCAAATTTGTCGCCCGTCGGCAGCAGGGTGAGGCCGGGCAGCGGCAAGGGCAGGCAGGGCTTGCCGATTCGCGCCGCCAGCAAGGCGGAGCGCCAGCGCGCCGCACCGGGCTTGAGCAGGCCGGGATGATAGATGTCGAGCACGCCGATATCGATGCCCGCGCGGCGCAGCAGGTGGCGCTGGTCCTTGTCGAGATGGCCGAGCGCGGCGTCGAGATCGATCCGCGCCATCACGCCGCCGCCATCGGCCAACTGCGCGAACACCGCGCGCACCACGGCGGGGACGGCCGGATCGGCGGCGCTTTCGGCCATTTTTACCAGCGGTAACAGATGCTTCTGCTTCTGCGCGTCGAGCCAGCTGGCCAGCCGCGTGGCGACCTGCTTCTGCAGATCGGGGGCCAGTTCGGGCAGGGCGCGGTCGAGCCGGATTTCGGGCGTCAGCAGGGTCGGCCCCGCCAGCAGGGTCGCGACCGTCGCCTGCCCCCAGGCGATGCCCGGCATCTGTCCCGCTTCGTCCAGCAGGGCAAAATCCGCATCCGCCGCCGCAACCAATTCATCTGCCTTCACACGCAATACCTTTCCAAGGCGCCTTTCCGCCGCCGCCAACAGCATCTTTCTGTCCTGATGCCGCGTAGCGGGATCGACCGAGAAACGAAATCCGTCAAGTCGCCCGATCGATTCTCCATCGACGCACACGCTGCCGTCCGGTTCGACGGTGACCGGCAGGGTGCTGGCATTTTGGCCGAGATCGCGCAACAGGATGGTGGTGCGCCGGTCCACGAAACGCTGCGTCAAGGCGGCGTGGAGCGCATCGGACAGCTTTTCCTCCAGCGCGCGGGTGCGTTCGGCCATTTCGGCGGGATCGGCGAGCCAGTCGGCGCGATGGGCGATATAGGACCAGGTGCGGGCGGCGGCGATCCGGCCGGCGAGCGTGTCGATATCGCCCTGCACCGAATCGAGCCGGGCGATCGCCTGCGCGAACCAGTCGCGGGGGATGTGGCCATTGCCTTCGGACAGGAAGCGCCAGATGCGCGCGACGGCGCGGCCATGATGGTCTGTGCCGAGTTTCTGGAAATCGGGCAGGCTGCACGCGGCCCAGAGCCGTTCGACCTGCCGCTGGCCGCGCGCGCGGTCGATGACGAGGGGATCGTCGGCCAGCCGCTTGAGGATGGACAGGTCGACGGCCTGCGGCGCGGCGCGCAGTTCGGGGCGGTCGGGCCGCTCCTCCAGATCGGCGATGAGATGGTCGAGCCGGTCGGTGCGTGGCGTGCCGTCGCGCCAGAAAAGATGGTCCACCGGCGGGAAGCGATGCGCCTCGATCGCGTCGATCTCTTCGGGGGTGAAGGCGGCGTCGCTGTCTTCGCCGCCCAGCGATCCGAAGGTGCCATCCTTATGATGCCGCCCGGCGCGCCCGGCGATCTGCGCCATTTCGCTGACGGTCAGGCGGCGGGTGCGGCGGCCGTCGAACTTGCGCAGCGAGGCGAAGGCGACATGGGCGACGTCGAGGTTCAGCCCCATGCCGATCGCGTCGGTGGCGACGAGATAATCGACCTCGCCATTGAGGAACATCTGTACCTGCGCATTGCGGGTGCGGGGGGAAAGCGCGCCCATCACCACGGCGGCACCGCCCCGGAACCGTCGCAGCATTTCGGCGACGGCATAGACTTCTTCGGCGGAGAAGGCGACGATGGCGGAGCGTTTGGGCAGGCGCGAGAGCTTCTTCGCGCCGGCATAGGAGAGGGTGGAGAAGCGCGGGCGGCCGATGATCTCGACATCCTTGACCAGCGCCTTGACAGTGCGGGCGATGCTGGCGGAACCCAGGATCATGGTTTCCTCGCGCCCGCGCGCGCGGAGCAGCCGGTCGGTGAAGATATGGCCGCGTTCGGGGTCCGCGCCCAGTTGCGCTTCGTCCAGCGCAACGAAGGCATAATCGCCGGTGATCGGCATGGATTCGGCGGTGCAGAGAAAATAGCGGGCGTGGGGCGGGACGATCTTTTCCTCGCCGGTGATCAGCGCGACCTGCGCCGGGCCTTTGATCGCGACCACCCGGTCATAGACTTCGCGGGCGAGCAGGCGGAGGGGGAAGCCCATCATGCCGCTGCTGTGCCCGCACATCCGCTCGACCGCGAGATGGGTCTTGCCGGTATTGGTTGGCCCCAGGACGGCGGTGACGGGCGATCGGGCAAAGGCAACCATGGTGGCCCTCTGTCGAGCATGGGGGCCGATGGAGCAAGGAGATTCGCGGGTTCCCTACCTTGGTGCATTCCTGTCGGGTCCGTGGCACGGGTCGTCGCAGGCGGGTGCGTCATTGGTGCGTCTTAAATTGACTTTAACCCTGCCGCTTCACAAGGGTCTGGCCCGACGCATGGCGCGGGGGCCGTTGCGTCGCCAAGCAATGCTATCATGCCCCTGGGGGTCGCGGTTTGTTTCAGGATAGCCAGTTCGGATCGCAGCAGGGCGGCGCCACCATGTCGCTATGGCTGGCCGATTCGTTGCGCCAGCCTGCGCCGGTGCCGCCGCGCGAATGGCGGATGCGGCTGCGCGAATGGGCGGACGAGGTGGAACTGGTTCCCGACCTTGCCCAGCGGATCGGTAGCCCGACCTGGTTCCGGGGCCTCGCTACCTGTTTCGGGCTGTGCGCGACGGCGCTGTATCTGTCGCCCGGTTTCAAGCCCATTCCGGGGCTGCCCGGCCGGACGATGGCCGAAGCGCAGTATGACGAAGTGCGTAGCCAGATGATCACGCCGCTGGCGCTGGGCGCGGACAGCGGACGGCGGATGGGCGCGACCGATGCGGTGCAGCCGCTGCGCCAGACGCCCGAACGGCCGCAGATCGAACTCAATGCCCAGGTCGGCAGCAGCGACACGCTGGCGCGTGCCTTGTCGCGGGCGGGGGTCAGCAGCGGCGATGTGGCGACGATCAATGCGCTGGTTGGCGCGGACATCAGCGACGGGGTGAAGCCGGGCACGCGGCTCGACATCATATTGGGCCGCCGCGCGAGCCGCGACCGGCCCCGGCCGCTTGATCGGCTGGCGTTCCGCGCGCGGCTCGACCTGGCGCTGGAATTGGAGCGGGCGGGCGGGGTGCTGTCGGTCAAGCGCATTCCCATTCGCGTCGATAATACGCCGCTGCGCATTCAGGGCGTGGTGGGCGACAGCATCTATCGCTCTGCCCGTGCCGCCGGTGCCCCGCCCAAGGCGGTGCAGGCTTTCCTGCGGGTGATTGCGGGGCAGGTCGATCTGGGCGGCATCGGTGCGGGGGACCGCTACGACATCGTGACCGAATATCGCCGCGCGGAGACGGGCGATATCGAGGTGGGCGAGCTGCTCTATGCCGGGTTGCAACGCGCGCGCGGCAAATCGGTCGACATGCTCAAATGGACCAGCAATGGCCGCACCGAATGGTTCGAGGCGTCGGGCGTTGGCGAGCGGCGCGGCGTGCTGTCGGCCCCGGTCGCCGGGCGCATGTCGTCCAGCTATGGCATGCGGCGGCACCCGATTTTGGGCTATAGCCGGATGCATGCGGGCATCGACTTCGCGGCGCGCTATGGCTCGCCCATCTATGCGGTGACCGATGGCGTGATCGCCTATGCCGGGCGGCATGGCGGGCATGGCAATTATGTGCGCATCCAGCATGGCGGCGGCATTGCGACGGGCTATGCGCATATGAGCCGCATCGCCGCCGCGCCGGGCCAGCGTGTGCGCAGAGGCCAAGTGATCGGCTATGTCGGCTCGACCGGCCTGTCGACCGGGCCGCATCTCCATTATGAACTCTATCGCGGTGGCGCGACGGTCAATCCGCTGTCGGTGAAGTTCACCACCACGGCGCAGCTGGCGGGCAATGATTTGCGGGCGTTCCGGGCGCAACTGGCGCGCTACAAGGGACTGCCTGTGGGCCAACGTCAGGCCTTTGCCGAGGGGCCATCCGCCGCGCCGGTCGCCAGCGGAAAATAAGCCGCTTCCCGCGCGGGTGTCGCTTGGGTAACGAGCGGGGATGATTGCTTCCGCTCCGGCTTCCGTCACCGCCATCCTGCTTGCGGGTGCGCGGCCCATTCCCGATCCGCTGGCGATTGCCGCAGGCGTGCCGGTCAAGCCGCTCGCGCCGGTCGCAGGCGAGCCGATGATCAACCGCCCGGCGCGCGCGCTGCTCGATCATCCCGCGATCGGGCAAGTGATCGTCCTGACGCAGCGGGCCGATGCCTTTGCCGCCGATCCGGCGACGGCGTGGCTGGGCACCCATCCGCGCGTGCGGTTCGAACGGGGCGGGGCGGGGATTGCTTCGTCGTTGCTGGCGTTGATGGAGGCGGGTGATCTGCCCTTTCCGCTGTTGCTGACCACGGCGGATCATGTGCTGCTCGATCGGGCGATGCTGGATCAGTTCATTGCCGAGGCGACGGGCGCGGATATTGCAGTCGCCATGGTTGAGCGGGCGACGCTGCTGGCGCGCTATCCGCAATCGCGGCGGACCTGGCTGAAGTTTCGCGACGGGGGTTGGTCGGGTGCCAATATCTTCTGGTTCGGCAGCGACAAGGCCCGGCCGGTGATCGCTTTGTGGCAGGAGGTGGAGCAGGACCGCAAGAAGGGCTGGAAAATCCTGTCTGCGTTCGGGCCGCTGGCGCTGATTGGCGCGCTGTTGCGGATTTCGACGTTGCGCGGCGGCATGGCGCGGGTGGGGCGGCGCTTTGGCCTGGTGGCGCGGCTGGTGGCGATGGCGCAGCCCGAAGCGTGCATCGATGCGGACAAGCAGGCGGATGTGGATCTGATCGAGGCGATATTGGCGGGGCGGTAGGGTTGGATTTGATCCGTTAGTTTGGAGCGTAGTCGAGAAACCGGCGCGAGGGGTTTCTCGACTGCGCTCGAAACGAACGGTGGTTGGGTGGCTTACTTGTCGGTCGCCACGGCCCGGCGACTGGCCCAGCCCATCATCGCGAAGCCTGCCAGCGCAGCGACGATATTGGCGACCGCTGCGCCGATCGTGCCATAGAGTGGCAGCCACGCGGCTTGCAGGCCGAGCAGCAGCAGGGTCGCGACGAAGGTGATGCGGAGCGACAGGCCCGCGCGATCGGTCGCCATCAGCAGCGGGCGGTAGCTGACCCCGATCAGTTCGATGCAGGCAGCGATGCCCAGCAGCAGCAGCAGCGGATAGGCGGGCAGGAAGTCCGGCCCGGCGATGAAGCCCAATAGCGGGCGACCGATGGTCGCGATCAGCGCGATGATGACCGCGCCTGCGATCAGCGCCAGCCGGTTGGTGCGGCGGAACAAGGCGCCGAGCGCGTCCTTGCCATGGCTGCTGCTGCGCGACAGTTCGACGAAGATGCTGCGTGACAGCAAGCTGCTGATCTTGGTCAGCGAATTGGCGAGCTGGTTGGCGAGGCGATAGAGGCCTGCGCCCACCGGGCCGACGAAGGCGCCGACGATCAGCACCGCGACCTGCTGGCCGATCGAGGAGAGGCTGGTCTGCAAATTGGTGGCGGTCAGAAAGCCGATGATGCCGGGATTTTCGCGGCGTGCATCGATCGCCCGTCCGGCGCGCCAATGGCCGATGCGGCCATGGCCGACGCGCAACGCCAGCCCCCAATAGCTGAGCGCGCAGAGCAGCTCGGCAAAGGCCCAGGCGATGAGGAAGCCGGTAATGTCGGGCATCCAGAGCAAAGCCGCCCCGGCGCCGATCATCCGCCCCACCGGAATCATGGTTTCAGCGAGCGCGGCGCTGTCGAACCGGTCGAACAGGCGCAGCAGGCCGGTCGGGCTGGAGCGGATGGTGATCATCATCACCATGCAGAAGAGCCAGACCTGCCAGGCCATATGCGGTCCGACTTCCAGCAGGTCAGCGAACAGGAGCAAGATGGCGGCGGCGATCAGCCCACCGGCGACCGCCGATGCCAGGTCGATGAGGATGCAGAAGCGCAGCACCCGGTTGAGCGCATCGCCATGGCCCGCGGTCAGATGCGGCTGGCCATAGCGGACGACGATCTGCCAGCTATCGAACGACACCAGCGTCTTGATGACCTGCGCGGCGCTCAGCACCAGGGCGAACCGGCCGAAATCGGCGACGCCGAGCGTCCGCGTGACGATGGCGAGATAGGCGATGCTGAGGATCGCGCCGACGCCCTTGCCGCCCAGCAGCCAGCCGGTATTGGCCAGGATGCGCGAAAAGCCGTCGCCTGCCTGCCCCGATCCGCGTTTGACCTTCACGTAAATCCCTGGCCTTTCACCCGGATGCCGGACATCCGGCGCGGGCCTATCTAGGGGGTCTCCCGCCGTCCTGCAAACCCCGCCTTTTTTTCGGCCAAATTGCGGTTTAAGGCCGCGCGCTATGACGATCAGCAAAGCCATCATCCTCTCCGCCGGGCAAGGCTCACGCCTGTTGCCGCTGACCCGCGACGTGCCCAAATGCATGATCGAATTTAACGGGCGCACCCTCATAAGCTGGCAGGTCGCCGCGCTGGTCGCCAATGGCGTGACCGACATCGTGGTGGTGACGGGTTTCCGCACCGAGCGGGTCGAGGATCATGCTTTGCAGCTCTATCGCGAGACGGGCGCGCGAATCCGTACGGTGTTTAATCCTTTCTTCCAGGTTGCCGATAATCTCGGCACCTGCTGGATCGTGCGGGAAGAGATGGACCGCGACTTCATCATCCTGAATGGCGATACCATCGTGTCGGATGAGATCGTCGCCAAGCTGATCGCCGGGGCGACCGATGCGATCACCGTGACCGTCGATGTGAAGCCCGATGGCGATTATGATGATGACGACATGAAGGTGAACCGCGACGAGAGCGGCCGCCTGCACCATATCGGCAAGCGCTTGCTGCCGCCCGACACCAATGCCGAATCGATCGGCATGTTGGCCTTTACCGGCGAAGGCCCGGCGATCTTCCGCAATCAGATCAACCAGATGATGCGGACGCCCGAAGGCGTGGAACGCTGGTATCTGCGCGCGATCGACATCATCGCGAAGGGCAACCGGGTGGGCACCGTGTCGATCGACGGGCTGCCGTGGCAGGAGGTCGATTTCCCGCAGGATGTGGAAGCGGCGGCGGCGCTGACGGCGCGGTGGGTCGATGAGGGGCGCTATCGGCGATAGGGGAGTGGGTGAACGTCGTGCTTTTCAGGCGGATTGCAGGACAGAGGCATTTTCTGTCTCGATAGGGTGACACCTCTGCATCTGATCATAAGCCATGATGAATCTGGATCGGTTATATAACATCCGTTCGTGCTGAGTAGAGACTGAGCTTGTCGAAGGCTCGTATCGAAGCATCATACGCAGCGCCTGATCCTTCGATACGCCATTTCGACTTCGCTCAATGGCTACTCAGGACGAACGGGTCTTATGATGCCATAGTTCAGCCCTGCTTCCGACCCTTGCAAGGGAAGTATGACATGAAAAAGGCCTCCGTTTTGCGGAGGCCTTTTTCATTTGCGCGAGGTGGCAGCGATCACATGTGGATCGGTTTGCCGGTCACCGCCATGGCGGCTTCCTTGATCGCTTCGCTGTGCGTGGGGTGGGCGTGGCAGGTGTAGGCGATGTCTTCGCTCGATGCGCCGAACTCCATCGCCTGCGCTGCCTGCGCGATCATCGTGCCGGCCGGCGTGGCGATGATCCAGACGCCCAGCACCTTGTCGGTTTCAGCGTCGGCGATGATCTTCACGAAGCCTTCGGGTTCGTGATTGGTCTTGGCGCGGCTGTTGGCCATCATCGGGAATTTGCCGACCTTGATCGCGCCCTTTTCCTTGGCGGCTTCTTCGGTCAAGCCGACGCCTGCGATTTCGGGCTTGGTATAGACGACCGAGGGGATCAGGTCGTGGTTCACGATGCCGGTCAGGCCCGCGATATTTTCCGCGACCGCAATGCCTTCATCTTCGGCCTTGTGCGCGAGCATCGGGCCGGGGATGACATCGCCAATCGCCCAGACGCCAGGCACCTTCGTGCCGAATTCATGATCGGTTTCGATCTGGCTGCGCGCGTTCAGTTCCAGGCCGATCTTGTCGAGGCCAAGGCCATTGGTGTTGGGACGACGGCCGATCGATACCAGCACGACATCGGCTTCGATCGTTTCAGCATCGCCGCCAGCGGCGGGTTCGACGGTCAGGGTCACGCCCTTGTCATGCGCCTTCGCGCCGGTGACCTTCGTGCCGAGCTTATAGTCGAAGCCCTGCTTCTTGAAGATCTTGTTGGCTTCCTTGCGGACTTCGCCGTCCATGCCGGGCAGGATCTGGTCGAGATATTCGACGACCGTGACCTTCGCGCCCAGGCGACGCCATACGCTGCCCATTTCCAGGCCGATCACACCGCCGCCGACGACCACCAGATGGCCAGGCACCTTGTCCAGCACCAGCGCGCCGGTCGAATCGACGATCTTGCCGCCGTCATTGTCGACTTCGACGCCGGGCAGCGGCGTGACCGACGAACCGGTGGCGATGACGATATTCTTCGCCGTTACCTTTTCGCCATTGATTTCAACGGTGTTGGCGCCGGTGAAGCTGGCCAGGCCCTTGAGCCAGGTGACCTTGTTCTTCTTGAACAGAAATTCGATGCCACCGGTCAGGCCCTTGACCGCATCGGCGCGCTGGCCCTGCATGGTCGTGAGGTCGAGCCTCATCTTGTCGATCTTGACGCCGAGCTTGGCGAGCGTGCCATTGGCCGCTTCGTCATAGAGTTCGGAGGCGTGCAGCATCGCCTTGGACGGGATGCAGCCGACATTGAGGCAGGTGCCGCCCAGCGTGTCGCGGCTTTCGGCGCAGGCGGTCTTGAGACCCAGCTGCGCGGCGCGGATCGCGGCGACATAACCGCCGGGGCCGGACCCGATTACCAGAACGTCGTAGTCGAAATCGGACATGTGTCACCTTCCTCTTAGTGCTCCTGCGCACGCAGGAGCCCAGGGCGTCGTCAGAAAAGCGTCTCGAACAAATCGCGCCATTGCGGATTTTCCCGTTCGATCAACTCCATCTTCCAGGCGCGTTTCCATCTTTTGATCTGCACTTCGCGAAGCCTCGCTTCCTGCAGATCGTCATAAGCAGCGAACCATACCAACATGGTGCAGCCATGCTGTTTCGTAAAGCCATCCACCAGCTTGTTGCGATGCTGATATGTCCTGCTGGCCAAGTCGCTCGTAACGCCCACATAGAGCGTTCCGTTGCGCCTGTTGGCCATCAGGTAGACATATCCGGCTTTCGTTGCACGTCTCCGCCCTGGGCTCCTGCTTTCGCAGGAGCACTGTTGGCTTAGTTTACAGGTCGATCAGCAGGCGGGTCGGGTCTTCGATCGCGTTCTTGACCGCGACGAGGAAGGTCACGGCTTCGCGACCGTCGACCATGCGATGATCGTAGCTGAGCGCCAGATACATCATCGGACGGATCACGATCTGACCGTCGCGAACGACCGGGCGGTCTTCGATCCGGTGCAGGCCCAGAACGCCCGACTGGGGCGGATTGATGATCGGGCTGGACAGCAGCGAGCCGAACACGCCGCCATTGGAGATGGTGAAGGTGCCGCCCTTCATATCTTCCATGGTCAGCTTGCCTTCCTTGGCCTTCTTGCCAAAGCCGCCGATGGTCTTTTCGATCTCGGCCACGCTGAGCGATTCCGCGTTGCGGATGACCGGAACGACGAGGCCGGTGGGGGCCGACACCGCGACCGAGATGTCGCAGAAATTATTGTAGACGATTTCGTCGCCTTCAATCTGCGCATTGACGCCCGGAATGTCGCGTAGCGCCATGCAGACCGCTTTCGTGAAGAAGCCCATGAAGCCCAGACGGACGCCATGCTTCTTTTCGAACAGGTCTTTATACTTCGCGCGCGCCTCGATGATGTTGGTCATGTCCACGTCATTATACGTGGTCAGCATCGCGGCGGTATTCTGCGCTTCCTTCAACCGCTTGGCGACGGTCTGGCGCAGGCGGGTCATCTTCACCCGTTCCTGCGCGCGGACGGGGCCAGCGGCAGGGGCGTCGGCGGCAGGGGCCGAAGCAGGCGCGGACGCGGCGGCCTTGGCCGTGCCAGCGGCGACGGCGGCGGTGACGTCGTCCTTGGTCAGGCGGCCGTCCTTGCCGGTGCCCTTGATCTTGGAGGGATCAAGGCCATGCTCCAGCACCAGGCGGCGGACGGCGGGGGAGAGCGTCAGATTGCCGCCTTCATCCTCGTCCGACGCGGCTGGCGCAGGGGCCGATGCGGCAGGCGCAGGCGCAGCGGCCTCCGCCTTGGCAGCGGGGGCGGGCGACGCAGCAGGAGCAGCAGCGGCGGCCGCGCCTTCGTTGACCATCGCCAGCAGCGCGCCGACATTCACGGTATCGCCTTCCTTGGCGATGATGTCGCCCAGCGTACCGGCGACGGGCGAGGGCACGTCGACCGCGACCTTGTCGGTTTCCAGGCTGACGATGGGTTCGTCGAGCGCGACGGCTTCACCGGGCTTTTTGAGCCACTGGCCCACGGTTGCTTCGGTAACGGATTCGCCCAGGGTAGGGACTTTGACTTCGGTAGCCATGAGCTTGTTCAGCCTTTCTTCTGGCGTCGGATTTCTTCACGGACGCTGTGACCCAGCGCATCGGCGACGAGGGCGCCCTGTTCGGCGACATGGCGTTTGGCGAGGCCCGTTGCGGGCGACGCCGATGCCTTGCGACCGGCATAGCGGGCGCGCATCGGCGACTTGCCGACGTCCGCCAGTGCTTCCTCGATATAGGGCTCCACATGGAACCACGCGCCATTATTGCGTGGCTCTTCCTGGCACCAGATCACTTCCTCCAGCTTGGGCATACGTTCCATGCGGATGGCGAGTGCTTCGGTGGGGAAGGGATAGAGTTGTTCGATACGGACGATCTGGGTGTTCTTGTCCCCGGCCGCATCGCGCGCTTCCATCAGGTCGTAGGCGACCTTGCCCGAACAGAGCACCAGCCGCTTCGTTTCCGCATCGGGTGCCGGATTCATGTCCGACAGGATGCGCATGAAGTGGGTGTCGCCCTGGAAATCCTCGGCCTTGCTCACCGCCAGCTTGTGCCGCAGCAGCGACTTGGGCGTCATGATGATCAATGGCTTGCGGAAGGGACGCAGCATCTGACGGCGCAGGACGTGGAAATAATTGGCCGGGGTCGTGATGTTGGCGACCTGGATATTCCCTTCGGCGCAGAGCTGAAGGAAGCGTTCCAGACGGGCCGAACTATGTTCGGGCCCTTGGCCTTCATAGCCGTGCGGCAACAGGCAGACGAGGCCGTTGGCGCGCAGCCACTTGCTTTCCGACGAGGCGATATACTGGTCGAAGATGATCTGCGCGCCGTTGGCGAAATCGCCGAACTGCGCTTCCCACAGGACCAGGCTCTTGGGGTCGGCCAGGGCGTAGCCATATTCGAAACCAAGCACGCCATATTCGGACAAGGGGCTATCCAGCACTTCGAACCGGCCATGACGGACGGTGGAGAGTGGGATGTATTTCTTTTCCGTATTCTGATCGACCCAGACCGAGTGACGCTGGCTGAACGTGCCGCGCCCTGAATCCTGGCCCGACAGGCGCACGCCATAGCCTTCCGACAGGAGCGAGCCGAAGGCGAGTGCCTCGCCGGTTGCCCAGTCGAAATTCGCGCCGGTCTTGAACATCTCCGCCTTCGCATCCAGCACGCGCTGGAGCGTCTTGTGGACGGCATGGCCTTCAGGAACGGTGGTCAGCGTCTTGCCCAGGCTTTCCATCAGCTTGGGCGCGATGGCGGACTCGACGCTGCGGCGTGTGGTTTCCGCGTCGGCGGGCTTGTGCAGGCCCGACCAGCGACCGGCGAACCAGTCGGCCTTGTTGGCCTTGTAGCTCTTCGACGCCTCGAACTCGTCTTCCAGATGGGTGACGAACTCGTTGGTCGCGCTGGCCACGAAATCGTCGCCGATCACGCCCTGTTCCTTGAGGCGCGTGGCATAGACGTCGCTGACCGGCGGATGCTGGCGGATCTTCGCGTACATCAGCGGCTGGGTGAACGAAGGCTCGTCGCCTTCATTATGGCCAAAGCGCCGATAGCACCACATGTCGATCACGATGTCGCGGTGGAAGGTCTGGCGATATTCGACCGCCAGTTTGCAGGCGAAGGTCACCGCTTCGGGGTCGTCGCCGTTGACGTGCAGGATCGGTGCCTGAACGCCCTTCGCCACGTCGGACGGGTAGGGCGAGCCGCGCGAGAATTGCGGGCTGGTGGTGAAGCCGACTTGGTTGTTGACAATGAAGTGGATGCAGCCGCCGGTATTGTAACCCGACACGCCGGAGAAGCCGAGGCATTCCCAGACGATGCCCTGACCCGCGAACGCCGCGTCGCCATGGATCAGCACCGGCAGAACCTGCTCATGCTTGTCCAGATCGTCGCGGAACGTCTGCTGCGCGCGGACCTTGCCCAAGACGACCGGATCGACGGTTTCGAGATGCGAGGGGTTGGGGACCAGCGACATATGGACCTTGATCCCGTCGAACTCGCGATCGGTCGAGGTGCCCAGATGATATTTCACGTCGCCCGAACCGCCGACATCTTCCGGATTGGCGGTGCCGCCGGAAAATTCGTGGAAGATGACGCGGAAGCCCTTGGCCATCACATTGGCAAGGACGTTGAGGCGGCCGCGATGGGCCATGCCATAGACGATTTCGCGCACGCCCGACTGACCGCCATATTTGATGACGGCTTCGAGCGCGGGGATCATGGATTCGCCACCGTCGAGGCCGAAGCGCTTGGTGCCGACATATTTGCGGCCCAGGAACTTCTCATATTGTTCGCCCTGGATGACCTTGGCCAGGATCGCCTTCTTGCCTTCCGGCGTGAAGATGATTTCCTTGTCCTTGCCTTCCATCCGGTCCTGCAGGAAGCGGCGCTCCTCCACATCGGCGATGTGCATATATTCGAGGCCGACATTGCCGCAATAATTGGCGCGCAGGATGGCGACGATCTCGCTGACGCTGGCAAATTGCAGGCCGAGCGTGCCGCCGAGATAGATTTTCTTGTTAAGGTCGGTCAGGCCGTGAAATTCCGGCGTCAGGTCGGCCGGCAGATCGCGATGGGTCAGGCCCAGCGGATCGAGATTGGCGGCCAAATGACCGCGCACGCGATAGGTGCGGATCAGCATCATCGCGCGGATGGAATCTTCGGCGGCCTGCGCTAGGTCCGCATCCGACACCGCCTTGCCCGCAGCTTTGGCAGCGGCCTTGACCGCGACCTGCATCTGCGTGGGGTCAAGCGCCCCGGTGAGGTCGTCAGTGTCCGACAACGGCCAATTCGGGCGTGCCCAGCTGGGGCCTTGCTCGATCTCGAAATCCTGGTTTTCGTAACCCATAATATCTTGTCCGATCCGTGCCGCGTGCAGTCGCGGTGCGGGAAGTGAGCGGCCAGGGTGCAGCCCGGCCGCCTCTATATATAGTCGCTTTTTAGCCGTTCAGCACTTCGAGCAGAGTCGTGCCGAGTTCCGACGGGCTGGCGGCGACCTTGATTCCGGCCGCTTCCATCGCCGCGATCTTGCTTTCCGCGTCGCCCTTGCCACCCGACACGATCGCGCCGGCATGGCCCATGCGACGGCCCGGAGGGGCAGTGCGGCCCGCGATGAAGCCGGCCATCGGCTTCTTGCGGCCACGCTTGGCCTCATCCATCAGGAACTGGGCAGCCTGTTCTTCCGCGTCGCCGCCGATTTCACCGATCATGATGATCGATTCGGTCGCGTCGTCGGCCAGGAACAGTTCCAGCACGTCGATGAAGTTGGTGCCGTTGACCGGATCGCCGCCGATGCCGACAGCCGTGGTCTGGCCCAGGCCCGCGTTCGAGGTCTGGAACACGGCTTCATAGGTCAGCGTGCCGGAGCGCGAGACGACGCCGACGCTGCCCTTCTTGAAGATGCTGCCGGGCATGATGCCGATCTTGCACTCGTCGGGGGTCAGGACGCCGGGGCAGTTGGGACCGATGAGGCGCGACTTGCTGCCCGATAGGGCGCGCTTGACGCGCACCATGTCGAGGACGGGAATGCCTTCGGTGATGCAGATGATCAGCGGGATTTCCGCGTCGATCGCTTCGAGGATCGAGTCGGCGGCAAATGGTGGCGGCACATAGACGACCGACGCATCAGCGCCGGTCTTGGTCTTGGCTTCCAGCACGGTGTCGAACATGGGCAGGCCGATATGGGTCTGGCCGCCTTTGCCCGGCGTGACGCCGGCCACCATCTGCGTGCCATAGGCCAGCGCCTGTTCGGTATGGAAAGTGCCGGTGGCACCGGTCATCCCTTGCGTGATGACCTTGGTATTCTTGTTGACGAGGATCGACATATGCTTTTCCGGTCCTTCTCGAGTTCCCCGGCGAAGGCCGGGGTCCAGTTCCTACATCAGCGCCAGGTAAAGGTCGTTCCACTGTGGATTGACCGCTTCGATTGCCCGAAGCTTCCAGACCCGGTGCCACTCTTTCATCTGCAATTCCCGACGCCTCGCTTCTTCAAGGTCATCAAAGGCCTGATACCAGACCAGGAATTTGCAATTGTACTTCTTGGTAAAACCGTCGATCAGCCCATTTCGATGCTGATAGACACGTTGCACCAGATTGCTGGTTACGCCGATATACAAGGTGCCATTTTGTTGGCTGGCCATAATATAGACGTAACCGGCTTTGTTCATTCGCCCGCTTTCTTTCCTGTTCCCCGGCGCAGGCCGGGGTCCAGTTTAGAGCGTGGAACTGGACCCCGGCCTTCGCCGGGGAACAGTTAGCAGTCAGGCCAGGCTGGGATCGATCGCCTTGCAGGCGTCCAGCAGTTCCTTGACTGCGTCGACCGACACCTGGAGGTTGCCCTTGGCTTCTTCGTTCAGGTCGATCTCGATGACCTGCTCGACGCCATCCTTGCCGATGATCACGGGCACGCCGACATAGAGATTGTCGACGCCATATTGGCCGGTCAGGTTGGCGGCGCAGGGCAGCAGGCGCTTCTTGTCGCCGAGATAGGCTTCAGCCATCGCGATCGCGCTGGTGGCAGGCGCGTAGAAGGCCGAGCCGGTCTTGAGCAGGCCGACGATTTCGCCGCCACCCGAACGGGTGCGTGCGACGATGGCGTCGATGCGCTCCTGGGTCGAGCGGCCCTGCTTGATGAGGTCGGGGACGGGGATGCCCGCGACGGTCGAATATTCGATGACCGGGACCATCGTGTCGCCATGACCACCCAGCACGAAGCTGGTGACGTCCTTGGCCGACACGCTGAATTCCTCGGCGAGGAAATGGTTGAAGCGCGAGCTGTCGAGGACGCCCGCCATGCCCACGACCTTGTTATGAGGCAGGCCGGAAAATTCGCGCAGCGCCCACACCATCGCGTCGAGCGGGTTGGTGATGCAGATGACGAAGGCGTCGGGTGCGTTGGCGGCGATGCCTTCGCCCACGGCCTTCATGACCTTGAGGTTGATGCCCAGCAGATCGTCGCGGCTCATGCCCGGCTTGCGGGCGACGCCAGCGGTGACGATGATGACGTCCGCGCCTGCAATGTCGGCATAATCGTTGGAGCCGGTGATCTTAGCGTCGAAGCCTTCGACCGCGGCGCACTGCGACAGGTCGAGCGCCTTGCCCTGGGGGATGCCTTCGACGACGTCGAACAGGACGATGTCGCCAAGGCCCTTCAGAGCGGCGAGATGCGCCAGCGTGCCACCAATATTGCCAGCGCCGATGAGCGCGATCTTCTTACGGGCCATATATCTGTCATCCTCCAAGTCTTGACTACTGGAATTGATGCCTCGCCTACGCCCTTCGAACGGGGGTTTCAACCTGTCAAAGGTGGGAAGTCCAATTTATCTTTGCAATTCATTCGCAGTTGCATTAAAGGCGATTCACACGCTGTCGCTCCCGGCTCCTACCCTGGCCGGCGAGCCTTCCCTGCAGCGCTACCCTGCCGGATGCCTTCCCGACGGAAGGCATCCGGTCTATTTTTCCCATGATTTCGACAAGAAGATTGCGCCGTGATGACGGCGCTGCGCGCTATAACGTGCTGTGCAACAGGCAGTTAGCGGTTGGTTCGTGGGGCAGGGGTGGCGCGTCGCTGATGGGGTGATACCCCTCCGTCAGGGCTTCGCCCTGCCACCGCCCGAGCCAGGGGAGGATGTTATTTGGGGCCGTGGCCGAGCGCGAGATAGTCGTCGGATTGCATTTCCATGAGGCGCGAGACGGTGCGTTCAAATTCGAATGCGCCATCGCCCTGTGGATAGAGTTGCGCCGGTTCCGCATCAGCCGAGGCCAGCAATTTGACCTTATATTCGTAGAGCGAGTCGATCAGCGTGACGAAGCGGGCGGCTTCGTTACGGTTTTCCGGGCCAAGCACCGGGATGCCAACGATGATGACGCTATGATATTTACGCGCGATCGCCAGATAGTCGGGCGCCCCCCGCGCTTCGGCACATAGGCGCTTGAACGAGAAGACGGCGACGCCCTTGAGGCTTTTGGGCACATGCAGCGTGCGGCCGCCTTGGACCGGGATATCTTCGGAGGGCACATGGGCGCGGTCGGACGGCGGATAGTCGGTCAGGCGGAAAAAGGCGGTGCTGAGCGCCGCCGTGGCGGCGTCGCCATTGGGGCAATGCCATAGCGTCGCATCACCCAGCCGGTCGCGGCGATAGTCGGTCGGGCCGTTCAATGTCTGCACATCGAGCCGATCCTTGATCAGGTCGATGAAGGGCAGGAACAACTGACGGTTGAGGCCGTCCTTGTAGAGATCGTCGGGCACGCGGTTCGACGTGGTGACGATCGTCACCCGCTTTTCGAGCAATCCCGTGAACAGGCGCGACATGATCGCGGCGTCGGCCATATTATTGACCACCATCTCGTCAAAGCATAGCAGCCGGGCATTTTCGGCCAGCGCCTCGACCACCGGGGGGATGGGGTCGCCGGTTTCGGACTTGCGTGCCTCGGCCAGGCGGGCGTGGACGTCGAGCATGAATTCGTGGAAATGGGCGCGGGCCTTGCGCGGGATTTTCACCGTGTCGAAGAACAGGTCCATCAACATGGATTTGCCGCGCCCGACGCCGCCCCACATATAGAGGCCGCGCGGCGGTTCGGGGGCCTTGCGCAGCAGCCGCCACAGGGTCGAGCCGCGTTCGGGCGCGGCTTCCAATTGCTGTTGCAGGGTGTCGAGCCGGACGGCAGCGGCGCGCTGATCGGGATCGGCGCGCAATTCTCCGGCAGCGATCAACGCTTCGTAGCGAGCAAGAACACCGGTCATTTGGCGGGCGGCGCCTTGCGGATGGTGGCGGTGGAGGCGGCGACGGGTTCGTCATCCTGCGTCATCAACATGCGCAGGAACAGCAGGCGGCCGGTTTCGCGCAGCAGGTCGACCTGCGCCAGCAGCCGCGGGCCGACGCGCCCGGCACCCAGATATTGCATCGACAGGTCGATGGTCCCGCCATGGATCTGATCTTTATGCCCCATCGCCCAGAGCGCGCCGAAATAGGCATGGTCGGCAAAGGCGGCGAGGAAGCCGCCATGGAGCGTGTCGAGCCGGTTGCGATGGCTGGAGCGGGTTTCCAGCGCGACCTCCGCCCGACCGGGCGAGAGTTCGCGCATATAGCCACGGCCGATCGCCTGCAAAAAAGTATCGGGGTGCGGGTCGGACCATGCGATCCAGCCCGCCCATTGCCCGTCCGTCAGTGGCTGACCCCCGGCGACACCATCACTGTTCAAGATCAAAGCTGCCGTTCGACCATCATCTTCTTGGTCTCGGCGATCGCCTTGGCCGGCGACAGACCCTTGGGGCAGACATTGGCGCAGTTCATGATGGTGTGGCAGCGATAGAGGCGGAAGGGATCTTCCAGCTCGTCAAGGCGGTCCCCGGTATATTCGTCGCGGCTGTCAGCCAGCCAGCGATAGGCCTGAAGCAGGATGGCCGGACCCAGGAACTTGTCGCTGTTCCACCAATAGGAGGGGCAGCTGGTCGAGCAGCAGGCGCACAGGATGCACTCATAAAGGCCGTCGAGCTTTTCGCGGTCGGCGGGCGACTGGAGCCGCTCCTTGCCCGATGGCGGGGGCGACACGGTCTTGAGCCAGGGCTGGATCGAGTTGTACTGCGCGTAGAAATGCGTGAAATCAGGCACCAGATCCTTGATCACGTCCATATGCGGCAGCGGCGTGATCTTCACGTCCTTGCCCGAACATTCGTCGATCGCGGTGGTGCAAGCGAGGCCGTTCTTGCCGTTCATGTTCATCGAACAGGAGCCGCAAATGCCTTCGCGGCAGGAGCGGCGGAAGGTCAGCGTGGTGTCATATTCATTCTTGATCTTGATCAGCGCGTCCAGAACCATCGGTCCGCACTGCTCGAGATCGACCTCGAACGTGTCGTAACGCGGGTTTTGCCCGGAGTCGGGATCATAGCGATAGACTTTGAAGCTGCGCACATTGGTTGCGCCTGCGGGGGCGGGGTGGGTCACACCCTTACCGCTGATCTTGCTGTTCTTGGGCAACGCAAATTCGGCCATCGCTCGTCGAGCCTCTTTCAGAGTGTCGTTCGGTTGTGGCCCGCATACCAAAATATGGGCAAAGGTCCAGCACCTACAAAAGGGAATGCGACGCGCGCCCTTGCAAAAGCCCCTCTATCGCCGCTAGGCCTCCAGCCCGTCTGGAGTGGCTTTCGCGCATGGACATCGCCTTTCTCGCCATTGCCGAAGCGCAGCAGCTGTATCATTGGCTGCCTGCCGCGCTCGAACTGGCGCGGCGTCCGGGGGTGCGGGTGCATGTGCTGTCGCCATCGGACGCGATACTGGATCTGGTGGCGGGATATGACAGCGACCGGCGGTTGCGGCCGGTACGGCTGCGGCGCTTTTCGGCCCAAGCCGACTCGCTGTTCCGCCAGCCCTCGCGGATACTCACCCTGATCGGCAATTACCGCACGATTGCGGCCTTTCCGCTGCTGGTGACGACCGAGATTTCCACCGCCTGGTTACGGCGGGTGCCGGGTTTTGCGTCCCGGTTGGTCCTGATCAAACATGGCGCGGGTGACCGGGAGGGGGGCTATAAGAAGCGCCATGCCGATTTCGACCTGACGCTGGTGGCGGGTGAGAAAGACCGTCGCCGGATGATCGAACGGGGGCTGTGCGCGGCGGATAAGGTCTTGGTCGGGGGCTATGCCAAGTTCGAGTTGAAGGCGGGGCGGCAGCGATTCTTCGCCGACGACAAGCCGGTGCTGCTCTATAATCCGCATTTCGACTCTGACCTGTCTTCCTGGGTGCGGCATGGCCCGGCGATGCTGGCGGCGCTGGAGTCGCTCAAGGGCTGGAATGTCATCATCGCGCCGCACACCAAGCTGGCGCAGGCGGTGGCGCCGATCGTCAGCGTCGCGCCGCATATCCGCGTCGACATGGGCAGCCGCCATGCGATCGACATGAGCTATACGATGAGCGCCGACGTCTATCTGGGCGATGTATCGAGCCAGGTGTATGAGTTTCTGATCCAGCCGCGGCCGTGCATCTTCCTCAATCTCGACCGGCGCGATGCCAGTGGTGAGGCCTTTGCGCATTGGCGGTTGGGGCAGGTGATCGAAACGCCGGAGGCGCTGGCCGATGCCCTGGCGCAGGCGCAGGGCTTGCAACCCGGCTTCGTTGCTGCGCAGGAGGCGGCGATGGAGCAATCCATCGACCTGTCGCCGATTCCCGCGTCGCGGCGGCAGGCCGACATCATAATGACCTTCGCGAAAGCGCCTGCATGACTGAGACGATGACCACTGCCCTTGGCCCCATTCGCATGCTGGGGCAGAATGCCACGCCGATCTGGGGCATGACCAATGCCGAACGGAACCGCCGGATGGCGGAAAGCGCGGCGAAGAATGGCAGCACGCTGGCACCAGAGCATGAACTGGTCTTCAACCTGACCTATGCGTTCGATCCGCTGTTGCTGCGGCTGGTGCTGGAGACGCCGGGGACGGTCTTTGCCTGGGGTGGCGTGCCGGTCGTGGGGCAGGTGCCGCAGGGACATGATCCGATGCAGGCGACGGTCGTTGACCTGTCGGACGGACGCAAACTCTATAACCGGCAGTTGCGCAAGCTGGAGCAGCCGATGGTGCGCGAACTGACCCCGGCGACCCGGCGCGCGATCGAGCGGCACAGCTATTTCGGCGCCTATAAGGGCGTGACGGACGTGCTGACCAAATATCTGTGGCCCGAACTGGCGCTGGTGCTGACGCGGATCGCGGCGCAGCTCAAGATGACGCCCAATATGGTGTCGGTGGTCGGGGTGACGCTGTGCCTGATCGCGACCTTCCTTTTTTCAGAAGGGATGTATTGGACCGGGTTCCTGTGCGGGTTCATCTTCATGGTGCTGGATACGGTGGACGGGAAGCTGGCGCGTTGCACCATCACCTCGTCCAAATGGGGCAATGTGATCGACCATGGCGTCGATCTGGTTCACCCACCCTTCTGGTGGTATTTTTGGGGAACGGGCCTAGCCGCCTGGGGCCTGTCGCTGACGGGACAGGCGTTCATCCTGGTGATGGCGGCGGTGGTCGTCGGCTATGTGCTGCAACGGCTGATCGAAGGGGCGTTCCTCAAGGATTTCAGCATGGATATCCATGTCTGGCGGCGGTTCGACAGCCAGTTCCGGCTGGTGACGGCGCGGCGCAACCCGAATATGGTGATCCTGTTCGTGGCGCTGCTGGTCGGGCGGCCCGATATCGGGCTGGTGGCGCTGGCCTGGTGGACGGTGATTTCGCTGATCGTGCATGCGGTGCGGCTGGCGCAGGCCTATGGCGTGAAGCGGTCGGGGCAGCCGATCGTCAGCTGGATGGATGAGGCAGCGGCATGAACGAGACGATACTGAAGTTCGGCTGGCCCGCCAGCCTGATCGCGGAGTTTGCGCATTGGGTGGTGCTGCTGCGCCCGGCGCAGCCGACGCTGGGGTCGCTGGTGCTGGCGGCCACGAGCGACGCGACCGCGTTCGGGGATTTGCCCGCCGAAGCCCATGCCGAACTCAAGATCGTGACCGGCGCGATCGAAGCGGCGTTGCGGGCGGCGGTGGGCTATCAGAAGATCAACTATCTGATGCTGATGATGGTCGACCCTTACGTCCATTTCCACGTCCTGCCACGCTATGAGGGCGAGCGCAGCGGCGGCGGGATGACGGTGCGCGATGCGGGTTGGCCGGGGCAGCCGGATTTGGGTGCGGCGGTCGCGTCCGATGCGGCGTTCCGCGATTGGGTTGCATCCTATTTCGCGGCTGCGCAGCCTTAAGGCCTTAGCCGCCGAAATCGGGTTTGCGTTTGGCGCGGAAGGCGGACACCCCTTCGGCGAAATCGGGCAGGGTGAAGGCGTCGCGGAACAGCGCCAGCGTGCCTTCGTCATCATCGGCCTGGCCATCGAGGATGCAGCGGATGATCGCCTTGGAGGATCGCACGCTATGCTGGGCATTGGCGGCGATGGTGCGGGCAAGGGCGTCCGCTTCCGCCAGCGGATCGGCGGCGATCTGGTCTATGAGGCCGATGGCGAGCGCGGTATCGGCATCGTGCAGCGCACCGGTGAAGAGGATGCGCTTGGCGCGGGCCGGACCGACAAGATCGACCAGCAATTTGGTGTCGAACAGCGAATAGACGATGCCGAGCTTGGCCGGCGTGATGCCCAGCCGCGCGGTGGGTGCGGCAATGCGCAGGTCGCAGGCAATGGCGAGGCCGCAGCCGCCGCCGACGCAATCGCCGTCGATCGCGGCGATCACCGGCTTGTCGGCATGGGCGAGCGCATATTGGGTTGTCCGGATCGCTGTCTGGTTCGCGACGCGCCAGTCGGGATCGCCGGAGCAAGTCGCAAATTCATCGATATCCGCCCCGGCGCAGAACAGGCCGGGCGTCGCGGAGGCGAGGATCAGCACGCGGATGGCATCGTCGGCCATGGCGTCATTAACGAGGGTGGGCAGACTTTCCCACATTGCCTGCGTCATGGCGTTGCGCCGCTCCGGGCGGTCGATCAGCAGCCGGGCGACCGGGCCGTTGCGCTCCAGCCGCAGGGTCATTGCGGCCAGCCTTGCAGCAGGGGCAGCAATTCATCGAAATGGTGGATGATGGCGTCGGCCTGCAACTCTTCGACCGGGCCGTCGAGGAAGCCGAAGCTGACCGCGACGCTGGCGACACCCGCATTGCCCGCGCCGGCTATGTCGTTGATCGTGTCGCCGATGAAGATGGTACGGCCGCCGCCTGCCCGCTCGATCATGGCGTGGATCGGCGCGGGATCGGGCTTGCCGACGCCGACCGTATCGCCGCCGATGATGCTGGCGAAGCGGTGCGACAGGCCAAGCTGATGCATCAGCGGCAGCGCGAAACGCTCCGCCTTGTTGGTGCAGATGGCGAGCGTAACGCCCGCTGCGGCCAGCGCATCCATCGCGTCGAGCAGGCCGGGATAGGGGACGGAACGGGCGCTGAGGTTCGCCTGATAATAGTCGAGCAGCACCGGAAGCAGTTGCGCCAGCAAGGCATCGTCCTGCGCGTCCGACGCCGCCAGCGCGCGGTCGAGCATGACCCTGGCACCCTGGCCGACGAAGGGGCGAATGTCCGGGACGGGGAAGGGGGCGAGGCCGACCGTTCCGATGGCGTGATTGACCGCCGCGGCGAGATCGCCGCTGGTGTCGATCAAGGTGCCGTCGAGGTCGAAGCCGACGATATCGAAAGGAATATGGGCCATGACCGCGCCATGCCGCGTGGGCGGTGGCAAAGGCAAGCCAAACATGGCAGAGCCGCATGATCCAACGCACTTATCAGGGACAAAGCCATCGTGACTGCCGCCCGCCCTCTCGCCGTCATCATCCTTGCCGCAGGCCAAGGTACGCGCATGAAATCCGCGCTGCACAAGGTTTTGCACCCGGTCGCCGGGCGGCCGATGCTGCTGCACCTGCTGGCCAGCGTTGCCGCGCTGGAGCCGGAGCGGCAGGGGGTGGTGGTCGGCGCAGGCCGGGAGCAGGTCGAGGCGGCGGTGGCGGGCACTGGCGCGGTGATCGCGGTGCAGGACAAGCAGTTGGGCACTGGTCATGCGGTCGCCCAGGCGCATGAGGCGCTGGCCGGATTCGCGGGCGATGTGCTGATCCTGTATGGCGATGTCCCGCTGGTGAGCGCGGCGACGATGCGGGCGATGCTCGACCGGCTGAACCGAGGCGACGATCCGCGCGCGGTGGTGCTGGGCTTCCGCCCCGACAATGCCGCCGCCTATGGCCGGATCATCGCCGACGGGCAGGGCATGATCGGCAAGATGGTCGAATATAAGGATGCGAGCGAGGCCGAGCGCGCGGTGACCTTGTGCAATAGCGGGCTGATGGCGGTGCGATCGACCGACCTGTTCGTGCTGCTCGACCAGATCGGCAATGATAATGTAGCTGGCGAATATTATCTGCCCGATATCATCATGCTGCCGGGCGCACAGAGCGCCGTTATCGAGACGGAAGCCTGGGAAGTGGCGGGGGTCAACAGCCGGGTCGAGCTGGCGGGCGTGGAAGCGATGTGGCAGGCGCGCCGCCGGATCGAGGCGATGCGCGAGGGCGTGACGCTGGTAGCGCCTGAAACGGTGTTCTTTGCGCATGATACGGTGCTGGGCCGCGACGTGGTGGTGGAGCCGAACGTCGTGTTCGGACCAGGCGTGACGGTGGCTGACGAGGTCGTCATCCACGCCTTTTCTCACGTGGAGGGTGCGCGCATTGAGCGCGGCGCTGCGATCGGTCCCTATGCGCGGCTGCGGCCCGGCGCGGAGATCGGGGTCAAGGCCAAGGTCGGCAATTTCGTCGAGATCAAGAAGGCACGGCTGGGCGAGGGGGCGAAGGTCAATCACCTGTCCTATATCGGCGATGCGGGCGTGGGCGCGGGGGCCAATATCGGCGCGGGGACGATCACCTGCAACTATGATGGCTTCTTCAAATATCGCACGGAAATTGGTGCGGGGGCGTTCATCGGATCGAACAGCGCGCTGGTCGCACCGGTCAGGATCGGCGACGGCGCGATCGTGGCGGCGGGCAGCGTGGTGACGCAGCCGGTGGGCGATGATGCGCTGTGCTTGGTGCGGCCCGCGCAGGTGAGCAAGCCGGGTTGGGCAGCGGCTTTTCGTGAGCGGATGGTGGCGAAGAAGGCGGCGAAGTGAGCAGCAGGACGCTATCTGCGTCATCTGCGTCGTGAGGCTTGTTGGCCCGTTTTAGGAAAGTGGAGAATTGCTCAGCGGATGATGATCTCGCTTTGATAATTTCCGCCACGTGTATCACGGCTGCGCGAGATATTGGTGGCTTGGCGCGATTGATACCAGAAGACAGAAAGGATCTGAAAATAGCGATCGCGTCTGCCGTTCATGAAATTCATGCCAGCATTATTGATCCATTATTCAATGAAAATCCGGCGCTGAAGGACGGTATGGCGAGAAGATTGTCGCAATATGATCGCTGTATATGATGGTAGCCGTGAGGTGAGGAAGGATTTGGTGCTCCTGCGAAAGCAGGAGCCTAGTGTGCAGGGCAGGTCTTTCGGCCCTGGGCTCCTGCTTGCGCAGGAGCACGTCGCTCTTTGAGCATGCGCCGTAAAATTCTTTGGACGCTGCTGGCGCTGGTTCTGCTTGCGGGTGGGCTTGCTCTCTGGCTGATCCTCAATGCGCGCGCCATGCCGGTCGTGCGGCGTGCGGAGGTGGTGTTGCCCTTTCCCGCCGATGCGCCGCGTGCCCCCGTCACGGTCGCCCTGCTGACCGACACGCATTTGTCGGGGCCGGACAATAGCCCGGCGCGGATGGCGCGGATCGTGGCGCAGATCAATGCGCTCAAGCCTGACCTCATCCTGCTGGGCGGCGATTATATCGGCGATGCCAAGGGCGGCGCGACCTATGATGCGCGGGCGAGCATCGCGTCCTTTGCGGGACTGCGCGCACCTCTGGGTGTCGTCGCGGTGCTGGGCAATCATGACAGCCGCAGCCAGAAGAACCGGCGCGCTTTGCGTGGCGCGGACTGGCAGGCGGCCTTTGCGCGCATGGGCATCACCTTGTTGCAGGATGGCGCGGTGCGGCGCGGACCGCTGGCGATCGGCGGGTTGCAGGATGTCTATACGCGCAGGATCGACTTGCCCGCGACGCTGGCGGCGATGGCGCGGGTGGGCGGTGCGCCGCTGATCCTGTCGCACGGGCCGGATGTGTTTCCGACTTTGCCCGATGCGCCGTCGCTGACGTTGGTGGGGCATACCCATTGCGGACAGGTGGCGCTGCCCTTTGCGGGCATCGTCTATGTGCCGTCGAAATATGGCACGCGCTATGCCTGCGGCCTGTATCGCGATGGGGCGAGAACGATGATCGTGGCGGGCGGGGTCGGCACCAGCGGATTGCCGATTCGGATGCTGGCACCGCCGGACATCTGGCTGATCACTGTCCGGCCGCAGTGAGACGCCTGTTGACATGATATCATGATATGATATCAATCTATCATCATGCGTTTCCTGGCCGATATTCCCGACGAAGACGTCAAATGGCTTGACCAACTGGCCCGCGAGCAGGGCAAGTCGCGCGCGGCCGTGTTGCGGGAGGCGGTCCGGGATTACCGCGTGGAAGCGGAATCCGTGACCAGCAAGAAATGGCTCGATATCGGCTTTGGCGCGTGGAAAGATAGCGTCGATATAGGCGATGCGGTCGCGTGGCAGCGGCGGGAGCGTGCCTCGTCGACCCGGCCGTGGGACGATGATTATGAAGACACCAAGGCCGAGTTCCCCGACCTGTTCGACGCGGAGGATGATCGCCAGCGTCAGATTTATCTCGATATGGTGGCGGGCAACTATCCCGGCTCTCAAAAGCCGACGTCGCGGTGAGCGGATTTAGTTTCGATACCAACATCATCATCGATGCGCTGGCGGGTTTTCCACCGGCACGCGCGGAGATCGATCGTGCGACCGATTTTGGCGCGCGGGCGTGGATCAGCCGGGCGGTCTGGATCGAAGTGATGTCGAAGGGCGTCGGCGACGGGCTGTGGCGGGCTGAAACTTTGTTGTCCGGGTTCGGGATTGACGAGATCGACGCGGAAGTCGGCCGACGCGCTGCGGCCTTGCGCCGTGAACGCGGTCGGCTCAAAGCGATGGACGCCATCATCCTGGCCACGGCCCAGTTGCGCGGCCGCGTGTTGGTGACCCGCAATATTAAGGATTTTCCGGCAGAGATGCCGGGCATTCGCGTTCCCTATATCCTCTGAAAGGCTCTCCGGCACATGTGCGGCATTATCGGTATCATCGGCAGGGACGACGTGGCGGAGCGGCTGGTCGATGGATTGAAGCGACTGGAATATCGCGGCTATGACAGCGCGGGTGTCGCTACCGTCCATGACGGCGCGATCGAGCGGCGGCGGGCGGAAGGCAAGCTCGCCAATCTGGTGACCGAATTGCGCGACGAACCGCTGCCCGGCACCACGGGCATCGCTCATACCCGCTGGGCAACGCACGGTGCGCCGACGACCAGCAACGCGCATCCCCATGCGACGCGCGAAGTCGCGCTGGTCCACAATGGCATTATCGAGAATTTCAAGCCGCTGCGGGCCGAACTCATGGCGCGCGGGCGCATCTTTGACAGCCAGACCGATACCGAGGTGGTCGCGCATCTGGTGAGCGAACTGGTGGAGCAGGGCGTGTCGCCGCGCGATGCCGTCGCGCAGGTTTTGCCGCGCCTACACGGGGCCTTTGCGCTGGCTATATTGTTCCGCAGCCATCCCGACATGCTGATCGGCGCGCGACTGGGGTCGCCCCTGGTCGTGGGCTATGGCGATGGCGAGACCTATTTGGGGTCGGACGCGCTCGCACTGGCCCCGTTGACGCAGCGGATCGCCTATCTGGAAGAGGGCGACTGGGTCGTCATCACTAGGCAAGGCGCGGAGATTTTCGACAAGGATAATCAGCCGGTCGAACGACCAGTGACGTTGTCCGGCGTGTCGGGGGCGATGATCGACAAGGGCAATCATCGCCACTTCATGCAGAAGGAGATTTTCGAACAACCAGTGGTCGTCGCCCAGACGTTGCGCGCTTATCTCCGCCGGATGGAGAATGAGGTCGCCATGCCCGACATGGATTTCGACCTGGGTCAGGTGAAGCGCATCACCATCGTCGCCTGCGGCACAAGCTATTATGCCGGGCTGGTCGCCAAATATTGGTTCGAGAAATTCGCCCGCGTCGCCGTCGATATCGATGTGGCGAGCGAGTTCCGTTATCGCGACCCGGTGCTGGAGCCGGGCGGGCTGGCGCTGTTCATCAGCCAGTCGGGCGAGACGGCGGACACGCTGGCGGCGCTGCGCCATGCGAGGGCAGAGGGGCAGATCATCGCGGTCGTGGTCAATGTCCCCACCAGTTCGATGGCGCGCGAGGCCGACCTGTTGCTGCCCACCCATGCCGGGCCGGAGATCGGCGTTGCTTCGACCAAGGCATTTACCTGCCAGTTGGCGGTGCTGGCGGCGCTGGCAGCCAATCTGGCGCGGGCCAAGGGCAAGTTCAGCCCTGAGGAGGAGGCCGAGATCGTCTGGCACCTGTCCGAAGCACCCGCTGCGCTGAACGAGGCGCTGAGCCGCGACGGGCAGATCGAGGCGATGGCGCACCTGATCGCGCCGGCGCGCGACGTGCTGTATCTGGGCCGTGGGCCGGATTATCCGATGGCGCTGGAAGGGGCGCTCAAGCTTAAGGAAATCAGCTATATCCATGCCGAAGGCTATGCCGCTGGCGAGATGAAACATGGGCCGATCGCGCTGATCGACGAACTGGTGCCGGTGATCGTCATCGCGCCGAGTGGGCCTTTGTTCGAAAAGACCGTGAGCAATATGCAGGAAGTGCAGGCGCGCGGCGGCAAGGTGGTGCTGATTTCGGACGCGGAAGGCATTGCGCTGGCCGGTGAAGGCTGCATGGCGACGATCGAGATGCCCAAGGTGCATCCGTTGATCGCGCCGCTCGTCTATGCGGTGCCGGTGCAGTTGCTGGCCTATCATGTCGCGGTCGCCAAGGGCACGGATGTCGATCAGCCGCGCAACCTCGCCAAGTCGGTGACGGTGGAGTGAGCGAGGATATGTTCGCGTCGCCGGTCATCCCCGGCCCGGACATATTGACCGTCAGCTTCGACCATTGGGAGGGGCCGCTCGACCTGTTGCTGACGCTGGCGCGCGGGCAGAAGGTCGATTTGCGCGAGATTTCGATCCTGGAACTGACCGAACAATATCTCGCCTTCATCGACGGCGCGCGGCAGTTGAAGCTGGAACTGGCGGCCGATTATCTGGTGATGGCGGCGTGGCTCGCCTATCTGAAATCGTCGCTGCTGCTGCCCCGGCAGGAACAGCCCGATCCCAGTCCCGAAGAAATGGCGCTGCGCCTGCAATTGCGGTTGCAGCGCCTGAACGCGATGCGCGATGCCGCCGCGCGGCTGATGGCGCGGGACCGGATCGGGCGCGACGTGTTCGTGCGGCGCAAGCCCGAAGGGCTGCGGCTGGTGCGCAAGACGCAGTGGCGCGCCAGCCTCTATGACCTCATTCAGACCTATGGCCAGATTCGTGCGCGCACGCGGCCGGTCGTTCACACCATCGCGCGGCGACCCGTGATGACGCTGGACGAAGCGATCCAGCGCGTCGGCGCGCTGGTCGGCACGGCGATCGACTGGACGCGGCTGGAGTCGTTCCTGCCCGAAGATCTGGACGGTCCCAAGGCGAAGTCCGCGCTGGCGAGCAGTTTCGTCGCGGCGTTGGAGCTGGCGCGGCAGGGGCGGGTGGAATTGCAGCAGGACGGGATTTTCCAGCCGCTCTATCTGCGCGCGGCGACACCGGGGGCAGGCGCATGAACGAAGAACCCGACGATTTCCGACGTGCGGTGGAAGCGGCTTTGTTCGTGGCGGAAGCGCCGATGACGCCTGCGGAGCTTAAGCTGCATGTCGGCGAGGGCGACCTGGCCGCGGCACTGGCGCGGTTGGCGGAGGATTATGCCGGGCGCGGCGTCAATCTGGTCGAGCGCGGTGGGCGCTGGCATTTCCAGACCGCGCCGGACCTGGCGCATATCCTGCGCCGCGAAAAGGATGAGCCGCGCAAATTGTCGCGTGCGGCGATGGAGACGCTGGCGATCATCGCTTACCATGAGCCGGTCAGCCGCGCCGAGATCGAGGCGATCCGGGGCGTACAGGTGGCCAAGGGGACGCTCGACGTGCTAATGGAAGCGGGCTGGGTGCGGCCCGCCGGGCGGCGCGAAGTGCCGGGCCGTCCGCTCATCTATGCGACGACCGTAGACTTCCTGTCACATTTCGGGCTTAGCAGCCGCCGTGACCTGCCGGGCGTGGACGATCTGCGCGCGGCCGGGCTGCTCGATCCGGTGGATTTGGCGCTGGAGGGTCTGGGCGGCCAATCCGTTCTGGAAACTGATGACGATGTGGCCTAGATAGGTCTGCTTGCTGGAGTATTGAAAATGGGTTCCTTTTCGCTGATGCACTGGGTCATTGTACTCCTGGTCGTCATGCTGCTGTTCGGTGGCGGTCGGATTTCCGGCCTGATGGGTGACGTCGCCAAGGGTATCAAGAGCTTCAAGAAGGGCATGGCCGACGATGATGACGCCACGCCGACCAAGCCTGCCAGCCGTATCGAGGGGCAGCGCGTGTCCGAACAGGATGCGAGCGTGACCACGGAAGACAAGACCAAGGTCTGATTCGCACAATCTGGTAGACCAGTCCCATGTTCGGCATCGATTCCACCGAGTTTCTGGTGATCGTGATCATTGCGGTGATCGTGATCGGGCCAAAGGACTTGCCACGCGCGCTCTACAAGGTGGGGCAGTTGATCGGCAAGGCGCAGGGCATGGCCCGCCATTTCCGCACTGGGCTCGACGCGATGGTGCGCGAAGTCGAACTGGAAGAACTGGAAAAGAAATGGGCCGACCAGAATAAGCGGATCATGGCCGAGCATCCGCCTGAGACCGCAGCGCCCGCGATGGAAGCGCTGGACGCGCTCGTGGCCGCTGACGAGCATCCACCCTATGTCGCGGAGTCGGCCGTGCCTGCGCCCGTGGAAGTGCCGCCGTTTGTAGCAGAGTCCGCGCCTGTGGCCGCCGCACCGGTCGCGGCATCGGATGGTCCGCCCTATGTCGCCGACGCGTCCGCGACCCCCAAGGGAGATGCGGCGGCATGATCGGCGATATTGACGAGAGCAAGGCGCCCTTGCTCGACCATCTGATCGAGCTGCGCGGTCGGCTGCTCAAATGCGTTTATGCGCTGGCCCTGACCGGGGCGCTATGCTTCTATTTTTCCGAACAGCTCTTCGCGATCCTGGTGCATCCGCTCAAGGAAGCTTTTGGCGATGGTGGCGGCAAGCTCGTTTATACCAAGCTCTACGAAGCCTTTTTCGTGCAGGTGAAGATCGCCTTTTTCGGGGCCTTCTGCCTGTCCTTCCCGATCATCGCCAACCAGCTTTGGGCGTTCGTGGCGCCGGGGCTTTATGCCAAGGAAAAGAAGGCGCTGTTGCCCTTCATCCTGGCCACGCCCTTCCTGTTCGGGATGGGCGCGAGCCTTGCCTATTTCGTGGTGATGCCGACGGCGTTCCACTTTTTTCTGGAGTTTCAGGGCAATAGCAGCGGCTTGCAGGTCGAAGCGCTGCCCAGCGCGGACGCCTATCTGGGGCTGGTGATGCAGTTCATCCTGGCGTTCGGAATCAGCTTCTTGATGCCGGTGCTGCTGATGCTGCTGAACCGTGCGGGCTTTGTCAGCCGGGCGCAGTTGATCGGTCTGCGCCGCTATATGATCGTGGCGGCCTTCATCGTCGCGGCCGTTTTGACGCCGCCCGATGTCGTGTCGCAGCTCATGCTCGCGATCCCGCTTCTGCTGCTGTACGAAATTACCATCATGGCGATCTGGTTCACCGACCGGCGCAAGGCCAAGGGCGAAGAGGCGGAAGAGGCGGCGGCCTGAACCCGCAAAAAAAGAGGCCTGCCCCTTGGGGGCAGACCTCATTGATGCCTGGGAGGCAAATCAGAAAATCGTGCAGGTCAGTTGGCCGTACGTTCGACCGCTTCGCCTGCGCTCTGTACGTCGCGGCCGGCGCCTTCGACGGTGTTGCAGGCGGCGACCATCAGCGAACCGGTGAGCAGCAGGGCTGCGAAAATCTTCTTCGTCATAGACCGTCTCCTTGAGAAACTTCGCGACCGGTTGGTTTGCGCCATGCCGGTGACGCAGATCAGAACCCGCCGCCCGACAAAGCGTTCCGGCGGTGAAAAATATAATGATTTCAAATATTATCTTGCCCGGAAAAAGGTTGAGCCCGGAACGCGTCGGGGGGGGGAAGCATTCCGGGCTCATAATATTGGACAGCAAGAGCGGGGGGCAAAAGATTTGCTGTCCTGAATATAGAACCCACAAGGCCGAAATCTGGTTCCAAACCGGCGTCAAAAATTTGCACTTTTTATCGCGCGTCTTTTCAATGACTTTGATGGTCAATCGGCCGTTAAGATTAAAAAAGCGCGCCAGCCGTCAAGAAAGTCAGATCAGCGGGCGGCCGCTATTGCGATATTCCGGGCGGATCGTCGATTCCGGCAGGCTGTCATCGACCTGGGGCGCAGGCGGCGTCCAGCCGACTGCAGGTGCCGCTTTTGCTGGCGCTGGGGCGCTATAGGCGGGGGCAAGCAGTTCGACGGGGGCCACTGGGCGGGTAGGCCAGACGCGGCGCGCCGGGCCGGACTGGGCTTCCCGGCCCAGATAGACCGCGCGGAAGGCGGCAGGCGTGCCGTTGAAGCCGGGATTGCGATAGAAGATATGCGCGCCGATGACCGCCACGGCATGCAGGCGGGACGACCAGTCTGGGCGGACGGCGAGCGTGTGATAATGGGTGGCGAGGCCGACCGGCGCATAGACGGTGCCGCTCAGCGCCTCCTGCGCGACGCGGCGGGCGCGGTTCCACGAAGCGGCCGCAGGCAGCCGCGCCATCGCGCCGTCGCAGCTGAAGGTGAATTGGCAGCGATAGTCGGTGCGTTCGGACCCTTCATAGACGACGCCGCACACCGTATCGGGCCAGAGCTGGCTGCGCACCCGGTTGAGTACGACTTGCGCGACGGCGCGCTGGCCGTCTTCCGGTTCGTTTCCGGCTTCATAATAGATGGCCGAGGCCAGGCAATTGACCGCGCGATAGCTGTCGAGCGGGGTGAGGCCGCGAAAGATGGTGGCGGGGGCGGCCTTGACCGCATCGAGGCCCAGCACATGCTGGCTCTGTACGGTTTCGACGCCCGGCACGGGATCGAACGCGCCTTGTGCGAAGAAAAAGGCGGAGCCGGGGAAATTCGCTGCCGATTCTTCGGCAGGATCGGCCGATGCGCGGCCCTGGTCGCCATCGAGCATGTCGAGCGGTGCGGCGGTGATGAAGCGCGGCGCGGCCAGCGCCAACAGCGCAAGTCCTAAGACCGCGCTGCGTCCCTTCCATCCGCTGAACCGTTCGAGCCGCTGCATTTCAAGACCTTATAGCCGCAGCCACGGGCTGCCTGCGCTGCCCCATAAGCCAAAAAGCTAAAAATTGCCTGCCGGATTTTGCGCTGTGCCGTGATGGGACGTTAACCAGCGATCAGGTTAACAATCCGCCCTTTCACCCGGCCATCATTCCCTTGCTTGGCAAAGGTGCGTGGCGTCCGCTATGCGTCATGCCATGCTGCTCCAGAACAATAGTCTCGCGCTGATTGGCAACACGCCGATGGTGCGCCTCACCGGCCCTTCCCAGGAAACGGGCTGCGACATCTTCGCCAAGTGCGAATTCGCCAACCCCGGCGCGTCGGTCAAGGACCGCGCCGCGCTGTTCATCGTCAATGATGCCGAGGAACGCGGGCTGTTGAAGCCGGGCGGCACGATCGTCGAGGGGACGGCGGGCAATACCGGCATCGGCCTGGCGCTGGTCGCCAATGCCAAGGGCTATAAGTCGATCATCGTCATGCCCGAAACCCAGAGTCGCGAGAAGATGGATACGCTGCGTGCGCTGGGTGCCGAATTGGTCACGGTGCCGGCCGCGCCTTATTCCAACCCCGGCCATTTCGTCCACACCTCGCGCCGCATGGCGGAAGAGACGGAAGGCGCGATCTGGGCCAACCAGTTCGACAATATCGCCAATCGCAAAGCGCATATCGTCGGCACGGCCGAAGAGATCTGGACCCAGATGGAGGGGCGGATCGACGGCTTCACCTGTGCGGCGGGGACCGGCGGGACGATTGCGGGCGTTGGCCTCGGCCTCAAGGCCAAGGATGAGGGCATCACCATCGCGCTCAGCGATCCGCACGGTGCGGCGCTGTTCAACTATTATGCCCATGGCGAACTGAAGGCCGAAGGATCTTCGGTCGCCGAAGGGATCGGGCAGGGGCGGATCACCGCCAATCTGGAAGGCGCGCCGATCGACACCCAGTTCCGCATCTCGGATGAGGAAGGGCTGGAATGGGTCCGCCGCTTGCTGAGCGAAGAGGGGCTGTGCCTCGGCCTCTCGTCGGGCATCAATGTCGCGGGCGCGGTGGCGCTGGCGCGGCAATTGGGGCCGGGCAAGCGGATCGTCACCATATTGTGCGACACTGGCTTCCGTTACCTCTCGACGCTCTATAATCGCCAGTGGCTCGAAGCGAAGGGGTTGACGGTCTTCCCCTGGCTCGCGCACAATGGTTGATGCGCCGACACGGGTCGCGGCGACAAACAGATGAGCAAGCCCATGGCTGAGACACCCCGCCGCGTGGAAGGGTTGCAGCGCGTCCAGATCGGCCTGACCGGACTGGCGGGCGTCGTGCTGCTGGTGGGCCTTGCCAATATCGTGATCGAAAAGGCGCGGGTGGACGATGCGGCGCTGCCGCCGCCAGCGGTGCCGACGATGGCCAGCAATGCGGCCGTGTCGCCCAGAGACCCGCTTGCGGAGCTGGGGGTACAGCCCGCGCCGGAGCAGGCGCCTTTGGTCCCCGACCTTGAGCCGGACCCCAATTTGCGTAATCCCATGGATCGCGACCCCGCGCAGCCGTCGCGCTGACGCCGATGAACAGGATCAGGGGAAGCCGCCCATGATGGCGGCGCTGAAGCGAGTCCTGATCCTGTGGCTGCCGGGACTAGCGATTTTGCTCGCCGGACTGCAGCGCGCCTTTGTGACTGGTCAGGCCGACCCGTGGGATTGGGCCTGGCCCGCGCTCGCGGTGATGGCGGCGATGGGGCTGCTGCTGGCAAGGCAAGGATGGCCGTTGCTGGCCTGGACCATGGGCGGCGTCGTGTCCGCGCTGCTCTTTTGCGGGGTCGCGGCGGGGCGGTGGCCTGACCCTGTAGCGGCGATCGGGTTGATCCTGGTTGCATCATCAGCGGCGTTTGGTGGTGCGTTGATCCGGCAGGGTGCGCCATTGCGCGCAAAACGCGTGGCCGGTGGCATTGCCTTGCTCGCCTTGGCGGCCTTATTGGCATGGCGCGGCCCGGCGCAACCGACCCAACCCGTCACCGATCGCCCGGCCCTCGCGGTCATCACCGCCCTGCCTTTGTTCTGGGATGCGCAGGGACGGGCCGACGCGCCGATCGTCACCGTGCTGCGCACCCGTTTCACCGTCCAGCCGATCGACGATGCGATGCAATTGGACCGGTCGCCTGCGCGGCTGCTGCTGCTCGCCCAGCCGCGCGCGATGACGCCCCAAGCCTTGGTGGCGGTCGATCGCTGGATGCGGGGCGGGGGCAGGGCGGTAGTGCTGGCCGATCCGCTGCTGCGCTGGCCGTCCGACCTGCCCATGGGCGACCGTCGTCGTGCGCCCGCCACCAGCCTGCTGGAGCCGTTGCTGGACCATTGGGGCTTTGCGTTCGATCGCATCGAAGAGGACGAACGGCGCTGGTTCCTGCCGGACGGCGCCCTTCTCACCCTGTCGGGCGCGCAGATGGCGGGGGGCGGGGACATGGTGCAGCGCAAGCGGATCGGCCGGGGTGAGGTCGTGCTGCTGGGCGATGCGGACCTGATCGATGATCGGCTGTGGCTCGCCGATCCCGCCCGTCCGCTCGATCCTCGCGTCTGGAGCGCCGACACGCCCGCGCGCGTCGTTCAATGGCTGGGCGCAGCGATTCCCGACGACCGGCGCTGGATGCGCGAAGGGGCGGATGTGGTCGCGGCGCTGCGCTGGGCGATTCTGGCTGGGCTGGGCTGGGCCGTGATGGGTGCGGGGCTGTTGCGCAGGGTCAGGCCGGGCAGCGGCACGAGAACAAAGAAGGTATATCCCGAAGGAGAAGCGCCAGAAAGCGGTTGATCCCATTTTTGACCGGGTTTTCCCGGTAAATCCCGAAAATTCCCTTTGCAGCCCAGCCCATGCTTGATAGGTAATCTCGCATTGGGGTTCATCAGGCGTTGATCAGTCCTGTGCATCGGGATTCGCGATCGCGGTTCCGTGGGCAGGAAATCTGTGCCCCATGGAAAAGGGGCCGCTAGTCGCCGTGTCGGACGCAATTCTCTATTCAGGCAACGCAATCAGCGTCGCGGACGGCAAAGGCCGGTTCGTGCTGCCTTTGGAGATGCGCAAGCAGGTCAAGCAGGCCAGCGGCGGCGAGAACCGGCTGTGCCTGTCGATCCACATGGCCAATGGCTGCGCCACTGGTTTTGGCCTGTCGCATAAGCAGTTCCTGTTCGATGAGGTCGCCGAACTGGAACGGCTGGCGCGTGAGGCGAACCGCCCCTTCAACGGCGATCTGGAGCGTGAAAACCGCCTGAGCATGATCGAAGACGTGAATTTCGACGATGGCGGCCGCTTCTTCCTGCACCCCGATATCAAGGAAGAAGTGGGCATCACCGACGCGGTCGTATTTCTGGGCGTAGGCCTTTATTTCCAGCTCTGGAATCCCAAGGCGCTGGTCGCCAGCCCCGATCGTCCGGCAGTCATCCGCAACAAGGCAAAGCGCTGGCTCGATGCGCGCGCGGCAGAGGGCGGCAAGTGACCGAGACCGTTCCGCATATCCCCGTACTGCTGGATGAAGTGCTGGAAGCCCTGGCCATTGCGCCGGGCGAAATCCATGTCGATGGCACCTTCGGCGCGGGCGGCTATTCGCGCGCCATGGCGGGCAAGGGCGCGCGTGTCATTGCCTTCGATCGCGACCCCGATGCGATCCGCGAAGGCCAGGCCGTCGCCGCGGCGAACGACATATTGCTGATCGCGGGCGAGTTTTCGCGGATGCGCGAATTGCTGGCCGAACAGGGCATCGAGTCGGTGTCGGGCCTGACGCTCGATATCGGCGTATCCTCGATGCAGCTCGACCGGGCCGATCGCGGCTTTTCCTTTCAGGCTGACGGTCCGCTCGACATGACGATGAGCCAGGCGGGGATGAACGCTGCCGATTTCCTGAACGAAGCGGCCGAAGAAGAGATTGCCGACGTCATCTATCGCTATGGCGACGAACCCCGGTCGCGCCGGGTCGCGCGCGCGATCGTGATGGCGCGCCCGCTGGAGCGCACGGCGCAGCTTGCCAGCGTCGTGCGCCGTGCGCTGGGCCACAAGCCGCATGACAAGAAAGACCCCGCCACCCGCACCTTCCAGGCGATCCGCATTCATGTGAATCGCGAATTGGAGGAGCTGGAGCGTGGGCTGGAAGCGGCCGAAGCGCTGCTGGAGGAAGGCGGTCGCCTGGCGATCGTCACCTTCCACAGCCTGGAGGACCGCATCGTCAAACAATTCCTGCGCAATCGCAGCGGGGGCGAGGGGGGCGGATCGCGCCATATGCCCGAAAAGCAGGCGAGCGCTGCGCCGACCTTCGCCAAGCCGGCCAAGGCGGTGCGGGCCGGTGAAGCGGAACTGGCGCGCAACCCCCGCGCCCGATCCGCCACATTGCGCAGCGCCGTCCGCACCGCTGCCCCCGTTGCCCAATCCCCTGTTGTCCCGTCCGCCCGGAGTGCCCGTCCATGATCGCCGTCAAGAGGTTGCAGAGCCTGATCTGGGTGATCCTGGTCGCGCTGGGCGCGCTGGGGGCCTATATGGTGTCGCTCAAGGTCGCGACCGAGCGCAACGAACTGATGCGAGTGCGTGCGCAGATTGCGCGGACGCAGGGTGAGATCCGTTATCTGGAAACGGAATTCAGCGCGCGCGCCTCGATGCGGCAGCTGGAAAGCTGGAACCAGCATGATTTCATGTATGGCACGCCGACCGCCGGACAATATCTGGCGGGTGAGCGCGCACTGGCGCAACTGGACGGGGTGCAGCCCAATGGCCCCGACTATGTCGCGCCGCCCGTGATGGTGGCGATGGTCGAAACCCCCGCCGACCTGCCGTCCGCGCCGCAGGCCGCGCCCGCCAGTCCCGCCGCGACCCAGATTCGCAGCGACATCGCCGTCATTCGCGAAGCCCATGCTGCCGACAATGTCGAGAAGCTGGCCAAGGCCACGCCGCCGCGCACGCCCGCAGTACAGGCCAAGGTCGATGCCGATGTGTCGAAGCCCAATCCGGTCGCGCGCAAGGCCGAGCGGATGGCGATGCTCGATGCCAAGCTGCTGGATGACAGCACGCTGGGCGACTTGAGCGCCAAGGCAGCGCGCGAACGCAAGAAAGGGGCGCGCTGATGGCCACGATCATCGTTCAGCCCGGCCATGCCCGTGTCGGGCGGCAGCGCGTCAGCCTGACCGCCGTCGCGCATAACCGGCTGATGCTGTTGCTGATCCTGTTCATGCTCATCACGTTGATCGTGATCGGGCGGCTATTCTGGGTCGGTATCTTCACGCAGAGCGGGCAGGGCGATGATGCGCTGTCGGCCTTTTTGCCCGCGCGCGCCGATATTGTCGATCGTAACGGGGTGCCGCTGGCGCGGACGATGGATGCCTATTCAGTGGCGGTGCGCCCGTCCAAGCTGATCGGCGAACCGGCTGAACTGGCGCGCAAGCTGCACGAAATCTTCCCCGACGAAGCCGAGGCAGTCTTCTACAAGAAGCTGACCGGCAAGGGTTGGGCCTATCTGCGCCGCCGCGCGCTGCCCGAACAGGTGGCGGCAGTGAATGCGCTGGGCGAAATCGGCATCGAATTTCCGCGCGAAAAGGAACGGCTCTATCCGCAGCGGACGTTGGCGGCGCATGTTCTGGGCTTTGCGCCCAACGCCAACGGCGTCGGCGGGATGGGCGTCGAGTCAGCCTTCAACGATCGGCTGACCGACGCGACGCTGCGCGGCCAGCCCTTCGCCATTTCGATCGACAGCCGGGTGCAGGGCGCGCTGGAAAGCGAGCTATATGCGCAGATGGTGTCGCAGCGCGCCCGTGGTGCGGGCGGGATCATATTGGACGTCAACACCGGCGAAGTGATCGCCATGGCATCCATCCCGGTGTTCGATCCCAACAAGCTGCAAAATTATGCGGGCAAGAGCTGCAGCCAGTCGCCGCTCTGCAACCAGATCGTGCAGGCCCGCTACGAACTGGGATCAACCTTCAAGCCGCTGTCGATCGCCGCCGCCATGGACAAGGGCGTCGTGACGTCGATGAGCAAGCGCTACGACGCGACCGCGCCGATCGCCATCGCCGGGTTCCGCATCAAGGACGACCACGCCATGGGGCGGTGGATCAACGTGCCGGAAACATTGGTCCATAGTTCCAACATCGCGACCGCGCGCATCGCCGACGAACTGGGCGCGGCCCCGTTGCAGGACTTGTTCCGCGCCCTGCATTTCGACCAGCGCGCGCCGATCGAACTGAAGGAGCGCGCCGGGACGCTGTGGCCCGCCAATTGGGGACGGATCACGACGATGACCGTGTCCTATGGCCATGGCATCGCGGTGACGCCGCTGCATCTGGCCAGCGCCTATGCCGCGCTCGTCAATGGCGGGATGTGGCGGCCCGCGACGTTGCGCAAGCTGGATGCGGACGATGTGCCGCAGGGTCGCCGCGTTTTCACCGCCGCAACGAGCGCGCGGATGCGCCAGCTGTTGCGGATGATCGTGTCGGAGGGTACAGGACGCAGCGCCGACGCCAAGGGTTTCCGGGTGGGTGGCAAGACGGGCTCCGCCGAGAAGCCCGAAGAAGGTCGCTATAACAAGAGTTCGCTGGTGACGACGTTCGCCTCTGCCTTTCCGATGGATAATCCCCGCTATGTCGTTCTGGCGATGATGGACGAGCCCAAGGGCAATGCGGAGACGTTCGGGCTGCGCACCGCCGCCTGGACCGCATCGCCCGTGGTCAAGCGCGTGGTAGAACGGGTCGGGCCGATGCTGGGCGTGATGCCCGACGAGCGCCGCGACGTGGATATTTCGGACCTGATGCCGCTGCTGTGGAAGGCCAAGGGAGAGAGCGAATGACACGGCTGGGTTCCCTGATCGACGGTCTGGACGCCCATGTCGGGGCGGACGCCGACCTTGACCGCAATGTCACGGGTTTCGCGATCGACAATCGCAAGGTCGCGCCGGGCACGATCTTTGGGGCGTTTCAGGGGCTGCGCGTCAATGGCGAGGATTATATTGCCGATGCGGTGAAGGCGGGCGCGATCGCCGTGGTCGCCCGGCCGGAAGCGGTGGTGGAGGGCGCGATCCATATTGCGCACGCCAATCCCCGTCGCCTGTTTGCGCAACTGGCCGCCCGCTATTTCGCGCCTTTTCCCGATGTAACCGTGGCCGTGACCGGCACAAACGGCAAGACGTCGACGGTGGAACTGGCGCGGCAATTGTGGCGGATGATGGGGCATCATGCCGCCTCCATCGGCACGCTGGGCGTCACCACATCAGTCGATCAGGTTTCCACGGGTCTCACGACGCCGGACATCGTCACCTTCCTCGCCAACATGTCGGGCCTGCGCCGTGAGGGCGTCAGCCATGCCGCGTTCGAGGCGTCGAGCCATGGGCTGGACCAATATCGGACCGAAGGATTGCCGGTCGTCGCGGGGGCGTTCACCAATCTGTCGCGCGACCATCTCGACTATCATGGCGACATGGACCGCTATTTCGACGCCAAGATGCGGCTGTTCGATGAAGTGGTCGCAGCCGATGGCGCGGCGGTGGTGTGGGCTGATGATGCCTGGTCGGACAAGGTGATTGCGCGGGTCGCAGCGCGAGAGTTGAAGCTGCTGTCGGTCGGCGAGAAGGGGGAGGCGCTGCGCCTCGTCTCGCGCACGCCGACGCAATTGGGGCAATTGCTGGAGATCGAGGTCAACGGGCAGCGCTATAAGGTTAACCTGCCACTGATCGGCGCCTATCAAGCCGCCAATGCTTTGACAGCGGCGGGACTGGTCATCGCGACCGGCGGGGACGTGGCCAAAGTGCTGGAATTGCTGGGCCGGGTGCAACCCGTGCGCGGGCGTCTGGAACGCGCCGTCATCAGCAAGACGGGCGCACCGGTCTATGTCGATTATGCCCATACGCCCGATGGCCTGAAAGCCGCGATCGAGGCGCTGCGCCCGCATACCAAGGGGCGGCTGATCGCGCTGTTCGGCGCGGGCGGGGATCGCGATGCGGGCAAGCGGCCATTGATGGGGCAGGTTGCGGCGGAATTGGCCGATCATGTGATCGTGACGGATGATAATCCGCGTTCCGAAGAGCCTTCCGCGATCCGTGCCGCCGTGATGGCGGGCGCGCGAGGAGCCGAGGAAATTGGTGGGCGACGTGCCGCCATTGCCGCCGCGATCGCGCTGGCGGGCAAGGACGACATCGTGCTGCTGGCGGGCAAGGGGCATGAGCAGGGCCAGATCATCGGCGACCGGGTGCTGCCCTTTGACGATGTGACCGTGGCGCGGGAGTGCGCGGAGTGAGCCTGCCATCCGTCCTCCGTTCGGTTCGAGCTTGTCGAGAACTATGCGCTGCCTTCTCGACGGACGCTTCTCGACTTCGCTCGAAGCTGCTTGAAGCGAACGGGGAGGACGGCGCGTGACTGGGCCATTGTGGACCTCCGCAGACATCGCTCAGGCAACGGGCGGCGCCGCGTCGGCGCCGTTTGCCGTTTCGGGCGTGGCGTTCGATAGCCGCGAAGTGACGGATGGCGACCTGTTCGTCGCGATGAAGGGCGAAGCGACCGACGGGCATAAGTTCCTCGACAAGGCCTTTGCCCAGGGCGCGGCCGGGGCGATCGTCAGCGAGCCGGTGGACCATCCCCATATATTGGTGCCCGACAGCGCCGCCGCACTCGAAGCGCTGGGCCGCGCATCGCGCAAGCGCATGAGTGGCAAGGTGATCGGCGTCACTGGGTCGGTCGGCAAGACCGGGACCAAGGAGGCGCTGTTCCAGGCGCTGGATCGCGCGCATCCAGGGCAAGTCCACCGCTCGGTCAAAAGCTACAACAACCATGTCGGCGTACCGCTCAGCCTGTCGCGCATGCCGAGCGGGGCGGCGTTCGGCGTGTTCGAAATGGGCATGAACCATGCGGGCGAACTGGCCGCGCTGACTCGGCAGGTGCGGCCCCATGTCGCGATCGTCACCGCAATCGCGCCCGCCCATATCGAATTTTTCGGCACCGAAGCGGCGATCGCCGAGGCCAAGGCGGAGATTTTCGAGGGGCTGGAGCCGGGCGGCACCGCGATCATTCCCTATGACAGCCCGCATGTGGCGTTGCTCTATAACAAGGCGGAGCGCCATGCCGCGCGCATCCTGACCTTCGGCACCAGTCCGCAGGCCGATGTCCATGCGCGCGAAACGGTGCCCGCACCGGGCGGCGGCACGCTGGTCACGGCGAAGCTGCCCGATGCCGAACTCTGCTTCACTGTCGCCGCGCCGGGCGATCATTGGGTGTCCAATGCGCTGGCGGTGCTGGCGGCGGTCGATGCGGTCGGCGGCGATCTGGCCGCGGCGGGTCTGGCGCTGGCGGAGATGCCGGGCCTGCCGGGCCGGGGCGAGCGGCGGACCGTCTCGGTTGGCGGCGGCACGGCGTTGCTGATCGACGAAAGCTATAATGCCAATCCGCTGTCGATGGCGGCGACGTTGCGGCAACTCGGCCGGGAGACAGCCGACCGTCGCCTGGCGGTGCTGGGCGGGATGCGGGAACTGGGCAGTCGCAGCGCGGAACTCCACGCCGACATCGCGCCCGTGTTGCGCGACAATGGGATCGACTACGTCATCCTGGTCGGCACGGAAATGCAGCCGCTTGCCGATACGCTGGACGGCGTGCTGCCCTTCGCGCATGTCGCCGATACGGCGAGCGCCATCCCTATCATCCAAACTGAACTGCGCGCGGGCGACGCGCTGCTGGTTAAGGGATCGAACGGTATCGGCCTGTCCCGGCTGGTCGCGGCCCTTGCCGACGGAGAACAAGACTGATGCTGTACTGGCTTGCCCAGACGATGGATTTCGAGGGTATTTTCAACCTCATCCGCTATTTGTCCTTTCGCGCGGGCGCGGCGATCTTCACCGCGCTCATCATCGGTCTGGTGATCGGCCCCAAATTCATTGGCTGGCTGCGCGTCCGCCAGGGCAAGGGGCAACCCATTCGCGATGATGGCCCGCAGACGCATCTGGCCAAGCGGGGCACGCCGACTATGGGCGGGCTGATGATCCTGACCTCCATGATCATATCCGTGCTGCTGTGGATGGACCTGTCCTCCACCTATGTTTGGGCCTGCCTGTTCGTGACGCTGGGCTTTGGTGCGATCGGTTTCCTCGACGATTATGACAAGGTGACCAAGGCCAGCCACAAGGGGCTGTCGGGCAAGATGCGGCTGGCGTTCGAATTCCTGATCGCGGGCGTCGCGGCGTGGATGATCGTCAACAGCCATGGCAATACCGCGCTTTACGTGCCCTTCTATAATGGTCCGGCGATCGAGCTTGGGCCATTTTACTTCTGCTTTGCTGCCTTCGTCATCGTGGCGTTCGGCAATGCGGTGAACCTGACCGACGGCCTCGATGGCCTCGCCACCATGCCGGTCATCATCGCCTGCTTGGCCTTCATGCTGATCGTCTATCTGGTCGGGCGCGCCGACTTTGCCGAATATCTGGGCATTCCGCATGTGCCGGGCGCGGGCAACCTGACGATTTTGTGCGGTGCGATCATCGGCGCGGGGCTGGCATTCCTGTGGTTCAACGCGCCGCCCGCTGCCGTGTTCATGGGCGATACGGGCAGCCTGGCGCTGGGCGGGACGATCGGCGTGATTGCGGTGACGGCGCATCATGAGATCGTGCTGGGCATCATCGGCGGCCTGTTCGTGGTCGAAGCGATGAGCGTCATCATCCAGGTCTTCTTCTACAAACGCACCGGCAAGCGCGTGTTCAAGATGGCGCCGATCCATCATCATTTCGAGCAACTGGGCTGGGCCGAGCCGACCGTGGTGATCCGCTTCTGGATCATCGCCTTCGTGCTGGCGCTTGCCGGTCTTGCGACGTTGAAGCTGCGATGATCGTTTCGGAGGTCTTTGCGGGCAAGACCTATGCGGTGCTGGGGCTGGCGCGGTCCGGGCTTGCCACGGTCGAAACGCTGCTGGCCAGTGGCGCGCGGGTTGTGGCGTGGGACAGTCAGGAAACGGCGCGCGAGGCTGCTATAGCCCTTGGCCGTTCGTCTCGAGCGAAGTCGAGAGACGATCGCGCGGAGCAGGGTTTCTCGACTTCATCCCAACGGGATGAAGTTTATCCTGAGCGCCTGCCTTGGCAGGCAGTCGAAGGGCTCGAAACGAACGGAATTTTGGAAATCGGCGATCCGATGGAGATCGACCTGACCGGTTTCGACGGCATCGTCGTGTCGCCGGGCGTGCCGCTCAATCGGCATCCCATCACGATGCGCGCCAAGATTGCGGGCGTGCCGATCATCGGCGACATCGAACTGTTCGCGCTGGCCCGCCCGACCCTGCCACCGCACAAGGTTGTCGGCATCACCGGCACCAATGGCAAGTCGACCACGACCGCGCTGATCCATCATATCATCGAGCAGGCGGGTTATCCGACGACCATGGGCGGCAATATCGGCCTGCCCGTGCTGGGCCAGCCGCCGCTGGAGCCGAACCTGCAAGGGGTGGGCGTCTATGTGCTGGAACTGTCGAGCTATCAGATCGACTTGACCTATAGTCTGGACTGCGATGTCGCGGTGCTGCTCAACATCACGCCGGATCATCTCGACCGCTATAATGGGTTTGAGGGTTATGTGGCGTCCAAGGCGCGGCTGTTCGCGATGCAGACGGCGGGGCATGTCGCGGTGATCGCGACCGAAGATGAGTCGAGCAGAGTGATTGCCGAGAAATTGTGCTCCTGCGAAAGCAGGAGCCTAGAGCGTAACGAGGTGCCATCCGACCCTGGGCTCCTGCTTTCGCAGGAGCACGGCGTTGTGACGGTCGCATCGTCCACCATCGATCCCGATACCCAATTGGGCTGGCCCGCTTTGCAAGGGCCGCACAACGCGCAGAATGCTGCTGTGGCGATCGCCGTTGCCAAGGCGCTCGACATTGACGACGCGACGCTGGCCAACGCCCTCGTCAGCTACGCTTCACTCCCCCACCGGATGCAGGCGGTAGCGACCCGTAACGGCGTTCTTTACGTCAACGACAGCAAGGCGACCAATGCCGCCTCTACCGCGCCGGCGCTCGCCGCCTGGCCCGCAAAGGACGGCAAGCCCCGTATCCACTGGATATTGGGCGGGGTCGCCAAGTCCGACAATCTGGACGAATGCGTCCCCCATTTCGCCAATGTCGCCCATGCCTATACGATCGGCGAAGCGGGGCATATGTTCGCTGACCTGCTGCGCCCCTCTATGGCGGTGGACGATAGCGAGATGCTAAGCGCCGCCGTCCGCCGCGCCGCGCGCATCGCGCAGCCCGGCGACGTGATATTGCTCTCGCCCGCCTGTGCCAGTTTCGACCAGTTTCGCGATTTCGAGGCGCGCGGCGATGCGTTCGTCGCCGCCGTCGCGGCGCTCGACTAGACGGCATCGGGGGGCAGGGCATGAACAGGGAAGGGACGACGCGCATGTCTAGAGCTGGCGACCTGGTGAAAGGGTTTCGCACCCGCACCGTGCCGCGCGAACGTACCGCGCTCGCCATCTGGTTCTGGGAGATCGACCGCGTCCTCCTGTCGCTGATCGTTGCGCTGATGGCGATCGGGCTGGTGGCGGTGGCCGCTGCCTCGCCCGTCGCCGCGATCGATCGATCGACCGCGCAGATCGCGGTCAATCCGCTGATCTATTTCTATCGCCAGCTCTTCTTTGTGCTGCTTGGCCTGCCGATCATGCTGGTCATCTCCATGCTGCCCCGGCCGCAGGCGCGGCGGCTGGCGACCTTCATGGCGGTCTTCTTCTTCGTGATGCTGCTGGTGGTGCCGCTGCTGGGCAGTACGGTGAACGGGGCGAAGCGGTGGATCGACTTGCCGGGCTTCCGTTTCCAGCCGTCGGAGTTTCTCAAGCCCGCTTATGTCGTGACGCTGGCCTGGCTGTTGTCGCTGCGCGGCAAGGACCAGACTTTGCCCGTCATTCCGCTGACCGGCGTGACCACGGCGCTGATCGCGCTCGTCCTGATGCGCCAGCCCGATTTCGGCCAGACGGTGATCTTCTGCGCCTGCTGGGGCGTGTTGCTGCTGTTGTCGGGCGTGTCGATGCGGGCGATCGGCGCGCTGATCGGCGCAGGCCTCGCGGGGTTGGTCGCGGTCTATATGTTCTATGAAAATGGCCGTCAGCGTTTCAACGACTTCCTGGGCATCGGCGTGGACGAGAGTGCGGGGCCGGACCAGACCGACCTTGCCTTCCGCACCATCACCCATGGCGGCTTTACCGGCGTCGGGCCTGGCGGGGGGCAGCATAAGTTTCGCCTGCCCGAAGCGCATACCGATTATATCTTTTCGGTGATCGGCGAGGAGTTCGGGCTGCTCGCCTGTATCGCCATCGCCTGCGTCTATCTCGCCATCATCGTGCGGGTGCTGCTGCGCCTGCTGGACGAGGAGGATGTGTTTACTATTTTGGCCGCCGCAGGCCTCACCACCCAGTTCGGATTGCAGGCAATCATCAATATGGGCGTCAATGCGCAGATATTTCCGTCCAAGGGGATGACGCTGCCCTTTATCAGCTATGGCGGCTCCTCTATGCTTGCTCTTTGCATCGGCGTCGGCCTGTTGCTCGCCTTCACGCGACGCAACCCCTTCATGGGTCGGCATACGGTCGTCAAATGGAGTGGTCGATGAGCATTTCCCGTCACTTCGTCCTGGCCGCTGGCGGGACGGGGGGTCATATGATTCCCGCCCATGCGGTAGCCGAAGAGCTGATGGCGCGTGGCCATCATGTCGCTTTGGTCACCGATGAGCGCGGCGCGAAGATCCCCGGCATCTTCGACCGGGCGCAAGTGCATATCATGCCAGCGGGGCGCATGACGAAGAACCCGGCAAGTTGGCCCGGCGCGTTGAAGGCGATCCTCGCCGGGCGCGCCATGTCGCGTCGGCTGAACGAGACGTTTCGGCCCACCGCGGTCGTCGGCTTCGGCGGCTATCCCGCCATGCCAGCCTTGCTGGGTGCCCTGGCCGATGGCATCCCGACCGCGATCCATGAACAAAATGCCGTGCTGGGCCGGGTCAACCGCCTGCTCGCCGGGCGGGTCGATGCGATCGCGACGGCCTATCCGGGGGTCGAGCGGCTCAAGCCCAGATATGATGCGAAGGTCCATCTGATCGGCAATCCGGTGCGCGAGGAGGTGAAAGCCCTGCGCGACGAGGATCTCCCGGCGCTGACCGAGGAAAGCGTGTTCCGGGTGCTGGTGATCGGCGGCAGCCAGGGGGCGTCCATCCTGTCGAGCGTCGTGCCCGAAGGCCTGTCGATGCTGCCGGTCGCGCTGCGCCGCCGGTTGCAGGTGACGCAGCAATGCCGCGCCGAGGATATTGAGCGGGTGCGCAAGACCTATGCGGAGATGGAAATCCCCGCCGACCTCGCCACCTATTTCAATGATGTGCCCGAAAAACTGGGCTGGGCGCATCTGGTGATCGCGCGGGCGGGGGCTTCGACGCTGGCGGAATTGACATGCGCCGGGCGGCCCGCGATCCTGATCCCCTTGCCGAGTGCCATGGACGATCACCAGACCGCCAATGCGCGCGAGATGACCGAGGCGGGTGGCGCGCGCACGATCACCCAGGCACGCTTTACCGCCGTCGAACTGGCCAAGCAGATGCAGAAGATGGCGATGGAGCCGGGCGCGCTGCAGAACGCTGCCAAGCGCGCATGGGGCTGCGGCCGTCCCAATGCGGCGCGCGACATGGCGGACCTGCTGGAAAGCATCGGCCATGCGCCGATCGTCAATGATCCGGTGCGGGTCGGGCCGATGCCGACGACGCTCAATCTGGCGGGGGTTCCGGCGTGATGGCTTCCCTCTTCCGTCATGCCAGCGAACGCTGGCATCCCACTTCTTCTTTCTCCGTCGCTCTTGAAGAAAAGAGAGATCCCAGCCTTCGCTGGGATGACGGTATTGTTTCGGAGATTATCGCATGAAGGGTGTCGGCACGGACATCGGCACGATCCATTTCATCGGCATTGGCGGCATCGGCATGTCGGGCATTGCCGAGGTGATGCACAATCTGGGCTATGATGTGCAGGGCAGCGACGTCGCCGAAGGCTATGTGGTCGAAGGACTGCGCGCCAAGGGCATCCGCGTGATGATCGGCCATAAGGCGGAAAATCTGGGCGACGCCGCCGTGGTGGTGACGTCCACCGCGATCAAGCGCGGCAACCCGGAGGTCGAGCTGGCGCTGGAAACGCGCGTGCCGGTCATCCGGCGGGCGGAAATGCTGGCCGAGCTGATGCGGCTCAAATCCACCGTTGCCGTCGCGGGCACGCATGGCAAGACCACGACGACGTCGATGGTTGCCGCCTTGCTCGACGCGGGCGGGGTGGACCCGACGGTCATCAATGGCGGCATCATCAACAGCTATGGCTCCAACGCGCGGCTGGGCAACAGCGACTGGATGGTGGTGGAGGCCGACGAGAGCGATGGCAGCTTCCTGCGGCTGGACGGCACGATCGCGGTCGTTACCAATATCGACCCCGAACATCTCGACCATTATGGCAGCTTCGACCGGGTGAAGGACGCTTTTGTCGAGTTTGTCGGTAACGTGCCTTTCTATGGCGCGGCTCTGCTGTGCCTCGATCATCCCGAAGTGCAGGCGATCTTGCCGCGGGTGCAGGACCGGCGGATCGTCACCTATGGTTTTTCGGCGCAGGCCGATATTCGCGGCGACAATGTGGTCAGCTTCCCCGGCGGCAACCGCTTCGACATCCAGGTGCGCGAGCGCGATGGATCGACGCGGAAGATCGAAGGCATCGAAATGCCGATGCCGGGTCGGCATAACGTGCTGAACGCCATGGCGGCGATCGGCGTGGCGCTGCACATGGGCATCGACGATGCGACGATCCAGACGGGCTTCGCCAAGTTCGGCGGGGTCAAGCGGCGCTTCACCAAGGTCGGCGAGATTGCGGTCGGGGGCGGCAGCGCCATCGTGATCGACGATTATGGCCATCATCCGGTCGAGATCAAGGCCGTACTGGCGGCAGCGCGCGAAGGCGCACAGGGGCGCGTCATCGCCGTAGTGCAGCCGCATCGCTTCACGCGGTTGCGCGGTTTGATGGATGATTTCCAGCAAGCGTTCAACGATGCGGACATGGTTTACGCAACGCCCGTCTATACCGCTGGCGAACAGCCGATCGAGGGTGTGGACAGCGCGGCGCTGGTCGCGGGGTTGAAGCGCCGGGGGCATCGCCATGCCTCGACCGTGGCGGATATGGACGAACTGGTCGATGCGATCGCCGCCGATATCCAGCCGGACGACATGATCGTCTGCCTGGGCGCAGGCGACATCACCAAATGGGCGGCAGGCCTTGCGGCGGCGGTGTCCGCCAAGGTCAAGGAAGCGGTCTGATGTTCGAACTGTTCGCCGTTGGCCTGGAAATGCAGAAGCGGATGATCGACGTGCAGATGCAGGGCGTCGAAGCCGCGCGCGACATGATCGATGCCGCACAGCAAAACGTACAGGCCGGCATGGCCGCGACGCAGGTGCAAGAGGCTGGCATTAAGTCCATGAAAAAATGGATGAATATGTGGGGGCTGCGCGGTTGAGCCTGACCCTTCCTGCTGTCCGTGGCACGATCAAGCCCGATGCGCCGCTGGCTCCCCTCGTCTGGTTCAAGGCGGGCGGCGCGGCGCAATGGCTGTTCGAGCCGAAGGATGCGCAGGACTTGTCCGATTTGCTGTCCGCGCTCGATCCAGCGGTGCCGGTGATGGCGATCGGCCTTGGCTCCAACCTGATCATACGCGATGGCGGGGTGCCGGGCGTGGTCGTGCGGCTGGGCAAGCCATTCGCGACCGTCGAGGCGCTGGATGCCACCACCCTGGTCTGCGGCGGCGGTACGTCGGGCATTCTCGTGTCCTCGACGGCGCGGGACAAGGGCATAGCGGGGCTGGAATTTCTGCGCTCCATCCCCGGCACGGTCGGCGGGTTCGTGCGAATGAACGGCGGCGCATATGGGCGCGAGACATGCGACATTTTGGTGTCGTGCGACGTGGTGCTGCGGTCGGGCGAGCGGGTGACGCTTTCCAGGGATGAGCTGGGCTATAGCTATCGCCATTCGACGCTGCCGGAAGGGGCCGTCGTGGTCAGCGCGACCTTTCGCGGTGAACCGGGCGAACCGGCCGCGATCCAGGCGGAGATGGACCGGATCGCTGCCGCGCGCGAAGCCAGCCAGCCGTTGCGCAGCAAGACCGGCGGATCGACCTTCAAGAACCCGGACGGGCACAAGGCCTGGGCGCTGGTGGATGAGGCGGGCTGTCGCGGGCTGCAACTGGGCGGCGCACAGGTGAGCGAGAAGCACACCAATTTTCTGCTCAACCTTGGCGACGCCACCAGCGCGGACATTGAAGCGCTGGGCGAAGAAGTGCGGCGGCGGGTGAAGGACAAGAGCGGCGTGGAACTGGAATGGGAAATTCAGCGGGTGGGGGTGAGCAAATGAAAGGCTCTCTCAATCCGTTCGCCCTGAGCCTGTCGAAGGGTTCTGCTGAGCGCAGCGAAGCACTTCGCTGCGCTCAGTGGAAGGCTTCGACTTCGCTCAGCCCGAACGGTATCTTTATGGAGTTTTGTTGATGACCCGTGGTCCGTGGCATGTCGCCGTCCTGATGGGTGGCTGGTCGGCGGAGCGGCCTGTTTCCCTCATGAGCGGGGAGGGCGTTGCCAAGGCGCTGGAATCGCGCGGGCATCGGGTCACGCGGATCGACATGGATCGTGATGTCGCGGCGCGTCTCGCCGAGGCCAAGGCCGATGTGGTATTCAACGCGCTGCACGGCGTTCCGGGCGAGGATGGCACGGTGCAGGGGATGATGGACCTGATGGGCCTGACCTACACCCATTCGGGGCTGGCGACGTCGGTCATCGCGATCGACAAGCAACTGACCAAGCAGGCGCTGGTGCCGCATGGCATCCCCATGCCCGGCGGCAAGATCGTGGCGAGCGAGAGCCTGTTTGCGGGCGATCCGTTGCCGCGTCCCTATGTGTTGAAGCCGGTCAATGAAGGCAGTTCGGTCGGCGTGGCGATCATCACGGCGGAGGGCAATTATGGCGATCCCATCGGTCGCGACAGTGTCGGTCCATGGCAGGATTTCCCCGAATTGCTGGCCGAACCCTATATTCGCGGGCGCGAATTGACGACCGCCGTGCTGGGCAATGAAGCGCTGCTGGTCACGGAATTGCGCCCCAAGAGCGGCTTTTACGATTTCGATGCCAAATATACCGATGGTATGACCGAGCATATCTGCCCGGCGGATATTCCGCCCGACATCACTGAAGCCTGTAAGGCGATCGCGCTGCGCGCGCATCAATTGCTGGGCTGCCAGGGGGCGTCGCGCGCCGATTTTCGCTGGGACGACGAACAGGGGATCGAGGGGCTTTATCTGCTGGAGGTCAATACCCAGCCGGGCATGACGCCCTTGAGCCTCGTGCCTGAACAGGCGGCGAAGCTGGGCATTGACTATGCCACGTTGGTAGAGACTATTGTCGAGCAAGCGCTGTCGCGCGCCGGGGGGACGGAACATGGCTGAGACACGCATCCGACGGGGCGGCTCCACGCGATTGAGCAGCGCGCGCGATACCGCGGCCAAGGGTCGGCGCGGCCGCACGCTCAAGCGGCAATCGACGCTGGACCGGGTGATCGAGGCGCTGCCGGTCAGCGAAGCGACGCTGCAACGCATGGCAAGCTGGGCGATCGTCGGCATTTTCGGCGCGGGCGTGGTCGGCGTCGCAATGTTCTTCGGCGTGCCCGCCATGGCGCACAAGCAGGCGGCGCTGCTGGCCGCGCGCGCCGGGTTCGAGGTCGACAAGGTCGAGGTGCGCGGCGTCGAGCGGATGGACGAGCTGCCGGTCTATAATATCGCGCTGGGCCAGGTGGATCGGTCGATGTTGTCGCTCGACCTGCCCAAGGTGCGCAGTGAGATGCTGAAACTCGGCTGGATCAAGGATGCGCGCATTTCCCGCCGCCTGCCCGATACGCTGGTGGTGGACATCGTCGAGCGCGATCCGGTCGCGGTGTGGCAGCATGGCGGGCGGCTGCACCTGATCGACGTGACGGGCGTGGTGTTGCAGCCTGTGTCGGCCAATGCGATGCCCGACCTGCCGCTGGTGGTGGGGCCGGACGCCAATCGGCAGACGGCGGGGCTGAATGCGCTGATGGACAATGCGCCGGCGTTGAAGCCGATGCTGGCAGGCGCAACCTGGGTCGGCAATCGCCGCTGGGATCTACGCTTTCAGTCGGGCGAAACCCTGTCGCTGCCCGAAGGCGACAAGGGGAGCGCGGCGGCTTTGGTGAATTTCGCGCGCATGGATGGCGTCAACCGCCTGCTGGGGCGCGGGATCGTCAAGTTCGACATGCGTGACCCCGATCGTTTCGTCCTGCGCCTGCCCCAAGGCAAGGTCGAGGACAAGCCGATGGCCACCGACGGCAAGACCGCGAGCGCTGCGCCCGCGGAGGAAGAGGGCTAAACCGCATGGCGCAGCCCAAGGTCGAAAAGCTGATCACCGCGATCGATATCGGGTCGTGGAAGGTCTCCGCCTTGATCGCGGGGCGGACCGACACGGGCGAGCTGGCGATATTGGGCACCGGCCAGCGCGAAAGCCGGGGCGTGCGGCGCGGCTTCATCGCCGATATGGAGCGCACCGAGCTCGCCGTGCGCGAAACGATCGAGCAGGCCGAGCGGGTTGCGGGCACCAATATCGAAGATGTCTGGGTCAGTTTTTCGGGCGGTAGCCTGGTCAGCGATGTCGTCACGGTCGAGCGCGACATGGCGGGCTATCGCATCGAGCAGGCGGATATCGACGATCTGCTGACCACGGGGCAGCAGGGCATCGACCCCGATGGCCGGGTGGTGCTGCATGCGCAGCCGACTTGCTTCACCATCAATGGCCGGGTGCCGGTGAAGAAGCCCTTGGGCATGCATGCGGACCTGCTGGGCGTCGACATCCATGTCGTGCTGGCCGATGGCGCGCCGCTTGCCAATCTCGACCTGTGCGTGCGGGGCGCCTATCTGAACGTCAATTCGATCGTTGCCGCTCCGATCGCCACTGGCCTCGCCTGCCTGTCCGAAGAAGAGCGCGACCTGGGCGTGGCGCTGGTGGAGATTGGGGCGGGGGTGACCAATGTCTCGCTTTATGCAGGCGGCATGTTGGTCGGGCTGCATAGCATCCCGATCGGCGCGGCGGACATTACCGACGATATCGCGTCGGCTTTTGGCATTCGGCGCAGCCAGGCGGAGCGGATCAAATGCTTCTATGGTTCGGCGATGCAGAATCCGCGCGATTTCCGCGAGATGATCGAGATTGCCGCGCCCCATGGCGAAAGTGCGGCGGCGGGGCAGGCGGCCGGGCCGAATGCGGAAGGCGGCAAGATCACCCGCGCGGCGCTGGTCGGCGTCATTTGCGAGCGGTTGAACCAGATCATGGCCGAAGTGAATACGGCGCTGGCGGGCATGGGGTTCAACACACCGACCGGGCGGCAGGTCGTGCTGACCGGTGGCGGCGCGGAAATGAAGGGCATTGCCGATTATGCGCAGGGCGCGCTGGGCCGCGCCGTGCGGATCGGGCGGCCACGGGGCTTGTCCGCCATGCCCGAAGCGCATAGTGGCCCCGCCTTTGCAACTTTGGCGGGTCTGGCGCTTTACGGTGCTTCCAACCCGGTTGATCTCCGAACGATGGCGCCGTCGCCGCAGACGGTGCATCGTCTGGGGACTCCGCTCTGGTGGCAGCGGATGATGCGCGCGATGAAGACAAACTATTGACCGAATTTACAATGAAACGAAAATAGCTGGTGAAATCCCCTATTTTCTGGTGTTAACAATTAATGACGGTTTCGCTTCCTGACGAGGAAGCTGAGGGAGCAGAATATATGAGCATTGAGATCAGCCCACCGCATGTGGACGAACTGAAGCCGCGGATCGCGGTGATCGGCGTCGGCGGCGCGGGCGGCAATGCCATCGCGAACATGATCGCCGCCAATGTCGAGGGGGTCGATTTCATCGTCGCCAATACCGACGCGCAGGCATTGAACAGCTCGCCGGCCGAACGGCGTATCCAGCTTGGCCCGCAGATCACCGAGGGTCTGGGCGCCGGATCGCGCCCCGAAATCGGCAAGGCGGCGGCGGAAGAAACCATCGCCATGGTCGAAGCGGCGCTGGAAGGCGCGCATATGTGCTTCATCACGGCAGGCATGGGCGGCGGCACCGGCACCGGCGCGGCCCCGGTCATTGCCAAGGCGGCGCGCGAGCGCGGCATCCTGACCGTTGGCGTCGTGACCAAGCCCTTCACCTTCGAGGGCAACCGCCGCATGAAGTCGGCGGAAAGCGGCATTGACGAGCTGCAGAAGCATGTCGACACGCTGATCGTCATCCCGAACCAGAATCTGTTCCTGATCGCCAACCCGAACACGACCTTCAAGGAAGCGTTCCAGATGGCGGACGAAGTGTTGCAGCAGGGCGTGCGCAGCATCACCGACCTGATGATCATGCCTGGCCTCATCAACCTCGACTTTGCCGACGTGCGGTCGGTGATGGGCGAAATGGGCAAGGCGATGATGGGCACCGGCGAAGCGGAAGGCGACGGCCGCGCTTTGCAGGCCGCCGAAAAGGCGATCGCCAACCCGCTGCTCGACGGCGTGTCGATGCGCGGCGCGAAGGGCGTGATCGTCTCCATCGTCGGCGGCGAAGATATGCGCCTGATGGAAGTGGACGAAGCCGCCAACCATATCCGCGAACTGGTGGACCCGGACGCGAACATCATCTGGGGCAGTGCGTTCAACGACAATCTCAATGGCAAGATCCGCGTGTCGGTGGTCGCCACCGGCATCGACAATGAGATCGGCAACCATGCCGCGCCGTTGACGCAGCCGTTCAGCTTCGCCAGCCGTCCCGCCGTGTCGGTGCCGCAGCAGGGTGGTGCGCCCAAGGCTGCGACGCCCGCGCCGCAGGCTGCGCCAGCCGCAGCCCCCGCGCCGGAACCCGAAACGCTGGAACTGGACGTGCCCGCGCCGCCCGCGCCTGCGCCCGTCGAAGCGGCCCCCGCGCCCTTTGCTGCGCCCAAGCCTGCGGCGGTGTTTTCCGACGAAGGGCCGGATCAGGACGAACTGGTGCTCGGTGCGGACAATGCTGCACCCGCCGCAGCCCCTGCCGCACCGCGCGTTGCGAGTGGCGGCACGTTGTTCGAGCGGATGGCGGGTTTGACCCGTGGCGCGGACAAGGTGCCGGGTGGCGATGACGCCGCCGGTGTCGACATTCCCCGCTTCCTGAACCGCCAGAACAACCAGTAAGATCATCGCGCGCGGCCCGTGCCGCGCCGGCTCTGCAGCGCGCCGTCTGTCCTATGGGGCAGCACGGCGCGCTTTTTTGTTTGGGCGATTTCCTATTCGCGCCTTGATCCGCTAGAGCCCGGATGTGACACAATATCTTTCATGGATTCTTGGCGGCCTGCTGATGGCTGGAACCGCCCAGGCGCAAACCGACCAGGCCCAACTGGTCCGTCCCCTTGGCGCCGCCGACCTCAACAGCAATCTGGCGCGCCTGTCGGCCAATCCGCGCGACGTGGATGCGTTGATCGGGGCGGGGGAGGCAGCGCTGGCGCTGGACGATCCGCGCGCGGCGGCGGGTTTCTTTGCGCGTGCCGATACGATCACCAGCGGCAATGGCCGGATCAAGGTGGGGTTGGCGCGGGTCAATCTGAAGCTGCAAAATCCGGCGGAAGCGGTGCGGCTGTTCGATCAGGCGGGGCGGTTGGGCTTTGCCGACGCGACGATTTTGGCGGATCGCGGGCTGGCGCGGGACATGACCGGCGATCAGGCCGGGGCGCAGCGCGACTATCAGGCCGCGTTGCAGCGGACGCCCAATGACGCCGAACTGATCCGCCGCTATGCCGCATCGCTGGGCATATCGGGGCAGGTAGCGGCGGCGGAGCGGGCGCTGGAGCCGTTGCTCTACAAGAGTGATCGGGCGGCATGGCGCTATCGCGCGTTCATCCTGGCGATGAACAACCAGCAGGCCGAAGCGCGCAAGGTCGCCGACCAGACGATGCCCGCGCAACTCGCGGCGGCGATCGTCCCCTATATGCAGAAAATGCCTTATCTGACCGCGCCGCAAAAGGCGGCGGCGGTGCATTTCGGGCAGTTCCCGGCGCAGACCGGCACGCGCATCGCGGCGATCACGCCGACCCCGCCAGCGCCCGGCACGCCGCAGGTCGTGGTGCCAGCGGCACCGGTGGCGGTCGCCGCCGCGCCGACCAGTCGACCGCAAAGCGCGCGGGAGCGTCGGGCCGAACAGCAACGCCAGCGGCGCGAGGCTGCGCGCTTGGCCCGTTCTGAAACACCCGCCCGCGTGGCGATGGCACGGGCGCAGACGCAACGTCAGGCGATGCCGACGGTTCAGCCCACGCCCACGCCCACGCCCACGCCCACGCCCACGCCCACGCCGATGGTGCAACCTACGCCCGCGCCGCCCCCGACGCCGATGGTGCAGCCGACCCCAAGCCCTGCGCCAGCGCAGACGGCACCGGCGGCGGTTGCGCCATCCGTCCAGGCAAGCGCGCCGACCCCGGATCAAACGCCGCCGCCGGTGCGGCAGGCGAGTGCGCCCGCTGCAGCGGTGCAGGGGCCGCCCGCACCCGGCTTCGAATCGGTAGCCACCGTTGCGCCGTCGCCCGCGCCGCAGACCCCGCCCCAGCCGGCCATGGTCCAATCCGTGCCTGCCGCGCCGCCACAGCCTGACCCGGAGGCGACGCGGACGCTGGCCGATATCATCCGCGCGATCGACGTGCCCGAAGCTGAGCGACAGGCGCGCGTCGCTGCCGTCGATCTGGAGGAGATCGCCGCGCTGCAGGCGGCGCGCCGCGCCGAGCGGCAGGCGGCTGCCGACAAGGTGAAGAAGGCGGCGCTGACCAAGGCCAAGGCGGAAGCCGACGCCAAGGCGAAGAAGGAAGCCGAAGAAAAGAAGAAACTGGCCGACAATCCGTCACGCAACTGGCTGCAGATCGGCATCGGCGCGAGCAAATCCGGCCTGGCCTTCACGCTCAATGCGCTGCGCAAGAAATATGACAGCCTGTCCGCGCAGGATGGCTGGAGCGCGAGCTGGGGCCAGACCAATCGCCTGTTAGTCGGGCCTTTCCCCAACTTCGCGCGCGCCAAGGCATTGGAGGACAAGATCAAGGCTGCCGGTGGCGATGCCTTTGCGTGGAAAAGCACGGCGGGAGAGGTGGTCGAAAGGGTCGGCGGCCAGTAAGAGGACGTCCCATGACGATCCTTGCTTCCTATGCCTGCCATCCCACCGCGAGCCGGGGTCGGCTCCATCCCGAGCCGGGCGGGGAGGTGCGCGGGCCGCGTGACATGTTCCAGCGCGACCGCGACCGCATAATCCATTCGATCGCCTTTCGCCGGTTGCGCCACAAGACGCAGGTGTTCGTGTCGCCCGATGGCGACCATTTCCGTGTCCGCCTGACCCACAGTCTGGAGGTCGCGCAGATTGGCCGCACCACCGCGCGGACGCTGGGGCTGAACGAGGATCTGACCGAGGCGCTGTGCCTGGCGCATGATATCGGCCATCCGCCCTTCGGCCATGCGGGCGAGGATGCGCTGGAAGTGGCGATGGAGGATCATGGCGGGTTCGACCATAATGCCCATACGCTGCGCACGCTGATGCTGCTGGAAAGCCCCTATCCGCGCTTCAAGGGGCTGAACCTGAGTTGGGAAATGCTGGAGGGGCTGGCCAAGCATAATGGGCCGATCCAGCATCCCGGCTGGGCGATGCGCGAACTGGATGCGCTGTTTCCGCTCGACCTGACGAGCCATGCCTCGCTGGAGGCACAACTGGCGGCGATTTCGGACGATATTGCCTATGACAATCACGACATTGATGATGGATTGCGCGCCGGGCTGCTGACGCTGGAGCAATTGCTGGAAGTGCCATTTGTCGCGACCTGCTGGGACCGGGTGCGGACTCGCTATCCCGACGTGCCGCAGGATGGTTTGCTGCGCGAATTGGTGCGCGAGCAGATCGGCGTGATGGCCAATGACCTGCTGGCGGCGACGCGGGCGAATATCGCGGAATCGCGGGTCGAAACGGTCGAGGATGTGCGGGCGCTGGGCCGCACGCTGGTCGGCTTTTCGCCGGAGCTGGCGGCGCAGGAGCGCGACCTCAAGCGCTTCATGTATGCCACCCTCTATCATCATCCAGAGCAAATGGCGGCGGCGGACCGGGCGCGGGTGGTCGTGACCGACCTGTTCCGCGCCTATCAGGAGCAGCCCGGCCTGATGCCGCCTGAATGGCGCGACGAATGCGTGTTGGCCGAACCGGCGCGTAGCCGCCACATCACCGACTTCATCGCCGGGATGACGGACCGTTATGCCGAGAAGCGCCACGCGGAGATTTTCGGGTAGGTTAGGGCGAAGGCTCATCCTTCTTCCGTTCGCCCTGAGCTTGTCGAAGGGCATTTCTTGAAGAAAGGAAGGGGGCTTCGACAGGCTCAGCCCGAACGGGGTGGGGTTGGGGAGATAGGCTTAGCTTCCGACATGTTGCCCGCCGCAGCCATCCCGCCCCCAGGGGAGGATTATAGGCGATTGACGTGCCCTGTCCTTTGTCGCAATGCCTTGGATGTCTCCGGTGTCGAGGATTCGGCGCTGGGCATGATGCGGGAGAGCATGGGTGGCCTTTGAGGTCGTCCCCGTCGCCGAAGGAGCAACCGCCCCGGAATCTCTCAGGCCAATGGACCGCATCGCGCGCAAGGCACTCTGGAAAGCGGACGAGTTATCTCGTCCCACCGAAGGGGTAAGCCATGTGGCCGCAAGGCTGCTGGTCAAAGCTCTCAGGTTCCCGTGACAGAGGGGGTGACGAACAGAAGCGGTCCGGTGCGGGCCGGGCTGAACGTCGCTGCAACCCTCTCACGGAAAGGCCGTCCGATGACCGCCACCTATGACTCAAATGACGATGTAGCTACGCTCGAAGAGGCCTTGCCGCTCGAAGCGCTGCCGCTCGACGCCTGGCACCGTGCGCAGGGCGCGCGCATGGTCGGCTTTGCGGGCTATCATATGCCGATCCATTATGATGGCATCATGGCCGAACATAGCTGGACCCGCGAACATGCCGGGCTGTTCGATGTCAGCCATATGGGGCAGATCGGCTTTTCGGGTGAGGGCGTGGACGAAGCGCTGGAAGCGCTGTTGCCGAGCGACATCAAGGGGTTGAAGCCCGGTCGCCAGCGTTATTCGATGCTGCTGGACCAGGATGGCGGCATTCTCGACGACCTGATGGTCGCGCGCCCGGCCGATGGGGCATTCGATGGCGCGGCGATCTATATGGTCGTCAATGGCGCGACCAAATATGACGACATGGCCTGGATGATCGAGCATCTGCCCGACGAGGTCGTCATGAACCATATGGACGAGCAGGCGCTGCTGGCGTTGCAGGGACCGGAGGCGGGCGAGGCGATGGCCGCGCTGGTGCCGGGGACGGCGGACCTGACCTTCATGCAGTGCGGCGCGTTTGACTGGAACGGCGTGACGCTGTGGATCAGCCGGTCGGGCTACACCGGCGAGGATGGGTTTGAGATCAGCCTGCCTGCGGACGCCGCCGAGGGTTTGGCCGATGCGTTGTGTGCGCTTCGCCAAGTCAAGCCGATCGGCCTTGGCGCGCGCGATTCGCTACGGCTGGAGGCGGGCTTGCCGCTTTATGGGCACGACCTGACGCCCGCCGTCAGCACGATCGGCGCGGATCTGGGTTTTGCGATCGGCAAGCGTCGGCGCGCGGAGGGCGGCTTTATCGGCCATGGTCGGGTGATGAAGGAACTGGCCGATGGCCCCGGCACGAAGCGCGTCGGCCTGAAAATCCAGGGGCGTCTGCCCGCGCGGGAGGGCGCGCAAATCTTTGTCGGCGACAATCTGGTCGGGGAAGTGACGTCGGGCGGCTTTGCGCCGAGCCTTGGTACGCCGATCGCCATGGGCTGGGTCAGCCTGCCGCATAGCGCGCTCGACACCGCGCTGGAGATAGATGTGCGTGGCAAGCGCATTGCCGCGACCGTCACGCCCATGCCGTTCGTGCCGCATCGCTATCGCCGTGCGGCCGCTTAATTTTTGTTCCGACTTTTTGTGATCATGATTTTCAAGCAAATCATTCCGGGAGTATCATCATGAGCCGTTATTTTACCGAAGAACATGAGTGGATCGACGTCGAGGGTGAGATCGCCACGGTCGGCATCACCGACTTTGCCCAGGAGCAATTGGGCGACATCGTGTTCGTCGAACTGCCGGTCGAAGGCGCGACCTTCGACAAGGGCGATGATGCTGCGGTCGTGGAATCGGTCAAGGCCGCGTCCGACGTCTATGCGCCGATTTCGGGCGAAGTGGTCGAAGCCAATGGCGCGCTGGAAGACGAGCCTGCGCTGGTGAACAGCGATGCCGAAGAGGATGGTTGGTTCTTCAAGCTGCGCATCACCGACATGAGCGAGCTGGAAGGGCTGATGACCGAAGCGGCGTATAAGACGTTCGTCGCTGCGCTTTAACGCACGAGAATAAGCCCCTCCCTTTCAAGGGAGGGGGAAGGGGTGGGTCGCGACCGCAGGGCGCGTCCGCCCTTTCGCCACGGAGCAGCGCTCGCTCCGCTCGCGACCCACCCCTGGCCCCTCCCTTGAAAGGGAGGGGGGAGTTTTGCAAATGCGCTACCTACCCCTTACCGACACTGACCGGCAGGCGATGCTTGCCACGATCGGCGTGGCGTCGATCGATGATCTGTTTGTCGATGTGCCTGCCGAGGCCCGGCTTTCGGGCCAGATCGAAGGCCTGCCTGATCATGCCAGCGAATTGGCGGTCGAGCGGCATATGAGCAAGCTAGCGCGGCAGAATTTGTCGGCGGGGGAAGCGCCCTTCTTCCTGGGCGCGGGCGCGTACAAGCATCATGTGCCTGCCAGCGTCGATCATCTGATCCAGCGCGGCGAGTTCCTGACCGCCTATACCCCTTATCAGCCGGAAATCGCGCAGGGGACGTTGCAGGTCTTGTTCGAATTCCAGACGCAGGTCGCGCGCCTGCTCGGCTGCGACGTCGCCAATGCGTCCATGTATGATGGCTCGACCGCCTGCTGGGAAGCGATCGGCATGGCGCGGCGCATCACCAAGCGGGGCAAGGCGATCCTGTCGTCGGGCCTGCACCCCCATTATGTGTCGGTCGCGCGGACGATGGCGAAGTTCACCGGCGACGTGCTGGCGCATGAAGCACCCACGCTGACGGCGCAGACGGACATTGACGCGCTGATCGCGGCGATCGACAAGGACACGAGCTGCGTCGTGGTGCAATATCCCGACATTTTGGGGCGGATCGCCGACCTGACTCCGCTGGCCGATGCGGCGCATGCGGCGGGTGCCTTGCTGGTGGCGGTGGTGACGGAGCCGGTGGCGCTCGGCGCACTGGTGCCGCCGGGCGAGATGGGCGCGGACATCGTCGTGGGCGAGGGCCAGTCGATCGGCGTCGGCCTGCAATTTGGCGGGCCGTATCTCGGCCTGTTCGCATGCAAGCAGAAATATGTGCGGCAGATGCCGGGGCGCCTGTGCGGCGAGACGGTGGATGCGGCGGGCAAGCGCGGCTTCGTGCTGACGCTGTCGACCCGCGAGCAGCATATCCGCCGCGAGAAGGCGACGTCGAACATCTGCACCAATTCAGGGCTCTGCGCGCTGGCGTTCAGCATCCACATGACATTGCTGGGCGAACGCGGCTTGCGAGATATGGCGAGCCTTAATCACGGGCTGGCCGTGCAGGCCGCCGAACGGCTGGCGCAGGTGCCGGGCGTGACCTTGCTCAACGACAGCTTTTTCAATGAGTTCACCCTGGTTCTGACCAGGGACGCGCGCGATGTCGTGCGCAGTCTGGCCGACAAGGGCGTGCTGGGGGGCGTGTCGCTGGGGCGGCTGTTCCCCAATGCGCCTGCGATCGGCAAGGGGCTGGTCGTCGCAGTGACCGAAACGGTGACGGCAGGGGATATTGAGGCGCTGGCCACGGCGCTTGAGGAGGAACTGGCATGACCATGCTCAAGGAAGGCCGTCCCACCACGCCCGTCGCGGTTGCGGACGCGCATATGGCTCCGGCGACGGTGACGGGTAATCGCGCGCTGATGCTGGAAGAGGCGTTGATCTTCGAAATCGGATCGACCGAGACGACGGGCGTCGATTTTGCGCCCGCGCCCAAGGTTACGAGCCGTCTTGGCGGGCTGGAGCGCAAGGCGATCGGCCTGCCGGGCCTGTCGGAACAGGAAACGGTGCGTCATTATACGCGGCTGTCGCGGCAGAATTATGCGATCGACCTCGGCCTGTTTCCGCTCGGTTCCTGCACGATGAAGCATAATCCGCGTTTGAATGAAAAGGTCGCGCGGATGCCCGGTTTTGCGGACCTGCATCCGCTGGCCCCGCAATCGACCGTGCAGGGCGCGTTGGCGGTGATCCATGAACTTGCCGCATGGCTGGTGACGCTGACGGGGATGCATAGCGTCGCGATGAGCCCCAAGGCGGGCGCGCATGGCGAATTGTGCGGCCTGTTGGCGATCCGTGCGGCATTGGAAGCGCGGGGCGATGCCCGCTCGGTCGTGCTGGTGCCTGAAAGCGCGCATGGCACCAATCCGGCCACGGCGGCCTTCTGCGGCTATCAGGTCGAGGATATTCCCGCGACGCCCGAAGGCCGCGTCGATCTGGCGGCGCTGACGGCAAGGCTTGGCCCCGATGTGGCGGCGGTGATGATAACCAACCCCAATACATGCGGCCTGTTCGAGCGCGACCTTAAGACGATTTCCGATGCCGTCCATGCGGTGGGGGCGTTCGTCTATTGCGATGGCGCCAACTTCAACGCCATCGTCGGGCGGGTGCGGCCGGGCGATCTGGGCGTCGATGCGATGCATATCAACCTGCACAAGACTTTCTCGACGCCCCATGGTGGCGGTGGTCCCGGCTCCGGCCCGGTCGTCTTGTCGGAAGCGTTGGCCCCCTATGCGCCGCTGCCGTTCGTCGAAAAGCAGGGCGACCAGTTCGTCCTGATCGAGGAGGAATCCGCGCAGGACCATCATGGCGGCACCTTTGGCCGGATGGTCGCCTTCCACGGGCAGATGGGCATGTTCACCCGCGCGCTCGCCTATATCATGAGCCATGGCGCGGACGGGTTGCGGCAGGTGGCGGAGGATGCGGTCCTCAACGCCAATTATATCCTGCGCAGCCTGGACGATGTGCTGGACGCGCCGTTCGGCACCAGCGGGCCGTGCATGCATGAGGCGCTGTTCAGCGATAAGGGGCTGGCCGAGGGCTTCACCACGCTCGATATCGCCAAGGGGCTGATCGACGAGGGCTTCCACCCGATGACCATGTATTTCCCGCTGGTCGTCCATGGCGCGATGCTGATCGAGCCGACCGAGACCGAGAGCAAGGCGGCGCTCGACCAGTTCATCATGGCGCTGCGGTCGTTGGCGGAACGGGCCAAGGCCGGAGACGAGGCGTTGAAGGGCGCGCCCTATCATGCGCCACGTCGTCGCCTGGACGAGACGCTGGCGGCGCGCAAGCCGGTGCTGACTTGGGAAGCGCCGGTGATGGCGCAGGCGGCGGAATGACGGTCTGGATTCCGGGCGAAGCGGACGGCGAAGCGTACAAACGTTACGCCCCCGCGACGCTGCGGAACCGGGACGCGATATTGGCGGTGCTGCGGGAGGCATTGCCATCGTCTGGGCTGGTGCTGGAAGTGGCGAGCGGCAGCGGCGAACATGCGGTGCATTTCGCCACTGCGCTGCCCGCGCTCGACTGGCAGCCGAGCGATCCTGATCTCGTAGCGCTGGCGTCGATCGAGGCGTGGCGCGGGGAGGCGGGCCTGCCCAATCTGCGTGTGCCGATGCTGCTGGATGCGGCGGCGGACTGGCCGATCGACCGGGCAGACGCGATCTTGTGCATCAATATGGTGCATATCAGCCCATGGGCGGCGACGGTGGGGTTGTTCACGCATGGCGCTAGGCTGCTTCAGACGGGCGCGCCGCTGATCCTCTACGGTCCCTATTTTCAGGCCGATGTCGCGCCAGCGGCCAGCAATGTGGAGTTCGATGCCAGCTTGCGGGCTCGCGATCCGCGATGGGGGATAAGGGCGTTGGAGGATGTCGGGGCGCTGGCGACGGCGCAGGGTTTCGCGCTCGATCGCGTTCAAGCGATGCCCGCGAACAATCTGACGCTGATCTTCCGCCGCATCTGACCTGCCGCTAGTCACAGCTTGTCAGCGCGTTGCCCTGCGATAGCTTCTCGCCCGATAATGAGGGCAGGGGGAGGCACGGATAATGCAGAGCATGATGGCGCGGCCAGCCCATGTTCCGGCGGATCGGATCGTTGATTTCGACATTTTCGCGCCGCCCGGTGTCGAACAGGATTATTTCGCGGCGTGGCAATTGCTGGTGCGGGAGGATGGTCCCGGTGTCGTATGGACCAGCGCCAATGGCGGCCACTGGATCGCGACGCGCGGCGAGATCGTCCGGGCGCTGTGGGCGGACAATGTCCGGCTGTCGAGCGAAGTGCTGGCGGTGACGCCGGGGCTTGGTGAGGTGATGCGTTTCATTCCACTGCAACAAGATCCGCCGGAGCATCAGCCTTTTCGCATGGCGGTGATGAAGGGCTTTGCGTCGCGCTTCGTCGTCGCGATGGAGCCGCAGGTGACGCAGGTCGCGCGCGAATTGATCGACGGACTGATCGACCGGGGGTCGTGCGATTTCGTGGCGGATTTCGCCGAGATATTGCCGCTGCACATCTTCCTGACGCTGATCGATGTGCCCTTGTCCGACCGGCCGCGATTGCGGGCGCTGGGGTCGCAACTGACGCGGCCGGATGGGTCGATGAACGTCGAGCAATTGCGCGATGCGGCCGACGACTATCTGGCCCCCTATATCGCCGCGCGCATGGCCAATCCGGGCACCGACTTGTTCAGCCGCATCCTGTCCGAACCGGTCGAGGGCCGGGCATGGAGCGAGGATGAGGCGCGGCGCATGTGCCGCAACCTGCTGTTTGGTGGGCTGGATACGGTGGTGGCGATGGTCGGCATGGTTGCGCTGCATCTGGCACGGCATCCGCAGGACCAGGCCTTGCTGCGCGATCGGCCGGACCTGATCCCCGATGCCGCCGACGAACTGATGCGCCGCTATCCCACCGTTTCGGTCAGCCGCAACCTTGTCACCGATGTCGAGGTGGATGGCGTGACGCTGAAGGCGGGGGATATCATCTATCTGCCGAGCGTCCTCCACAATCTGGACCCGGCGAGTTTCGACGCGCCCGAAACGGTACGGTTCGACCGCAAGCTCAATGCGACGCGGCATACGACGATGGGCGTGGGCGCGCATCGCTGCGTGGGGGCGGGGCTGGCGCGGATGGAGGTGATCGTGTTTCTGCGCGAATGGCTGGGCCGGATGCCGACCGTTCGGCTCGATCCTGATCGCCCGGTGACGATGAAGGGCGGCAATGTCGGTGCCTGCACCGCGCTGCCCTTGCGCTGGGACTGATTGCCCCTCTTCATTTCGCGCGCGATCCGCTCTAAGGGCGGGCCGATGCCCAGTTCTCTTGTCGATCTTGTCCGCGCCGAATTGCTCCAGCCTGCCGATCCGCGCGCGGCCGCGATGGCGGGCGCGATCGCTGCGCGTTATCCGCAGGCGTCGCGGGCGGTGCTGTTCTATGGCTCCTGCCTGCGCGAAGCCAATCTCGACGGGCTGATGCTCGATTTCTACCTGATCGTGTCGGACTATCCGGCGGCCTATGGCAAAAGCTGGCTCGCGCGCGCCAATGCGCTGATCCCGCCCAATGTCTTTCCGTTCGAGCATCAGGGATTGATCGCCAAATATGCCGTCCTGTCGGAAGCGGACTTTGCGCGGTTGAACAGCGTGGCGGCGGACAATGTCTCGGTCTGGGCGCGCTTTGCCCAGCCTGCGCGGCTGTTGTGGGCGGCCGACGATCTGGCGCGGCAGCGGGCGATCGTCGCGGTGGCGCAGGCCGCGCCGACCCTGTTGTCGCTGGCTCGGCCGATGGCCGATGGGAACGACGACGTGCTAGACTTGTGGCGCTGCGGCTTCACCCTGACCTATGGGGCCGAATTGCGCGCGGAGCGGAAGGGGCGATCGCTTTCGATCGTCGATGCCGATCCCGATCGTTACCGGCGGCTGGGCGAGGCGGCGCTGGCGCAGGGCTTGCCGCCGTCGCCCGCCGATGCGCCGGGGCGCTGGCGCGCGTTGCAGCAGCGCGGCAAATGGTTGTCGGTGGTGCGCCTGGCCAAGGCGAGCTTCACCTATGCGGGCGGGATCGATTATCTCGCCTGGAAGATCAATCGCCATGCCGGGACGGCGATCACCATCAAGCCGTGGCAGCGACGTTTTCCGCTGCTGGGCGCGGTCACTCTGCTGCCTGCGCTGTTCCGTTCCGGGGCGATCCGCTGAGCGCTTGGCCCAGCGCCTGGCCCAGCGCCATCAGCGTATAGGGTTTGCGCAGCACGGCATGGCCCGCGAAATCGGCGCTTTCGGTCATGTCGCCGGCATAGCCGGTCACGAACAGCACGGGGATATGGGCATAGACGGCGGGCAGCGCCTTGACCATTTCCGGCCCGGTGAGGTCGGGCATCAGCACGTCGCTGATGATGAGGCCGATGTCGCTATTATGGGATAGCAGCCGGGCAGCCTTCGACGGATGATCGCAGGCGATCGGCAGATGGCCAAGTTCGCCGAGCGCCGCCATCGTCTGGTTGAGGACGCGCGGGTCGTCCTCCACCACCAAGATGCGGGTCGGCGGATGTTCGACGGCGCTTTGGGCGGCCTGCGCCTGCTGGCCGAGCGTATCGGCGGCGTCGCCGGTGCGGCGGGGCATGTAGAGATGGACGCTGGTGCCTTCGCCCGGTTGCGACTCGATGCGGATTTCGCCCTCGCACTGGCGCACGAAACCGAAAATCTGGCTGAGGCCAAGGCCGGTGCCCTTGCCCACCGGCTTGGTGGTGAAGAAGGGTTCGAACACGCGCGTCAGCACGTCAGCGCTCATGCCGCAGCCATCGTCCGTGACGGTCAGCGTGACATAATCGCCCGCCTGGCACTCGCCGATCTCGTCCGCCGCCAGCGTCGCGCGGCCGGTGGACAAGGTCAGCTGGCCGCGCCCGTCCATAGCGTCGCGGGCATTGACGCACAGGTTGAGGATCGCATTTTCCATCTGATGCTGATCGACGAAGATGCGCCACCCTTGCGCATTTTGCGTGAAGCTGACGCGGATCTGATCGCCGATGGTGCGGTCGATGAGGTCGGCCATCCCCGATAGCAACGCATCGGGATCGACGGCGCTGGGCAGCAGCGGTTCGGCGCGAGCGAAGGCGAGCAGGCGACGGGTGAGCGCGGAGGCGCGGCTCGCGCCCTCCATCGCATTGTCGAGATGGCGACCGGCTTCCTCCGGCTGTACCCGCATCTTGCGCTTGGCGAGTTCCAGCCCGCCGACGACGACCGCCAGCATATTGTTGAAGTCATGGGCGATGCCGCCGGTCAGTTGGCCCACCGCATCCATTTTCTGCATTTGCCGCAGATGCTCTTCGGCCGCCTCGCGCTCGGTCGATTCCTGCTTCAACCGCTCATAGGCTTCGGTCAGTTCGGCGGTACGCGCGCGGACGGCGGTGTCGAGCCGGTCGGCGCGCTCGCTTTCCGCTTCGGCGAGCCGCCGCGCATTGCGCCGGTCGGTCAGCGCACTGTTGGCGAACCAGGCGGCGAAGAGGACGCAGACGAGCAGGGCAAGTCCAAGCAGGCCGGACGTGCGACCCATCGTCTGGGTGCGGTCGCCCGCCAGCGTCACCGCCAGGCTGCGTTCGCGCAGGCGGGCATTTTCGGCCTTGATGACGATGTCGAGCAGGGCGGTGATGCGCTTCAAGTCGCGCGAACTGCCGGCCTGATGAAAGCGGCCGAGCGCGCCGATCTTCTGCCCATAGGTCGTGCGCAGGGCGATTTCGTTCAGCGTCTTGGTGCGGTCGTCAAAGGCCCGTTGCAGCGCCTGCACATTGCCGCGCTGCCAGCCGCTATGGCGCGTGGCATAGTTCAGCGCCTTGAGCTGGCTGGCCGCACCGCGCCACTGGTCCTGAAACAGGCGGCCGGTGTCGGTGTCGAGGCTGATGACATAGCGGGCCAGCGTCACTTCGGCGCGGGCGGTGCGCGCTTCGAATGCGCGGGCGAGGGCGATGATGTCGAAGCTGCGCCGCTGCTCCACCAACGCTTGCTGATGATCGCGGGTGGCGTTGCTGGCGCTGTAGATGAGCGCGCCGAGCGAACCGATCAGCAGCAGGACGAGCAGCAGCGGCAGGGCGCGGCGGGCCATGCCGCGCGCGCCGCTACGCTCTGTATCGGTGAAGTCGCCCTGTGCCATAGATTTTCACACTAGCCCAACCGCTCCGCCAGCGAAACAACCTAGCGCAATGGTCAGGCGATGGCCCCCGTCGCCTTGCCGGCGACTTCGAACATTGTGATGATCTGTTCGACCTGTTCGTCGCTATGCTCGGCGCAGAGCGAACAGCGCAGCAGGAAGGTGCCGGTCGGGGTCGCCGGAGGGCGCGCCATATTGACGTAGAGGCCGAGTTCCAGCAGCGATTGCCAGATGGCCACGGCCTGTGCCTGATCGGTCAGGATGACCGCGATGATCGCCGATTGCGGGGTCTTGGTGCCCAGCGTGAAGCCGAGATCGGTCAAGCCCTGGTGCAGCCGCTTGCTGTTCTTCCACAGATGCGCGCGCTTGTCGCTCGCATGCATCAGCTTGCGGATGCTGGTCGCGGCGGTGGCGACGACGCTGGGTGGCAGCGAGGCGGTGAAGACATAGGGGCGGCAGACGAGGCGCATGATCTCGAACTTGGGATGGTTGGAGACGCAGAAGCCGCCGACCGTGCCGACCGATTTGGAGAAGGTGCCGACGACGAAATCGATATCGTCCTCGACGCCCTGTTCTTCATAGACGCCCCGGCCATTGGGACCGAAGAAACCCATGCCATGGGCTTCATCGACCAGGATCATGCAATTGGGATGCTGGCGGATCGCGGCGACCATCTCTGGCAGCGGGGCGATGTCGCCCAGCATCGAATAGACGCCCTCCAGCACGACGAGCTTGAGCGCATCGGCGGGCAGGCGGGCGAGGCGCTTGGCCAGATCTTCGACACTGTTGTGGCGGAAGCGGACGATTTCGGCATCGCCCAGGAAGCAGCCGTCATAGATGGAGGCATGGCTGTCGGCGTCGAGGATGATATAGTCGCCCTTGCCCGCCAGCGTCGAAATGATGCCGAGATTGGCTTGATAGCCGGTCGAAAACACCATCGCCGACGAGGTGCCGTAAAATTCCTTGAGCGCATCCTCGACTTCGCGATGACCCTGATAGGTGCCGTTGAGGACGCGGCTGCCGGTCGTGCCCGCGCCAAATTCGTCGAGCGCCTTCTTGCCGGCGGCGACCACATCGGGATCGAACGTCATGCCCATATAATTATAGGTGCCGAGCAGGATGGTTTCCTTACCCTTGATGATCGCGCGGGTGGGCGAGAGCACCTGGTCCATCACGATCGAGAAGGGATCGCGCACGCCGGTCGCGAGCAGCGCTTCGCGCTCCGCGATCAGGGGGTCGAATTTGGAAAACAGGTCGCGCGTGGGGGTGAGCGTTGCGGCGTCGGTCATGATATGGTCCTCAATCCGTTCGTGCTGAGTAGGGACTGAGCGAAGTCGAAGGCCCGTATCGAAGCATCTGTGCTCCGGCCGGTCCTTCGATACGCCATTTCGACTGCGCTCAATGGCTACTCAGGACGAACGGTATAAAATTAGTCAGGCGGACTTTAGCTTCGCTACCGCGTCCACCAGCTGGCCGACCGTTTCGATCTCCGCCTGCATGTTCATGGTGATGAGGATGTCGAATTCATCCTCGATGGCGGCGACGAAATCCATCACGGTCAGGCTGTCCCATTCCAGGTCGCCTGCAAAGCTGGTGGTTTCGGAGAGGTCCACGCCCTTTTTGTTGAAGGGAGCGATCTGCGCCGCGACGCTGTCGAAAATTTCGGTGCGATCCGTCATTCTGGTCATTCTTTCCGTGAAAGCACGGCTTTTGCCGCCCGTGACCGCTCTTTGGCAAGGGAATAAGGCGGCAATCGGGCAGCATCGCGCCCGGAAATTGCGCGAGGGGCGCGGCGCTTAGCGGAAATTGTCGGCGTAGGCCTGCAATTTCAGTGTCTTGGGCGGGGTGGGGATGACGGTGTAGGCGATCCCCTGCTTTTGGGCATAAGCAATGGCCGCTTCCTGCGACGGGAAGCTGAGCTTCAATTGCTGCTGCGTGTCGCCTGATCCTGCCCATCCGGTCAGGGGGTCAGGCGTCTTGGCTTGCGCGGGCGCATAGTCCAGCACCCATTTATGGGTCAGCGCCTTGCCCGACTGCATGGCATTTTTCTGGATCTGATAGATGCGCGCGTTCATCGCGAAGGACTCCGGTAAATCGTCCTGCTGCGTTGCACCACGGAGCGCGCGCAAGTCAAGACTTGCGGCGGGCATCTGCATTTTTGGTGCGCAATGTGGCGCTTGCGGCGGTGGGATCGTCGGGCCAGGGGTGACGCGGGTAGCGGCCGCGCATTTCCTTGGCAACATCGCGCCAGTTGCCCGCCCAGAAGCCCGGCAGGTCGCGGGTGGTCTGGATCGGGCGGCCCGCGGGCGAGGTGAGCGAGAGGACAAGCGGGATGCGCTGATTGCCGACGGTCGGATGATCGGCGAGGCCATAGAGCGCCTGCACCCGCAATTCGACGCGCGGGCCGCCTTCGGCCGCATAGTCGATCGCATGGGTGCTGCCTGCGGGTGAGCGGAAATCGGGTGGGGCGAGGCGGTCGAGCTGTTGCTTGCCGTCCCAGCCGATCAGGCCTTCCAACACGGCGGACAGATGCGCGCGGTCGATGTCGGACAGGCGGCGCTTGCCCGCCAGGAGCGAGGGGAGCCAGTCGTCCAGCGCGGCGAGCAGCGCTTCGTCGGATAGTTCTGCGATCCCGGCGAAACCGGCGCGCATCCGCAGCGACCGGGCGGCCTCCGACCAGGGGAGGAGGGTTAGGCCGCCCTGCCGCACGCCATCGATCAGCGCGGCGACGACGGCGTCGGGATCGGGGCTGTCGTCGGAACCGGAGGAGAGGCGCACCGCGCCCAGGCGGCGTTCGCGCAACGCTTCGATCCCGCCATTGGCGGCGCGAAAGCGGACGGTGCGGGTCGTCGCGATCCGGTCTGGGAAGAGGGCCAGCACAGATTCTTCGCTGATCGGCGCGGCGGACAGGATGCGCGCGCCCGCCGCGCTGCCCTGCACTTCGCCGACGGCCAGCCATGGTTCGCGGGCGAGGGGCGAGAGCGGGTCGAGCCGGAAGCCGCGCCCGCCGACGCTGGTCAAGTCCGCGCCATCGGCGGAGCGGCGTTTGGATACGCGATCGGGGAAGGCGAGG